>ENA-UOYK01000163-UOYK01000163.1-marine-metagenome-genome-assembly--contig:-NODE-163-length-25135-cov-4.170844_pt1 | contig 25135 bp, 24 predicted proteins | sample MGYA00238174_ERZ767213 | MGnify/ENA primary metagenome ERZ767213 (study PRJEB28944, sample SAMN06267167) | marine metagenome | isolation source: Columbia River Estuary | place: USA:Columbia River Estuary...
ATCGAAGTTAGATTAGGTCTACCAGTTGGCCTTGCCTCACCTTCATCTGTTTCAATCTATGGCGCTAAGGTTGATTTTAAAAACACCTTAGTAATTGCCTTGAGTCAGAGCGGAAAATCCCCAGATCTTCTCGCATTTGCAAGCGCCTCAAAAGAAGGTGGAGCGCTTCTAATCGCTATGACTAATAATTCAGATTCTCCTTTAGCAAAAGCTGGCGATATTCATATAGATCTATCCGCTGGGCCTGAAATTGCTGTTGCTGCTACCAAGAGTTATTCAGCCGAACTCTTAGCATCCTTACTATTAGTTGATAGCTGGATTGGCAATAAGAGAGAAGTAAGGTCACATCTAGTTGATTCATCTAAAAAGTGCCTTTCAAATATAAGCAATTTAGATGGTTTTGCTAATTCATTAGATGCTAAGAGAGAAATTGTTGTTATCGGGCGGGGTTATGCATATGCCAATGCCAAAGAGCTAGCGCTGAAGATTCAAGAAACTAGCTACATTCCAGTTCAAGGAATGTCTAGCGCTGACTATCAACATGGCCCAATTGCTACCCTTAATAAAAATAGCCAAGTAATTGTCCTATCTCCTTCTGGAATGCCAAAAGAAGCGCTGGAGGATTCAATAGTTCGGATTCGTAAGAGCCAACCAGAGATTATCTGGATTGGAAGTAATCAACTTGCAACCAAAGATGAGAGAGTAATTCTTGGATCTAGCCTAGAAAGTGAAGAAGAATCGACAATCATAGATGCTGCACTGATTCAATATTTAACTCTTAGTTTTGCAGTGAAGAATGGATTTAACCCAGATTCTCCAAGAGGGCTTAGTAAGGTAACGCTGACCAATTAGCTCTACCAATTCAATAAACCAATAATTTCCTCTTCATCAATTTTCTCTGAGTCCACGAATCGAGCCTGTGAATACCAATGCTTCTGCTCAACTGTGTATGACTGAAGCCTTCTCAAACTCTCCAGAACTTCTTCGCGCTTGACCCCGAGATCGTCTAAACGATGTCGAGTTTTTGCCAGAGATATCGTCTCTTTAGCGCGCTGGAAATCATTACCTTGAAGATAAGACATTATTAAGACTCCCATACTCACTAACTCTCCATGAAGGATTGTCCTACCGGTAACTTCCTCGAAAGTGTAGGCAAAGAAATGCTCGGATCCCTCTTCAAATCGGGCATGACCCATATCATGGCAACGCCAGCCAATGTCGCGGTGAAGTTCCATCAATCGCCTCAAACCATCATCAGTTAACTCAGCTATTCCAGGAGCACATAGGTAGAGCTCATCTAGATACATTTGTGAAATCTTTGGCATCTCCTTTGTCCAGCCAAATTCATCTTTACCTGCCTCGTGAGCCAACTTCCAATCAAACCAAGCAGTTTGACAGGAGAGAACATCGCCAATTCCGCTGGTCACCATAGACTTTGGTGCAGCACGAAATAGCTCAAAATCTACGTAAACCATCTCAGGAACTGCATCGCCTTCATAGCGCACACCTCCTTGATCTCGGAGTGCGGACATGCGAGTAAAGCACGCATCAACACTTGGCAAAGATGGGAATTGAAGTAAAGGCAGCTGCCGTCTCCAGTGAATCCACTTTGCAGTATCCATGGCCCCGCCGCCGCCAAGACCAATTACTGTCACCCCTGCTACCTCTGCCGCAAGTTTGTCTAAATGCTGTGGAGAGAGATCTCCTGATTGGATTATCTGTAGTGGCCGATTCTCTATCGATTTATCAAGTAGAGCCCAAGGTTCGGGTTGTGTTACGAGTATGTAATCCCCAGCTTCATTTATTGCATCTGCTGAAATATTATTTCCATAGGTTGCATTAAACCCCTGAGCCTTAAATGTCATATCTCTACCCCAAACTCCTTTATCAATTGATTAACTCGCTCTGGACCAATGATTCTGTATTTCTCGGACTCACGGCTGCGCACCAGTAACTCCACGTAAATCTTTGGATTCTCCCGAAGTTGCTCTAGAGAGTAGCCTAAAAATTCTGCCTGCAAACTGGCTTGCGCGACCATGTTGCTTATCATAGTTCTATGTAGTGATATTAGTTCGATTAATCGATCTCGATAATCAGTGATATCAAGAAAGTGAGTTTCTTCCACAACGACCCTTCCAAAGTACCATTTCTCTATTGGTAGGTGAGGTGCTAACTGGTCTACTTTTCCATCTGGATGTTTATCAAACCCTGCAGTCCAACAAGCCTCAGCCACAGCTTTGCCAACCAAAATATGGTCTTGGTTATCCTCGAATTTAATTGAATCGGGATCAAAACTCATTACCAAATATGGCCTTATCTCTCTGATCACCTTCACTATTTGATTACGAAGTGAAACCTCACTTTTATCTCCTAAGGTATCTGTCGGATATCCAAATTCAGATAAAGAATTAATACCAAGGGCAGCTAAGACTTCGTCAAACTCGGACTTATTTCGCCTAATGGTCTCCGCTTCATCGAATCCCCAGCTATCCCAACGATCATCAGTAACTCTTATAACGTGGATTTTCCAACCATCATCCAAGAGCGCCAAGGTGGCCGCCCCACAAGATAAGAGCAAGTCATCGGCATGGGAGATAACTATCAGACCAGTTTTTTGCTTGGTGAGTGGAATCTGAAGCTTTTTAGACAATTTACCTCCAAAAATAGACCAGACCAGAAAAAACCTTGTTATGAGATTGTTGTAGTAAACCCTTAATAAATCAAGTGTTGATGGGTACTTTTAGGCCACCAGGGGGCGCGCCCCTCAATGAAAGGAAAACACTTGTTAAAGGGAAGAAATTTCAAAGTAGTCGCATTAGTTGCGGCTGCAGTTTTAACTCTGAGCGCATGCAGCAGTGACTCAGAATCCGGTGGTGAAGTAGGCGGAGAAATTAATGTCTTTTTAATTCCTAGCCCATCATCAACATCAATTCAGAGCTTCATCCCAGAGTTTGAAGCAGAGACTGGGATTAAAGTTAATGTATCTGAGACACCATACGGTGAAGCACATCAGAAACAACTCCTTAGCTACAATCAAAAAGCGGGAGCATATGACATTGCACAATTCGACAACACATACTTAGCACCATTCTGCCAAGCCAAAGCAATGTTGCCTCTTGATTCATACATCTCTGGATCTGATGAATATGACATCAATGACTTTGGACAAGGACAGCAAGATTATGGTAAGTGCAAGGGCGAGACCTTAGGTCTAACTCTAAGTACCGAGCCAATGATTCAATGGTACAGAACTGATCTCTACGAGAAGCTTGGATTAACTCCAGCCAAGACATGGGATGAGTACTACGAAAATGCTAAAAAAGTTCAGGCTGCCGGATTCGGTGGACAAATCATGGGCTTTGGTCCAAACGTATCTTGGTGGTGGATGACACTAGTTTGGTCATTTGGAGGAGCTCTCTACGACGAGAACCTCAACCCTGTGGTTAATTCAAAGGAAGCAGTTGCTGCTACTGATTATCTAAAGAAGTTACTTGAAGTCTCACCAAAGGGAGCAATTACAGCAACCGGTGATGACACCACAAGTAAATTCCTTGGTGAAGATATTGGAGCAATGCTCAACTACTCCGGATACTATGGAATGGCTCTTGATCCAAGCATCAATAAGAATGCTGGAAAGATTGGGACTGCTCCAGCTCCTATGGGAAGTGTAGATACAACCCATCTTGCTGGATGGAATATCGGAGTCCCTGCTGATGCAAAGAATCCTGATGCTGCTTGGAAGTTCCTCGAATTCGTTCTAGGAAAGACCAATTCAGTGAAGTATCTTGAATCAGGCGCTGCGGCGATTGGTCGTAAGTCAATTATCAACAATGCTGATTTAGTGGCAAAGAATCCATATCTGCCACAGTTGGAGATTCCATCGAGCTCACGCATTGAGAGATATCCACAAATTGCCGTCTGGCCAGAGTTTGAGGTTGCAGCAATTGATGCTGTGACTCAGGTTCTCACTGGAAAGCAGAAGTCTCAAGCAGCATTGGATGCGCTTAACGAGAAGCTCAAACCGATACTTGCAAAAGAGCCTAAGAGCTAATCAACTCAAAGACTAAGGCTTGGGCCTGGCACAATAGTGATAGAAAATGATCGCTAAAGTGTCCAGGCCCAATTTGCTGCGCAGGAAGAATCTTCGCCCTGTCGCACAACTGACTATCCCAACATGGATTTTCCTTGCATTGGTTGTGTTGATTCCTTTCTTCTATGGGGTTTACATATCGTTTCTAAATATTAATTTGGCTTCTTTTCTCCCACCAAGCTTTGTGGGATTTGATAACTATCAGACTGTGCTAGCTGCTTCTGAGACCTGGTCGACACTTCGGATTACCTTGATTATTACATTTATTGGATTACTCACACAGATACCAATAGGGATACTTCTAGCCTTAGTGCTACATGAAAACTTGCGTGGCACAAAAATATTTCGTTCAATCTTAATCACTCCAATGCTCCTAACCCCAGTAGCAGTTGGACTAACTTATAGATTTATGTTTGACACCGATCTTGGTGTTATTAACTGGGCTCTAGGAAGTATTGGAATAGAGAAAGTGAATTGGCTGGGCTCGCAAACAAGTGCGCTATTCGCCATAATAATTGTTGACTCGTGGCAATCAATCCCTTTCGTTATGCTCTTGGTTTTAGCGGCTCTGACCGCTATTTCACCCTCTTTATATGAGGCAGCTAGGGTTGATGGAGCATCAGCGAGCCAGATATTTCGAAGGATTACGCTGCCATTAATCACACCAACGCTCTTGGTAATAACCATGATTAAAATTATGGATTTTCTAAAACTATTTGACACGCTATTTATTCTCACCCGAGGGGGCCCAGGAAATGCAACTACAACCCTTGGACTTTGGACATATAAGACCGGCTTTGTCTTCCTTGAGTTCTCTAGAGCAGCAGCGCTTGGGGTAATAATTACCATAATCACGCTTCCGGTCTATTTCCTCTGGCGTCGAGCCTCAAAGGGCGTGCGATGATTCTCAAGCGAGGCGCCTCTTATTCTCTTTTGTTTGTTGCCTCGTTTCTCTCGCTGTTTCCACTCTTTTGGACCATAAGTACTTCAATAAAGGATCGAGTAGATACTTATAGCCTGCCACCAAAGTTTTTTAGTTTTACTCCTACCCTAAAGAACTACATATCACTTTTTTCTCTGGAAAAGTTTTGGCAAATCTATTCCAATAGCATCATCATTACATTGGGAAGCACGTTTATTTGTTTGGTAATAGGAAGTCTTGCAGCCTATGCCCTAGCAAGAAAACCACGATTCAGAGGTAGAACTCCCCTAGAGGGATTAATGATTGCGATAAGAGCGCTTCCAGCGATCGTGTTGCTCTTGCCAATATATAAGCTGAGCTCATATTTAGGTCTCTATGATTCAAAGTTAGGGTTAATCCTAATTTTTGCAGGATTTAATATCCCATTTGCAATTTGGTTATTGATGAGTTTTTTTGAACAGATACCAGTTGAAATTGAAGAATCCGCTAGAGTCGACGGGGCTTCAACCTTCAAATTGTTTACTCGAATAATCCTGCCATTAGCGGCGCCGGGTTTGGTGGCAACTGGGATATTTGTCTCTCTCCTTTCTTGGAATGAGTTTCTAATTCCTGTGATTATGGCTGGAGAGAACTCAAAAACTCTTCCAGTGCTGGTTGCCAGTTTTATAAGTAATCGCACCCTTGATTGGGGCCCTATGGCAGCTGCCGCCACGGTGGCCTTGATACCGATAGTTCTTTTAACAGTAGTAATTCAGCGTTGGTTGGTAGCTGGACTTTCAAGCGGTGCCGTTAAGGAGTAGTTGTCGGTAGAAGAAAGCGCTCTTTTTTGGCGTCCTTGTTTGAGTCTTGTAATCCACATAGATCAGCCCAAATCTTTTCTCATATCCATAAGCCCATTCAAAGTTATCTAGAAAGCTCCAAGCAAAGTATCCCAGGATTGGCGCACCTTGTTCTCTTGCTGATCTCATAGCATCTAGATGACGCACTAAATAATCAATACGCTCGTCATCGATGATCTCACCATTAATAACTTCATCATTCCAAGCAGAGCCATTCTCGGTAATGTATATCGCCTTTGGTGAATATTCCTTGGAGATTCTAAGCAGAATTTCTTCAAAGGCCTGGGGATGAACTTCCCAATTCATTGCAGTTCTTTTAACATTTTCACGATTGACACTTCTTATCGGTAGTGGCTTTGAGTTTTGATCTGCTGCCACGGTCTGTCTGAAGTAGAAGTTAACGCCAAGAAAATCTAAATCTTGAGCAATCAATTTCATATCTCCACTATGAATTTCAGGAGATGCTCCTAAAGTATCGATTACATCTGCAGGATAGGTTCTGCCAAAGACTGGATCAAGAAACCACCGATTATCAAAGCCATCAGCTAATTGAGCGGCGTTGCTATCCTCTTGACTATCAGTTGCTGGCACTGCCGGAGTAACATTAATAACAATTCCAACATTTGCCTCAGAAACGTTGCTTCTAATTACTTGGCAAGCCAATCCATGGGACATAAGCAGATGGTGGGAGACATTTAAAGCTGTTTGAAGATCTTTTATACCAGGAGCCATATCACCGTATAAATGGCCAAGCCAGGCGCTACACAATGGTTCATTCAATGTCATCCAATTTTTGACTCGATCGCCAAATCGTGAGGTGAGCACTTCGGCGTACTCGCCAAACCACTCCACAACTTCGCGGTTATTCCAACCACCGCGCAATTGCAATGCCTCTGGCAGATCCCAGTGATACATGGTCAACCAAGGGGCTATTTCACGCTCCAATAATGAGTCAATTAAGCGATCGTAAAAATCCAACCCCATTTCATTTACTCTTCCAACGCCATCTGGAATAACTCTTGGCCAGGCAACAGAGAATCGATAAGCCTTTACGCCCATCCACTTCATCAAATCGAGGTCTTCCTTGTAGCGATGGTAGTGATCGCAGGCCATATCCCCATTGTCAAAATTAGCTACCTTACCGGGAACTTTACAGAAGGTATCCCAAATTGATTGACCTCTCCCACCCTCGTTAGCTGCACCCTCAATTTGATATGAAGATGTGGCAACACCCCAGACAAATTCACTCATATAGAGAAACGCTTTCCAACAACTACTTCATCTCCACGCTTTAGGAGTTCGGTATATCCAAGTGCTGCATAAAAGTTTAATCCTCGCTCGTTGTGAGCTGAAACTCGAAGATGAAAACCAGCAGAGCCAAGATTCTTTAACTGATTCTCCATCTGCGCCATCATTTTTCTACCCCAACCTTTTCCTTGAACCTGAGGCAGCAAATCTATATGTCCGTGAGAAGGAAAGTCCTTAAGTACTTCAGATGGTGATGGAATAGGAGAAAATATCTCACGGACCAACCATTCATCTTCACTAAAGTGTTTTAGCTCAGCATATTTAATTTGTAATTGTGGCCACCAATGCTTCTTACAGAGACTTTGAAAAAGCTCGGTATCAAGTACACAAAGCCCATATCCAACAGTTTTTCCTGACTCAGAAAGAAGGTTGCTGGTCTCACTTGCATGAGTTACATAGGGACCAACAAAAACTTCACCAAGCATCTGATCATTTCTAAATAGCGCTGTGGCATCACTTCCAGAGTTGCCAGTCTTTAGAGCCACAAAATACAAATCAGCTAAGTCACTAAGTGTTGCCGGCTTAATCTCGATATCTGGCATACGACAATAATCTCCTACTCGCCGTTGCTTTGGCGAGAGCCATCTGGTCTATCCTCCATCAAGCCATTAACTCCAATTTACGCGTAAAAAACCAGAGCAAGTGCAGACTGGTCTGATATTTTTTCACGCTCAGCTCTAGATTTATAAAGCCTCACGCAATACCCTCAGGAACATGAATGCTGATAAAGCTGCAATCAGAGCTAAAGAGCAATTATTCAATTTACTTTCTCAGCTTCCCCAAGGTGCTCGTCTGCCTGGCGAGAGAACGCTCTCTGAGGAATTTGGAGTTTGTCGAGTTACCTTAAGGCGAGCGCTCGAAGATTTCATCTCAGATGGAAGGCTTGAAAGACGAGCCCGATCAGGAACCTACATTAAAAGGCCCATGATCTCATCAGAGATGCGCCTGAAGTCATTCACTGAGGAAATCAGAGCAAGAGGGCAGCAACCATCTTCTAGCCTAATTTCATTTAAGAAGACTAAAGCGAGTCTGAGTGTTTCAAAATTATTGAGAATCAACCAAGGAGAAGAAATATTTTTAGTGACAAGACTGCGCCTGGCAGATCAAATGCCAGTCGCCCTAGAAACACTTCGTATCGCTTGTAAGTCGATACCCAATCTAACTCCTGAAGATTTTAAAGGTTCTATATATGATGTTTTATTTGAGAAGTCCGGAATTAGAATCATGAGTGCTAAAGCAGGAATCACTGCTCACAACCCAAGTGAAGGAGATAGAAATCTTCTTAAGACTTCATTAGAAACTCCCTGCCTCCTTATTAAGATGTTGGATTTCGATCAATTTGGTAAGCCCGTAATGACAGCTGAGTGTCTATATAGAAGTGACTTATTTGAATTACAAATAGAGGTAAGTGCAACTATTAAAGAAACAAGGGGTCAAAGAGTTTCATGAAGTCGCATCACGAGTACCTATCCAATTTAATTGAACTACTGACAATTTTGCGGCAAGACTGCCAAAAGGTTGAAGAGGCCGCTGGCCTAATTGCCCAATCACTCCAGAATGATGGATTGATTCATGTTTTTGGCACAGGTCATTCTCATATGTTGGCTGAGGAGATGTTTTATAGAGCCGGGGGGCTTGGCTCGGTAAATCCGATCCTCGAGGAAGACTTAATGCTTCACAAAAATGCTAGTAGGAGCACTGAACTGGAGCGAAATCCCGAGTTGGCCATAAATATTTTGGCTAAACACAAACTTCGCAAAGGTGATGTCTTCATTATTGCATCAAATTCGGGTGGTAATGCCCTGGTTGAAGCGATTGGAAATCAAGTAAAGGAGCGCGGTTTATTGTTGATCGCTATCACAAGCCTTAAACACGCAACATCTCCAGCAGCCAGAGTGCATGGCAGGAAAATTCATGAGCTTGCGGATATAACCATAGATAATCTGGGTCAGGTTGGAGATGCAACAATTTCCTATCCAGGACTTGAGGAAAAAACTGGTCCAACATCAACAGTTTTGGGCACAGCTATAGTCAATGCACTTGTAGTTCGATCAGTAGAAATAATGATTGAAAATGGCCATAAACCAGAAATATTCAGCAGCAGTAATACCTCATACGGTGATTCAAGAAACTCAGAGTTACTATCTATACTCAAAGAGCGAGTCTCGATATTGTGATTGATGCTAAAGAGTTTATTACTACATATTGCCTGAGAACCGGTCAGAGTATTTATGAAGACGTAGAGCAAGACATTGGAATACCAAGTGAAAGTTTTCAAATCGATAAAAATAAGCTCCGATTTAGTGATTTCAATGGACTTAGAAATGGCTTAAATGTTATAAATCGTTACTCTCGTGAAAAGAGTTTGAGACCTGAGGGCCCAGTAAGCCCGTCATTTAAAAGACGCGGAGTTATTGAAGGGTTTTATGGCAAGCCATGGACCCACCAACAACGAAAACGCGCAATGACTCTATTTGCGGAATACAACATGAACACTTTCATATTGGCACCAAAAGATGATCCCTGGCAGCGTTTTGACTGGAGAACCCCATTCGCAGGTGAATTTCTTGAAAAGACGAGCGAGTTAGTCGCTCTAGGAAAAGAGCTTTTGATTGAGGTTTCCGTGTGTGTGTCACCAGGCTTAACTATTACCTATAGCTCAGAGGAGGATAGGGAGGCTCTTTTGGTCCGCTACCGACAATTAATGGGGATAGGAGTTGAGCGGTTTGGGCTTCTTTTGGATGACATATCAGGGGACTTGCAGTTTGATGATGATAGGGCGCGCTACCGAAACATTTCAGAAGCACATGCAGATTTTGCAAATAATTTAAATACATCACTCAAAGTTGATAGAAGTGATCTCACCCTATTCATCTGTCCTCTCCAGTATCACGGTCGGGGTAATGAGCCATATATAGCCAATTTAGGAAAGAGCCTGAGTAAAGACATTGACTTAATGTGGACAGGGCGTCAGATCTGCTCAGAATATTTAGATGAAATTGATGCAGAGCGCTTCTTTAAAGAAACTACGAAGCGACCACTTTACTGGGACAACTACCCCGTTAATGATGTAGCAATGATTCATCAGTTACATGTGGGTCCCCTAGAGAAGCGTGAGCCCAATTTAGGTGCGTATTCTGAAGGATTAGTTGCTAATCCGATGGATCTCTTCGAAGCTTCTTTGTTGCCACTACTAACAGTAGCTGATTACTTATGGGATTCGAGAAATTACTGCCCCGAGAATTCCTGGGATCTAGCTTTAGTGCGACTCTTTGAAGTCGCAGAGGAGAGAAGCGCCCTACGCCACCTGTTCCAAAATTGTTTTGAATCCTGTCTGGCAGTCGATTCTGCTCCAGAATTTGGGAAGCTACTAGGCAATGCCACTCTTGCTTGGAGGACCGGAAACATCGCTTTAGCAGTTAAGAAGTTACATGAGCAGGGCGAGTTAATCGTAAAGAATTACAATTTGATAAACGATGACAGTTTTTCATTACCTGACCTTAGGAGAGAAATAGATCCTTGGCTGAGAAAATATAAGCAAGTAGGGCTTGCCTTATTTGAGGTCTCCAAGATTCTGCAACGCGCCACTTTTTCTAATGGTCGCATTGTCGGCTTGTCAGGTATGGCTGAAGAAGTCAAAGCAATAAGAATTTCTCTCGCCCAAAATCCAACCAGAATCTTTGGTGATGGCTTGGATTTGGTATTGGGAGAACTCGCTACAGAGCTCTCTGTGGTGTAAGAATGAGTAAACGTCAAGGAAGGACGAGTGATCTCAATCATGAGAGGTCGAAGTAAATTAGTTGCGATATTCGCAGCAGTTCTGCTTGGTGCTACCGCGCTAAGTGGCTGTAGTGGGAGTGATGAAGAAGCAGATAAAGTCATTCGAATTGGAATGGCATCCCCAGGTGAGAGTGGTCAAGCAGTCTGGGATGCGGCTATAGCCAAATTCAAGGAAGCTAATCCAGGATGGGAAGTTGAACTTATAATCCAAGATGATGACATCTATTCAACTGTGGGCCTTCAGGGCCTTCTCACTGGCGGCAACCCACCAGATGCCTACTTCGAATGGGCTGGAGCACGAACGGTGCAGCGGGAAGCGGATGGTTTTGCCGCTGATCTTACTGACGCAATTGCCAACTCAACCCTGAAAGACTTGTTCCCTGAAAGCGCCTTCAATAGCGGAAAAAGTAACGGAAAGACGCTGTTGCTACCCACAGGATCAGATGTCACAAATGTCATGTGGTACGACGTGGAGACTTTCAAGAAGCTTGGAATCACAGTTCCAAATACTTGGGATGAGTTGTTAGCTGCTTGTGAAAAAATCAAAGCTGCTAAACAGAATTGTTTCTCAGTTGGAAATAAGGACTATTGGGTTGCTGGTAACTTCTTTGGTCACCTCTACTCACGTGTAATAGGGGAAAGCGCTTATCACAAGATTATGACTCGTGAAACTCCAATGAATTCACCTGAATTGGTGAAGGCATATGAGGTACTAGCAAATCTACAGAAGAGTGGCTACATCAACGCATCAGCAAATAGCATTGCCGACAATGAGGGATACACTCTTTTCTTCAAAGGCGGAGCTGCTATGTTGCCAATTGGTTCTTGGCTAGTCAGCATTGCGCAAGAGGAAGCTCCAACGAAGCAGATTGATTGGTTCAATCTCCCTGCCTTCTCTGATGGAGCAGGCGACCAAACAAGTGTCCTGGGCGTCACAACAGGATTTGTTGTAAACAGTAAATCAAAGAAGATTGATCACACGGTTAAGTTCTTCGAGGCCTTTTTCTCGGAGGAGATAACAGCTAAGTGGCAAGAGGCAGGCGCAGCACCATTAACTAAGGCTGCTGCTTCAGGAAATCTCAACCCACTCCAAAAGCGATTAGTGGATCTAATGACCTCTGGGGGAACAATTGTTGCTCCTCCTGATACAGGTTATGACCTAAAAATTGCTGACGCTTTAAATGTAGCAACCGCTGAGGTCATGGGCGGAGCAAAAACACCGCAGCAAGCACTTGATGATGCTGAGGCAAAGCTGGCTGCATCTGATTAAAGAAGTGATAGGAAGAGTAAAAAGTAGTACCTAAATAGATAGGGAGTCCATTGAAACCGTCATACAAGTGGACTCCCTATCTTTTCATTTTTCCAGCCTTTGCAATTTATGCCTTTACGGTGATAATTCCCGTGATTGGAACTCTTGCGCAGAGTTTCCTGAAGTGGAATGGTTATGGAAGCCCTGAATTAGTTGGATTCAAGAACTATATTCGTGCGAGTAAAGACTCTATATTTCTAAATTCATTCAAACATGTTTTTATCTATATCCTCGCGACGATAGTTCTTGAAGTGGTCTTAGGACTCATTCTTGCGGGCATCATTTCCTCTAGGAAAAAAACTGATGCATATCGCATCGCCCTATTTGTTCCAGTCATGCTCCCCATGGTTATAACAGCTGTTTTATGGAGATTTATTTTTAATGCCGACTTCGGCCTTTTAAATGGGATATTGGCAAGCATAGGGAAGCCAGAGTGGCAGGCCATTTGGTTGGGCGATGAGAGGTTCGCCCTGGCAGCAATTTGTATCGTTTCGGGTTGGGTTTACTCAGGCTTTTATCTAGCTATCTTTTTTGCTGGGTTGCAACGTGTTCCGAGAGAAATTGTTGAATCTGCTGCGCTGGATGGAGCGTCACAACCAAAAATATTCTGGAGAATTAAAGTTCCCATGATTAGGCGACTTTGGGAAGTAGCGGTTCTTATCTGTATTACAGGAGGCATTCAGGGCTTTGATCTCTTTTATGTTATGACAAATGGAGGTCCTTACTACTCGACCGAAGTACCTACGACTTACATGGTTAGGATGGTCTTTAGAGATCAAGAGATTGGTTATGGCTCAGCAATTGCGATGATTGTCACCACCACAGTTTTAATCATTGGATTTGTATACAGCAAAATTAGAAAGAGCTCAGAACAGGTGGAGTACTAATGAAAAGTTCAAGAGCAGTATTTCACCTACTTTTATCCGTTTTAGCTCTTTTTTATGTTGCTCCATTGCTCTGGATGGTCATTTCATCTTTTAAGAGTAATGGCGACATTTTTGATGATCCGCTTTCTCTCCCTAAAACTTGGGACATTACTGTTTTCTATGATGCCTGGAGTAGAGGAGGATTAGCAAAGTACATTGCTAACAGTGCAGCTACTACTGCCCTCTCTACAAGCCTTGCCTTACTTGCTGCATCATTGGCAGCATTTGCATTCAGCAGGTATGAATTTAAGTTCAAAAAACAGTTACTAATCATCTTCGTATTAGGACTCTTATTACCTGTACAGGCATATTTCATTGCTCAAAATGAACTCTTTGAATTTTTCAACTTGAAGGATTTACGTTTCACATTAGTACTACCTTACGCAGGCCTAGGGATTCCTCTAGCGACTTGGCTATTAAAGGCATATTTAGACTCTTTACCTAAGGAATTATTTGAGGCAGCTCGAATGGATGGCGCAGGTGATTTGGGAACTTATAGGCTGATAGCCCTTCCTCTACTGAAACCTGGAATTGCTACTGTCGCTATTTTTACCGCTTTAGGTGCTTGGAATGAATTTCTCTTGGCAAATATTTATCTTCAGAATGACGATTATAAGACGATTCCAGCGGGGCTTCTAGCCTTTTCAACTAAATATGTAACTGACTATCAATTACTCTTTGCTGCTTTGACTGTAGTGACAGTACCAATGCTCGTTATCTACATTGTATTTAACAAGCAGGTGGTAGCGGGATTAACGGAAGGCTCACTAAAGTAGTCATGTGTTTAGACTTAATTCCCTGAAAGCCCTCGTTACTGGGGTGGGCTCTGCTTCAGGAATAGGTTTTGCAGCAGCCAAAGCGCTTAAAGAACTAGGTGCAGAAGTTTTTATCACTTCAACTTCAGATCGCATCTACATAAGAGCTGAAGAGCTCGGAGTAAAGGGATTTATAGCTGACTTAACTAAGGAGTCAGATGTGCAGGCACTGGAATCAAAGATTTCAAGCCTAGATATCTTGGTTAATAATGCTGGAATGACAAGTGTGACCTCTCCTGCAAGCGAGGCTGAAGCAACCGATATCTCTCAACTTTCCTTAGAGGCCCTTCGAAGTGGCATGTCACGAAATCTTGAGACAGCTTTTCTTACAACCAAGTACTTTCTACCAAAAATTCGCCAATCAAAGAGCGGCAGAATCATCATGATTAGTAGCCTGACTGGCCATGTGATGGCAATGAGAAATCAGCCTGTTTATGCAACAGCAAAAGCAGCCCTTGTTGGATTAACTAAATCAATAGCTCTTGATGAAGCAAAGTATGGAATTACCTGCAACGCGATACTTCCAGGATGGATAGCAACAGATTCAATAAGTGAGAGTGAAAAATCTCATGGCGCATCTGTTCCCCTTGGACGAGGAGGAAGGGCTGATGAAATTGCATCAGCGATTACTTGGCTTGCAACTCCAGGGGCTTCATATATAACAGGCCAGGCAATTATTGTTGATGGCGGTAATTCCATTAAGGAGGAGCGAGCTTGAAGATTCGTCCAGCAAAGAGGGAGGAAGTTGGTGAGGTATTACAACTAATCCAAGATCTCGCTACTTATGAAAAAGCCCCAGATCAAGTTGAGGCAAGCAAAGATGATCTACTAAATACAATCTTTGCCAAAGAGCCAAGAGTCTTTTGTGATTTAGTTGAGGTTGATGGCCAGATAGCGGGTATGGCAATTTGGTTTCTCAATTACTCAACCTGGCAGGCAAAACATGGAATCTACCTAGAAGATCTTTATATCAAGCCAGAATTTCGAGCAAGGGGTTATGGCAAAGCTCTACTAAAACACCTAGCTCAAATCTGCGATAAAGAAGGTTATGGTCGCTTGCAATGGTGGGTCCTTGATTGGAATTCACCAGCAATAGAGTTTTATAAAAGCTTTGGAGCTGAAGCTATGGATGAATGGACCGTCTATCGAACTTCAGGCCAGGCTCTTAAAGATCTAGGAAACTAATTCGCCTTCAAAGTAGACCTCATTTAGGTTCCACTTCTCATCAAAGGTGAGAAAGTTTGCCTTCTTACCAACGGCAATATCACCAACAAGATCTTCTCCTAGTAATTTAGCTGGATTTGTTGAGAAGATATTAACTGCATTAACTAAGTCAAGGCCAAGGTTATCCATTGCATTCTTAAAGGCCTTGTCCATAGTCAACATACTTCCAGCAAGAGCGCCATTACTACTTAATCGAGCAACTCCATCTGAAACCTCTACAGGCAGTTCACCTAATTGATAGCCACCATCAGGGTTTCCAGCAAATGGAGCTGCATCGGTAATGGCGATAATCCGATCTGGAGCTCGCTTTATCACCTCTTTAATAAGATCAAAGGGGAGATGAACTCCATCCATGATTAATTCCAAGTAGAGCGAGCTTTGATTAAGACTATATCCCGCAAGGCAATCTTGATTATCTAATTCTTTTTTCATGCCATTATAAAAATGGGTGACACTAATTACGCCATTTGCTATTGCTTGTTTGATATCTACTGATGTTGCTGCGCTATGTCCGATAGCAACCTTTATATTATTGCTTGCAAGGTATGAAATTGCCTCAAGTGCACCATCTATCTCTGGAGCAATAGTTATATAGCAAACCTTGCCGCTAGCAACATACTCTTTTATGTCATCCATTTCTGGTGAGATTAAATACTCTTTCTTATGTGCTCCGCAGTGATTATGAGATAAATAAGGCCCTTCAAGATGGATGCCGATCAGATTTCTTCCAAGCTTTAATCTAGAGATTTTCTCTTTTATTAAAGTAACTGGCTCTGAGATAAAACTTGCAAGCAAAGTTGTACTTCCATGCCTTAGATGAAACTCAGCTCCTCTAGGATCTAGAGATAGGTCATAGCCGCCTCCGCCATGACAATGGATATCTACAAAGCCTGGAATTACTACCCCGCTTAGTGGTCTAGCTCCAGCTGCTTGGCCACTCTCTATCTGAGTAATCAAGCCATTTTCAACGTTTAGAGTTACCCCCTCATAAGTTCTCATGGATGTAGCGAGATGTGAGGCAGAGAACTTCATAGGGCTCATAATGGCAGTTTTTTGCCCTTTTTCACCAAAGTGTTATCAATCTGAGGCTGAAAACGCCTTCTCTCAAGCGTTCAAGGCCGATACGGTAGGGCTCTTCTCTCACCCTCGAGAGAAAAAAATTAGGAGAACTAATGTCTTTGAAAAAAACACTCACTGCTACAGCAGTAGCACTGACTTCTTTTGCGCTAGTTATGTCTGGGACAACTTCAGCAAGTGCTGCGAAGGTTCCTTCATTAAAGGCAAAAGCTGGAGATGAATGCGGACGCGCTGGCATGGTTGCCAAGGGTCGCGGTGTAGAGGGCTCAAACCTCACCTGCACCAAAGTTAGCGTTGGCACAGCCGCTGGCAGCCTTCGCTGGTGGTATCCAGATCTAAAACCACTAACCACAATTGATTGGACAGTACCTGCAGGCCCTGGAGGATATTCAGCAACCACTGATGCGATTTCAAAAACCCTCATAGCTGAAGGATTACTAACTTCTACTACAACTGACTTTAAGCCTGGCGCTGGTGGAACAACTGGTCTTGCTCACTTCCAGACTATTAAGGGTAAGCAGAATTCAGCCCTAATTATTGGTATCGCCCTAACAGGTGGAATGGCTCAGGTAGCAAACAAGAACACATCTGATCTTCTTGCATCTGTTCCAATCGCACGAGTAATGCGCGAATACAACGCAATCTTCGTTCCAGCTAATTCGAAGTACAAGACTTTGAATCAGTTTGTTAATGACGTTAACACCAATGGACGCGCTATTGCTGTCTCTGGTGGAAATGTCGGCGGCGTCGATCATCAAGTAATTGGTGCCCTGCTTAAAACAGCAAATGTTCCAATTTCTAAACTTAACTACGTTGTTGGCACTGGCTCTGAACCACTAACTAAGGTTCTAAGCGGAGCAGCACCGGTTGGAGTAATCGGGATTGTTGATGTTCTGCCATATGTGGCTGATAACAGACTCCGTATTCTTGGTATTTCCTCACCTAAACCAATTGCTGGCGTAAAGGGCAAAACCTTTGTGCAGCAAGGCTATAACTTGGTTTATGGAAACTGGCGTGGGGTTATGGCGCCAGCTGATATAACTGAAGCTAATCGCCTTAACTTTGTAAAGGTTATGGATGTCATGCGTTCTACCGATACTTGGAAGCAAACCCTTGTGACCAATAAGTGGTATGACGAATTCGCTGGTGGCAAGGACTTTGCTGCCTTCTTAAAGACTCATATCCCAGAGATAAAGGCTTTCATCGCTGATATTGGTCTATAAAAAAACTTAATAAGTAGATGACTAAAGTAACCCGAGCGGTACTTGCTGAAGCGATATTTGCTTTCGCATTCCTACTGCTCGGGTTATTTGTTTTATATGATGCCTTCACCTTGGAAGAGCCAGGGGTTTACTCAGTTGTCAGCCCAAAGACCTTCGAATTAATCATTGGCTTCTTTACAACATTTGTGGCTCTACTGCTTGTGATTCAAGTTCTCCAAGGAAAATTAGGAGTAGCTGAAGGAACAGAACCAGGCAGCTCTCATCTTCGCCCAGATATAAGAACAATGTCCATACTCTTGGCTTCTATCTTGCTTCATATAATACTTCTGGAGCCTGCAGGGTATATCGCAACTGCATCTCTAACATTCTTTGGAGTTGCATATGCTTTTGGCTCTAGGAAGTTCCTTAAAGACATTCTTATTGCTTTTGCATTTGCAGTAATTGTCTATTTTACTTTCTCAAGAGGTTTAAGAATATTTCTTCCTGATGGTATTTTTGAAAATCTATTAGGCCTTGCAAGAAAAGTTGAAGGGTAAGTAGATGGGTAACTTAGATCTACTCCTTGAGGGATTTGCCAGCGCTCTAACGGCTCAGAACCTTCTCTACGGCCTACTTGGAACATTTCTAGGCACCCTTGTAGGAGTTCTTCCTGGAATTGGCCCTGCCCTTGCAATCGCACTACTGCTTCCAGTAACTCTCTCCGTAAATCCCACCTCTGCTCTAATTATGTTTGCCGCTGTCTTTTATGGTGCTATGTATGGTGGATCAACTACCTCTATCTTGCTTAATACTCCAGGTGAAGCTGGATCGGTTATCACCTCTGTTGAAGGCCATAAGATGGCAAAACAAGGACGAGCTGGAGCTGCGCTAACAACAGCAGCACTTGGTTCTTTTGTTGCTGGATTGATTGCCACAATAATGCTTGCCGCAGCAGCTCCTGCCTTGGCAGAGTTAGCTCTTAAAGTACAACCAGCAGGCTATGTTGCTTTAATTATTTTTGCTTTTGCAACAGTTGGCACACTCCTTGGTTCATCAAGAGTCCGCGGATTAACTTCGCTCTCGGTAGGCCTAATTTTTGGATTAGTTGGAGCTGATCAACAGACTGGAATAAACCGACTCTCATTTGGTATTCAAGAAGCAACTGATGGGCTTGAAGTAATTGTTGTGATCATCTCCTTCTTTGCTCTTGGAGAAGTCATCTATTACGCCTCTCGCTTTCAAGATAAAGGCTGGCAAGTTCTACCCGTAAAGGGAAAAGTTTGGATGAGTCGAGATGATTTCCGCAGATCATGGAAGCCCTGGCTAAGGGGAACTGCGATCGGATTTCCAATGGGAATAATTCCAGCTGGAGGCTCAGAAATTCCTACTTTTATTAGTTACTCAGTTGAGAAGAAATTATCAAAGAATAAAGATGAATTTGGAAATGGGGCGATAGAGGGAGTGGCAGGACCTGAGGCAGCAAATAATGCCAATGCTGCTGGAGTCCTAGTTCCATTATTAGCTTTGGGCCTTCCAACATCAGCCACTGCAGCAATCATGTTAGTGGCAATAAGAAACTTTAATATCCAGCCAGGTCCAATGCTCTTTGAAATGAATGCGCCACTTGTATGGACATTAATTGCAAGTCTATTTATTGGAAATACCTTACTTCTGCTGATAAATCTCCCCTTGATCCGTATCTGGATTCAGTTATTGCAGATTCCTAGACATTATCTATACGCCGGCATAACAACCTTTGGCTTATTAGGAGCGTATAGTCTTAATAACTCAACATTTGATCTTCGTTTAGCTTTTGTTCTGGGCTTTGTTGGCTATCTCTTCCGTAGATTTGGAATACCAAATACCCCACTAGTTCTGGGAGTAATTTTGGGCCCTATTGTAGAGATTCAATTTCGCCAAGCGGTTCAGTTAAGTAATGGCGACTATTCAATTCTAGTTAGTGGGTTATTACCTAAAGTTATTTACTTGACTCTTATTCTGGTTCTATTTGCTCCGGCTCTACTGAAGTTAGTTAAAGGTAAGGCGGGTCAAGGCTTAAAAAAATGATTGGCCGATCTGCAAATTCTTGGCTATGGGCCCTGCTAGTAAATGTTGCCTTGGCCCAAGCCAGCATCTATGTAATGCGCCCGATGATTACTTATCGCGCGCTGGAAAATGGAGCATCTGGATATGAGATTGGTCTAATTGCCTCCATTTATGCCCTGCTGCCTCTACTGATAGCAGTTCCAATGGGTAGATGGGTTGGCAAATTTGGCGAGATACCACTGCTATTTATCGGTTGTTTCTCATTCATAATTCTTGGAGTTGCCTTTGCTTTTCTAAATAATGTTATTGCCATTGCTGCAGCGACATCACTTGCTGGCGTTGCTCACCTTTCAAATGTGGCAGCAAGTCAAGCGATGGTTGCTAATAAGAGCGCAATGAACCTGCAAGATCAGAACTTTGGATATTTTTCCTTTGCAACATCACTTGGCCATAGCGTTGGACCAATTCTTGGAGGTTTGATTGCTGGATCTGCAGGAGTTTTGCCACGCTCTTCAACTTCAGCTTTTATATTTGCAGCGCTCCTTGCCCTCTTATCGCTAGTTCCCTTCTTTCTCTTTAAATCAATAAAGGAAGTGAGAACCCAGCAAGAGCGCGATGCAGCAGGATCAGTTAAAGCCAGAGACGTTTTATCCCGCCCTGGAATCAAACCTGCAATCTGGACTTCGCTATCGGTAGCTGCAGCAAATGATGTATTAGTAGTGATTTTGCCTCTAGTTGGAACAGAGAAAGGCATTAGCCCAGTTGTAATTGGAGCAATTCTCTCGATTCGCTCAGCATCAGCGATGATTTCAAGATTTCTACTTGGTCGATTAACAAGGAGTTATGGATCTGCAAGAACTATGAACTACAGTATTTTCCTATCAGCTTTATTCTTATTTGCTTCAATCTACGCCAATAGTTCTATTGCCCTCGGATTATCTATGGCCATAGTTGGATTTCTATTAGGAATTGGCCAGCCGTTAACTATGTCGATAGTTTCTAAAAAGACCCCAGTCCAAGAGCGAGCTATGGCAATATCAATTCGACTATTTGGTAATCGAGTGGGTCAGTTCCTAGTTCCACTGGCAGCAGGAGCCCTTGCTGCCCCATTTGGAGCAAGCTCAGTATTTATCGGCCTTGGAGTATTAGTGGCATCTGCTGGAGCTGTCTCTGCTGCAACTCTTAATGATCAAACTGCTTAATTTCTAGTGGAGTATCCCCAAGCAAGGCTTGCAGCAATAGCAACCCATATTTGATAAGGAATGAGAAGAAGTCCCATCAGTATTGATGCCTTAAGTGTTAAATAGAGAACTGGAAGAGTTAGAAGAGCGCATAGAGTAAGAGCAATTGGAGCAAGAGTGAGATTATGAGGAACATAGAATTGATAAGCCCAGGTGAGGGCCGCAGCAACGCTTAACCCAAAGAAAACTAGCCATAGGATATTTTCAAATCTCGTTAGTGATTGTGAGACTTGGTATGAAGCAATTCCCAAGACTAAAAAGTTATAGGGCCAGATGATTCCAAAAATATAGCTCGGCGGCTGCCATGGCGGTCTATTTAGCGATGAATACCATCCGGGGGAGGAAGAGACCCAAATTCCTGAACCAAAAGCATAGATAAGAACAATAATGATTCCAGCGCCAGCAAATAGGTATTTGGCCTCCATGCGTCAAGGTTACTAGGGTTAGCCATTATGAATGAGGACCTTGGCCAGTTAAATACTGAGGCGATTGACTCTCGTTTCTCCAAGATTGACACCTTATCCACCATAGATCTCTTAAAACTCTTTAATGACGGCGACAAGAGCGTGGCAGAGGAAGTAGCAAAAGTATTACCAAAAGTTGCCAAAGCCATAACTGAAATTACTAGAAGAATGGAATTGGGCGGAAGGTTGATTTATGTTGGTGCTGGAACTTCAGGAAGACTCGGAGTTCTAGATGCCTCAGAGTGCATTCCAACATTTTCTCTAGAGGATGGATTAGTCATTGGAATTATTGCTGGAGGAGATACGGCGCTTCGAACTGGGATTGAAGGTGCCGAGGATATTCCAGAAGGTGCAATCGAAGATTTGAATAAAATGAATTTATCTAAAAAGGATTCTTTGGTTGGAATTGCTGCAAGCGGCCGCACTCCTTATGTAATTGGCGCTTTGAAATATGCAAAGGAGATTGGGGCTGCTTCTATTGCCCTTTCTTGTAATTTAAATTCTGAGCTTTCCAAGTACGCCGATATTGCAATTGAAGTAGATACTGGAGCTGAAATTTTGGCAGGCTCAACAAGATTAAAAGCGGGAACGGCCCAAAAGCTAGTACTTAATATGATCTCAACAGTTTCAATGATTAAACTTGGAAAAACTTATGGAAATCTCATGGTTGATCTTCAGGTCAGTAATATTAAGTTGAGAGACCGCGCAATAAGAATTATTCAAGCTGCCACAAGTTGTGACTTCAAGAGAGCTCAAGAAGCCCTTCAAGAGTCAAAGGATCAAGTTAAGGTAGCAATCGTTATGATTTTGTTAGATTCCTCTGCTGAAAAGGCTCTTGAGTTACTAAAGGCATCAGGTTCACGAGTTAGAGCCGCCCTAGATAAGCCTTTGAATACTTGACCTTTTACGCCTAAGGCGATAATTTTCACCAACAAAGAGTCTGGCTGAAATGATTTTTCATGGAGGGTGGTTATGGCTAAGCAGTTATCGCTAGTCACTCCTAGCCATCATTCAAATTTATTGGAGCTGATTCAGAGTCAATTGGGCTCATTTCACGCCAGCGAGATTGCAATTGCAGAAGTTGTTCTTAAAGACCCACAATTAATTGCGCCAATGAATATCACTCAATTGGCCTCTCATAGTAAGACTTCAGTTTCATCGGTTGTTCGATTCAGTAAGGCTTTAGGCTTTCGTGGTTTTCCGGAATTCAAAATGGCGCTAGTCAGCGATCTCTCTTGGAAGAGCGCTAAACAATTTGACACTGAATATCTAGATGGCGGAATTACGCCAAATGATAGTTTGGCTTCAATTATTGAAAAGGTTACCTACTCAGATGCTAGAGCTATTGAATCAACTGCTGAGAAATTAGATATCCAAACCTTTAAAAAAGTTGTAGAGGTATTTGAAAAAGCAGAGACAATTGGGCTATTTGGATTAGTCTCAAGTGGATTTGTGGCTATGGACTTTCAATCAAAACTTAACCGCCTCTCTAAGAGAGCAATATCTTGGACTGACTTTCACTCTGCTATGACCTCAATAGCCGTCTTGGATAAAGGTGATGTTTTGGTAGCAATTACCCACTCAGGAACTACGGTTGATACCGTTGACGTTATTCGAGAATTTAAAGCACGTGGAGTAACAATTGTTTTGATAACTAATACTTTAAGAAGTCCAGCCGCTTCTCTTGCAGATTTTGTATTACATACCGCCGCACGGGAAACCACCTTCCGTAGCGGTGCAACAGCTTCGCGCATTGCGCAGCTAACGGTGGTTGACTGTCTCTGTGTCGCACTGGCACAGAGAAACTGGAGCGGCACCAAGTCCGCTCTAGATCTTTCAAGAGCTGCTGTATCAATTCGCTCCGGAAAGAACCACACCTACCGCCCTCGAGGAGGAAATTAAGTGAAAATCTCAAAAATCCGCGGCTTGGTCGCAGCCCTTTTTGCGGCAGTGACCGTGGTTGCACCTGGAGCTTCTATAGCTTCGGCCAACACAGAAATTACATTCTGGAGCTGGAGAACAGAAGATAAGGCGTTCTATGAGAGCCAGATGAGGCTTTTCGAAGCTAAGAATCCTGGAATCACAGTTAAGTTCACGCCATATCTAAATACCGAATACAACGCAATTGTTGCAACTGCACTAACTGCAGGAAAAGGCCCAGATGTTCTTCAGATGCGTCCATATGGTGGAATGGCAAATCTCTCAGATGCTGGAAATTTCTTGCCATTAAGCACCACAGATGTTCCAGCTTTAAAGAAGCTACCAGCTGGAATTCTTGCTGGCGCTCAAGGCTATAAAGATAAGAAGCAATTTGGATTGCCATATGCAGTCTCTGCATTGGGAGTTATGTATAACCCAGATATTCTAGAAAAAGCTGGAGTTGGCGCTCTGCCTCAGACCTGGGCACAACTTCAATCTGCTTTTGATAAAGTTAAGAAAGCCGGATTCCTTCCACTCGGTAATGCTGGCGGTAACGGACCTGCTCTAGAGCAGCTCCATGCAACCGTTGGTCCAACCTTCTATGGTGGAACTGCATTCTTTAATGATGTTGTCGCAGGTAAGAAGACATTTACCGATAAAGGTTATGTAGCAAGCCTCAAGGCAGTTGCAGATCTTGCTAAGTGGATGCCAGCAAATTACCAAGGTATTGACTACAACACCGCTCGTGGTCTATTTGCAAACGAGAAGGCAGCCTTCTATATCGGAGGAAACTATGAGATCGGTTATTTCCGCTCCCTAAATCCTTCAATCACAATTGGTTGGTTCCCAGCTCCTAAGGCAAATGCCGGCGCAAAGCGTTATGTCGGAACCTGGGCAGATGGCGCTTACGCTGTTAACGCTAAAACCACACAGAAAGCAGCAGCTTTGAAGCTCATCAACTTCCTTGGAACCAAAGAATTTGGCCAAGCTCTAGTTGATGAAATCGCATTCATCCCAACTGCTCCATATGTGAAGATAAATGATCCTGCTGTTAAGGAAATCAATCGTTGGAGAACAACACTTGGAACACCATTCCTCAATGTTGTTGGCTTCCGATTTGAGGCTCCAACTAGCTCATCAATTCTTCAACCTGGATTCCAGAAGTTAATTGTTGGTGGAACTACGCCAGAGCAGTTAGCTAAGGATGTTCAGACTGCAGTAGCTTCTTGGTACGCACCTCAAAAGGGTAAGTCCTAAGAATCGTTAGTAGCTCTGGGCGCATCTAGATGCGCCCAGAGCGCTATTTCTAGGCCCTTATATGTCCTCAGCGCTGCGTAGAGATCAGAATCGGACCACTCGGGCCCTACTAATCCCAGCGCTGACAGTAATAATTGTTTTCACCACAGTTCCCGCACTTACAACCCTTAGCTATGCATTCTTTAGTTGGAATGGTTTTGAAAGAAGCGGTCTTGCGGGTTTTGATAATTTCCAAAGATTATTTCAATATCCCTATCTTGAGCAGTTAACCGCTGCATTAACGCATAACACGATTGCATTTGTTGCAATTATGATTCTACAAACATCTCTTGGCCTGCTTCTTGCCTATGCCATGTTTAGAGTCAAGAGAGGTTTACGCCTTTATAGGGTAGTTGTTTTTTTGCCTGTCATTTTCTCTCTTGTTGTAGTTGGCTATCTATGGCAATCATTACTTGATCCTTATTACGGTCCTATAAACCAAATCATTACAGCCGTTGGCTTTCCAGAGCTAGCAAAGCCATGGTTAGGTGATACTACAACTGCTCTACCAAGCTTGATTTTCATTAACTTATGGCGTTGGGTAGGTTTCCCCGCAATAGTCTTTTTAGCTGGGCTTAATGCGATAAATACTGAATATATAGAGGCAGCTCGCATTGATGGAGCATCAGAGAGTCAGGTCTTTAGAAAGATAATGTTTCCACTTCTTGCCCCATCA
>ENA-UOYK01000177-UOYK01000177.1-marine-metagenome-genome-assembly--contig:-NODE-177-length-23998-cov-3.764893_pt1 | contig 23998 bp, 19 predicted proteins | sample MGYA00238174_ERZ767213 | MGnify/ENA primary metagenome ERZ767213 (study PRJEB28944, sample SAMN06267167) | marine metagenome | isolation source: Columbia River Estuary | place: USA:Columbia River Estuary...
TCCTCGAATAAAGGCGCTGGTTCATGTTCGATAAAATTCTCATTGCGAACCGCGGCGAAATTGCGCTGCGGGTCGTGCGCGCCTGCCGTGAGATGGGCGTCAAATCCGTGGCCGTGCATTCCACCGCCGATAGCGACGCGATGCATGTGCGCATGGCTGACGAGGCAATCTGCATCGGGCCGCCATCGTCCCAGCTATCCTACCTGAGCTTCCCCGCGATCCTCTCGGCCTGCGAAATCACTGGCGCACAAGCGATCCATCCGGGCTACGGCTTCTTGTCGGAAAACGCAGCTTTCGTTCAAGCCTGCGAAGACCACGACATCACCTTCATCGGCCCCACATCCGAACACATCCGCATCATGGGCGACAAGATTAGCGCCAAGGATACGATGAAAGCTCTCGGCGTGCCTTGCGTGCCGGGTTCTGACGGTGGCGTGCCAACGCTGAAAGACGCACTCAAAGTCGGCGAAGAGATCGGCTATCCGATCATCATCAAAGCGACAGCAGGCGGCGGCGGCAAGGGCATGAAAGTGGCCCATAACGCAGGCGAAATGGAACGCGCGTTCCAATCTGCCCGTGCTGAAGGCAAATCAAACTTCGGCAATGACGAAGTCTATATCGAGAAATACCTCACTACCCCACGCCACATCGAAATCCAAGTTTTCGGCGATGGCAAAGGTAATGCGGTTCATTTGGGCGAGCGCGATTGCTCGCTACAGCGCCGCCACCAAAAGGTGTTTGAAGAGGCCCCTGGCCCCACAATCACCCAAGAACTGCGCGACCGTATCGGCAAGGTTTGCGCCGACGCCGTGGCCCGCATCAACTACACGGGCGCTGGCACAATCGAGTTCCTCTTCGAGAACGACGAGTTCTATTTCATCGAAATGAACACCCGTTTGCAGGTCGAACACCCTGTGACAGAAGGTATCTTTGGTGTCGATCTGGTGCGTGAACAACTGCGCGTGGCCTCTGGCCTGCCGATGTCGTTCACCCAAGACGACCTCAAGATCAACGGGCATGCCATCGAAGTACGCATCAACGCCGAAAAGCTACCGAATTTCTCGCCTTGCCCGGGTAAAATCACGCAATATCACGCCCCAGGCGGGCTTGGTGTGCGTATGGATTCGGCGCTTTACGACGGCTACCGCATCCCGCCTTACTATGACAGTTTGATCGGTAAACTGATCGTTCACGGGCGCGACCGTCCAGAGGCGCTTGCGCGTTTGGGCCGTGCTTTGGGCGAATTGATCGTTGACGGCGTCGATACAACGATCCCGCTGTTCCACGCGCTATTGGCCGAACAAGCGATCCAAACCGGTGAATATAACATCCACTGGCTAGAGCACTGGTTAGAGCAAAATCTAGGCGAATAATTAACGGTCGCGCAGCCGCAACGCACAGGTTGCGCGACGTTTTTGCTGGTTCTTCGGGCGATAATAATCGCCAACAGGCCCACGGTTGCCCTCCGCAATCCGCCCCCAATCCGACCATTCAATGTCGTAGTTCAACGCATTGGCGATCATCTCCATCGCTTTGAATGATGGCGCGCCTTTGACAGCAACCTCTTGTCCCGGATACTGCGCAACCGCGTTCAAATGAACATCCGTGCGCTCTTGGATCAGCAACACAATCGCATTGTCGCGCATCACAAATTCGCTGTCCACAATCACCCGCTTCGGCTTGAGATCACGCAACAGTTGGAACAACGCAAAGTGATCCATAATGTGATAGAGAATACCAAAAACACCCACGATATCATAGGTTTCACCTCTGGCGATCTCGGCCCTTATGCCCTCGAAAATATCATCAACACGCAATTCTACTTTCGCGCGCAAGCTGGCATCGGGATAGTCAGAGAACTTCTCGACCAACTCAGGCCGCCCTTCAATTCCCACAACCGAAGCCGCCCCAGCCCCCGCAAAGCCATAGCACCAACGCCCATCATGTGCCGCCAGATCAAGCACTTTTGCGCCTCGGATTTCTTCCGCAAAATCCGCGATCAGAAACTCATGGCGGGCATTCATACGGGCCGCCGAACTGCCGTGTTCAACGTAGTGTGGAAGGTCATTCAAAAAATCATAAAAACCCATGTCTCAACTCCACTTTCCGCCTACCTGCTCGCCCCACTTTGTCCTACCCTTAACAAAACCTCCACAACTGATCGTTGCTCATGACGCAAGACTTACAACTGACAACTGAGATTCTCTTGCACGCATATGCGAGCGGCGTATTTCCGATGTCAGAAAGCCGTGACGACCCCGAAATCTTTTGGGTTGAGCCGCAAATGCGTGGCATCCTCCCACTTGATCGCCTTCGTATTTCGCGGAGTTTGGCGCGGACATTGCGACGCTGGCATTTCAAAGTCACGTTCAACAAAGCCTTTGCTGATGTCGTGCGGGCTTGCGCTGACCGCGAAGAGACTTGGATCAATGACACGATATTTGCGCTCTACTGCGAATTACACGCCGAAGGTCACGCGCAATCCGTCGAGGTTTGGCACAATGATGTGCTCGTTGGCGGCGCTTATGGCGTTACCTTGGGCGGTGCTTTCTTTGGCGAAAGCATGTTTAGCACCATGACCGACGCGTCCAAAGTGGCGCTCGCCTTTTTGGTCGATCACCTCAACCGCACGGGCTATGTCTTGCTTGATACGCAGTTCATCACCGACCATTTGGCCAGTCTCGGCGCAATCGAAATTCCACGCGAAACGTACCAGCAACAGCTTGCTAAGGCGCTCAAAGTATCTGCAAATTTCCGAGAAAAATATGCTATTCCAACGCCTTACGACGTCATACAGCGTAATGCCCAAACGTCATAGCGCGGGTTATCCATCGCGTTGAGCGCTGGTGACGACGCCACCAACCAGCCGTTAAACGCAGGCAATGGGTCGTCGCGGTAGCGAACAATAACTTTGACAAAAGCATCGCCACTTGGGTTCGCGGCTGGGTAGCGGCATTCTTCTAAAGTGACTTTCAGGTGTCCAAGCGCCGCGGTTTCACCCGCTTGCAACGTCAAATCCGAGACGTCGCCAGTCACCTTATCAAGCACACGCAAAATTCCGCCAGTGCCTTCGCCAGCGTCTTGGGCATGTGCAGCGCCTGCCAAAGACAGAGCCAGAATGAGGATAAGGTTTTTCATGAAACTGACGCCGCTTATTCTGGCGTCCATGCCTCGTAGTCAGACCGAGCGGCAGGTATTGTGCGACGCAATGAGCCCGCAGGCGCATAGGCCGCAGCCGTACCAGTCAGGTTTGCTGTATGCGGCTTTTCCCACGCTTTATGCACCAATGGTTTGGCCACTGGCGTGTCTTCCCAAGTGTGGTGCAACCAGCCGTGCCATGCAGGCTCAACGCGACTTGCTTCCATTGGGCCGTTATAGATCACCCAGCGACGGGACTTGTCGGCATTCGTGTAATACACATTGCCCAACGCATCCTCACCAACATTCGTGCCTTTACGCCAAGTCCAGAGCTGGGTGCCAAATGTTTGACCATCCCACCAAGTAAAAACGCGCTTCAGTACATTCAAAAGGCCCATGGGGTCACTCCATTCCGCTGTTCATCCCCTCTTGCCTCAAATCGGCGCAAAGGTCCAGTCTGCTATGCGCTTGGCGCGAGTGCAGTCAGTTCAATTTCTATCTTATACTTCGGGTCGATCAGATCACACGAAATCATCGTCGCCGCAGGTGGATTATCACCAAAAGTCGCGGCAAGGATCGGCCAGCAGGCCTCAAAATCCGCAGCATCTGGTAAAATGTAAGTCACACGCACAGCATCTGAAAAACTTGCGCCCACGTCCCCGAGCGCCTTTTCGATCACGCCCAGCGCCGATTTGCATTGCCCAACCACATCGGTCGATCCATCCACGCCAACCGTGCCCGACACATGCACAAAGCCGCCCGCGACCAACGCACGACAGTAGCCGATCTTTGGCTCATAAGCGCCACCTGAATGGATACGCTTAATCGCCATTAGCTCGCCGTCGCGGGTGCTTTTTCTTTCTTGGATTTTTTCTTGCTCTCGTCATGGATCATCAGCGGTTGGGCGTCTGGACCAACAGCCTCAACATTCACAACCACTTCCGTGACCGTCTCCATGCCGGGCAATTCGAACATGGTGTCGAGCAAGATATCTTCCACGATCGAACGCAAACCACGTGCACCTGTTTTGCGCTGGATTGCACGTTTTGCAATCGCACGCAGCGCGTCTTCGGTGAAAGTCAACTTGGTGTCTTCCAGCTCGAACAGGCGCTGGTATTGCTTGACCAGCGCGTTCTTAGGCTCGGACAGGATCGTGACAAGCGCGTCTTCGTCCAAGTCCGTCAGCGTCGCCAGAACAGGCAAACGGCCCACAAATTCAGGGATCAGACCGTATTTCAACAGATCTTCCGGCTCCAGCTCGGTGAAAATCTCGCCGATGCCACGGTCGTCATTGTTACGCACGTCAGCATTAAAGCCCATGCCGCCGCCCTTGTTACGCTGGCCGATGATCTTATCCAGACCCGCGAACGCACCGCCGCAGATGAACAGGATGTTGGTCGTGTCCACTTGCAGGAATTCCTGCTGCGGATGCTTACGCCCCCCTTGTGGTGGCACAGATGCAACCGTGCCTTCCATAATCTTGAGCAAGGCCTGCTGCACACCCTCGCCGGACACGTCGCGGGTGATGGATGGGTTATCAGACTTGCGGGTAATTTTGTCGATCTCGTCGATATAAACGATGCCGCGCTGCGCCTTTTCGACGTTATATTCAGCGGACTGCAACAGTTTAAGAATGATGTTCTCAACATCTTCGCCAACATAACCAGCCTCGGTCAGGGTCGTCGCATCGGCCATCGTGAACGGCACATCGAGAATACGGGCCAGCGTTTGGGCAAGCAGCGTTTTACCGCACCCTGTTGGGCCGATCAGCATGATGTTGGATTTCGACAGTTCAATGTCGGATTTATCAGCGTGGTTCAGACGCTTGTAATGGTTATGCACCGCAACCGACAACACACGCTTGGCATGCACTTGGCCGATCACATAGTCATCAAGAACACCAGCAATCTCGCGCGGTGTTGGAACACCCTCGCCAGCCTTCAAGCTTGCTGTTTTGATCTCTTCGCGGATGATATCCATGCAAAGCTCGACACATTCGTCGCAGATGAACACAGTCGGACCAGCAATCAGCTTGCGCACTTCATGCTGACTTTTGCCACAAAAACTACAGTAAAGTGTGTTCTTGCTGTCGTTGCCAGTAGTTGTCGCCATGTTTCAAACCCTTTGGCACGAGGCCATCTTGTAAATGTGTTCGGACTGTCCGCGGCTCTAACCTAGGACAGCCCGCAGGTGGCTACAATGTCAAAATGACCATCGCGCGGTCAGCTTAACATTCCCTTAACCTTAGTCTTCGAGCTTTTCGCGGTTGGTCACGATTTCGTCGATGTGACCCCATGCTTTCGCTTCTTCCGCTGTCATCCATGTATCGCGGTCAAGCGCCTTGATCACGTCCTTCTTGGACTGGCCTGTGTGGTCCACATAAAGGTCATAAAACCGCTCACGTGTCCGCTCAATATGACGCGCAGTGATCAGCATATCAGAGGCCTTTCCCTGAGAGCCACCAGAGGGCTGGTGCACCATCACTTCGGAGTTCGGCAGCGAGAAACGCATACCTTTTTCGCCGCCAACAGCAATCACAGAGCCCATAGAGGCCGCCATACCGCAGATCAGCGTGGATACCTTCGGACGAATATACTGCATCGTGTCGTAAATGCTCATGCCCGCATGCACAGCACCACCGGGGCTGTTGATATACATGCTGATCTCTTTTTTAGGGTTCTCGGCCTCAAGGTGCAGCAACTGCGCCACGATCAATGTGCTCATGCCGTCATGGATCGGGCCATTCACAAAAATGATCCGCTCTTTAAGCAAACGCGAGAAAATGTCGTAAGCGCGTTCGCCACGGGCTGTCTGCTCAACAACCATCGGGACAAGGTTCATATATGTTTCAACTGGATCGTGCATATTTACTGCCTCATGTTTGGACACGTGCGTCCTATACGGAAATTCCTGCTAGAGTCTTAGTCGTCCCCGTCAGGGGCTTCAAGGTCGAAGGGGTTAATTGAATGTGAAGACCACCGCCTCACCCTGCTCGTCAGGCAATCGTGCCACAAGGATCAATGCCAAAACCTTCAATGCACAAGGAAACACCGCGTAGAGAAGATTAAGCGAGCGCAACGCCTCTGGTGTATTGGGTCCTGCTGGTGTGAACCCCGCGCCCTGCAGTATCGGCAAAACAATCGCCGCCGATAGCGCCAGCGAGATTTTTGCCGAAAACGACCACAGACCAAAGGCGATCCCCGTAGGCACCCGCTCTTTCAGCAAGGCCGTCGCGAAAACGGCGGGCAGGATCACCATATCGGCCCCAAGTGCGGCCCCAGATAACGCCGAGATCAGACCAAAGCGCCACGCAGCCCCCACAGGCAGCGCGTAGGCCCCCACGAAGGCTGCTATCGCAAGGCACATCGCAAAAACCAACACCTGACGCGCACCGAAACGGGATGCCAGTTTTGACCAGAACGGCGCGGAGATACCTGCGGTTAGAAAGAACAACACAAGAAATAGCCCCGCCAAATCAGGTAATTGCAGGCGGTCTTCCACAAAGAACAGAAACAATGTCGAGGTAACAGCAACAGGCAACGCATTGAACATCGCTATCATCAAAAGCTGCACGACACGCGGATGTTTCAGCGCACGCCACGTCTGCCCCGCGGTCACTTCCTCAGTATTTTCAACCGTAATCGGCACCCAAAACGCACGACTTAACCGCCAAATCACCACGGCCGCAATCGCCAGCAAAAGCCCGAAAATCACATAGCCTTGCAGTGTCCCGAAAGATGCGCCCAAAAGACCCGGAGCAATCGCGGCCAGCACAATCCCCACCAGCGCCCCCATCTCGCGCCGCCCCGCAAACTGCAAATGCGCGGCCTGCCCTTGGGTGCCGACAACTTCGGCCCCCTGCCCGTAAAACAGGATCGTCCCAAGGCTATAGGCGGTGAAAACCAATGCCAGCCCCAAGACCAACCCAAACACATCGGGCTGCAACACAAAAGCGATCAAAAAACCCAGCCCCATACCCAGAAACGCCAGCATCGCAAACATGGGTCGCTTATTGGGAAACCGATCAATCATGCGGCCCAGAAACGGGTCTTGCACGAAATCCAAGGCACGCAACGCTAGCAAAATCGTCCCAATAGTCCCCAGCCCGATCCCCAATTCCGCGGCATAGCGCGGCAAGTGGATATAAATAGGCACACTGGCCGACGCCAGAAACGCCGCAATCGCGGGGACAGCTAAAGGGGTGCGCATATTATCTCCAGACTTTTAATAATTACGCCTTAGAACCGCATTTGGATCACTTAATACCACAGGTGCCTTTCCCCCACGACTTGATTGCACCCCGCGCGCACCTAAGTCAAAATCGACAAAACAGTTTAACGAGGTGCCGCGCATGTCCACGACCCTAACCGTAAACGGAAAATCCCACACAGTTGACCTCCCCGACGACGTGCCCCTGCTTTGGGTTTTGCGCGACGCCGTTGGCCTCACTGGCACTAAATTCGGCTGCGGCGTGGCGGCCTGTGGCGCCTGCACCGTGCATATTGATGGCGAGGCCGTGCGGTCTTGCCAGGTGGCCCTTGCGGATGTTTGGGGCGATGTGACCACAATCGAAGGGCTCGGCTCCCCCGACAACCTCGCGATCATCCAGCAGGCGTGGATCGACAACCAAGTCGCCCAATGCGGTTACTGCCAATCAGGACAAATCATGCAAGCTGCTGATTTGCTGGCAAATAACCCCACCCCCACGGATCAAGACATCGATGACGCCATGCAAGGCAACTTGTGCCGTTGTGGCACCTACCCAAAAATTCGCGCCGCAATCCACGCCGCCGCGTCCAAAATGCAGGAGGGTTAAGACATGGCCAACATCCGCAAAATCGCTCGCCGCTCGTTCCTGATCGGCTCTGCCGCCATTGTCGGCGGCGTCGCGTTTGGCGTCTACAAAATCAACGAAGACGCCCCCAACCCGCTGATCACCGCTGAGGGTGAAAGCACACTCAACCCCTTCATCCTGATCAACGCGGACGGTGTGACCATCATCACGCCGCGGGCCGAAATGGGCCAAGGCGTGCAAACGACACTGGCCGCCCTCGTCGCCGAAGAACTCGACGTTGCATGGGAAGACATCAACGTCATGCACGGCCCCCCCGCGCAGGCTTATTACAACTCCGCCCTGCTTGGCTCTGCCCTGCCCTTCAAGCACTATGAGGACACCGATTTCAAACACGGATTGCGCCAATCCGTCGGCAAAGTTGGCAAATTGCTCTCCCTGCAAGTCACGGGCGGCTCAACCTCGATGAAAGACGGGTTCGAGCGGATGCGGCACGCTGGGGCCTCCGCCCGCGAAGCCCTTAAGATCGTAGGCGCCCAGCGGCTCGGTATGGACGCCAAGGATGTCACGACCAAAGACGGTTATGTGCACGGTATCGACGGCCAGAAACTCTCCTACATCGAACTGGCCGAAGACGCGGCCAAGATCAAAGCCCCCGCCCCCGAACTGCGCCCCAGTTCCGAATGGAAATATTTGGGCAAATCCATGCCGCGCAAGGACATGCTCGGCAAGTCCACAGGCACCGCCGCCTACGCCATCGACACCATCCTGCCCGACATGAAATTCGCCACCGTGCGGATGAACCCCAAGCGGAGCGGCATGATCTCCTACGACGACAGCGCCGCGCTTAAAATGGCAGGCGTCGACAAAATCGTCGATCTCGGCACAGGCATCGGCGTGATCGCCTCCAATACATGGCTCGCCTTTAAGGCCGCAGAAGCCGTTAATATCGTTTGGGAAGACGCTTCTTATCCAGCCCATTCAGAGGTGTTGATGGACGCAATCAAAGCCTCGCTTGACGATAAACCCAATAGCACCGCACGCGACGATGGCGACGTAACAGCAGCGGTTGAAGGCACCGAGATCACCGCCGAATACACCGTTCCATGGCTGGCCCACACCACAATGGAACCAATGAACGCAACCGCCCTGCTTAAAGACGGCCATCTCACCGTCTGGTCAGGGAACCAAGCGCCGATCATCGCACGCGACAAATGCGCAGAGGCCACGGGGCTCACGCCCGACGACGTCACCGTGCACACCACCCTCATGGGCGGCGGCTTTGGGCGGCGCTCGGAATCCGACTTTTCGGTTCAGGCCGCGCGGCTCGCCGCAGCCATGCCAGACGCGCCAATCAAAATGACATGGACCCGCGAAGAGGACATGACCCAAGATTTCTACCGCCCCGCCGCCGCCGCGCGTTTCCGTGGTGTCGTCAAATACGGGGCCGCTGTCTTGCTTGACGGGGCCATCGCCGCGCCCTCCGTGACCAAACAATCCATTCTGCGCGTGACAGGCAATACCGCACCCGGCCCCGACCGCGCCCACGTCGAGGCAGCAGCCGATCAACCTTACGCAATCCCAAACCAACGGATCACAGGACACCTCACTGACATCGAGGTGCCCATCGGGTCTTGGCGCTCCGTCGCGTCCTCGTTCAACGGGTTTTTCTACGACACATTCATCGACGAGCTGGCGCATGCAGCCAATGCCGACCCGCTCGAATTCCGCCTCGCGATGGCCAAGGCCGAGCACGAACCCTCCGCCTTAGCCATTCAAAAGGTAAAGGAAATGTCAGGCTGGACCGGCCAAACCCCCGACGGCATCGGACGCGGGATCGGCTTTAGCTATACCTTCGGCACCGCCGTCGCGATGGTCGTCGAGGTCGCGCAAAAGGGCCGCGCCATCGGCATCAACAAGGTCTGGATCGCCTGTGACGTGGGCACTGCCCTCGACCCATCCATCATCGAAGCCCAGATGATTTCGGGTGCAATCTACGGCATGTCAGCAGCCATTCAGGGCGAAATTAACTTTGAAGAAGGTGCTGCCCAAGAGCAAAATTTCCCCGATTACGACGCGCTTCGTATGCACAACACACCGCTGTTCGAAGTCGCCATTTTGGAAAATGCGCCACATTTGGGTGGCGTCGGCGAACCGGGCACACCGCCCTCAATGCCGGCACTCGGGAACGCTCTTTTTGACCTGACAGGGATCAGAGCACGCGACCTGCCGTTCATAAAAACATACGACTTGGTGCTCTAAACACGCCCCGCGCGAGCGGCCACACGCACAGATTGAAAATTGCGGCGCAACCAAGGCAATCCTGTCTGTTGCGCCGCATTTCATTCAAATTGCCTTAAAATTACCCTTAGATTCTTAGTTTGGTCATAAGTGTTCCCCAATCCGAACACCCTCTTTCTTTACATATTTCTGCAAGAACCAGAGCTCGACGTGTACGTGTCGAAGCCTTTGTAATTTTTGTGCAGCAAAAAAGTTGAGTTAGGATCAGGAAGTGCCAACAGGTTATTTAGTAACGCTCGGGAATAATACTCTTGACGCAGGTGATTCCATTTCCGGAACGAAGTCGGCATTTACGACCGTTAACACGATTGGCGCGGGCTCTTGGAACTGGAGCGGTGTTTGGGATGCCAACGGCGTTTATTATTCCAATATCACTGATACTGGGACATATTACCTCGCATCAAACGGCAATGTATATTTTGTCCCCACAACCTGGTTAACGACTAGCGGCACAGCCAGCGCAATTTCGCCCCCGGCATATACAGCAACGGACGGCATCGTTGACGGCACCGCTGGTGCTGACACAATGGCGCTTGGTTATGCTGATGCTGGAGGTGACAAAATCACCAGCGGGAATGACACCATCCAAGCTGGCGACGGCAACGATACCGTGCGCGCCGACTTCGGCAACGACAGCGTATCTGGCGGCAACGGCAACGATCTTATCTATGGCGATTCCACTGCGACTCCTGTCACAGGCTCCGCGACCTCGTTCTCTTGGGCAAGCCAAGGCGTTGCGGACGAGGCCAACATCACAAACGGTCTGACGGGCCTTAGCGCGAACGGTAACGTGCGCGTCACAATGTCCGTCCAGCAAGAGGCGAACTTTGGCACCGCGACGATGGAGACCACTGATCCGCTCTATAACTACAACGCGGCGAGTGATATGTCTTCGATATTCCTGTCAGGCGGGAACCTGACGACCGGCGGCTCAAACGCAAATAGCCAAAACTCGGCAACCGCAACGATCGATTTCTCGTCTGGCGCTGCCGGTTATTCCGACGAAGTCTCCAGCGTCACATTCGGCATATTTGATATCGACGACCTTCAGGGGCAGTTTATCGATCAGGTGATCGTGACAGCCTACGACGCGAATGGAAATTCAATTCCGGTCACAGTCACGCTTGGCAGCACAACAACATTGACGTCCACGACAAATGCGAACGGCTCACAAACGGTGACGTCGGTCGTGAACTCTGGCGGCGCTGGTGCGTCCAATTCGCAGACTGGCTATGCGTCATTCAGCGTCGCGGGACCTGTGTCTTATATCACCATCGACTATAACAACATGGACCCTGCACGCGGCGCGCACGGGATCTTGATTGGTGATCTTCAGTTCACCTCCCTGCCCGCATCTGGTGGTAACGACACGCTAAGTGGCGACGCTGGCAACGACACGATCTTTGGCCAAGGCGGGAACGACACGCTTTATGGCGGCACTGGTAACGACACGCTTGATGGTGGTGACGGCAACGACCTCCTCAACGGGTCGTACACAGGCGACCCAGACGGCGACCGCGTCGACGGTAATGACGCGATCCTCGCGGGCGACACTGGCAACGACGATCTGATCTACGGCTACGGCGGCAACGACCGCATCTACGCAGGGAACGGCAACGACGAAGTTTATGGCGGCACTGGTAACGACCTTCTGCAAACTGGCCTTGGTGACGATACCGTCTATGGCGACGACGGTAATGACTCGATCTATGCCGAAAACGGCAATGATACCGTCTACGGCGGTGCAGGCGATGACGTCGTGGGCGCATCCATCGGCAACGACCTTGTCTATGGCGGCGACGGCAACGACACGATCAACGGCGGCGGCTATAGCAATGAGGGTGACACGCTCTTTGGCGATGCTGGTAACGACTCGATCAGTGGCGATGCTGGCAACGACACACTCTACGGCGGCGCAGACGACGACATCCTCGTCGGCGGCACCAATGACGACAGCATCTATGGCGGCACTGGCAACGATAAAATCGTGGTCGGCGACAACCATGGCACCGACGTTATCGAAGGCGGCGAAGACGCAAGTGGGCTAAACAACGATATACTCGACCTCAACGACCTAAGCACAACAGGCGGCACAAACGTTACCCTTACTGGCAACGAAGCGGGCACCTATGACTTCAATAACGCAGCGGCCACTGGCACGTTCACTGAAATCGAAACTTTTGATCTGACCGACAGTGCCGACACCTTTGACGGTGCCGCAGCAACAACGAACACAACTGTGCTCGCTGGCGCTGGCAATGACACGATCACAACAGGGTCTGGCGACGACAGCATCATTGCTGGCGCAGGTGACGATCTGATCGACGGCGGCGCAGGCGACGATAGCATCGACGGCGGCACTGGCAACGACACTTTCGCCATCGCTGAAACCAGTGGCGCTGACACCATCGTCGGCGGCGAAAACGCAGGCGACACAGATACTCTGTTCTTCCAAGGCGCGACATTCGGCGCGGGCGCAAACGTCACCTTCACAGGCGACGAAAGCGGCACTTATCTGGTCGACGGCAGCTCTGTCGCTGGACCAGATGCAACGGGCAGTTTCTCAGAAATCGAAGCGATCGTCGGAACCGCAACCTCCGATTATGTCAACGCCAGCGCAAGCACTGCGTCCGTCACGATTTCGGGCGAAGGCGGCTTTGACATCCTGACAGGTAGCTCGGCCGACGACGTCATCTACGGCGGCGACGGCGGCGATTTGTTGACAGGTGGCGAAGGCGCAGACGTTCTCATTGGCGACGCAGGCAACGATATCATCACCTTCTCCGAGGGCGACACTGTCGAGGGCGGCACTGGTGACGATACATTTGTAGCCGAAAATCTGGGCGAAACGACCAATGGCACGATCACAATTACGGGTGGTTCTGGCGGCGAAACGACGGGCGTTGGCGATACGCTCCAACTTGGCAGCCTTGCCGACCTCTCGACCCTCGTAAAAATTAGCGATGGCATCAAGGCAGATGGCAACGAGACCTTCCACGGGTCCGTCACCATGGACGATGGCACGATCCTCAACTTCTCCGAGATCGAGAACATCATCTGCTTCACGCCAGGCACACGTATCGCCACACCAAAAGGCGCGCGTGACATCGCAACCCTGCGCGTTGGCGATCTGGTTGTGACACGTGACCACGGTCTCCAGCCAATCCGCTGGATCCAGCAACGCACCGTGCCTGCGTTGGAAAGCTTTGCGCCAATTCGCATCCGTCCGGGTGTTATCACTGGCCAAGATCGCGATCTGCTTGTGTCACCACAGCACCGCATGTTGTTCCAAGGCTACCGCGCAGAGCTCCTGTTCGGCGAAAGCGAAGTCTTGGTCTCGGCCAAGCACATGATCAACGACAAATACGTGACCCAAGAGACTGGCGGCGACGTGACTTACATCCACATGATGTTTGACGAACACGAAGTGGTCTACGCAGAAGGTGCGGCAACAGAGAGCTTCCACCCGGGTGATGTTGGTCTGACAGCCGTCAGCGACCCTGCCCGCGAAGAACTCTTTGCGCTCTTCCCAGCGCTGCGGTCAAACGTGAACGGCTACGGCCAAACCGCACGCCGCTGCCTCAAGGGCCACGAGACAAAACTGCTGATTGTCTAAAATAAAACGGCGGCGCCGGGTTTTCCCCTGCGCCGCCGCCTCTGTGCAGATCAGTGCACGCTCAGTGCACGTAAATCACACCTCTGTTCAGGCGCTTTTGCGGCCCTTCTGAAACGCTGCACAAGCCGCACCAAAAGCCTCAAAAATCGGCCTCGATACTGGATCACCCGCTGCATTCCACTCTGGATGCCATTGTGTCGAAAGGGTAAATCCCTTTGCATCCTTGACATAAATCGCCTCAGGCGTGCCATCAGGGGCATAGCCGTCAATCACGATGCGCGGCCCCGCCACCTTGATCCCCTGCCCGTGCAGTGAATTTGTCATAACCTCTTGGGAACCCACTATTTTTTCAAACGGACCACCCGCCACAAAACGCACCTTATGACGCAATGCAAACTTCTCAGCCAAAGTGCCATCGGGGGGCATACGGTGGTTATCACGGCCATCCAGATCACGGATTTCGGGATGCAGCGTTGACTCCATCGCCACAGCAACCTCTTGAAATCCGCGGCAAATCCCGATGATCGGTTGGCCTGCGTCAACACATGCACGGATCAACGGCAGCGCCACAGCATCACGATCACGGTCAAACGCGCCATGCGCTTCAGTTTCCGCCTCGCCGTACTCCTCAGGATGCACATTCGGACGTCCACCCGTAAACAGAAACCCATCACAGACTTCCATCAGCTCTGCGGTGTTAACCAGCGCAGGATCAGTGGGGATTATCAATGGGATAGCGCCACAGATACAGCCCACCGCATCGGCGTTCATCTTCCCCGCCGCGTAGGTGGGGTACTCGCCATCAATCAAATAGCTGTTACCAATAATGCCAACCACAGGCCGTGACATAACGCTCTCCCTCAAACTTTTGAGAGACTTTAGCCTTGTGTTTTCAATAAGAAAACCCGCCCTTTACGCTTCGCCCGTCAATCCCGCCGCAGTGATACCCGCAAGGCCCGCAATGACGTCATTATCGGAGGTATCCCCCGTCACCCCCACAGCACCAATGACAGCGCCGCGCTCGTCGCGCAGTAAAAGGCCACCTGGAACGGGGATAACCTGACCGCCAAAAACGCCGTTCACGGCAGCCATGAAATAGGCCTGCGATTCGGCACGCGCCATTTGCGCCGTGCCTGCCATGCCGAGCATGACAGAGCCGTATGCCTTACCGTGAGCAATGCCAAATCGACCTGGTGACGCGCCATCGGCACGCTCAAAGGCCTTCATGTTTCCGCCGCTATCTAGGACGACAACAGAAAGAGGTTTAAACCCCATTTCCTCGCCCGTAGACATCGCATTCTGAATGATCAATCGCGCCTTACTCGTTGAAACATCTGTCATTTTCGGCTCCTTAAAAGACGGGTTGTGACCCGTTATTTGTTAATGGTTGCGCTGTGCTTTTAGTTCCAAACGGCGACGGTGCAACACAGGCTCGGTATAACCCGATGGCTGAATGCGGCCTTGGAACACCAAGTCGCAGGCCGCCTGAAACGCGATCCCGTCAAACGTTGGCGCCATCGGGCGGTAAGCGGGGTCACCAGCATTTTGCCCATCCACTACGGCGGCCATTTTCTGCATCGCATCCATCACCTCAGGCTCGGACACCACATCATGATGCAACCAGTTTGCCAGCGCTTGGCTCGAAATACGGCACGTTGCCCGGTCTTCCATTAGACCCACGTCATGCACGTCAGGCACCTTGGAACAGCCAACGCCTTGATCGATCCAGCGAACAACATAGCCCAAAATTCCTTGGGCGTTATTCTCGACCTCAGTCGTGATAACCTCCTGAGACCATTGCGGATTTATCGCAACAGGGATCGTCAACAGATCGTCCAATGTGCCACGTGCACCGCCCGCTTTAATCTCATCTTGGCGGGCGAAAACGTCGACGTGATGGTAGTGTGTCGCGTGCAACGTCGCTGCCGTCGGGCTTGGCACCCAAGCGCAATTGGCGCCAGCTTTCGGGTGGCCAATCTTGGCCTTCAGCATCTCTGCCATCAGGTCAGGCATCGCCCACATTCCCTTGCCGATCTGCGCCTTACCCTGCAACCCGCAAGCCAGACCAATATCAACGTTGCGATCTTCATAAGACGTGATCCAGGGCAGCGTCTTCATCTCGCCCTTTGGCACCATCGGCCCCGCTTCCATGCTGGTGTGAATTTCGTCACCCGTGCGATCAAGGAAGCCTGTGTTAATAAACGCAACGCGCGATTTTGCAGCGCGGATACATTCCTTAAGGTTGGCCGACGTGCGGCGTTCCTCGTCCATAATGCCCATTTTTACAGTATCTTGCGGCAAGCCAAGTGCCGCCTCAACACGGTCGAAAATCTGCGCTGCAAAGGCAACCTCCTCAGGACCATGCATCTTTGGCTTCACCACATAGACCGACCCGTGCACGGAATTGCCACCCTCACGCTGCAAATCATGCATCGCAATCAGGGTCGTGCACATCGCGTCCATGATCCCCTCGCCGATCTCCAGCCCATCACGGTCCAAAATCGCGGGGTTCGTCATCAGGTGGCCGACGTTGCGCACCAACATCAGCGAGCGGCCCTTTGTGCTCAGCGGACCGTTTGCCGTTTCATACGTGCGGTCGTCATGCAGCTTACGGGTAAATGTCTTGCCACCCTTGGTAACCTCTTCGGTCAAATCACCGCGCATCAGACCAAGCCAGTTACCATAAGCGACAACCTTATCTTCGGCGTCCACAGCGGCGACGGAGTCTTCGCAATCCATGATTGCGGACAACGCAGATTCCAGCCAAATATCTGAAATACCAGCCTTATCCTGTCCGCCAATTTGACTTGTCGGGTCCACATGCACCTCGATCAGCAACCTGTTCACGCGCAAAGCGGTAACTTTCACACCATCGCGCACGGCCGTACCGACCAACATTGACGCATCGGCCAGCGTCAACGCATCCATATCCACATCGGCCCAAGACCCCGACGCCAAAGGTGCAACCGCATCCAAATGGGCACGGCCCCATGCAATCACGCGGGAACCGCGCTCCGCGTCATAGCCCTTGCCATTGGGCAAATCGCCCAGCGCATCAGTGCCGTAAAGCGCATCATAAAGGCTGCCCCAACGGGCATTCGCCGCGTTCAAAGCAAAACGGGCATTGGTGATCGGAACAACAAGCTGCGGCCCAGCAATCGACGCAATCTCAGGATCGACGTTTGTCGTTTCTATTGCAAAATCAGGACCTGTCGGCACCAAATACCCAATCTCGCGCAGGAATGCCTGATAAGTCGCAGCATCGGCACCGCGGTTGGCCTTGTGCCATTGGTCAATCTGTTCTTGGATGTCCTCACGCATTTCAAGCAACGCGCGGTTCCGCGGTCCCAAGTCATGCACGATGCCAGACAGCCCGGCCCAAAATGCATCCGCATCAACGCCAGTGCCGACGATGGCATGGCCTTCGATAAAGTCCGCCAACTTACGATCAACTTGCAATCCGTGCTTCTCTATACGCTCAACCATGACGTCCTCCGTTAAAATGGGTCCTTGTTACGATAGTGCTAAAAGAAAAGTTTCCTATAGGCAACAACAGCGGTCATATTTTTTGACCAATTTCATTTGAAGGACTTTCAAACAGGTCCACCCAATCGCGCTTGAATGCCCATGCATCGGGGCCTAGGTTTGGCTCAAACCTCCTCAGTAGGACTGCCCCATGACACATGCCGCGCCGCAGACGATTTACCTCGCCGATTACACGCCTCCTGCCTATTTGATCGACACGGTGCATCTGACATTCCAGCTTGCCCCAAATGCCACGCGCGTGGTGTCCCGTATCGCGTTCCGTCCGAACCCTGACGCAAAATCTCGCGACTTTTTCCTGCATGGTGAAGAGCTTAGGCTGATCTCCGCCCACATTGATGGCGCTGCAATCAGCCCAGACGTGACCGAGCGTGGCCTCACCTGCGACGTGCCAAACCGCCCGTTTGTGTTTGAGGCCGAGGTCGAAATTGCCCCCGCCGCCAACACCGCTCTCGAAGGCCTTTATATGTCAAACGGCATGTATTGCACCCAGTGCGAGGCCGAGGGTTTCCGCAAGATCACCTATTACCCTGACCGCCCCGACGTGATGGCCGTCTTTACGGTAAAAATTGAAAGCGACCTGCCCGTGTTGCTGTCGAACGGCAATCCAGTGGCTGCTGGCGAATGGCATGATCCTTGGCCAAAACCTGCATATTTGTTTGCGCTTGTTGCTGGAGATCTCATCGCCCACCCCGATACTTTCACCACCATGTCGGGCAAAGACGTGGAACTGAATATCTATGTGCGCCGCGGCGACGAGGACAAATGCGCCTTTGGCATGGAGGCGCTGAAGAAGTCGATGCAATGGGATGAGGAGGTCTACGGCCGCGAATACGACTTGGACATTTTTAACATCGTCGCTGTCGATGACTTCAATATGGGCGCGATGGAGAACAAAGGCTTGAACATTTTCAACTCGTCTTGTGTTCTGGCCTCCGCCGAGACGGCCTCTGACGCGAACTTTGAACGCATTGAAGCGATCATCGCCCATGAGTATTTCCACAACTGGACAGGCAACCGGATTACCTGCCGCGACTGGTTTCAGCTGTGCCTGAAGGAGGGCCTGACAGTCTTTCGCGATGCACAGTTCACAGGCGACATGCGTGGCCATGCGGTCAAAAGGATCGACAATGCTCTCACGATGCGCGCCAATCAATACCCCGAGGATCGCGGTCCACTCGCACACCCAGTGCGCCCTGCCAGCTTTGTCGAGATCAACAATTTCTACACGGCGACCGTGTATGAAAAGGGTGCGGAAGTCATCGGCATGCTGAAACGGCTTGTTGGTGACGATGCCTATTACGCGGCGTGCAATCTCTATTTTGACCGCCACGATGGCGAGGCTGCGACGATTGAGGACTGGATCGCGGTGTTTGAAGACACCACGGGTCGCGATCTGACACAATTCGCCCGCTGGTATGCCCAAGCAGGCACACCGCATTTGCATGTGAGTGATGCGCATGAGGACGACACCTATACGCTCACCCTGCGCCAAGACCTGCCCGCGACACCCGATGGCAGCACCAAAGAGCCGCAACTCATCCCTGTGTCCATGGGTCTTCTGGCGCAGGACGGGTGTGAGGTACTTGAAACGCAGATGCTGGAACTCACTGAAATTGAACAGGTTTTCACTTTTAACGGCATCACGCAAAAGCCGATCCTTTCGGTCCTGCGTGATTACTCCGCCCCTGTGATCGTGCATCACGCGCAATCCGCCGCTGACCGCGCTGTCCTGCTGGCCCATGACACCGATCCGTTCAACCGCTGGGATGCGGGCCGCATGCTCGCCAGAGACGTGCTGGTCGATATGACGCTGAGCGGCAGCAGCCCTGATACGGCATTCCTTGATGGCCTCGCCGCCGTTTTGCGCGATGACACGCTTGATCCTGCCTTTCGCGCTCTGGCTTTGTCAATCCCTTCCGAAGATGAGACAGCGCAGGCGATTGTGGACGGCGGCAGCATCCCTGAGCCGCTTGACATCCACCTCGCCCACGAAGCGCTCAAGCTACAAATTTCGCAGCATTTACAAGATATTACACCGCGTATCTATGCGGAAATGGTTGTCGCGGGGGACTATGATCCGAACGCCGCAGATGTCGGAAAACGAGCCCTTGTCAACCGTGTTTTAAGCTACATCAGCCGTATCGACGGTGGACATCAGGCAGCCGCGCAATACGCGAGTGCCGACAATATGACCCAACAGCAAGCGGCACTTGCCTGTCTTTTGCACATTGGTGCTGGGCAAAAAGAGCTTGCCGCTTTTGCAGCCCAATGGGGTGATGATCGGTTGGTCATGGACAAATGGTTCGGGATGCAGGTGTCTTGCGCTGCCCCGAATGCGACAGTTCAAACGGCCAAGGACTTGACCACACACGCAAAATTCGACTGGAAAAACCCGAACCGCTTCCGCGCTGTGATTGGGGCCTTGGGCAATAACGCGGCAGGTTTCCATGCCCCCGATGGCACAGGGTATGCGTTCTTCGCGGACTGCCTCATCAAACTCGACCCGATGAACCCGCAAACAACCGCCCGTATGGCAACGTTCTTTGAGACATGGAAACGCTATAGCCCTGCGCGACAGGCGCAAATGCGCACTGAGCTGGAACGAATCAAAGCGACGCCAAACCTCAGCCCTGACACGACAGAGATTATCACGCGCATTTTGGGGTAATTACAGGGCTGGGCTGCTCATGGTCGAGACGGTGACATCCCAAACGGGTGTTTCAGGTCTCGCCTGCGGGCGGATGGAATTGGCCTGTGGTTGGCAATAGTCCTGCTTGCTCGTCCACGCGGCCATTTCAGCGATCTTGTTGTCGTTCGTCATTGGGCCCCAATCGGCTGCAACACCACGCCAACGCCCGTCATGAAGCGCCACTGCGCGGTCACGCGACACGGTCACGGCCATAATGCGGGCTGCACAGGACAGGTTGTCGGCAGGGTTTTTCAACGCCTCGCCTGTCGTTGCACGACACCCATAACGGCGGGCCGTATCAGGATAAATCTGGAGCAAGCCAAACCAGCGACCACCGCCGCCGACGGCCTTGGGGTTATAGGTGCTCTCGTATTTTGACAGCGACGACATCATCCCAACCCAAAACGCCTCGCGCATTGTCTCGGAGTTTTGCGCGTAAGCAGGGCACCATGTGGAAATATCACGCGGGATCACGTCCGTCAGGCCAGACCCTTGTTCACCCACCGCCACCATCGCTGCGCGTGTCCAAATCTCGGAACCGTTTTTGAAATCCCAACGGGCCTTGGGCAAATAGTCATCACGCGCAGCGGGGCGCAACGTGGATGCCGTGGCCTGATGCACCTCGACAGGATAGCGGATCATATGATCAGGACGAGGGACGACGCGGAAATTGGCCAAGGTCTCGACCTCCGCCTGTGCCACTGCTGCGACCGCATCATCACGAGAAAATGGCCGCACCGCTGAATTCGCCATAGCCGAACCCGCGATGACAATGGCCAGAATCCCCCCCAGGATTGACTTGAATATCATCATGTGGCGGAAACTGCCCTATATGCCCCCTTTGTGGCAAGCGAAACGACGCGCCCGTCTTGTCCCGCCCCTCTGAGTGGCATAGAACCGCCGAGAGAGATAATGCCTTTGGAGTTTCCCCATGCTTGACCTGACCTACGAAGCCCCCGCACCTACGGTGATTGCTGGCGCGCAAAACGACTGGGAGCTGGTGATCGGCTTAGAGGTCCACGCGCAGGTCGCGACCAAGGCGAAACTGTTCTCGGGCGCATCAACACAGTTCGGCGCAGAGCCTAACTCGAACGTGGCATTTGTAGACGCGGGCATGCCGGGCATGTTGCCAGTGATCAACGAAGAATGTGTGGCCTTTGCCGTGCGCACAGGATTGGGCCTGAAAGCACAGATCAACCTGATGTCTGCCTTTGACCGCAAAAACTATTTCTACCCAGACCTGCCGCAGGGCTATCAGATTTCCCAGCTTTACCACCCCATTGTTGGCGAAGGTGAAGTGCTGGTTGAAATGGGCAACGGCAAGGCGCGCAATGTGCGCATTGAACGTATTCACTTAGAGCAGGACGCAGGCAAATCGATTCACGACATGGACCCGAATATGTCTTTCGTCGACCTGAACCGCACGGGCGTGGCACTGATGGAGATCGTGTCCAAGCCTGATATTCGTGGACCTGAAGAGGCCGCCGCTTATGTCGTTAAGCTGCGCCAGATCTTGCGCTACTTGGGTACTTGCGATGGCAACATGCAAAACGGCAATCTGCGGGCGGACGTGAACGTCTCGATCTGCAAGCCGGGCCAGTACGAAAAGTATCAAGCAACCCAAGACTTTAGCCACCTCGGCACCCGCTGCGAAATCAAGAACATGAACTCGATGCGCTTTATCCAAGCGGCGATTGAGGTCGAGGCACGTCGTCAGATCGCACTGATCGAGGATGGCAAAGAAGTCGTGCAAGAAACACGTCTTTACGATCCGGACAAGAACGAGACTCGCTCCATGCGGTCCAAGGAAGAGGCGCATGATTACCGCTATTTCCCTGACCCAGACCTTTTGCCTTTGGAAATTGAACAGGCTTGGGTCGATGATATTGCCGCAGCATTGCCAGAACTGCCAGACGCGAAAAAAGCCCGCTTTATCAGCGACTTCGGCTTGTCGGACTATGACGCGAGCGTGTTGACGGCTGATGTTGAGAATGCGGAGTACTTTGAGGCTGTGGCCTCTGGTGCGGACGGCAAATTGGCTGCGAACTGGGTCATCAACGAGCTTTTCGGTCGCCTCAAGAAGGACGACAAAGAGATCACCGAAAGCCCAATTTCTGCGGCCCGTTTGGCGCAGATTGTAGCGCTGATCAAATCCGACGCGATCTCTGGGAAGATTGCCAAGGACGTGTTCGACATCGCCTATACCCAAGACCGCGACCCCGAGGAGATCGTCGAGACCGAGGGCATGAAGCAGGTCACGGATACAGGCGCGATTGAGGCTGCCGTTGACGAAATCATTGCCGCCAACCCCGACCAAGTGGAAAAGGCGAAAGCCAATCCAAAGCTGGCGGGCTGGTTTGTAGGCCAGGTGATGAAATCGACGGGCGGTAAAGCCAACCCTGCGATGGTCAATCAGTTGGTGGCTGCAAAGCTTGGTCTCTAAGGGGTGATGGGTTAACACCCATCCTACTTAATGCGCAACGAACAACGGGAGGCGATTTGATTTGAACAGCCAATCCATCGTCCCCGTCTGCGCCTATGACATTGACCAGCATGGTGTCGCGCGCGCCGTGACTGAGGCTTGGCCAGACACCAAACTGCACGAGGGCTATCGCTGGCTCCATTTCAACAGGCTAGATGCGACCTTCGAGACATGGGCCACCGACCACCTGCCCCGCGCGGCGGCCAAGGCACTTTTGCAATCGGAAACCCGCCCCCATTGTGACGCGATCCAAGGCGGCATGATCCTGAACCTGCGCGGTGTGAACCTCAACGACGGGGCCGACGCCGAAGACATGGTATCAATCCGTCTTTGGGTGTCTGAGGGGCTAATTGTGTCTGCGCGGCGCGACAAGATCTTTGCGCTTGATGCGGTCCGCGCGGATATCGACGCCGGCAGACCACCACGCGACATCGCAGCTTTTCTCGCCGCGCTCTCCTTTGGTCTGACCAAACGGATCGAGGCTGTCTCGTTGGGATTGGCCGAGGCAACAGACGAGGCCGAGGACCGCGCCTTTGACGAAAAATCAGCACCGCCCGCCAATATCCCCGCCTTGCGCCAGTCAATCATCAAACTGCGGCGCTTTGTCCGCCCGCAAGCAGAAGCGCTGATCGCTTTGGGAAGTGGGACGGTCTGGCCTCTGGACGATCTCGCAAAGGGGCATTTGCGCGAAACGATCAACCACAACAAACGCACAATCGAAGAATTAGACGCGACAAACGACCGCCTTGGTGCGATCCAAGACCATGAGGATGCGAAGGCTGCGACTGCTCTTGGGCGCAACACCTATGTGCTCTCGATTATCGCGGCTGTGTTCTTGCCGCTTGGCTTTTTGACAGGGCTTTTTGGCATTAACGTAGGTGGCATGCCCTTGATCGACTCGCAGGCAGGCTTTGCCATGGTCGCGGGCGGATGTGTGGCCATTGGGGCACTGGTGCTTTTGGTGTTTCGATTTTTACGCTGGCTCTGACCGAAACCTAGCGGAGGGCGCAGCCTCAGACCACAACCCCTAGACATGCCGAATTTATCGAGCAAATACTAGGATTTGCGGATCATTCTTGATACAACACCCAAGGTGAACGCGAAGGGTGATCTGATGACGCAATATGAATATAAAGTTGTTCCAGCTCCAAAGACGAGCGTAAAGGCCAAAGGCTTAAAAACCTCGGAAGAGCGTTTTGCGCATACATTGCAGACCGCAATGAACGAGCTTGGCGCACAAGGCTGGGAATATCAGCGTACCGATACACTGCCATGCGAAGAGCGCTCTGGTTTCACCAAGCGGGTGACGACGTTCCAGAACATGCTCGTGTTTCGCCGCACGATTGCGACAGCAGCCGTCGTTGAGACACCTGTCGCGCGCATGATGCAGGCCCCGCCAGCGACCATCGAGCCGCCTAAGGCCGAAGCCCCAAA
>ENA-UOYK01000180-UOYK01000180.1-marine-metagenome-genome-assembly--contig:-NODE-180-length-23623-cov-4.075257_pt1 | contig 23623 bp, 21 predicted proteins | sample MGYA00238174_ERZ767213 | MGnify/ENA primary metagenome ERZ767213 (study PRJEB28944, sample SAMN06267167) | marine metagenome | isolation source: Columbia River Estuary | place: USA:Columbia River Estuary...
GGTTGGCACTGGTCCAGGTAATCGTATCACCCGTGAAGATGTTTTAGATTTCATCGACAAAAATGGTTCAGCGCCAAAAGTTGCAGCACCGGCGCAAGCGCCAGCACCAGCACCGGCGCAAGCGCAAGCGCCTGCACCAGCGCCTGTCGCACAAGTTGCACCGGCGCAAGCACATGTTGCGCCGGCAACAGCACCAGCAGCACCACGCGTCGCAGCACCGCCCGCAAAATTCACAGCAGCATCAGAGCGCGAGACAGTCATTTCGCTTTCAAAAATTCGCAGACTCACTGCTTCGCACATGATCATGTCGCAGGCCGTCAGCGCGCACGCTTTCAGCGTTGTCGAAGTTGACTACGCAAATGTTGATGCGACTCGCAGCGAAGTAAAAGATCAATTCAAACAATCTGAAGGTTTCACACTTACGTATCTTCCATTTATCGCCCGCGCGATTGTTGATGCGTTGGCTGAGTATCCAAATCTCAATGCGAGCATTGAAGGCGACAACTTGGTCGTCCATAATTATGTTGACCTTGGCATCGCAGTTGACCTCGAGTTCCAAGGGTTGCTCGTGCCGGTTGTGCGCAGTGCCGATGGCAAGCGCCTTCGGGCCATCGCTCGCGAAATTTCAGATCTCGCAACTCGAGCGCGATCTCGCAAACTGACACCAGATGAAATTCAAGGTGGCACGTTTACAATTTCAAACAACGGCTCAGCAGGCTCGGTGTTGACGATGCCGATTATCAATCAACCACAAGTTGCGATCATGTCGACTGATGCGATCGTGCGCAAACCAGTTGTCGCGCGTTTGAGCGATGGCACAGAGAGCATCGCGATTCATCCAGTTGGAAACTTGGCAATGAGTTGGGACCATCGCGCATTCGATGGCGCATACGCAGCGGGTTTCTTGGCCAAAGTTAAGCGAGTTCTTGAAACACAGGACTGGTCAGCGGAGATCTAAATCGTGTCGCGCGAAAATCTTGAAGTCGCGACGAAGTTAAATGTTCGCTGGCTGGGGCGAGTGCCTTATCACGAGGCGCTCGCGGTGCAAAAAGCAATGTTCTCGCAGTCGTCGATGCAGCACTTGCTGTTGCTCGAGCACCCGCATGTTTTTACATACGGATCAAGTGCCGATCTTGACACCAATCTCAAGTGTGACCCGGCAAAAGTTGGCGCTGAACTAGTCAAAGTAAATCGTGGCGGCGACATTACATATCACGGTCCAGGGCAACTCGTTGCGTATCCGATTTTAAATTTGGTTGCCAAGCACGGCGGTAACGGCCCAGCCGACATGCAGGCATATGTACACAGCGTCGAGCAACTTGTGATCGACACGCTCACACAACTCGGGGTTAAAAACGCCGGACGCTTTGACGGTTTTCCTGGCGTGTGGATTGAACCGAATTCTGTGACGCCAAAAAAGATTTGTGCAATTGGTGTGCGAGTTTCACGCGGTCGCACGATGCACGGTTTCGCGTTGAATGTTTCAACCGATCTCAGTTTCATGCGCGAGCACATCGTGCCATGCGGCATCTCGCAGTATCCGGTTACTTCGCTTGCCGAACTCGGTGTTGACGTAACGATGCAGCAAGTCATCGACGTCGTTGCACAACTTGCGGCTAATCAGTGGGCGGGTGGCGAGTTAGACCGACATGATGTTGCGCCGGGCGTGCCAGCGAACATTGCAGCGAACACGAAGTTCAGCGTCACGTCGAGCAAAGTATCTAGCGAAACTATTGAAATCTCGGCTCGCAAGCCCGAGTGGCTTCGCCCACATGTCAGCCACGGTGCCGAAGTCTTGGCAACTAAAAAAACTTTGCGTGACTTGAATCTCGTTACGGTTTGCGAAGAAGCCGGCTGTCCGAACCTGTCAGAGTGTTGGGCCGATGGCACAGCCACGATGATGGTGCTTGGTGAGCGATGCACTCGCGCGTGTGGTTTTTGTTTGATCGACACTCGTAAACCACTTGCACCAGATTTGAACGAGCCGATTCGCGTTGCTCAAGCGGTGCAAAAAATGAAACTCGAACACGCTGTGTTGACGATGGTTGCACGCGACGATCTCGCCGACGGCGGCATGAGCCACGTCGCAGAATGTATTCGCGAGATTCGCAATGTCTCGCCGCTAACTCGTGTCGAGACTCTGATTTCTGATGCCAAAGGCACAGATGCGCTCGAAGTTTTGTTTAACGAACGTCCAGATGTTTTGAATCACAACATCGAAACTGTCGCGCGCTTACAACGACAAGTTCGTCCGTCGGCGGGCTACGCACGAAGTCTTTCAGTGTTGGCACGTGCTCAGGCCGCTGGTCTTGTTACAAAGTCTGGTTTTATGTTGGGGTTGGGCGAGCGACAAGCAGAGGTCGAAGCCACGTTGATCGACCTCGCCGCAGTTGGCGTGCAAATTGTCACAATTGGCCAATATTTGCGCCCGTCGGCCGAACACCTACCCGTTGTGCGCTGGGCTGATCCTGCTGAGTTTGATTTTTACAAACAGTTCGGCGAAAGTCTCGGCATCAAGCACGTCGAGGCGAGTCCGTTGACGCGTTCTAGTTACCATGCAAAGCATGCTGCAGAGCAAACAAACGACAAATCAGTTTCGGTGCAACTCGTGAGCGTGCGATGACAAACCTCACTGCGCGAAAAATTTTGCAGATCATCACGTCGCAATCAACAGTTGAAGGCGGCGGTTTCAAGGTGCGTCGACCATTTCCGACGCAACATGTCGATCACATCGATCCGTTTTTATTGCTCGACGAGATGGGTCCGGCTGATTATGCACCGCACAAAGCTGTCGGTGCACCGTCGCATCCGCATCGCGGTTTTGAAACTGTCACATATTTATTGTCGGGCGCAATGGTGCACGAAGACTCGATCGGCACGCGCGCAGTAATCAAACCCGGTGGTGTGCAGTGGATGACCGCGGGCTCAGGCGTGATTCACAGCGAACTTCCAACCGACGACATGATGGCACTTGGTGGTCGCATGCACGGCTTTCAGTTGTGGGTCAATCTTTCGGCAGATCGCAAAATGATTCCGCCGCGATATCAGGGCTATGACGCCGACGAACTTGCTCAAACAAAGCTTCCAAACGGTGGCCTATTGAAAGTTGTCGCGGGCACTGTTCTTGGCGTAACTGGTCCGGTTGAAACAACTAGTCCGATGACATACGCACACGCAGCGATGCAAGCAAATGAAACCATCGAATGGATTCCCGATGCGTCACACACGGCACTCGTGCACGTATTCGACGGCGAAGTCACCGTGAACGATCAAAAAGTTGTCAGCGGGCAAATGGTTGTCTTTGAGCGAAGCACTGGCGCCGTAAAAATTTCAACTGATGTCGCCAATGTCAAGAGCGCGCAGGTGTTAATTCTTGGTGGTGCGCCGTTGAACGAACCAGTCGTGCGTTATGGTCCTTTCGTAATGAACACTCGTCAAGAAATTGTTGATGCAGTCAACGATTATCAGAATGGTGTGTTGGTGCGATGAGCAGCAGTCTGACTTCTGGCGCACTTTATGCATCACGTTTGGCGCGTGTGCGTCAAGAGATGCAGCGACGTTCAATCGATGCTGCGTTACTCAGTGTCGGTCACGACTTGCCATATCTGACTGGTTATTACGCGATGCCGCTTGAGCGTTTGACGATGCTCGTGGTGACGCAAGATTCAGTAGCCACATTGATCGTGCCGCGACTTGAAGCGCCGCGCGTGACGCCGTTTGATGATGTGTTTCGCGTTGTGCCTTGGGGTGAAACAGAAAATCCGGTCGAAATCGTGGCGAAAAATCTCGGCGGCGCAAAGTGCATCGCAGTCGGTGATCAAATGTGGGCACGGTTCCTCGTCGAATTGATGGGGTTTGTTTCGGGTGCATGTTTTGTTCGCGCAGTTGACGTCGTCGGCCCATTGCGCATGGTCAAAGATGCAGCCGAGATCGCTGCATTACAGGCCGCGGGCGCCGCAGCAGATCGTGTGGCAGTGCAGTTGCAGGCTGGCAACATTCCACTTGTTGGTCGCACTGAAGCACAAGTCTCTGCCGACATTTCGGCTCGACTCATCGCTGAAGGTCACGACGTCGTGAATTTTGCAATTGTTGCCGCCGGTGAAAACGCAGCGAGCCCACACCATCACGCCGGGCCACGAGTAATCAACAAAGACGAAATCGTGTTGTGCGACTTCGGTGGCACCATGAACGGTTATTGCAGCGACATCACACGGTGTGTATTTGTCGGTACTCCTTCACGAAAAATCACGAGTGCGTATTCGGTGTTGCATGCATCGCACGCTGCTGGCGTGAAAGCCGGTGTTGTTGGTGCGACATGCGAGTCAGTCGACGCTGCGGCACGAAAAGTTATCGATGATGCAGGTTTCGGAGATTTCTTTATTCATCGCACGGGTCACGGCATCGGCATGGAAGCCCACGAAGATCCATATATGGTCAGCGGCAACAAGTTGCCGATTGCGGCAGGTCATGCGTTCAGTGTCGAACCGGGCATCTACCTGCCAGGCAAGTGGGGCATGCGTCTCGAAGACATTGTTGTCGCCACCGATGCTGGTCCGATTGCAATGACCAACGTTGATCACTCGTTAGTCGTAATTAATTAATGCGTCTCGACGCTGCAACTTTTTTATTGCAATGGGCAAGCGGCGGTCTTGCTTTTCTTTGGTTCACGCTTCGACGCAATGAAATTTCACTTGGTTACTCAAAGTTGTTGCGCGCGGTTTACGGATCGCTGGCTTTGCTTGGTGTTGCCGCGGGGTTCTACTTCGATCAAGTTTTAATCCGCGAGATCGCTGGTTGCATTGTTGCGCTGATCGCGTTCGCAACTTTCGCCAAAAAGTCGGCAAGGTTTGATCTTGTCGCCGTTGCAATTGGCACTTTAGGTTTGATTGCGGCGGTTTTCGCAAATGGCGATGCTGGGCTCGTCGACTTGTTGCGGGTTTTGGTTGGCGCAGCGTTTCTCGGTGCGATCACCGACTTGATGTTGCTTGGTCACTGGTATCTAGTGCAGCCGGGCATGACTCGAAAACTTCTCAACGAGTTGACGAATGCAGTTTTGGTTTTGTGGCCCCTTGAAATTTTGGTGATGATTTTGCCAACCGGAATGCTCAGCGTGCTCAACGGAACCATCGACGATGGCTGGGACGGAATTCTCGGGTGGTTCTGGTTGGGTTGCGCTGCAATGACGGGCATCTTGGCGATCTTCACACGCGCTGCACTGAAAGAGCGAAGCTATTCGGCCGTGATGGCTGCAACTGGTTTGAGTTATTTGGCGATTCTCACAGCGTTCGGCACAGATCTCGTAGCGCGCGCACTCCTCGCGCTCTAGTTCGCGCGTTTTACTGCGAGGTGAGCGGCCAGGGGTTGGTGCGCTCGATGGAGAGCGCAAGATCTAGCAACAGTTGCTCTTCGAAGTGGCGCGACATAATTTGCATGCCGACTGGCAGACCGTCGAGAAGACCAACTGGCACTGAGATGCCAGGGTTGCCATAAATATTTGCCGGAATTGTCAGCACTCCGTTGTTGCCTGCACCTGCGACGATGCCACCGAATGTGTCGGGTAGTGGCCCCTCAGCCTTGAACGCGATATCTGGGTTGCTCGCCGTGATTATCAAATCAACTTCGCTAAAAATTTCTGCCATGCGATTGTTGAGTGCGATTCTGCGTTGTTCGAATTTGCCGCGGGCTTCAACGCCATACAAGTTTGCTGTTCGGCTAACACCGAAACGAATTTCTGGCGTCAGTTGATCGGCGCACGCCGGCCATTGATCACCAAGTTGAAATTCAATCGCCGCCATGCCGGTCACAGACCATGCAGCACCGAGTCGTGGCAATGAAAGATCAATCGAGTCACGACGCTTCAAACCAGTTGCTGCAATCAGACTTTCAGCGGCTTGTTCAATAATTTGCCACATCGCTGGCGACACAACTCCACCACCAAAATTTGACACGACTGCTACGCGCAAACCTTTTGTCGGAATTGTTCCGAGTGCGGCCTCCCATCCAGAAACTCGCGGCAAACTCAGCGGGTCATGGCCTTCGTGTCCGTTGGCAATATCAAACCAGCGCGCAGTGTCGCGCACACTTCGCGCAAGACAACCGGTAACAGTTGTTAAATTTCCGTTTGATGCTCCTGGGCCGCGCGGAATGCGACCGAAAGTTGCTTTCAATCCGACAAGACCACTGAACCCCGCAGGAATTCGAATTGATCCGCCGCCGTCTCCACCAGTTGCAATCGAAACAAGTCCGCCGGCGACTGCTGCAGCACTGCCACCCGAAGAACCACCAGGTGTGTGGCCATGTTTCCACGGATTATGTGTCGCGCCGTGCAAAATTGTCCGCGTCACATTCACGCCGCCGAATTCGCTGGCGGTCGTTTGACCAACTTTTACAGCGCCACCAACGCGACAGATTCGGTTCACTTGTGTGTCAGTTGTTTTCGCGATCCGATCTTTGAACACCATGCTCGCTTCGGTGTCAGGCCAACCCGAAACCGAATCGAGTTCTTTCACGCCAAACGGCACACCACCAAACGGCAATGAAACATCGGCGTTCTTCGCGTCGCGTTCGGCCGATTCACGATCTAGAAAACAAAATGCATTCAGGTCGCTCTTTTCAATCGCTGCGTATGTCGCACTCAATTCTTCGAGAGGCGAGTGATCGCCGCGTCGAAAAGCCTCGACAAGTGAAACGCAGTCGCCGCGCCATGGTGAATCAGCCATCCAACAAAACTAGTCGCCGTTGCGTCGAAAGTTATTAGAGTGGCACGGTGGATTCGCGCAGTTTTCTTGGACTAAACCGAGTCGGCGACACCTCAAGATTCGAGATGCCAGTAGACATCCGCATCTCAACGGGTGGCTTTTTTCTGTTTGGTGGCGCGGGGCTTGGGGCTTGTATCAGCGCTCTTGAAACTGTTTCGCAACGCAATCTTGTTTGGGCCACTGCACAGTATTTGTCGTTCGCCAAAACAAACGAAGTCGTAACGATCGACGTCACGCTCGTCGTTAACGGTCCACAAATTACGCAAGGTCGCGCAGTTGCACGTGTTGGTGATCGCGAAATTCTCACCGTCAATGCCGCACTTGGTGATCGTAAGTTCGATTCAACAGGTCAATTTGCGACGATGCCTAAAGTTTCTTCGCCTGAAGAGACTCCGGCGCGACAACACATTCGCGATTCACCAGGCACGATTCACGAGTCGTTGCAACAGCGTGTTGTCAAAGGTCGCACCATGGAGCAACTCGACGGTTCGCTTAGTGACGGCAACGTCGTTATGCGGGCGCACATTCACGCGATGATCGAAGACGTCGACGCAACTGCGCTCGGCATTCTCGGCGACTTCGTGCCGATGGCGATCGGTCAAGCCTTGGGTTTGGCCGCGGGTGGCAACAGCCTCGACAACACAATCCGCATTGTCAAACTCGTGCCAACAAAATGGGTCTTGCTCGACATACAAATTGACGCGGTCGCGCGCGGTTTTGGACACGGGCGAGTGAACATGTTCGCTGAAGATGGCACCTTGATGGCAACCGCCAGTCAGAGTTGCAAAGCACGAAAGTGGAAGACTTAACGCATGCAACAACGCCCCGGAATGACAGTGCCGTTGCCCGGCCACTTGCACGCTCAGCGCGATAATTACAAAAAACTTGCGGATCTTGGCTACACCGACATTTGGTCAGCAGAAGCCGACGGCGCCGATGCTTTCACGCCACTGGCGATGGCCGCAGCTTGGGAGCCGCGTTTGCGACTCGGCACTGCGATTGTTCCGGCGTATACGCGTTCGCCGGCGCTGATGGCGCAAAGTGTTGCGACTCTTGCTGATGCTGCGCCCGGCAGATTTGCAATCGGCATCGGCTCGTCGAGCAACGTAATTGTCGAAAAGTGGAATGCGATTCCGTTTGTTGAGCCTTATAAAAAAGTTCGCGATGTCGTGAGATTTTTGCAAGATGCGATGACCGGCGAGAAGATCACCAAGCAATACGACACTTTCAACATTGACGGTTTTCGCCTCGGCATTCGCCCAGAAGTGAAGCCACAAATTTTGGTGGCTGCTTTGCGAGAGGGCATGCTCAAACTTGCCGGGCGTGAAGCAGACGGCGCAATCATCAACTGGTTGTCGGCTGACGATGTCACAAAAGTTGTTGGCGTCGTAAATGACGCGGCGAAAAAATCGCAGAACCCTGGTGAGCGAGAAATCGTCGCACGAATTTTTGTTTGCCCTAGTGAGAACACCGATCTCGTTCGCGAATCTGCAAAACGATTGATCGCCGCTTATCTCACGGTGCCGGTCTATGCCGAGTTTCATCGTTGGCTCGGTCGCGCAGAAATGCTTCAACCAATGTGGGATCTCTGGAAGGCGGGCGACCGCAAAGGTGCACTTGCTGCAATTCCAAACGAAGTCGTTGACCAACTCTTTGTGCACGGCAGTGCCGAAAAGTGTCGGGCAACTATCAAAAAGTATTTCGACAACGGTGTTACGACATCATCACTGGCGATCGTCGCATTTGATCCAGAAGTTAACTTTTGGCAATGTGCCGAAACGCTCTCGCCGAGCGCAAGTTAATTAATGTCTGTCAGCGAAACCGACTCAGAGGTCTCTGCTCGTCTCGAGTTTGAACAAGCGCAACGCAGCGAAGGCTGGAAGCTGCTTCGCGGTTTGCTTCGTGATCAGCGGCGCAATTTATTAATTGGCGGCCTTATCGGCATTTCGTGGGCGGCTTTTAAAGTTGCAATTCCGCAAGTTACAAAATTTGCGATCAACGACGGCATCGAAAAAAACGGGCCGTTGCTGAAGTGGGCGTTGATCATCACGGGGCTCGGTGTTCTCACGGGCATTCTTTCTGGGTTTCGCCGTTATGTCGCGTTTCGCGAAAGTCGTTGGGCAGAAACACTTTTACGCGAACGTCTTTTCGGTCATGTTCTGGGTTTGAACATCGGCTATCACGACAAAGCGCAGACGGGCCAATTAATGAGTCGTGCGTCAAGCGACTTGATGCAAATTCAAGGATTCATTGTGATGATTCCGATCACGCTCTCGAACGTGATTCAAATTTTCGCCGTTGCCGCGATTCTCTTTGTGACCGATCCAATTTTGGCGATCGTGGCGATGGCGCCGTTGCCGTTCGTCAACTTGTCGGCACGTCGTTTCAGTAATCGCATTCATCCGGCATCGCTTGCGGTGCAAGCCGAGCAGGCACAACTTGCCAATGTTGTTGAAGAGTCAGTTTCGGGTGTGCGCGTCGTCAAGGGTTTTGGCGCAGAACAAGTTCAGTTCGAAAAACTTAAAGTTGAAGCCGACGATATTTTTGCCGAGTCAATGAAAGCAGCCAAGATTCGCAGCAACTTTATGCCAGCAATCGACGTGTTGCCGGCACTTGGCGCAGTTGGGGTTCTCGGTGTTGGTGGCCATCGAGTTCTGTCAGGTCAACTGTCAATTGGCGATCTCGTCGCGTTCAACGTTTATCTGACGCTTCTGGTTTGGCCACTGCGCAATATCGGCATGATCGTCGCACTCGGGCAACGCGCGGCGTCGGCACTGGTTCGTATTCACGAAGTGCTCTCAACAAATTCATCAATCGTCGAGCCGGCAAATCCCAAGTCTTTGCCTACGGGCGGTGGCGCACAATACGGCGCTGTCAAGTTTGACCACGTGCAGTTTGGTTACGACCCGACTCGTCCAGTTTTAAATAATTTCAATCTTGCGATTGCGCCGGGCGAGTCGATTGCCGTTGTGGGTGCGACGGGTTCGGGTAAGTCAACTGTGGCGCGATTGCTTCTGCGCTTTTACGACACAGATAGTGGCCACGTTTTTCTTGACGGCGTAGACGTTCGCAAACTCAAACTGCAAGAGTTGCGCCAGCAAATCGGTGTCGTGTTTGAAGACACCGTATTGTTCAACGACTCGGTGAAAGCAAACATCTCGTTCGCCAAACCGAATGCCGCACAAGCCGACCTTGAACGGGCCGCGAAACTCGCCGGCGCACATGAATTTATTTTGCAGTTGCCAAACGGTTACGACACTGTGATCGGCGAGCGTGGCTTCTCGCTTTCTGGCGGTCAGCGCCAGCGCATTGCGATTGCGCGGGCGATTATTTCTGATCCGCGAGTGCTGGTGCTCGACGATGCAACTAGTGCAGTTGATCCGAGCAAAGAAGGCGAAATTCGTGACGCCATGCGAACTGTGATGTCTGGTCGCACCACAATTGTGATAGCTCATCGACCTGGCACGATTGCGTTGGCGCAACGTGTCGTATTCATTGACGGCTCGACTATTGCTGCAATCGGCACGCACGACGAACTCGTTGCAACAAACACGAGATATCGCGAAGTGCTCGCCAACATGCAGCAAAAAGAGAGCGCCGACCGCGAACCAGTGGTTTCAAGTTTGGCGGTCAAATAAAATGTGGCAGACAGGTGGAGTCAGCGAAGAAGACAAACTGACTCGGGCACAAGCCCGCACGATTTTGGGTCGAGTCTTCAAAATGGCAGAACCGTTTCGCAAGTCGATGATTATTGCTTTTGCCTGTGTGATGGTCACGACATCGGCAACTCTCTCAGCCCCGGTGATTGTGCGCCACGGCATTGACGCGGGCATTCGTGCCAAAGACACTGGGGCGCTCAACCTTTCGGTCGTGCTCTATTTAATAGTCGTCACTTTCACCTATGTTTTCGGGCGTTTGTTGTTCGTCTTTGTTAATCGCACGGGCGAGTCGTTTTTGCGAGTGTTGCGACTTGCGGTTTTCAAGCAAATGCAACGTCAGTCGATGGCGTTTTACGATCGCAACAAAGCAGGTGTTCTGGTCGCTCGAATGACCGCAGACATTGAGTCAATGTCTGAACTCGTGCAGTGGGGTTTGTTGCAGTTTCTCTCGGCCGCGTTGATGCTCGTGTTTTCAATCGTCGTTTTGCTGATTCTCAGTTGGCAATTAACGATCGTCGCTCTATTGGTGATGCCAGTGTTGGTCATTTCATCGATCAAGTTTCAGCGCGACTCAAACCGCGCTTATTTGACGGTGCGCGAGCGAGTCGGCGCAAACCTGTCGGCCTTGCAAGAAGGCATCACAACTGTTCGCGTTATTCAGGCCTACGCCCAAGAAGACGAAGTGAATCGCAAGTTCAAAATCTCGAACCGTTCGCTATTTGCTGCTCACGAAAAAAGTGTGCGCATTTCAACTTGGTATTTTGCGCTCGTTGAATTCTCGGGTGTTTTGGCAAGCGCGTTGATGATTGGCATCGGCGGTTGGTTCGCACACCGTGGCACCGTCACACTCGGCACCGTTGTTGCATTCGTGTTGTTGCTCTCGAGTTTGTTTGACCCGGTTCAGCAACTTTCTCAGCTCTACAACACCGTGCAATCTGCTGGCGCCGCGTTGAACAAACTTTTTTCAATCCTCGATTCAAAACCAGAAGTTGATGAGCATCACTCGGCAGTCGACTTGCCACAAACAGGCGAACTAAAAGTTTCAAATCTCTCGTTCACGTATGCGGGTGCAGAAAACCCCGCGCTCGACAATGTCTCGATCAAAGTTGGTGTCGGCGAAAAACTCGCGCTCGTCGGGCCAACGGGTGCAGGCAAGTCAACGCTCGCCAAATTAATGGCCCGCCTCTATGACCCGCAGACCGGCAAAGTCGAATTCGGCGGCGTCGATCTAACAATGGCAACGATGGATTCTCTACGTGAGCGCATCGCCGTCGTACCGCAAGAAGGTTTCTTATTCAACGGATCAATCCGCGACAACTTGCGCATCGCCCGCGCCAATGCAACCGACGCCGAAATCGAAGCGGCGATCGACGCAATTGGTGCGACTGATCACTTCGCGCAATTCGCCGACGGGCTCGACACAGAAGTTCGCGAACGCGGCAGTCGTCTGTCGGCAGGCGAGCGTCAATTAGTTGCACTTGCTCGCGCCGCACTAGTCGACCCTGCAGTTCTTGTGCTCGACGAAGCAACTTCGAATCTTGACCCGGGCACCGAAGCCGAAGTTGAGCATGCACTCGAGCGATTGATGGCCGGTCGCACAGTTATCGTCGTTGCACATCGCCTTTCAACAGTGCAGCGCGCCGATCACATCGCAGTTATTGCTGACGCCAAAATTGCCGAGTTCGGTTCGCACTCTGAACTTCTCGCACTCAACGGCCACTACGCCGAACTCGCTCGCGCCTGGCAAAAGTCGCACACCGTCACTTCGTAAAGCTCGCGATATTGCCCTAAAACGGCGAATTTAAAAGCGACTATAAAGCCGACTAAAAGAGTCATATTTCGGCGGGTTGCTGGTATCTTAATTACGACTAAATCAGTCGGGTTTAAATCCAACTGGTTTTAACCCCCGAAATTACAAAGTTCAAGGAGAAAAAATGCAACAAGATTCAGTTAAGTCTCGCAAACGATTCAGGTGGCTTTTGCTTCCGATCATTACGCTCATCGCGCCGACAACAGCAGTCGCGTCGGCGAGCGCACCGAAAACACCCCGAGCAAGCATCGTTGAAGCGGCGTGGCTCGAAGCAAATCTCAATAAATCAAATGTTCGAATCATTGAAGTCAGCACTGATCCAGGCGTTTACGAAAAAGGCCACATTCCAAATGCGGTGAAATTCGTTTGGCATACAGACTTCGTTGACCCGGTGAATCGTGACATCGTCAGCAAAGCGCAATTCGAAAAACTTGCGCGCGCTGCCGGCATCAACAAAGACACACAAGTCGTTCTCTATGGTGACAAAAACAATTGGTTCGCCGCGTGGGGCGTATGGATTTTCAAAACATACGGTCACAAGAGCATCAGCATCCTCAACGGTGGACGTGACAAGTGGGTGAAAGATGGGCGAGCGCTCAACGCCGCGGTGCCGACTTTCGGTGCGGGCAACTTTGTTGCAACTGCAGCCAACACTGGTTTGCGTGCTCTTCTTGGTGATGTTGTAAAAATCGCCAAGAAAGAAGACAAGACCACAAAACTTGTCGACATTCGATCGGCCGATGAGTTCAACGGCAAGATTTTCGCACCGGCAGGTTTTCAAGAACTTGCAATTCGTGCCGGACATATTCCTGGTGCGCAAAATGTTCCGTGGACAACGGCAGTCTCACCAGACGGCACATTCCGTCCGGCTGCAGATCTCAAAGTGATCTACGACAAAGTTGGCATCAACGGCAAGAAAAAAGTGATTGTCTATTGCCGAATCGGCGAGCGTGCTGCGCACACTTGGTTCGTTCTGAGTGAGATTCTCGGCTACGAAGTCAGACTTTATGACGGCTCATGGACCGAGTACGGCAATTCAGTAGGCGTTCCAATCAGCAACCCAGCCGGCACAATCTGGGGCAAAGGTTAAATAAATGTTGTCGAAAAGAACTTCTGCTGCAGTTTTGATTCTTGTTGCAATCATTGCTGGAGCATTAGTTCTTTCGACATCGAGTGTTAGTGATTCGAGTCGCCCGATCTCCCTGTTAATTGGTGCCGCTCTTGGCTTCGTGTTTGAGCGCGGAAGATTTTGTTTCTTCTGCCTCTTTCGCGACGCGACCGAATCACGACACACGCGTCCGCTGTTGTCAGTCGTAACTGCAATCGCAGTTGGTGCGATCGGCTATGCGGTGATGTTTGGTCTTTATCTTCCAAATTCAAAAGGCGAGGGGCTTCCACCTGGCGCGCACATTGCGCCGGTCAGCTTGCCGCTAATAGTTGGTGCGGCCGCATTCGGGCTCGGCATGGTTTTGTCGGGCGCTTGCATCAGCGGTCATCTCTACCGAATCGGTCAAGGATATTTGCGGGCGATCCCGGCGTTGATTGGCTCTTTGATCGGGTTCGGGCTCGGGTTTTTCACTTGGAACACGCTGTTTCTCGAGCAGGTGAGCGAAAGCCCAGTTCTTTGGTTGCCTCGTTGGCTCGGCTATTCGGGTTCGCTCGCGCTCGTGCTGTTTGTTTTGGCAGTCGTGGCGATTTTTCTGTTGCGGGTCAATCGTCAACCAGCAGATGAACCAATTCAGCAGCCGCTTCAGTCACAAAAAGTTGGCGAACAAATTATCGATGTTCTTTTCACTCGCCGTTGGACGCCAGTCGCCACAGGCACACTCGTCGGATTAATCGGCGTAGTTGCCTACATCCGAACAACACCACTCGGGGTTACATCTCAATTGAGTTCTATCAGTCGCAGCGTTCTCGACTCACGCCAGTTGTTGCCAGAGGTTTTGCACGGCATCGACATGATGCGCGGTTGTGTCGCAATAGTTTCTTCGACAATCAGCAATAACGGCTGGCTTGTCATCGGCTTTGTCGCTGCATCGCTCGCTGCAGCAGTTGGCGGCGGTCGATTCAAACTGCAAGTTCCAACACTCGGCAATTCGGCGAGTGCTTTGCTCGGTGGTGTGTTTCTCGGTTGGGGTTCGCTCACCGCGCTGGGTTGCACTGTTGGTGTTCTTCTCTCGGGCACTCAAGCATTTGCCGTCTCTGGTTTCGTATTTCTCATCGTCGTGTTTGCAACTGTCACGCTCGGCGTGCGCTTGCGACTACATCAACTCTTTGGGGCCTCAATTTAATTTTTAGATATCAGCCAGAATGTGTTCGAGTTTGAGTTTTGGTTCGTCGACTTCAAGGCGTTGCAAGCGATAGCGGTTTTCAAACAGCGCCACCAGCGCATCGTCGCCACGCTTCAAAATTCGCACGCCACCGATCTGTCGCAAGCGGTCGGCACTTGCCTCGTCGGTAATTCGAATCGCCTGATATGACAGCGGGCTTATTTCGGTGGGCGAGTTGAACTCGTGTTCAAGGCGATGTGAAAGCACTTCAAACTGCAATGCTCCCACTGCGGCCAAGATCGGGTGCGAATCGCCGACATCTGGGTCGCGCAAAACTTGCACCACACCTTCTTCGTCGAGTTGAGCCAGCCCACGACGAAACTGTTTCACGCGCGAGTTGTCGATCGGCCGTGCAGTCGCATAAACCTCGGGCGCAAACCTCGGCACTGCCGGATATTCAACATGTTGCGAGGCGTAAAGCGTGTCGCCGATCTTGAGTCCGGCGGCATTGATTAATCCGATGATGTCACCAGGAAACGCATCTTGAATAATCGTGCGATCTGAACCAAAAGCCGACGTCGCATATTTCGTGCTTAAGACTTTGCCCGTTCGCGAACAAGTTACGTCCATGCCGCGTTCGAATCGGCCGGTGCACACGCGTGCAAACGCCAGCAAGTCGCGATGTCGTGGGTTCATGTTGGCTTGAATCTTGAAGACAAACGCCGAGAACTCGTTATCAAGTGTTTGCGGATCACCGGCGATGTTTTGTCGCGCCACCGCAGGCGGTGCCAAGTCGATCACAGCGTCGAGCAACATTCGCACACCAAAATTTGTCAGCGCAGAGCCGACAAATACGGGCGTCGTCACGCCAGCCAAAAATGAATCTAAGTCGACGTTGGCGCCGATCGCATCAAGCAACGAGCATCCTTCAAGTGCCGCCGTCCACGCTGCACCTTCTTCGGTGGCTGCACGATCGGTCGGCACGATTTCTTCTGGCGCTGCTGAACCGCCGCGCGCTGTTCGAGTGAAGCGAATAAATTCTTTTGTTCGGCGATCAATCACACCGCGAAAATCTCCAGGAATACCCACTGGCCAAGTCGCCGGCGTTGGTCGCAAACCGATCTGCTCTTCAACTTCGTCAAGCAGTTCGAGCGGGTCGCGACCAGGGCGATCGTATTTATTGAAAAACGTCAGCACCGGCAAATTTCGCGACCGACAAACTTGAAACAGTTTCAGAGTTTGCGACTCGATGCCTTTGGCGATGTCAAGAACCATGATCACTGCGTCAACTGCAGCCAAAACACGATACGTATCTTCAGAAAAGTCTTTGTGGCCCGGGGTGTCGAGCAAATTAAAAACGTGATCCCGATACGGAAACTGCAACACGGTCGACGAAATCGAGATGCCACGTTCGCGCTCGAGGGCCATCCAGTCAGACGTTGACGCGCGACCGCCAGCGCGAGCCTTTACTGCACCAGCTTCTTGCACCGCGCCGGCATAGAGCAAAAACTTCTCGGTTAGCGTCGTTTTGCCCGCGTCAGGGTGAGAAATAATCGCAAATGTGCGACGGCGTGCAGCCTGAAAAATTACGTCGTTTTCGTTGCTCATCGCCAAACTTTCACTTCGGTATTCTACTTCTATTCAGTTACGCGTTCGTATGGGCTGACCTGCGCTAGCTGGTGATTAGATTCGGGTTAATCTTGACAAAGATGTCTCGCTTTAACGAACAGTTAGAGAGTTTTAAGAAAGACGGCACACTCACTGCCGATCAGGCCGACTCATTGCGCAACGCAACTCGGTTTCCGCTCAACTCGTCTGAAATTGTCGCGATTCTGGGCGGCTTTTTTATTCTCGTCGGCGCACTTTGGCTGCTTGGTCCGTTGTTTCAAGATGTCAGTCGGCTGATTGTTGTTGGCATCTTTTATTTAATTTCAGGACTCTTGGCGTTCGCATTCCGTTCGCTTATCAAAAAACCACAATTCGCCAACGCGGCTGAAGTCGTCGAAGCACTCGCGGTGCTTTGTTTCACCATTGCGACTGGCGTCGCCATAAGTTCGCTCAATGCTGATTCTGAAGTTTCGGCATTCATTGCGTCAATCCCGGCTCTGGGTTACGGAATCTGGCGATCAAATCTCAGAAGATTCTCAAGTCCATTAATCATCTCGATTAGTTCAGTGGTATTCACGCTTTCAGGTTTAGAAATCGGCAACATCAATTTAGATAGCGCTGGGTTTTGTTTGGTCGCCGTTGCCGCACTTTCACTCTGGTGGGCGCAACGACCAAAAGTTGTCGGCAAGTTCACTTTGCGATTCTTCGGCTCAGTCATCTCACTAATAGGTCTCACAATTCCGCCATTTGGCGACATGTCTAACCAAAGTATTTCTAATGCCATTGGCATGATTTGTGCTGTTGCGTTTTTCGCTTATGGCGTTAAAAAGGTTTTCCCTGAAGTTGTGGCGATTACTGCTATCGGGGTAGTCGTTTCAGAAGTCAAATTAGTCACAGAGATTATTAACAATTCAACTCTGCAGGGTCTCACAACTTTGATCACCGGCATTCTCGTACTTGCTCTCGCGCTGCGCAATCTTCGGCGCCGTAAGTCTGTAGGTTCTAGTGAGTGAAATCGTTATCTCGTAAAATAATTGCCGCTGTTGCGGTGTTGGCGATTGGCGCCGTCGCTGGTCCTTGGGTTTACATCAACCTGATTAAAGACGATGCGCCTGAAGCATTGACGCTTGAGCCGTCAACTACAACTATTGCGCCAGAATCATCGACAACTATCGCTGTCGAATCAACAACAACGATTGCACCAGCGAGCACCATTGACGGCGAATGGAAAGTAGTCGCCGAATCAATCGTCGGCTATCGCGTCAAAGAAACTATCGTCGGTCAAAAAACAGAAGGCGTCGGTCGCACTTCAGAGATTACTGGTTCACTGACAATTGTCGATGAGCAAGTCACCGCTGCCGAATTCACAGTCGACATGACGACACTCGTGAGCGACAGCACCCGTCGCGATCGACAAGTCAACACACGCATTCTTGACACGGTCAATTTTCCGACTGCGACGTTCACACTGAAAGAACCGATCACACTCACACCTGAGGCGCTGGCCGGCAGTGACTTCAGCGTCGACACAACCGGCACGCTCACATTGCGGGGCGTTACAAAAGACATTGATCTCACGCTTATCGCGCGATTAGTTGACGATGTGATTGAAGTGAATGGATCAATTCAGATTGTGTTTACAGATTGGTCGATACCAGACCCGAGTATCTCGTCAATTATCGTTGTCGACCGCGGCTTGCTCGAGTTTTTGGTTCGCTTTAAGCGCTAGTAACAGTCACGTAGATGCCGCCGTTTGTTTCGGTTGCTTCGTAGCGAACCAATGGTCGGGTAGCTGGCCCAGCAATAACTGCACCAGTAGTTGGCTCAAATTGCGAACCATGCAGTTCACATTCAAGAATTTTGCCAACGCGTGCAACCGGGAAGCCCGCGTGTGTGCAATTTACGCGAAGTGCAGTAATGCCAGCATCGGTACGAGTCAAAACGACGCCAGTTAGGCCACCGTTTGGTGCAGGCACATCTACGACTTTGGTTTTGCCAAGTTCAAGGTCGGCGCTTTCGAGCGCACGCACCGTGGTTACTTTGCTTGTTGCTTCTCCAGGGGTTCGTCGCCACACAAGTTTGCCTTTTGCGGTTCGACAAACAAAAGTGACGCCATCAACAGTGCGTTCGCGACCTTTTACTTTGCACGGTGCACCAGCACTAATCGCAGGCGTTGCAGCCGATGCCCGATCGCCCGTAACCAGCCACACAAAAGAGGCGACTGTTGCCGAAAGAAATGCACGTCGTGAAGATTGACTCGTCATAACCAAAGATTCTAGAGATTTTTGTTTAGTTTGCTTCGGCAGCCAGAGCCAGCCAAGTTTCTTCGGCACTGTTCACTTTGGCTTGAGCCTTCGCGAGTTCTTCGCTGATTTTCGTCAGTTTCACATGATCACTTCCGGCAGCCGACATTTGTGCAGTCAGTTTTTCGAGTTCGGCAGTTGCTTTTGCGAGCGCTGTCTCAGATTGTGCAAGAAGTCTGCGCAATGTACTCGGGCTCTTTGTTGATTTTGATTTCTGTTTTAGTTCTGCTGCTGCCACATCAGGCGTGCTAATCAATTTTCCACGTTGGGCACCCGACATTTGTTCTGTTGGCGCCGACTTTCGTTGCTTCAACCATCCTGCGACTCCGCCACGCACAACTGCCGCGCCGCCGACACCGTCAAGTGCCAACACGTCGACAACGGTGCGGTCAAGAAAAACTCTGTCGTGACTAACTACAACGACGATGCCAGGCCATTCATCTAAATAGTCTTCGAGCGCGCGCAGAGTGTCGAGATCTAAGTCGTTTGTCGGCTCGTCTAATAACAAAACGTTGGGCTGTTCAATCAGCGTCAACAAAAGTTGCAGTCTTCGTCGCTCGCCACCAGACAATGTCGAGATCGGCGCGTGTTGCGTGTCGCCATCAAACCAAAATTGTCGCATCAACTGATTGTCTTCAATCGATGGCTGACCTTTGTCGCCGGCAACTGCTTCGCGCACGCGCTGATTTACGTTCAGTTCGCGCCCGAGTTGGTCGTAGTAACCAATCTTCACAGTGCTGCCGATATCTAAGTGTCCGTGTGTTGGTTTGAGTCGACCAGAAATCAAATCAAGCAAAGTGCTTTTGCCCGCGCCGTTTGGTCCAACGATGCCGAGGCGATCGCCTGGTTCAAGTTCATGATCAAACGCGTTCAAAACCAGCGCGCCCGCATCGCCATTCGCGCCAGCATTCGGTCGAGCCGTCGGCCACGAGAAAGCCACACCGTGCAACTCGACGCCTTTCGAACCAAGTCGTTGATTGCCAAGCGACAAACCGATTTCGCCAGACCTTGCAGCGGCTTCGGGCCGGCGATTTACAAGTTCGGTCGCTGCAGCAATTCGTGCTTTTGGTTTCGTCGTTCTTGCTGGTGCGCCGCGACGCAACCATGCAAGTTCGGTTCGCGCCAAGTTTTTACGTTTCTGTTCTGTGGTCACGGCTTGTTCTTCGCGTTCAATTCGTGCGGCGAGATATGCGGCGTAGCCAGAACCATCACTGCGTTGTGCAGGCATGTGCAGATATGCCTTGCCGCGATCAATTTCTAAAACTTTTGTCGTCACGCGGTCGAGCACGTGACGATCGTGCGTCACCAAAATTAATCCGCCGCGAAAGTTCGCCAGCCACTCTTCGAGATAAGCGATCGCATCAAGATCTAAATGGTTGGTCGGCTCGTCGAGAATCAGTGCGTCCCATTCGCTGACGAGCAATTTGGCCAACGCAACTCGTTTTTGTTGTCCGCCTGAAAGTTCGTTTGTTTGGGCGTCAATTAGTCCAGACATTCCGAGACGATCGAGCATCGCTTCGCCGCGCCAGTCTGCAGAAACTGCGTCGCGCACCGAGCCACTTGGTAATGCAGGTTGCTGAGCGAGAATTCCGATTCGTGCGCCGCGTCCGTATCGCACAACGCCCGCGTCGGGTGCGTAGTCGCCGCTCAAGATGCGCAACAAAGTGCTCTTGCCGCAACCGTTTAATCCGACGACGCCAATTCGATCGCCGTCGCTCAAGGTCAACGAAATGTTGTCGAACAATGGTCGGTTTGGCCGCGACGCCTTTAGCCCTTGGGCGTCAATCAAAATCACAGCCTCTCAGGCTACGTCAACTATGCGCTAGCGCAGGTCTTGTAATTTCCATTTTGCACGAGCTTCACAGGTTTAATTTTTCGTTAGATAGACGATTAAAGTTGCTGTATGCCGAGTGTGCTTGAGATTCCAAAGTCGTTTACTCCAGCGGGCGGGTACGGCACTGAAATGCCAGCGCCAGTTTTGGCGGGTTGCACCGACGCAGTTGCTGAAAATATTCCTGATTTTCGTGGATTATGGCAGGCGATAGATGTTCAAGTCAACGGCGTAGTTGCGCCACCACAATTAAAAGTTTGGCAACATGTCGAACGCATTGAGCAGGCTGGCAATCGTGTTGTGATCACTGCTGGTGGTGTGGTGCACGACATGTATGCAGATGGAACTTTTGAAAATGGAGTTAACGATGTAATGGGTGCAGATTTTGTTACGCCGATTTCGGTCTCGGCAACATTTGAAAAAGGTGTTTTAGTTTTGCGTCCGCGCGGCCTCGAAGGTGTTGAAATTAAGCGTTGGTTTGATGGTCAGAACCTGATGTGGGAGTACAGCACAGCCTTCACGGTGCGCCTCAAACGCATAAAATAAGATTGAAATCTTCTCACTAATCGTCTGGTGCTGGTCTTAAACGTGCAGATTGTTAATCTGTAGATGTGAAAGTTTCGCTCGATTACGACTCGTGCCACGGGCATCAGATGTGTGCAATTGCCGCACCAGATGTCTTTGGTAGCGATGAAATTGGCAATGCAAAAGTCTTGATCACCGGCGAAATTCCAGCAGCGCTTCACGCCAAGGTGCGTCGCGCCGAATCTAATTGTCCAGAACGCGCAATCACAATCATCGAATAGAGAGATCATGACCGACACACAAAAACCAGTCAAAGACATGACAACCGATTACGACATCTTTGATCCAGAGTTCATCAAGAATCCGTATCCGGGCTATACCGAGATTCGCGAGTCGCAGTGTCCGATTGCGCACACCGAGCGTTACGAGGGTTCATGGTTGCCAACGCGTTACGACGATGTTGTCGCAATCGCCCAAGAGTACGAGACATTTACATCGCGTCAAATCTTGGTGATGCCACCAGCCGCCGGGCGTAGCGAGGGCCCGTATGCGGCCGTTGGTGCGCCGCCGATCACAAGTGATCCACCAGATCATCATTGGCATCGTCGTTTGATTTTGCCTGTGTTCGCGCCGCAAGCAGTTGCGCAATACGAACCTGGCACGCGCGATTTATGCAACGCGTTGATCGACGAGTTCATCGACAAGGGCATTGCTGATGCGGCTAGCGATTACGCGCAACATATTCCAGTGCGCGTGATTTCAAAAATGCTCGGCGTGCCACTGACAATGGAAGACGAGTTCACCGACTGGGTGCGCGGTGCCTTAGAAAATATTACGGATTCAGAACGCCGCATGAAGAGCTTCCGCAGCATCGTCGAGTATTTCATCGGCGAAGTGCAATCGCGTGCAGCGAATCCGCGCGAAAACGATTTCATCACCGAGTTGATGAACACCGAAGTTGAAGGCAAGAAAGTGCCAATCGAATATGTGCTTGGTGTTTGCAACTTGATGTTGGTCGCGGGTATCGACACGACGTGGTCGGCGATCGGTTCATGCATGTGGCACTTGGCCCAGCATCCTGAGCATCGCAAACAATTGCGTGAGAATCCAGACTTGTGGCCGACTGCGGTCGAAGAGTTGATTCGTGTTTACGCACCTGTGACGATGGCGCGCATTGTCGATCATGACATTGAGTTTCAAGGTTGTCCGATGAAGGCAGGCGATCGTGTGTTGATGGCTTTCCCAGCGGCCAATCGTGACCCGCGACAATTCGAAAATCCTGACGAAGTGATTCTTGATCGTCAGAACAATCGTCACGTCGCGTTTGGTTCGGGCATTCACCGTTGCGCAGGCAGCAACTTGGCGCGACTCGAAGTTCGCGTCGCGTTGCAAACTTGGTTGGCGCGAATTCCGGAGTTCGAGTTGATTGACCCGTCGTCAGTTACTTGGGCCGGCGGTCAAGTGCACGGCCCCCGCAAGTGCATGGTCAAGTTCTAGCCCTAGTTGTCGAAAAGTAACTCAGTTAGAGTTCAGTATGCGCACATTTAGATCGACCTTCATCGCAATTTCGTTTCTCTTAACATCTCTAATCTCAACCCAAACGGTGAGCGCGGCGCCGACCGATATTTTTCCAAAAGGACCGTACAAAGCGACGTTGATCGCCGAGCAAATTCTGTATCCGAGTTTGCTTGGCGTGGGTGTAGGTCTGCCAGTCGCTGATGTATCGGGCGTGTTGCTCGCTGACGGCAAGCTTCGCGCCTATGTCTTCGCACAAAATAAAGGCATCGAAGTCTGGGATTCATCAGACGGCAAAACTTTCACTCGCGCTGGCAACGCATTCGGCGGCGACAAGGGCTATGGCATGCCACGTGTAATGAAACTCACTGACGGTCGTTACCGAATGTACAACATGTCGAGCGAAGGCATCTCGTGTTCAATCTCGAGCGACGGCATCAATTTCACACTCGAAAACGTCGCCTGCATCAGTCGAACTGCATTCGGTATCAGCGGCAACATGACGGCACCCGGCATCGTCAAACTCGCTAGTGGTGGCTACCGCGCATACTTCTCGACTGTCTCGCCTGCGGGCACTGGTCCCTTTCCACAAAAGTCGTACAGCGCTACATCGCCTGACGGCACAACCTGGACGCCAGACTCGGGCATTCGCATAGGCGCTGGTTCGAGCATCGATCAAAGCGCCGAGCACCCAACTGCAATTGCCCACAGTGACGGATCAGTAACGATGTTTTATTTCGATAATGGCGCGGTGAGCGGTGGTGGCCCGACAAAACAGAACTTGGGTCTTTATTACGCGTCGAGCAAAGATGGTTTAACATTTTCTAGCCCAACACAGTTTGATCTCTCGTCGCTTTCGCCGAACTTTAGAACTGCAACCGGCAACGACCCAGATATTTTCTTGGATAAAAACGGTGACATGATTCTCTGGGCAGGCGAGTTCAGTCCTTCAATCGGTGGTTATATCTTGTCGGTGAAACTTACACAGGGGTCTTCTTCTGGCTCGTCGACAACTGCAACGACACCAGCGAAAACGGGCTCAGGTGCGAGCAAATCAAAGAGCACTATCAATTGTGTTAAAGGTAAAACAGTTAAAAAAGTAACGGGCATTAGCCCGAAGTGTCCCGCTGGCTACAAAAAGAAGTAGTTCAACCGCAAACTTAATCGCGTAGATCACAGCCAAAAACTGTCGCCCAGTCGCAATGTCGTCTTGTCGCCATGTTGTGGCGAGCGTCACGGGTGAACTGCCGAGTGCGGGCGGGCTCGTAAATTACAGTTAGACGAGCAAATGTTGATCAAACTCGCAAAATTCAGCGTCAAGCATCGACGCATGATGGTCGGTTT
>ENA-UOYK01000188-UOYK01000188.1-marine-metagenome-genome-assembly--contig:-NODE-188-length-22837-cov-8.525176_pt1 | contig 22837 bp, 19 predicted proteins | sample MGYA00238174_ERZ767213 | MGnify/ENA primary metagenome ERZ767213 (study PRJEB28944, sample SAMN06267167) | marine metagenome | isolation source: Columbia River Estuary | place: USA:Columbia River Estuary...
AGCATATTTTTTGGGGTTGCAGCCGCTGCCATTGGTGATGCAGCTAAAGGTTTTATCAAAGCACTTGAAACGGTTTCGCATATTATTTTAAAAATGGTGGGCTATGTAATGAATTTTGCGCCACTAGGTGTTTTTGGCGCTATTGCTGCAGTTATTGCAAGTAAGGGTTTAGCCATTTTTGCTTTTTATGGTAAATATTTATTATTCTTTTTAATGGGTATTGGGGTGCTCTGGGTTTTCTTATTAGGGGTTGGATTTTTAGTTTTAGGTAAAAGAGTTCCTTCTTTATTAAAACATATTACCTCTCCACTCGTTATCGCATTTAGTACTACAAGCAGTGAGGCAGTATTTCCTAAATTATCCGAAGAGTTAGTGCGCTTTGGTTGTAAAGACAAAATTGTTTCTTTTATTCTTCCATTAGGCTATTCTTTTAATTTAGATGGAAGTATGATGTATATGACTTTCGCAAGTTTGGCTATTGCACAAGCCTATGGTGTACATATAGATATTCCTACTCAGTTAACCATGCTAGTGGTGTTAATGTTAACGAGCAAAGGCATAGCAGGCGTGCCGCGTGCCTCTTTAATTGTAGTGACTGCCACCTGCGCTATGTTTAATATTCCTCCAGAAGGCATTGCTTTAATTTTACCTATCGATCATTTCTGCGATATGTTTCGTTCTACTACCAATGTACTTGGTAATAGCTTAGCCACCACGGTGGTGAGCAAATGGGAAGGAGCACTTGAAAATCCGGCGCAAGCTTAAATATTATATTGATGATTACATTATTAGAAGCATTTCATTGGAGCCAATTATTACAACCTCAATATTATATTGAAAACGGAGGGCTTTGGTTATTATTATTTGTAGTGTTTGCAGAAACCGGTTTATTCTTTGGTTTTTTCTTACCAGGAGACAGCTTGCTTTTTGTAGCGGGTATATATAGTGCGCCACTAGCTGCGCAAATTTTTGCAAGCAACAATGAATGGCTTAATTTATTTATTATATTTTCTTTTATTTCAGTGGCAGGTATTTTAGGTAATTATGTGGGCTATCAGATTGGCAGTAAGGTGGGCCCCGCTATGTATGATTGGAAAGAGAATCTTTTTTTTAAGAAAAAATATTTAGCACAGGCCCAAGCTTTTTATGAAAAACATGGAGGTCGTGCTATTGTAATTGCTAGATTTATTCCTATAATAAGAACATTTGCACCTATTGTGGCAGGCATTGTTAAAATGGATAAGGCTAAATTTACTTACTTTAATGTGGTCGGTTGCTTAGCCTGGGTAGCTTCGATGCTTTGTGCTGGACATTTTTTACAATCTTATATATTGAATCAATTTCAATTCGATTTAAAGAAACATTTAGAAGTGATTGTAATAGTCATTGTTTTTGTTACAACCGCGCCTGTTATTTTTCAAGTCATTAAACATAGGGCTCAAAAGTAGTATAGTAGAATATACAATAATAAAAACAAGCATTCAACGTAGCTAAAACTTTAAAAGATTATGACCTCAGATAAAAAAGTATCAATATTCTCTTTACCTGTTATTGTAGCAGCACTTGGTTACTTCGTTGATATTTACGATTTATTATTGTTTACGATTGTTAAAAAAACAAGTATGCTGGGTGTAGGTGCTACAGAAGCCACACTTTTAGTAGATAGTACGCGTGTGATCAATTGGCAAATGACGGGCCTTTTATTAGGGGGCATTATTTGGGGTGTTCTCGCTGATAAAAAGGGAAGGTTAAGTGTACTTTTTGGTTCTATCATTTTATATTCTACCGCCAATTTTGCAACCGGTTTTGTGACCACTGTAGACCAATATGCATGGGCTAGATTTATTGGTGGTTTAGGTTTAGCTGGCGAGCTTGGTGCCGGTATTACCCTAGTAAGTGAACTCCTTCCAAAAAATAAAAGGGGTATTGGTACGTCTCTTGTTGCGGGTATTGGGCTCTTTGGTGCAGTAGCTGCTTACTTTACCTATCAGTACACACAGGATTGGCGCCTTTGTTACAAAATAGGCGGTGTGCTTGGTATTTGCCTTTTACTTTTACGTGTTAAAGTAGCGGAGTCAGGTATGTTTGCTACAGCAAAAGCTTCCGAAGTTGTAAAAGGAAATTTTTTCATGCTCATTAATAATGGTAAGCGGTTTAAAAAATATCTTGTTGCTATTTTAATTGGCTTGCCTACCTGGTATGTAATAGGCATATTGCTCAATCAAAGTGATCGTTTTGGTAAAGCTATGTTTGCAAGCACCACTATCGACTCTGGAAGAGCCATTATGTTTGGATATGTAGGTATCTCCGTTGGTGATATTGTAATTGGACTTATAAGTCAGTATTTTAAGAGTCGAAAAAAAGCATTGCTTTTATTTTATGGCTTTACGCTGCTTGGTTTAATCTTATATTTTAGCGGTTTCAATAATTCGGATACCACCATGTATTTAATTGCCCTATGGCTTGGCTTTAGTACTGGCTTTTGGGCCATATTTGTAACCATGGGTGCCGAGCAGTTTGGTACCAATTTAAGGGCTACGGCTGCCACCACCATTCCTAATATGGTAAGGGGTGCGCTTCCTTTAATTAATATGTTGTTTTTAGATTTATTTCAAAAATCATGGCAGTGGTCCATTGTATATAGCGGCATAGTAACGGGTATTATTGTTATGTCCGTTGCTTTTATAGCGTACGCTTTTACCGAAGAAACATTCCATAAAGACTTGGATTATATGGAACTGGACTAATTAAATAATTCCCTCAATGAAATTTTTAGTTATCCGTTTTTCTTCTATTGGTGATATTGTTTTAACCACGCCTGCGCTTCGCTGCGCTAAAAATCAAATACCAGGTGTTGAAATACATTTTTTAACCAAGCTTTCTATGAAGGATTTGGTCATAGGTAATCCCTATATTGATCAATGTCATTTTTTGGATAATAATATAGACGAGACGATTGCTGCATTAAAAGAAATACCCTTCGATTATATTATTGACTTGCACCAAAATATTCGAAGCTGGAAAATAAAAAAAGCATTAGGGGTTCCCACTTTTTCTTATAAGAAATTAAGCCTTCAAAAATGGTTACTTGCTAAACTGCAAATTAACTTTTTACCAAAGACTCATGTATGCGATAGGTATATCGACACCCTTCAAAATTTCAACGTAATAAGTGACGGCAAGGGCCTAGATTATTTTTTCCCTAAGGACTATAGTTTTAAAGCGGCTAATTTACCCACCAGTCACTTGGCTGGTTTTGTAGCCTTTGTCATTGGGGCTTCTTATTTTAATAAAAAAATGCCTGTTCAAAAATGGATTGAACTAGCTAAGCAAATAAATAAACCCATTGTGCTTATTGGTGGAAAAGAAGATATGAAGTTTGCTAATGAACTAGCGGCTGCAGTTCCTAATTTTATTTACAATGCTGCTGGTAAATACGACTTAAAAGAGTCGGCGAGTATTATTCAAATGGCCCAAGTAGTTGTCTCACACGATACCGGCTTTTTGCATGTAGCAGCAGCTTTTAAAAAACCCACTATTACTATTTGGGGGGCTACCAGCCCTGCTTTACAATTCGAAGCTTATTACCCAGCGGGCTCGATAACTCCACATTATAATTCAATAGTCCCTTCCTTAACTTGCCAACCTTGTTCTAAACAAGGGGAAGATAAATGTCCTCAAGGTCATTTTGCTTGTATGCGATTACAAAATATAAATATTATTGCTTCTAAGGTAATCGAGTATTATCAAGCCCCCTAATTTTTGTGTAAAATAGTAAAACTAAAAAAGCCTCCTACATTTAAGTAGAAGGCTTTTGTATATTAACTCATTAAGTTTATTACGCTTAAAATTTTTGATATAATTATTCGCTTACTTGATCTGAAATGATTATAATGTTTTTAAAACATCGTTCATACTTCTAACAGCATCTGCGCTTTTGTTAAAGGCCGCTTGCTCATCAGCAGATAAATCCATAGTAACAATTTTCTCCCAACCATTTTTGCCAATGACTACAGGTACGCCTAAGCAAATATCTTTTTGTCCGTATTCTCCATTCAAGCTTACGCAACAAGTGAATAATTTTTTCTCATCTCTTACAATACTTTCTACAAGAGCTGCTCCTGCTGCACCTGGTGCATACCAAGCAGATGTACCTAATAATTTAGTAAGTGTAGCACCGCCTACCATGGTATCGTTCACAATTTTTTCTTGTGCTGCTGCATCTAAGAATTGAGTAACCGGAATACTATTCCAAGTAGCGTGCTTAATTAAAGGAATCATAGTAGTATCGCCGTGACCACCTACTACAATGGCGTTTAAATCAGCAGGGCTGCAATCTAAAGCTGTGCTTAATTGATATTTGAAACGAGCGCTATCTAAAGTACCGCCCATACCAATAATTCTATTCTTAGGTAAACCAGTTGACTGTAAAGCTAAATAAGTCATCGTATCCATTGGATTACTAATAACAATAATAATAGCTTTGGGAGAATGCTTTAAAATATTCTCACAAACACCTTTTACAATACCTGCATTCGTGCCAATTAATTCTTCACGTGTCATACCTGGCTTACGAGGTATACCAGAAGTAATAACTACTACATCTGAGTTTGCTGTTTTACTATAATCATTGGTGCTTCCACTAATTTTTGTATCAAAACCTAATAAAGCAGCAGTCTGCATCATGTCCTGTGCCTTGCCTTCTGCAAAACCTTCTTTAATATCTAATAAGACTAATTCTTGGGCTAATTCTTTACGGGCAATATTGTCTGCGCATGTTGCTCCAACTGCTCCTGCACCCACTACGGTAACTTTCATATAATGTAATTTTTATTTAAGTGTTTTATTTTTACGGGACAAAGTTAGTTATTTACCTTCTATTATTTTAATCAATTCGAAAACATCTGCCCCTTCTTCATACACTTTTAACAATACCCCTTTTTTGTATAGTGCCACAAAGGGTGTCATTCTTGGACGGTAAAAAGTAGGTAGGGTAAAATTAGGGTCACGGCCAATAATTACATTGGGCTTATTTACTAAATTATACTTTACAGCAAATTTCTTGATAGACTCCATATCACGGTAGCTATCCCAAATAAACAATACGTTTTTGAACTTATCGGCATACTTATTAATATCGCTTGCCTCTTTTTCACAATGAGGGCAGTCTGGGCTAAAAATAATAATACAAGTAAAAGGATAATTGGGCATTAGCTTATTGGTAATCTCATTGCCATTCACTGAAGTAATAGAGAAGGGAGGAATTTTATTATTCTTTAAATAAGGGGCACCTGGGTCACCGTTTAATTGAGCCTCTAATTGACCAATAAGTAAAAAACTAAATAGGGTTGCAAATAGGTGTTTCATAGTATAAGTTTAAGTGTTATTTTTTTTGAGTGGATTGCATTCTCATTGCCTTAGCGTCTTGCAAGAACTCAGAGGCAAATATAAAATTATTGAGCAGTTTATTTTCACTATATATAATGTCTTTATTAGAGCCTTCCCATTCTTTTTTGCCTTGGTGTAAATAAATAATATGATTCCCAATTTCCATTACACTATTCATGTCATGGGTAACTACAATGGTAGTGATATTGAATTCAACTGTTAGCTCTTCTATTAATCTATCAATAACAATCGATGTCTGAGGATCTAAGCCTGAATTAGGTTCATCGCAAAATAAATACTTGGGTTGCATGACCAAGGCGCGCGCTAATCCTACTCTTTTTTTCATTCCCCCACTTAATTCAGCAGGAAATTTATTGTTTACCCCCTCTAATTTAACGCGGGCTAAAATTTCATTTACTTTTATTTTTTTCTCCTCAATGGTCAAGGTAGAAAACATATCTAATGGAAACTTCACATTGTCTTCCACCGTTAAAGAATCGAATAAGGCATTCCCCTGAAATAGCATACCTAGATTTTGTCTTAGGTCCTTTCGCTCATCTTTGTCCATCTTTGACAAAAGCATTTTATCGAATAGTATTTCACCCTTGTCGGCTTTCAGTAAATCGACAATACATTTTACTAAAACAGTTTTACCACTTCCACTTGTACCAATAATTAAATTGCAAATACCGGGTTTGAATTGGGCGCTGATATCATCAATGACAACCTTATCGCCAAACCTTTTGCTAATATTTTGTATTTCAATCATGATAATTAGCTTAAAGGTGTTTGTAATCGAAGTAAGTCATCGAAAGTATCGGCCCTGCTAATTAATGTAGCCTTCCCGTTTTTATATAAAACCTGTGCAGGCTTATACCTAGCATTATAATTACTCGACATTTCATAACCATAAGCACCTGCATTAAAAAATACTAAGTAATCGCCTTCCTCAATACTTGCTATAGGGCGGTCCCAGGCAAAGGTGTCGGTCTCGCAAATATTACCTACTACTGCATATTTTTTCAATTCTTTATTAGGAGCGCTACTATTTACAATATGATGGTAGGCATCATAGAACATGGGCCTTATTAAATGGTTTAGTCCACTATTAATGCCTGCAAATTCTATATCTCCCGATTTTTTTAAAACATTTACCTGCGTAATAAAATAGCCGGCCTCACTCACTAAATATTTTCCCGGTTCAAACCAAGCGGTGAGGTTGCGTCCCGCCATCGCCGATAGCTTTTCCATAATTTTATTTACCTCCGCACCCAGAAGGGCAATATCTGTTCCTTTTTCCTCAGGCATATAAGGTACTTTAAAGCCGCCTCCAAAATCTAAAATATTGACAGTAGGAAAATCGGGTAATAAATTTTCAAACACCGTAGCCGATTGCAAAAAAACGGCTACATCTTTAATTTCACTGCCCGTATGAATATGTAAGGCACTAATATTAATGCCAAACTTTTTTTGAATATTTTTTAGCGTTTCTTTTTCTGTATAAGGAATGCCAAACTTGCTTTTATCATGCCCTGTCGAAATTTTTAAGTTCCCTCCCGCCATAACATCAGGTCTAATTCTAATCCCTACAGGGTATCTTCCGCCAAAAGCGGCACCAAACTTTTCTAAATTTGAAAGGCTGTCAATATTTACATGTACTCCTAAGCTTACGGCTTCTTTAATTTCTTCAAATGCAACACTATTGCTGGTATATAAAATATTTTCAACATCATATCCAACATGCATGGCTAATTTAACTTCGTTAATAGAACTACAATCGATATTGCAGCCTGTATTTTTAACAAGGTTTAAAATATGAATATTGGTAAGTGATTTACAAGCATAAAAAAATCGTGTAGACTTGCTTGAAAAATGAGTCAATAAGTTTTGATATTGGCTTTCAATTTTTTCGCCATGGTATACATACAAAGGCGTGCCATAGGTATTGGCCGCTATATTAAGCGCTTCGTAAGGTATACTTGGATTCATTCCACGAAGATACAATGAGAACTAGGTTCAGTCATTATATCAAGACTATAATTTTGAAAAAAAATAGAAGAACGGAAAAGCTATTCGCCTTCTTCTGGCAGATTCGGTGTCTGTTCCTCTTCGGTTTGTTCTAAAACACTGTTATCTGTGAAGTCTTCAGGCTTAATGACAGTGGCTTCTACCAATTGATCGGCAAGCACCTCTCTAATTTTTGGTAAGTCGTCGGTTGAATTAATACCGAAATAATCCATGAAGTTTTTAGAAGTAGAATATACTAAAGGCTTACCTGGTAAATGCTCGTTACGACCACTAATGGTAATTAATTCCTTCTCTAATAATTTTTGAATGGAATAATCGCTGTTCACACCTCTAATAGCTTCCACTTCACCTTTAGTAATAGGTTGCTTGTAAGCAATTATTGCTAAAGATTCTAAAGCCGCATTGGACAAGCGCTTTAAAAATTTATCTCCATTTAATTGAGCAATGGTTTTATGAAAATCGGGCTTGGTTAAAAACTGCCAGCCGCCTCCGCTTTGTTTTAATTCAAAAGGATAAAATTCAGTGCTGTATTTTTCTTGAATACCTTCTAATGCACTCTCCACTTGATCTAAACTAATACGCTCTTCTAAAAATCCAAAAGCATTATTAATAAGCTCGGTAATATCATTCGCATTCAATGCTTTTTCACTTGCAAAAATAAGTGCTTCTATATGAGGTATGATTTGACTAATTTCCATAGTGGTTGGGTCTTAACCGTTTAACGCTGCTGCACCACTTACAATCTCCGTTAATTCGGTTGTAATAGCGGCTTGACGTGCACGGTTATATGATAATTTCAATGATTTTAATAATTCGTTTGCGTTTTCACTTGCCTTATCCATTGCAGTCATTCTTGCACCATGCTCACTTGCATTCGCGTCTAGTACTGCTTTAAACAATTGGGTGTTTAAAATTTTAGGCATTAACTCTGCTACCAACACTTCTTTCTGTGGTTCAAAAATAAAATCAGTTTTTTTCTTAGATCCTTTTTTAGCTAAAGTAGGAATAGGTAAAAAAGCTTCTGCAGTAGGTAACTGAGTGGCTGCATTTTTAAACTCACTATAAATAATTTCTATCGCATCAAATTCTTTATTCGAAAATGCAGTCATCGCGGCTTTTGCAGCTGTTTGAACATTTTCAAATTTTAAATTCAAGAAAATATCTTTAAAATCGGCATTGGTTTTATAACCCGTTTTGGTTAAACTCTCGTATCCTTTCTTTCCAATATTCCAGATAGTAATATTTTTATTCGCGTATTTTTCTGCAATTGTTGTCTTGGCTAATTTTACTAAGTTGGCATTGTAACCACCGCATAATCCTCTGTCTGAAGTAATGACTATAAATAAAACATTATTCACTGGACGCGTTTCAGCTAAAGCTAAATTCATATCACCATCTAAGCTTCCAATAATATTGCTTAACATTTCTTGCAACTTGCGCGTATACGGTCTCATTTGAGTGATGGCGTCTTGCGCACGGCGTAATTTGGCAGCACTTACCATTTTCATAGCCTTGGTTAACTGCTGTGTACTTTGTGTACTTTTTATCCTGTTTCTTACTTCGTTTAATTGACCTGCCATAGCATTTTTTAGTTTCTGATGTACATGTGGAAGCCTGCTAAAATTGTAGGGCTCCAAAGGCGAGCAAAGGTATCATTTTTTCGTCCATTTTTCAATTTTAAGGCCATTGTTGTTATTTTTTATATTGGAGCCCCCTTAAAACTCTCAAACTCACACCAATTACTTAACTTTGGCACGCCTATTGAGTATAGGAAATTACACAATTATCAAGCAGGAATATGTTGCAAATTATAAGTAAACTATTTGGAGGTTCGAAAAGCGAAAAGGACGTCAAAAAAATAGACCATTTAGTGGCTGTTATTAATGGCCATTTTAATAGCTATAAAGGCCTTTCCAACGACGAATTAAGAGCTAAAACCACTGAATTTAAGGCTAGAATTAAGGCCTATTTAGCCGAGACCGATAGTCAAATTGAAGCCCTTCAAGCCGAGGCAGAAGCCCTGCCTATTAGCGATTTTATGGGTAGAGATGGTTTGTATGAGCAGGTAGATTTACTCAAAAAGGAAAGAGACACCACCTTGGAGAAGGTCCTATGGGACATTTTGCCAGAAGCCTTTGCGGTGGTGAAGGAAGTGGCCCGCAGATTTACAGAAGAAGAGCAGTTAGTGTCAACAGCTACCCAACTTGACAGGGATTTATCTGTCAAAAAAGAATATATCAGTATTAAAGGCGACCAGTCCGTATTCCAAACTACTTGGAAGGCAGCCGGAACTCCCATTACTTGGAACATGGTGCACTACGATGTGCAATTATTAGGAGGTATTGTTTTACACCAAGGTAAGATTGCCGAAATGTCAACAGGTGAGGGTAAAACTTTAGTTTCTACTTTACCCGCTTATTTAAATGCATTAGCCGGAGAAGGAGTGCACATTGTAACAGTGAACGATTACTTAGCCAAAAGAGATAGTGAATGGAATGGTACTTTATTTGAGTGGTTGGGTATTACAGTAGATTGTATCGATAAGCATCAACCGAATTCTGAAGAGCGAAGAAATGCTTACCGTGCAGGTATTACTTACGGAACCAATAATGAATTTGGATTTGATTATCTAAGAGATAATATGGTGCACACACCAGAAGAGATGGTGCAACGCAAACATCATTACGCCATGGTGGATGAGGTGGATAGTGTATTAATTGATGATGCGCGTACACCTTTAATTATATCTGGTCCTATTGGCTATCAAACAGGAGAGCAACAATTTTTTGAATTGAAACCAAGAATTGAAAAATTGGTGGAGATGCAAAAGAAAACGGTGAACCAATTTTTAATTGAAGCCAAAAAGAAAATAACAGAAGGCAACGACGATCCTAAAGACGGCGGAAAGGCTTTGTATAGTGCGTTTAGAGGTTTACCTAAAAACAGTGCTATTATTAAATACTTAAGTGAGCCAGGTATTCGTGTTAAATTACAAAAGTCGGAGAATTATTATTTAGCAGATCAGCAAAAAGAAATGTCACATGTAGATGCTGATTTATTTTTCCATATTGATGAAAAAAATAATTCAGTAGAATTAACCGATAAAGGTTTACAATTAATTACGAAGCAAGGAGAAGATCCGAATTTCTTTTTACTACCCGACATTAGTGTGGCCTTAAATGCCATTGATCAAAATGCCAATTTAAATACGGAAGAAAAATTTCAACAAAAAGAAAGTATTATCACCGACTATAGTATTAAGGCCGATCGTATTCACACAGTGAATCAATTATTAAAAGCCTATACTTTATTTGATAACGATGTGGAGTATGTAGTTATTGAAGGTCAAGTAAAAATTGTAGATGAGCAAACAGGTCGTATCATGGAAGGGCGCCGTTATTCAGACGGACTACACCAAGCCATTGAAGCCAAAGAGAATGTAAAAATTGAAGCTTCTACACAAACCTATGCGACTATTACTTTGCAGAACTTTTTTAGAATGTACCATAAGTTAGCCGGTATGACAGGTACAGCAGAAACAGAGGCTTCAGAGTTTTGGAGTATTTATAAATTAGATGTGGTTTCTATTCCTACCAATATTCCAGCTATTAGAAATGACGAACAAGATTTAGTGTATAAAACCAAGCGTGAAAAATTAGGGGCTGTCATTGAAGCCATTGTTGCTTTAAGAGATGAAGGGCGTCCTGTTTTATGTGGTACTACTTCGGTAGAGGTAAGTGAATTATTAAGTAGAATGTTGCGTCAACAAAATATTCCACACAATGTCCTCAACGCAAAACAACATGCGCGTGAGGCACAAGTAGTTGCGGAAGCGGGTTTAACAGGAGCCGTTACGATTGCCACCAACATGGCAGGTCGTGGTACCGATATTAAATTAAGTCCTGAAGTAAAAGCGGCTGGCGGATTAGCCATACTAGGCACAGAGCGTCACGAGTCTCGTCGTGTAGACAGACAATTGCGCGGACGTGCTGGAAGACAAGGTGATCCAGGTTCTTCTCAATTCTTTATTTCTTTGGAAGATGATTTAATGCGCATGTTTGGAAGTGAGCGTATTGCTAAAGTGATGGACTTCGCAGGTTATAAAGAAGGAGAGGTTATTCAGCACAGTATGATTACAAAATCTATTGAGCGTGCACAGAAAAAAGTAGAAGAAAATAACTTTGGGGTAAGAAAGCGTTTATTGGAATATGATGATGTGATGAACAAACAAAGAACCGTGATTTATAAAAAAAGAAATCATGCTTTGTTTGGAGAAAGACTAGCCTTGGATTTAGACAATGCATTTTATCAAGTCATTGAAGGCGTGGTGACAAACTATAAATTGAACAACGATTACGAAGGACTTAAATTATCCTTAATTGTTCAGACAGGTTTTGATACTAAAATAACGCAAGATGAATTTAAGTCGACTAATGATGCTGCACTTGTAGAATTAGTCTATCAAGAAGCCATTGCACATTATGAGTATAAGAAAAAGGAGATGATGAAACAAAGCATTCCTGTTTTCAAAAATATTAGAAAAAATCAAGGAGCGCATATTGAAAATGTGATAGTGCCAGTGGGCGATGGAAAAATTGCCTATAATGTACTGGTGAACTTAGACAAGAATGTAAGCACCGAAGGTGCTACATTGGCTGCTCAAGCAGAAAAAAATATTTCCCTAAGCTTTATTGACGATGCTTGGAAAGAACATTTAAGAGCCATGGACGATTTAAAACAATCGGTTCAAACTGCCACTTACGAACAAAAAGATCCGCTAGTTATTTATAAAATGGAGGCTTTTGAATTATTTAGAAAAATGGATTTAGAAATTAATCAAAAGCTAGTTCAATTTTTATGTCATGCGCATTTGCCTTTAGAAGATGCAGTGAAAGAAGGTCGTCAACAAAAAACAGACTTAAGTAAATTAAGTGCGAATAGAACAGAGGATGCGAGTAGCAATGCTTACAACGATCCAAGTGATATTAAGCAAGCGCCTATTCAAGTAGGTCCTAAAACTGGACGCAACGATCCTTGTCCTTGTGGTAGCGGAAAAAAATTCAAAGCATGTCATGGAAAAGATGTTGCTTAATAAATACATCGACCATACTATTTTAAAACCCACTTGTTTAGTGGCAGACATTGAAAAATTATGTGCTGAAGCAAAGCAGTATGATTTTGCTGCAGTATGCGTGCCTCCCAATTTTGTGAAATTAGCCAAAGAAAAAGTAGCGGGTTCTACTGTGCAAGTAGCCACCGTTATTGGATTTCCTTTTGGATACAGTGCTACGGAAGCAAAAATTGCAGAAATTATATTAGCCATGGTAGATGGCGCCGATGAATTAGATGTGGTAGCGAATATCTCAGCCATTAAAAATGCAGACTGGTCAGCTATTGCAGATGAAATCAATCATATCATGCCCATTATTCGTTCTAAGAATAAACTGGTAAAAATAATTATAGAGTCGGGTGTATTAACCGATGATGAAATTATTAAGTGTTGTGATATTTATGGCATTGCAGGTATTGATTATTTAAAAACATCTACCGGCTATGCAGAAAAAGGGGCTAGTGTAGAAGCCGTTAAATTATTTAGAAAACATTTACCCGATCAGGTACAAATAAAAGCTTCAGGCGGTATTAGAGATTATGCCACTGCGCAATTAATGATAGACGCCGGCGCTACGCGCATAGGTTGTAGCGCGGGGGTGGCCATAGTATCGGGCGCGAATACAGATAATGTAAAATCAAATTATTAACTTTACTATTATCATGTTATTAGAAAAAATAAAATCATTAGCCAAGCAGCATCAAGCAGAAAACGTTTCTATACGTAGGCATTTGCATGCAAATCCTGAATTAAGTTATCAAGAATTTGAAACTAGTAAGTATGTTCAAGCGCAATTAAAAGCTATTGGCATTCCATTTACTGTTATTGCGACTACAGGTGTACTAGGTATTATTGAAGGAAAAAATCCAAGCAAGCGAGTAGTGGCACTTCGTGCCGATATGGACGCCCTTCCTATTATTGAAGAAAATAAAGTCGATTATATTTCTACTAAAGAAGGCGTGATGCATGCCTGCGGACATGATGTGCATACCACCATTTTATTAGGCGCTGCAAAAATTTTATGGAGCTTGCGTGAAGAATTTGAAGGCACTATAAAATTATTATTTCAACCGGGGGAAGAAAAAAATCCGGGAGGAGCAAGTTATATGATTCGTGATGGAGCGCTTAAAAACCCAGTGCCAGCAGGCATTGTAGGCTTACACGTACATCCAGGTTTGAATCATGGAAAATTAAGTTTTAGAAAAGGACGTGTGATGGCCAGTGCCGATGAATTATATGTTTCTATTAAAGGTCCAGGAGGACATGCTGCCACACCACATCAAACAGTGGACACTGTTTTAGTAGCGGCGCAATTAATTACTAGTTTACAAACTATTATAGCGCGCAATCGCGATCCACAAAATCCATCTGTACTTTCTATTTGTTCTGTGCATGGTGGTAATACTACTAATGTTATTCCAACTGAAGTAAAACTAATGGGCACTTTCAGGGCCATGGATGAAGTATGGCGTTTTAAAGCACATGAATTAATGATGCAACAAGCCAAAGGTTTATCATTAGCTACTGGTGCTGAAATAGACTTTAAAGTAGATGTAGGTTATCCTACTGTCGATAATGAACCTATTATTACAGAAGCTGCTTGGAAATTAGCGGACGCTTATATGGGAGCGAGCAATGTTGAAGAAACAGAAAAAAGAATGGGCGCCGAAGATTTTGGTTATTATTCTCAAGTCATTCCTGGTTGCTTTTTTAGATTAGGTGTTCGCAATGAAAATAAAGGCATTATACATAATGTACATACCCCTAACTTTAATATTGAGGAAGAATCCATTGAAAATGGAGTGGGCATGATGGCCTGGTTGGGCACTCAATTATTTGCATAAAGCACTATATTTCAACAATATATACTACAAAAACCTCGTTTTGTATATATTCAGTAGCTTTGTAAAAGTCGAAAACTAACACTCGTTATAAATTTATTACATGTCGAATAAAGAAAACTCAAGAAAGGAACAAGCTTTGGAATACCATGCTAATGGCAGACCAGGTAAAATTGAAGTAGTTCCTACCAAGGAAGCTAAAACGCAAAAAGACTTATCTCTTGCTTATAGCCCAGGGGTAGCCATTCCGTGTACAGAGATTAAAAACAATCCAGCCGATGTATTTAAGTATACCGCGAAAGGAAATTTAGTAGGTGTGATTACCAATGGAACCGCTGTTTTAGGTTTAGGTAATATTGGACCATTGGCTAGTAAGCCGGTGATGGAAGGAAAGGCTGTACTTTTTAAAATTTTCGCAGACATTGATGTATTTGATATTGAGATTAACGAAACCGATCCCGATAAATTTGTAGAAATTGTAAAATCTTTAGAGCCCACATTCGGCGGTATAAATTTAGAAGATATAAAAGCACCTGAGTGTTTTTATATTGAAAAGAAATTAAAAGAATCCATGTCTATTCCGGTAATGCATGACGACCAACATGGAACAGCTATTATTAGTAGTGCTGCTTTATTAAATGCATTAGAGTTACAAAAGAAAAAAATTGAGAAAGCAAAGTTTGTAGTCAGTGGCGCAGGTGCTGCTGCCATGGCTTGTATTAAATTATATGTATCCTTAGGGGCCAGGTATGAAAACTTTATTTTGTTTGATAAAGATGGCGTACTGCATACAGGCAGAACCGATTTAGGAGAAGATAGAAAACCATTTGCGATTAAAGCAGAGAATATGACCTTGGTGCAAGCCTTTAAAACTGCCGATGTGTTTTTAGGCTTAAGCGTGGGTAATATTGTAACTGTGGAAATGGTAGCCTCTATGCCAAAAAATCCGATTGTATTTGCTTTAGCGAATCCCGATCCTGAAATTGATTATGAAGCTGCTACTTCAGCAAGAAAAGATATTATCATGGCCACTGGTAGGTCCGATTTTCCTAATCAAGTGAATAATGTTTTAGGTTTCCCTTATATATTTAGAGGCGCTTTAGATGTGCGTGCAAAGTCTATTAATGAAGCTATGAAGTTAGCGGCAGTCAATGCGCTAGCAGACTTAGCAAAATCGGCTGTGCCTGATTCGGTGAACATGGCGTATAATCAACAAAGTTTATGTTTTGGTCCAGAATATATTATTCCCAAACCATTAGATCCAAGATTATTAAGTACGCTTGCGCCTGCAGTTGCAAAAGCAGCAGTAGCATCGGGTGTAGCGCAACAGCCAATTTCAAATTGGGAGGAATATGAATTACAATTAAATAAGCGTTTAGGTTTAGATAATCAGTTAATGCGTTTAATTAGTAATAAAGCGCGTCGCGATCCAAAACGTTTAGTATTTGCCGATGCAGAAAATATTAAAATATTAAAAGCAGCTAGTATTGTATACGACGATGGTATTGCTTATCCTATTTTATTAGGTAATGAAACCAGAATCAAAAATATAGCGGATGCCAATAATATTGATATTAGCGACTTGCCTATTATTGATGTTAGAAGCGATGAGATGGAAGAGAAAAGAGAATTTTTTGGATCTATCTTATTTCAAAAAAGACAACGCAAGGGTATTAATAAACACGAGAGCTTAAAATTAATGCGCACGCAAAATTATTTTGGTGCCATGATGGTAGAAACAGGAGAAGCAGATGCAATGTTGTCAGGACTTACAAGAAATTATAGCGATGGCATTAAACCAGCACTTCATATTATTGGTACAGAAGAGGGTGTGAAGAAAATTGCAGGTATGTATTTACTCTTGACTAAAAAAGGTCCTTTGTTTTTAGCAGATACGACCGTGAATATTAATCCTAATGCAGAAGAGCTTGCAGATATTGCATTACTTGTTGCTAAAGAAGTGCGCAATTTTAATATGGAGCCAAGAATTGCTATGTTAAGTTATTCCAACTTTGGAAGTAGCGATACACCAGAAGCACAAATGGTTGCAGAAGCCACTAGAATTATCAAACAACGCAATCCTTCTTTAATTGTAGATGGTGAAATGCAAGGTATGATGGCATTCAATAAAGAAATCTTAAAAGAAAATTATCCATTCAGCGATTTAGTAGACGCGCAAGTGAATGTATTAATCTTCCCTAATTTAACTTCTGGAAATATAGCTTATCATTTATTAAAAGAAATAGGTGGGGTAGATATTATTGGTCCAATCTTACTTGGTTTAAAGAAACCTGTGAATATATTACAATTAGGTTCAGGGGTGAGAAATATCATAAATATGGCTACTGTGGCTGTGGTAGATGCGCAGTTAAAAACTAGAGTAGATACCAACTCAGAAGTTCAAAGAGTAAGTTGGTGGAAGCGTATGAAAAAGAGAAAGAAATAGGCTATTTTTGCGGTATGAATATTTTTACTCATTTTGGTTATTATCTTTTGATGTTGAAGGGGATGTTTACATCTGCTGAAAACAAAAAAATGTTTTGGAATGAGTATATCAAACAATGTTACGATATTGGATTTGGCTCATTGCCCATTGTTATTATTATTTCCTTTTTTTTAGGGGCGGTTATTACAGTTCAAACGGCTGCTCAGTTTGTCAATCCTTTAATTCCTATAACTACTGTAGGTATTGTTGTTAGAGATAGTATGTTACTTGAATTTGCTCCTTCCTTTTTAAGTATTGTTTTAGCAGGTGTGGTAGGTTCTAAGATTGCAAGTGAATTAGGCAATATGCGCATTAGCGAGCAAATAGACGCGCTTGAAATTATGGGCATCAATACTAAGAACTATTTAATACTTCCTAAAATACTTGCTTGTTTCACCATTGTACCTTTGTTGGTAGGCGTATCGGCAGTTATAGGTATTTGGGGTGGTTATTTTGTTGGTGGGCTAACTGGTTCAGTAGCGCCTGAAATTTTTATAATGGGTATTCGAAAAGGCTTTGAGTCAAATTATGTAACTATTGCCTTTTATAAATCGTTTATATTCTCATTTATTATAAGTACAGTGCCTTGTTATTTTGGTTACAATGTTAAAGGAGGGGCACTAGAAATTGGGAAAGCGGGTACGCAGTCGGTGGTGGTAAGTTGTATACTTATTCTCATTGCCGATTATTTAGTAGCTGCCATTGCTATTTAAGTTAACTTAGTAGTACAAATTTATCGAATGAAAATAAGCTTTCATGGTGCTGCGCGCACTGTCACAGGATCTAAGCATTTAGTACAATTAGCCAACGGAGAAAATTTTTTATTAGACTGCGGATTGTTTCAAGGTATGGGAAGAGATACCGATTCGCTGAACGCTAGTTTTGGCTTTGATGCTACAAAAGTAAATTTTGTTATTTTATCACATGCGCATATCGACCATTCTGGCTTACTTCCTAAATTAGCAAAAGAAGGTTTTAAAGGAAATATTTATTGCACGCCTGCCACTAAAGCACTTGTCGAAATTTTATTAGAAGATTCTGCCATGATACAAAGAGACGACGCTAAATATGGCAATAAGCGCAGAGCTAGACAGGGCCTGCCTCCTATTGAGCCCTTGTATGATATGGATGATGTAAATATGGTATTACCTCTATTAACCATTGTTGAATATAATCAGCCTACTAAAATTTCTAGTTCAGTAGAATTATTATTTACCGATGCAGGCCATATTATTGGAAGTGCTGCCGTTAGTTTAAAAATTAAAGAAGGTGCTGAAACTAAAACCCTCACTTTTAGTGGCGATGTAGGAAGGTATCGTGATATGATATTGCGCTCTCCTGCCAATTTTCCGCATGCAGATACCATTATTATAGAAAGTACTTACGGCGATAAACTACATGACATTATTCATACCACACCCGATGATATTTTACATTGGATAGAAAAAACCTGTGTAGAGCAAAAAGGAAATTTAATTATTCCTGCATTTAGTGTAGGTCGTACCCAAGAAATTTTATTTGAACTAAATCAGTTGTCCTTAGAAAAAAGGCTACCTCATATTCCTGTATATGTAGATAGTCCTTTAAGTATTGAAGCCACCGATGTAGTTAAAATGTTCCCTAAATACTTCAATAAAAAAATTCAAAAAATATTAGAAGTAGATGACGACCCTTTTGATTTTGAAGGGCTTCGTTATATAAAATCGGCGGAAGAAAGTAAGGCCTTGAATGAGGACTTGCATCCGAAGGTTATTATATCTGCCTCCGGTATGGCCGATGCGGGCAGGGTTAAGCACCATATTAAAAATAATATTAGCAATGCGAAGAATACTATTTTACTTGTAGGTTATTGCGAACCGCATTCTTTAGGTGGAAGATTAATGAATGGGGCTAAGATGGTTAAGATATATAGTGAAGAATATCCAGTCATAGCTAGGGTGGGATCAATTAGAAGTATGAGTGCCCATGCCGATTACGAGGACCTTATGCAATTTTTAGGTTGTCAAAACCCGGACTTAGTAAGCCAGGTATTTATAGTGCATGGCGAAGCAGAAGTACAAGACCATTTCGCTGAAAGATTACGCAAAAAAGGTTTTAAAGAAGTGATAGTGCCTGAAATGCACGAGACGGTGAATATTGTATAATTTTTTGTCTAATTATTGAACAAAACCTAGTTGGCTTTTGTTTTATTAGAAAATAGATATATGCATTCTCAGGTAGCCTTATTGAATAAGAAAATTGCCCCTATGAGGGCTCAGCTTTTAGCACATCCCGTGTATTCAAAAATTAACAATTTAGAGGGGCTGAAAAATTTCGTACAATTTCATGTTTTTGCTGTGTGGGACTTTATGAGTTTATTAAAATCCTTACAAATTGGTTTGACCAGCGTACAGCTTCCTTGGGTACCCGTGGGCACAGCTAATACCAGGTATTTAATTAATGAAATTGTACTTGGAGAAGAATCTGATGTAGATGAGCATGATAATCGAATTAGTCATTTCGAATTATATTTGAAGGCCATGGGTCAAATGGGTGCATCTACTTCTTTAATAGATGCTTTAATGCATGAAATACAAAGTGGTCAGTCCATTGAAAAAGCCATTGAAAAATCGGCATTGCCTCAAAAGGTTAAAATGTTTTTAGCTTATACATTTGAAGTAGCCCAAGATGCGCCATTACATGTTAAAGCCGCTGTGTTTACATTTGGAAGAGAGGATTTAATTCCAGATATGTTCACAGAAATTTTACATAAAATTTACGCAGACCATCCAAATCTGGTTTCCACTTTCAAATACTACATCGAAAGGCATATTGAAGTGGATGGTGGGCACCATAGCCATCTGGCCTTAGAAATGGTTGCCGAATTATGTGGGGAGGATACTGCCAAATGGGAGCAGGCCGCCGCAGCATCCTTAAAAGCATTGGAAATGAGGTCGCTTCTTTGGGATGCTATTATGGAACATACGGTAGTTTAGAATTTCCGAACTGTTCAACTACCGAGGATTAATCGGTAGTTCAAAATGAAAGGTGTTAGAAAAATATCGAGTTGTCAAGGATATCTTGACAACTGAAATAGCTTAGGTAATAATTGCTTAATTCGCAGAATATCTTTTAATAAGCTTTAAGTCACTTCCTTTTAACAAAAGTTCTTCTTCAATATCAAAATCGTTTTGAAGGCCCAGCCAGAAATTGGGGCTATTGCCAAAGTATTTTGAAAGTCTCAAGGCAGTATCGGCAGTAACACTTCTATTACCTTTTAAAATTTCAGATATTCTCGTTTGAGGTACTCCAATATCCATACTTAGTCTGTATGCACTAATTCCTAAGGGGTTAAGAAACTCTTCTCTAAGCACATCTCCAGGATGAATATTTTTTAATTTTTTCATAATGACTTTTTATTTCCAGAATCAAGTAGTTTACTAACGTTTTACGATACTTACGCTAAAGGTAAGTATTATTAATTATACTGTATTATACTTATTTGTTTGTAAGGTTTTTTGACTCATTTTTGAGTTTATCAATCAATAATTTCGACTTTAATGCTCAATTTTATGATTTTTTTATTGATAAATCGTACATTTATGATTGATAAATATATGATATGCCAAAGAAAACACCTATATATGATGCTGAAATAATTCAATTTATTAAGGATAATCCTATGTGCTCCTCTAACGAAATTTTAAATGGATTAGCACTTAATATAAGCATGCCTACACTTAGAAGTTGGTTACTATTTGCATGTCAAGCTCTCACATAGCCTATGGTTCTATCCGTATGGAACCTGTTTTTATGATTTTGGGACAATCGGCAGGGACAGCAGCGGTTTTGGCGATTGAGAATAAGGTCTCACCCCAAAAACTGCCCTATGAAAAACTACGCAAAGTACTTTTAGAGGGTAAACAGAAATTAGAATTGTAAATCAAGCCATAATAATAATCATGTACATCGTTCAAAAATCACTCACCGCAATCATCATTTCGCTCTTCTGTGTTTTTTCTGCCAGCGCCCAACAGAAAAATTTTGATATTGTCATCTATGGCGGAACATCCGCAGGGGTAAGTGCCGCGATACAATCATCACGTCTTGGTAAATCGGTTGTACTCATTGAACCTACCAAAAGAATTGGTGGCCTAACAACAGGTGGTTTGGGCCAAACTGACATTGGTAACAAACAGGCAATTGGTGGAATAAGCCGGGAGTTTTACCAAAATATAAAAAAATACTACGATAATCCAGCCAACTGGAAATGGCAACAAAAACAAGACTATCAGGACGATGGACAAACAAGAACAGAAAAAGGAGAAGCCACTATGTGGACTTTTGAGCCATCAGCCGCATTGAAAGTCTTACAAGAAATGTTATCAGTTGAGAAAAATATCACCCTTGTATATGAACAGCGATTGAATAGAACACTAAAAGGGATTCGTAAAAAGTCGGGGGTAATTAGTGCAATACAAATGGAAAATGGGCAGTGGTATGGTGGCAAAATGTTTATTGATGCTACTTACGAAGGTGACCTATTGGCGCTTGCAGGCATTTCTTATACCGTAGGGAGAGAATCTAATGAAGAATTTGGCGAAAGCCTAAACGGTGTTCAAGCCAATATTACAAGCTCCTCGCTGACGGGCGTTGTTTCAAAAAACGGATTTAATCACAATTTTGTAGATGGTGTTGACCCCTATATCGAAAAAGGCAATCCTAAAAGTGGGTTACTCCCTTTTATCGAAAAAGAACATCCTCCCAAAGATGGAACTGGCGATAAACGTATTCAGGCGTATTGCTACCGAATGTGTTTAACTAATTATCCAGAAAATAAGATTCCTTTTGAAAAACCTAATAACTACAATGAATTGGCGTATGAACTATTGATTCGCAATTTTGAAGCAGGCGAAAAAGTTAATGATTTTCCTTGGATTAACTCAAGTATGCCCAATCGAAAAACCGATACAAACAACGGACGTGGGTTTTCAACTGACTTCATTGGACAAAATTATACCTATCCAGAGGCATCCTATAAAGAAAGAGAAGTGATTGCAGAAAGACACCTGAATTACCAGAAAGGTTTGATGTGGACCTTGGCTTATCATCCCAGAATTCCAGAGGCAATGAGAAACGAAATCTCAAAATGGGGTATGTGTAAAGATGAGTTTATAGAGGGACAGGGTTGGCAGCAGCAACTTTATATTAGAGAGGCAAGAAGAATGAGGAGTGATTTAGTGATGACCCAAAAGCAATGTGAAGCCCTAATCGTTGCACCAAACTCAGTGGGAATGGCAGCATATGGAATGGATTCGCATAATGTGCAACGGTATGTTACAAAAGACGGCTTTGTGAAAAATGAGGGAAATGTAGAATCCAAAGTAGCAGGTCCTTTTTCAATCGGTTACGAGGCCATTGTACCAAAAGAGACCGAGTGTAAGAATTTGGTAGTACCCGTATGTTTGAGTGCTACCCACATTGCTTTTGGGTCTATCCGTATGGAACCTGTTTTTATGGTTTTGGGTCAATCGGCGGCTACAGCAGCGGTTTTGGCCATTGAAAATAAAGTTTCACTACAAAAACTACCTTACGAAAAATTGCGAGAGGTGTTGTTAAAAAATAAACAGGTATTGGAGAACTGATTGAGTGAGAAATGGTAAAATTAAAAGCCAAACTAAAACTCAATATGGGATAATGTGGCTAATATTTATAAATTAGCACCTCGGATGTTAAGATATTATTGAAAAAATAAAAAGAGACCCCTAGCAATAGGTGTCTCTTTTTTATGAATTGTTTTATAAAATTGGCCAAGCATTGAGATCAATTTCTAGACTTCGTTTAAATTTAAACAAAGTCAAATTTCCCCTGAAAACCCCTATCGTGCTCCCCAACTCTCGAAAGCGAGCTTTCGTCGTTGTGTCGCATTAAAAAAGCCTCTCACTTTGTGAGAGGCTTTGTAGAGCGTACGGGATTCGAACCCGTATTACCTCCGTGAAAGGGAGG
>ENA-UOYK01000201-UOYK01000201.1-marine-metagenome-genome-assembly--contig:-NODE-201-length-21840-cov-2.886780_pt1 | contig 21840 bp, 20 predicted proteins | sample MGYA00238174_ERZ767213 | MGnify/ENA primary metagenome ERZ767213 (study PRJEB28944, sample SAMN06267167) | marine metagenome | isolation source: Columbia River Estuary | place: USA:Columbia River Estuary...
TCTACCTCGGCTAGATATTTGTTTTTGGAGATGAGCAGTTGCTCAATCCCTAAGTGCTGATTGGGATCTACAGGAATCCAAAGCTTGGCCTCTTGATCTTTAACCAAAGGGTCATTCACAAAATTATAGACGACTATGGGAAATTCAAGTCCTTTGGCCTTATGAATCGTCATTACTTGGATCGCATTGGCGTTTTCAGGAGCTTGAATGCTTAAACGATCTTTTTTAATGTCCCAATCCAATAGAAATTGAGCGTGGTTGTTGCCGTTGGATTGTGTCCATTCATGCACATAATCCATAAAGAAAATCAAGTAAGCTGGTTGGTGGTCCCCTAATCCAAAACGTTCAATAGCGAAGTGCATTCCATCAAAAAGAGAACGAGATAAAAAAGCGGAAATGGACCAATTCCATTGCTCTTTAAGTACTTTGTGCGTCTGTTTTGTTGCCGTACTTAAAAATTCGTGAGGCGTTTCAGTTCTTTTAAGCGCTAGATGCGCGGCCAACTCAAAAGCCAGTAGTTGATTGTCTGGGGTTAAGCTCCACCGCAATAAATCAATTAAAAAACGCACATCCGGATGCTGACCCACTAAAAGTGATTCAGCAGAAACCACAGGCATCCCCAGTTCGTTGAGTAATTTCGCTGAAGCTACAGCTTGTTTGTTATTGCGCGTCAATACACAGATATCCCCATAGGAGTATCCCAACGATAAAGCGTGCTTGATACAGTCAAGACCTTCATCCAGAAAAGCTTGTTGGGTGTCTTCAGTCTCTTGGGAGTCAATAAATCTAAATGAAACCCAACCTTCTTTTGGGTTGTGGATTTTTTGAACCACATCGTTTTCATATAAAGCCCGATACGGCTCATAGCTTAAATACTGGCTCAGGAAAGGGAACAATTCATTGTTGACGCCAACAATAGTTCCACTGCTCCGATAATTCGTGTTCAGGGACTTAATCGCTGGTTTAGCCAAAAAGGGGGTTGCTTTTTGACTGGTTAGGTCAATAAGCTGATTCACATCACCGCCCCGCCAACGATATATAGATTGTTTTGGATCTCCGACCAGTAGTAAGCTTCCGGCTTCGTCGCTCCATCCCTCTTTTTGAAGGGTATGGTCGATTAATGGCACTAGATTCTCCCATTGAAGCACTGAGGTGTCTTGAAACTCGTCGATGAAAAAATGGCTGTATCGATCTCCCAACCTTTCGTAGATAAATGGGGCAGGTTGATCCTTGATTTCTTGGGCAATTAACTGGTTAAATTGACCGATGGGCAACCATTGCCTTTCGACACATAACTGGCGGATGGCCCCGGAAATAGTTCTGATTACGGACAGCGGTAACAGATTTTTGTACTTGTTTTTTGCGAGTTCAATATCGTGGCGCGTTTGGACTAATTCTTGAACAGCTTCAGTCAGCTCAATCTTCCATGCGTTGATCAGTTCCTTTTGGCTTGACGCTGTTTTTTTGTTGTAGGGGTCCGTTTCACCAAAATTTTCCAACCACTGAGCATCTTTAATTTTTTCCATCCCGTCTCTGGAAATTTCTTCTAGCCATTTAGGCAATGAAGAACGGGTAAAAGAGGTGTGCTCGATTCCTTTTTGGTCCATCTGAGCCAATAAAGATTTTGCTTTTTGGGCGCGAGTTTCTGAGTGTTTAATCCAATCGCTCTTCAGCTGTTTTTTTAATCCTTTAAGGGCTTTTGGGTCTGCACTCTGGGCGGCATCCATTCCAGAACCATGCAGTTCTTCAAACAGCATCATGCCCACTTTTTTCAAATTTTGACTGGGATCCCAACTGGTATTGCCATCCATTTTCTCCAGGGCATAGGCGACTAAAATTTCTGTGAGTTCAGGATCGATACCGATCTGATCCATGAGCAGTTCTACCCCTTGTGTCACCAGCTCACCCGTGTCCAAGATCACCTCAAAATCAGGAGGTAACTTTAGGTCTTTTCCGAAAGTTCTCAGGATACGGTGGTTGAATTTGTCAATGGTCGATATGTCAAAAAAGGCAAAATGATGCAAAAGCTCTTTCCCTCTCTTTCTGGCCCTAGCCCTGAGCAAGGCAGGATCGATATCCAGGGTTTTCTGTACCGCATCAAAAAGATCTGTGGAACCCTTGGGTTGATGTCCGAAATCGTACAGGGCCTGTAGGATCCGCTTTTTCATCTCCCCCACCGCTTTATTGGTAAAGGTCAAGGCCAATATATTTTTAAAGGCCAATGGACGCTCATCTTCCAAAATAAGCGCTAAGTAGGATTGGGCCAAGGCAAATGTTTTGCCTGACCCAGCGGATGCACTATAAATTTGGTAGGGAGCCATCATATACCCATGCAAATTAATCAATCCAACCCATAACCTGAAGGTCATTTGGTCAAAACAGAGGGGTATTTCTTAACATTTTCATAGGGTAGCCCCCTTAAAAAATCCGTAAATTTGTACTCGAACCCAAAAATGAAAAATTATGGCATTTGAACTACCCGCACTGGCTTATGCATATGACGCATTGGCCCCACATATGGACGCCCGCACTATGGAAATCCACCATACCAAACACCACCAAGCCTACACCACCAATTTGAATGCCGCCATCCAAGGCACTGCTTTGGAGGGACAATCTATCGAAGAAATTTTAGGAGGTTTAGATTTAAATAACGCACCTGTGCGCAACAATGGAGGTGGTTTTTACAACCATAATTTGTTTTGGTCTTGTATGAGCCCTCAGGGCGGTGGTCTGCCGACTGGCGCACTAGCCCAGGCAATCGACGCTTCATTTGGCTCGTTTGACGCATTTAAAGACGCTTTTTCCAAAGCCGCCGCTACCCGATTTGGTTCTGGATGGGCTTGGCTTTGTGTTCAGCCAGATGGCAGTTTAGAGGTCTGCTCTACCGCTAATCAGGACAATCCTTTGATGCCGGGAATCGGATGTGGAGGTTTCCCTATTCTAGGTTTAGATGTTTGGGAACACGCCTATTACCTAAATTACCAAAACAGACGTCCAGATTACATCAGTGCCTTTTTTGAAGTAATCGATTGGAACTATGTAGCTGAGCGTTTAGCAACTAGAAAGTAAAATAATATGCTTAATAAAAGCCCCCTGCAGCATCTGCTGCAGGGGGCTTTTTACATAGAAAAAGCCGGCTTGCGCCGGCTTTTTCATCCCAAATCTTACCATAAACTTAACCTACTTATGCTATGGTGATACAAATGTAGTGATATGTGTATAATCCACAAGGGAAATTAACTGAGTTTTCACATTGTTTTTCAGTGAGTTATTCACAAGATATGAGTAGTGACCTTTTTATTTAAAAAGGCGGGCCTGAGGCCCGCCTTTTCCCCAATCTAGCCACCAGCTACCTACAAGCGCGTGGTTATTCAGCTAAATTAGTGAGCGATTATTCGATTGTTGAGACGATTTGACTTACGGCATAAAAACCAGGTTCATCAGATTAAATCTCCGATCAACGAGGGGTTTTTACCCCTAGGACGCGGAGTACTAGTAAGCGCGTTCGTTTTTGCCCTCATAAAAGTTGATGAATGCGCGATTCACCACCCTCATTCCACCAGGTGTTGGGTATTGGCCTGTAAAATACCAGTCACCTTGGTGCATAGGGATTGCTAAATGAAGATTTTCAATGGTTTGAAAAACAATTTCAACCTCAGCGCGTACTTCTTGAGGAGTCAACAATTCTCCGATTTTACAGGATATTTCTTCCACGGTAAACGGTTCGTAAAATGCGGTAACGTGATTGATTGTCTCTTGATCAGGAAGTTCCGCTTGCGCGACACATCGGTGGTAAATATCTTCGACCAGACTCATAGTTCCCCGTTCTTGATGAAGGGCTAGGGCTGCTTTAAAGGCAATAAAATCCTCCAGTTTGGCCATATCAATGCCGTAACAATCCGGGTAGCGTATTTGAGGGGCAGAGGAAACGACTATGATCTTTTTTGGATTAAGGCGATCAAGAATCTTTAAAATGCTCTTTTTTAATGTAGTGCCGCGCACGATACTGTCGTCGATAATCACTAGATTATCAGTTGGGCGCACAGAACCGTAAGTGATGTCGTATACGTGGGCCACCAAATCGTCTCGACCACTGTCTTGGGTGATAAAGGTGCGCAGTTTGGCATCTTTGATCGCTACTTTTTCAATGCGTGGTCTGATGTCGAGAATCTCGTGGAGTTCTTCCGGGGAAAGCGGACCTTTAGCCCCCAAAATCTGCTCTTCTTTCTTTTTGTTTAGGTAGCGCTGTGCTGCACGCACCAAACCGAAGAAGGAAGTTTCAGCGGTGTTGGGGATATAGGAAAAGACCGTGTTTTTTAAGTCGTGGTCAATGGAATCTAAGATTTGAGGAAACAAGTATTTGCCCAGGGCTTTTCGCTCTTGATAGATTTCTAGGTCAGAGCCTCTGGAAAAATAAATGCGTTCAAAGGAACAAGATTTCCGAGCTCTTGGTTCCAGTATTTCTGGCATGGATACAGACCCACTCTTTTTTACGATCAGCGCATGGCCTGGATCGATTTCATGTACCTCGGTGAAAGGAACATTAAATACGGTCTGAATCACCGCTCTTTCTGAAGCCACCACGACCACCTCTTCATCGTGGTAGTAGAATGCAGGACGGATTCCTGAAGGATCTCTGAGTACAAAAGCATCTCCGTGACCAATCATACCCGCCATCGCATATCCTCCGTCCCAGTTTTTTGCTGCCTTTCGGAGTATTTTGGCCACATTTAATCGATCAGCAATCAACGGGGTGGCTTCTTTTTTTGTCACTCCTTCTTGCTTGATTTTTTTGTACAGTTTAGCCACCGCATCGTCCAAGAAGTGGCCGATTTTCTCCATGACTGTTATGGTGTCAGACTGTTCTTTTGGGTGCTGACCCAGGTCGACTAAGTTGTTAAACAACTCGCGAACATTGGTCATATTAAAGTTACCAGCTACGATCAAGTTGCGGTGCATCCAGTTGTTTTGTCTCAAGAAAGGATGGACGCTTTCGATGCTGTTTTTGCCGAAGGTTCCGTAGCGAACGTGTCCCAAAAGCACTTCGCCAATGTACGGGATTTCTGCTTTTTGGCGCGCTACATCTTGAAGTAGACTTGGATCTTGGACCAAAGCGGTATTGATGCGCTCATTGATCTGATCAAAAATATCCATGATCGGTTGAGCTTTGGCTGAGCGAACACGACTCATAAAACGCGACCCTGGAGGCATATCGAGCTTGATACTGGCAAACCCGGCGCCATCTTGGCCCCGGTTGTGCTGTTTTTCCATCATCAGGTACATTTTATTGACCCCGTAAAAGGCCGTACCGTATTTTTTTTGGTAGTAGTCAAGCGGCTTTAATAGCCGAATCAAGGCAATTCCGCACTCGTGTTTGATGGCGTCACTCATGGGGCAAATATAGGGATAAGATCGTTAAGCCCCTTGTAGGGAAATATCGAATTGAGTCAGATTTTTGAATTGTTCTAAACGCTGAATTCTCTCCTGTTCATCGAGCTGTTCCAGACGCAATGTGCCGAATTTTTCTACGCAGAAGGAAGCGAGGTTTGACCCCTGAATAATGGCGGTTTTTAGGTGCTCAAAAGAGTAGCCTCTAGAGGCACTGATAAATCCAGCCAGTCCTCCGGCAAAGGTGTCTCCAGCACCAGTTGGATCAAAAACTTCTTCCAAAGGAAGGGCGGGCGCAAAGAAGACTTGTTGGTTGTGAAATAACAAAGCGCCGTGCTCACCTTTTTTGATAACCACGTATTTGGGTCCCATTTGATGAATCGCTGCCGCTGCTTTCACCAAAGAATATTGCCCGCTTAGTTGGCGTGCTTCTTCGTCGTTGATGGTGATGACATCTACCATAGAGATCACCTCGACTAGGGTATCCCAGGTATGGTCCATCCAGAAGTTCATGGTGTCCAGGATAATCATTTTTGGTCTATTGGCCATTTGATGGATCACATCAATCTGCACTTGTGGGTGTAGGTTGCCCAGCATAAGCACTTCGGCTGATTTAAAGTGTTCTGGAACAACCGGCTTGAAATCAGCCAAAACATTGAGTTCAGTCACTAAGGTGTCGCGTACATTTAGATCGTTGTGGTAGCGTCCAGACCAAAAAAAGGTCTTTCCACCGGGAACGATTTCTACGCCGCTGAGGTCAATGCCGTGTCCGGCGAGCATGTCGAGGTCTTCTTGTGGAAAGTCTTCGCCCACCACAGACACAATGCCTACCTCAGTGTTAAATCGCGATGCGGAAAGGCCGATGTAGGTAGCGGCTCCTCCTAAAATTTTGTCGGTTTGACCAAATGGGGTTTCAATGGCATCAAAGGCAACGGTGCCAACAACAAGTAATTGGGACATGGGATTGATTTAGATTTGGCCCCAAAGATAATACAAATACTCAGGACGGCATGCCTTTGTCCTGTGGCAGATTGGGCTGGTGAGAAGCCGCAACGGCTAGGGCGTCACACCGTTCGTTTTGTGGGTGCTGGTTGTGTCCTTTGATCCACTGGAATTTGACTCTAAATGGGGCAGCGGCTTGAAGATAAGCCTTCCATAGATCAGGGTTTTTCTTGTCTTTAAACCCGGTGTTTACCCATTTGTCCAGCCACTTTTTTTCTACTGCATCTACGACGTATTTGGAGTCGGTATATATAAGGACATCGATGCCTGGAGTTTTTAGTTTTCCCAGTGCTTCAATCACCGCCCTGAGCTCCATTCGGTTGTTGGTGGTGTATCGGTATCCACCAAAAAACTCTTTTCGGTAGGTACTACCTACTTTTTCTAAAACAATGCCATAACCCCCTGGACCCGGATTACCCCGAGCAGCGCCATCGGTGTATATGTGCACCGAGGGGTTAAACGCCGAGGAGGCGTTCGATGGCTTTTGGGTAGTGGACATATTCGAGTTGGTGTACTTTTTTGGCGATATCTTCTGGCTGGTCTTCAGGGCTCAAATCTACACGGTGCTGTTCGATCAAGGCTCCATTGTCGTACAACTCATCTACCCAGTGGATACTGATACCTGTCTGAAGCGCGCCACTTTTTTTGACCGCCTCATGTACCTTCATGCCATACATGCCGTGACCGCCATAGTCAGGTAAAAGTGCCGGATGTATATTCACTAGGGCATTTGGGTAGGCACTGACTACCTCTTCAGGAATCATTTTCAGCCATCCCGCTAGAACGATAAAGTCCACATCAAGCCCTTGAAGTAAGCTGAGCAGCCATCCTTTTTGACCCAATCCTTCCGCCGAAGCATAGACCAAAGGCAGGCTGAGTGCTTTGCATCGATCAATGACCCCTGCGCGAAGGTTATTGGTCAAGACCAAAGCTATTTCAACCCCGGTATGATCCCTGAAATATTCAGCGATGTTTTGTACGTTAGACCCTGATCCTGAGGCCAAAAGAGCGATTTTACGCATGGAAAGCCTTGTTTTTACAGACAAAGTCTAAAATTACAACAGTTTTTGAACACCAGGTCGCTTGTTTCTATCAAATTTTTTTACTTTTGCCCTCATATAAATATAAAAATCCACTTATTATGTCAGACATTGCATCAAGAGTAAAGGCGATTATCGTAGATAAACTAGGCGTAGACGAAAACGAGGTTGTCGCAGAAGCAAGCTTCACTAACGACCTAGGAGCCGATTCATTGGACACTGTTGAGTTGATCATGGAATTCGAAAAAGAATTTGACATCCAAATCCCTGACGATCAAGCTGAAAACATCGCTACTGTAGGTCAAGCGATCAGCTATATCGAGCAAGCTAAGTAAGCATTCCCCGTCGGGGACCTCAAAAGCATACAATTATCCATGTAGTCTTCGCTGCATGGATAATTTTTTTTAATTTCCCCCCATCTATAATTCGTGCAAATACTATGGTATTAAAGAGAGTAGTGGTGACAGGATTAGGAGCGTTGACTCCTATTGGAAACAACCTAGAAGCATATTGGCAAGGATTGATTTCCGGAAAGAGTGGCGCAGCACCCATCACCCATTTTGATGCATCTAAGTTCAAAACACAGTTTGCCTGTGAGTTGAAAGACTTTGATCCTTTAGCGTTTTTTGACCGCAAAGAAGCCCGCAAATTAGATCGATTCACCCAGTATGCCATGGTAGCCGCCGATGAAGCGATTGCTGACGCTGGGTTTGATATGGAAAAATTGGATAAATACGGCGTCGGAGTGATCTGGGGCGCAGGTATCGGGGGACTAGAAACCTTCCAAAACGAGTGTTTGGAGTTTGCCGCTGGAGATGGAACTCCAAGATTTAATCCGTTTTTTATTCCTAAAATGATCGCTGATATCGCCCCAGGGAATATTTCCATCAAACACGGATTTATGGGACCCAATTACACGACCGTTTCTGCCTGTGCTTCGTCAGCCAATGCGTTGATTGACGCCCTGAATTACATCCGATTGGGTTACTGCAACGTAGTAGTCACTGGAGGTAGCGAGGCAGCTATTGCTATTGCTGGTGTCGGTGGGTTTAACGCCATGCAGGCGCTCTCCACGCGCAACGAGGACCCAGCAACAGCCTCTCGTCCTTTTGACGCTACCCGCGATGGTTTTGTGTTGGGGGAAGGAGCCGGAGCGCTTATCCTCGAAGAGTACGAACACGCCAAAGCTCGCGGTGCTAAAATTTACGCGGAAGTGGCTGGTGGAGGATTGTCTAGCGATGCGTACCACATTACCGCTCCTCATCCAGAAGGACTAGGCGTGATTCGGGTTATGGAAAATTGCTTAAAAGATGCGGGCATGCAACCACATGAAGTGGACGCGATCAACACTCATGGCACTTCGACTCCCTTAGGTGATGTAGCTGAGCTTAAAGCAATCAGCAAAGTATTTGGAGATCATGCGCCTAAGATCAACATCAATTCAACCAAGTCGATGACGGGGCATTTGTTGGGAGCCGCTGGGGCTATTGAAGCCATTGCTTCCATTTTGTCCATGAAATACGGTATCGTACCACCCACAATCAACCACGTCAATCAGGACGAAAACATCAATCCTGAACTCAACTTAACGCTAAACAAAGCACAAAAAAGAGAAGTGCGTGTGGCGATGAGCAATACATTTGGTTTTGGCGGGCATAACGCCTGTGTGTTGTTTAAAACCCTAGAAGACTAAGTTTGATGAAACTGCGTTGGCCCAGGGCAACCAAGCAAAGCGCAGCTGATAAAGAGTTGGCGCAAGCACTTAAGCCTATTTTGGGATTTACCCCCCAACAACTAGAGCTTTACCGCAAAGCATTTACCCACAGTTCCGCACAAAAAAAAGACGCTCATGGCCACCCATTTAGCTATGAGCGTCTTGAATTTTTAGGAGATTCCATTTTGGGAACCATCATTGCCAAGTATCTCTACGATAGCGTGCCTGGGGGTGATGAAGGGTATCTAACCAAGATGAGGTCCAAGATTGTTTCTAGGGAACACCTCAATGAATTGGGTAAGGAGTTAAAAATCATACAGTTTGTGGACAGCAAAGTCCAGGAACAGCATTTCGGAGACAATATTTTTGGTAATTTATTCGAAGCGTTGGTGGGCGCTGTTTATCTGGACCAAGGATACGGTACCTGTTCTCAATTTATCTACAGGAAAATAATTGAGCCACATGTTGATCTCGACCAACTTGAAGGCAAGGTGGCCAGCTATAAGAGTTTGATGATTGAATGGTTTCAAAAGGAAAAAAAACGATTTGACTATCAAATATCGGTGGATTCCGGCAATGATGCACAGAAGCACTTTTGTGTCAAATTGGTTGTCGATGGCGTGGTGACCGGAAAAGGAAGGGCAACATCCAAGAAAAAGGCAGAGGAAATTGCCTCCAAACGCGCCTATTTTTCACTTCAAGATAAAATCCAACGAAAAGCCCACTCAAGTGTGATAAACACAACAAAACCAAGATAGTTGTTGTGCAGAATATGTGGATTTGCCCGGGTTTGCTCAGCAATAATTATATATTTGTATCGATTTTGGCCTTATGAGTGCAGTACACAAATTGTCGATTGATTATTACGACGAGCCTTGTCTGCTCATAGCCATTCACACCCCTTTAGAAGACTACACATTGGCCTACCAAATCAACAAATCTCTAAATACACGCCTAGCGCGACTAGATCAAGATGTTGAATTTGGCCGAGATGCTCGGTTTTCTGTTTTTGGCTGGGAAGATTTAAGCGCCGACGTTTATTGGCAATTAATTGCCAATCAAACCGAAGTGTTCTCTCCAGAAAAGTATGGAGATTTGTTTCAATACACCCCAGTGGCTACCAGGGCTTGCTTGGTTCCAGAATTAAAAGAAGTTGATTATTTTATCAAAGTAGATGAAGCAGATCAAGCTTTGGAGGAACAACTCTTGGAGACACTGCTTCAAATCCCCTCAGTCGTCACTGCATTTGCCGTTGATTATGATCGTTTAAAATCAAAAAACAATTTAATTTTTTAATATGTCACTCACCAAAAAGACCAAAATCGTCGCTACCCTAGGTCCAGCGACCGAAAATCCTGAAGTACTCAAATCAATGATGCTAGCAGGGGTAGACGTTTTTAGGGTCAATTTTTCTCACGCTGATTACGCCGACGTGAAAGCGCGCATAGACATGATTCGCGCTTTGAATGAGGAACTCGGATTACACGTGTCTATTCTCGCAGACCTTCAAGGTCCTAAATTGCGCGTAGGTGTGATGGAGGAGGGCAGCGTGGTTGCTCCAGGTGATGAGGTAACCTTTATGACTGGATCCCCTTTTGTGGGAGACAAGACCAAGGCATACATGACGTATACACAGTTCCCCCAAGATGTAAAACCCGGAGAGAAAGTGTTGGTCGATGACGGAAAACTCATGTTTGAAGTGGTGAGCTCCAACGGGGTAGACAGCGTTTTGACCAAGGTGGTTCAAGGAGGTCCATTTAAATCTAAAAAAGGGGTGAACCTGCCCAATACCAATGTATCCTTACCAGCCCTTACGGAGAAAGACATTGAAGATGCGGTATTTGCCATCGAACAGCAGGTGGATTGGATTGCATTATCTTTTGTGCGCCACAGCCAGGACATCATGGATTTGCAAAACCTGATCAAGGAGCATTCTGCCTACAAGATTCCGATCGTGGCTAAAATTGAAAAACCAGAGGCTATTGAAAATATCGACCAAATCATCGCTTACTGCGACGGTTTAATGGTGGCTCGTGGTGACCTCGGTGTGGAAATTCCCGCTCATGAGGTTCCGTTAATTCAAAAGCAATTGGTGCGCAAGTGCAAACAAGCGCGTATCCCTGTAATCATCGCTACCCAGATGATGGAAACCATGATTGACAGCCTGACACCTACCCGAGCAGAGGTGAATGATGTGGCCAACTCAGTGATGGATGGTGCTGATGCAGTGATGCTCTCTGGGGAAACCTCCGTGGGTAAATATCCGGTTCAAGTAATCGAGACCATGAGTAGAATTCTCAGAAGTGTTGAAGACGCAGACTCTATTCAGGTGCCTGCTGAAGCGCCGTCGGTAAAAACCAAACGATTTGTCACCAAATCGGTTTGTTACCACGCCGTAGTCATGGCTAAAGATATTGAGGCCAAGTCTTTGCAGTTGTTGACCAACAGTGGGTTTACCGCCTACCAAGTATCCGCATGCAGGCCTTCTTGCCACATTTTGGTGTTTACTTCCAACAAACGCATCTTATCTCAACTGAATTTGCTTTGGGGGGTAAAGGCATTCTTCTACGATAAACGCGAGTCAACTGACCAAACTATCGCTGACCTCAACCAGATTGGTAAAGATCAAGGAATACTTAATTCCGGGGACTATACCATTACCTTGACTTCTATGCCGCTTAAGGAAAAAGGCATGGTCAACTCTTTAAAAGTGACTGAAATCATTTAGCCTCAGGCTATGGTAGAAATTGAGCGTAAGTTTTTGGTTCAGTCTCAGGAGTTTATTCATCTGGCGACCCACCATGAGTTTATCGCTCAAGGTTTTTTGTCTGTTGATCCTGCGCGCGTCGTGCGCGTGCGCGTGCTGAATACAGGAGGCAAATTAACCGTTAAAGGGCAATCCAGCTCAGATGGGACGAGCCGTTTTGAATGGGAGCAGTCTCTGTCTAGCGAAGAAGCTCAGGCTCTTTTTAGTTTGTGTCTGCCCGGTCGCATTGAGAAAACTCGGTACTTCGTGCCCGCTGGCACACATACTTTTGAGGTGGATGTCTTTTCCGGTGAAAATCTAGGTCTAGTAATCGCTGAAATAGAACTGAGTAGAGCCGATGAAACCTTTGATCACCCTGAGTGGTTGGGATCAGAAGTGACTGGAGACCCTAGATACTACAACGCCAATTTGACCAAGTTCCCCTTCAATCAATGGGGAAGCTCCACCCATTAGAATCTCGGTTGGAATTGTTCCAAGAAGCGAAGATCGTTTTCGCTCAACAACCTGATGTCGGAAATCTGATGCAACAGTAGGGCGATTCGGTCTATACCCATGCCAAAGGCAAATCCAGAATATTCCTCAGGATCAATGCCGCAATTTTTTAAGACCTCAGGATCGACCATACCACACCCCATAATCTCCAACCAACCTGTTCCTTTGGTCATTTTATAGTCGGTCTCTGTTTCCAATCCCCAATAAACATCTACTTCAGCACTGGGTTCAGTAAATGGAAAGTAGGAAGGCCTCATTCTAATTTTAGAAGTGCCGAACAAGGCGTTGGTAAAGTAGGCCAGTGTTTGTTTTAAGTCAGCGAACGATACATTTTTATCGATGTACAGTCCCTCGATTTGGTGAAAAAAGCAGTGGGACCGAGCGGAAATCGCCTCGTTTCTGTACACCCTTCCCGGTGATATTGTTCGAATAGGCGGTTGGTGGGTTTCCATATAGCGCACCTGAACGGACGAGGTATGGGTGCGCAACATCCAATCTGGGTCTGTTTGCAAGAAAAAGGTGTCTTGCATATCTCTAGCCGGGTGGTATTCAGGAAGATTTAGCGCCGTGAAATTGTGCCAATCATCCTCCATCTCTGGACCTTCAGAAACATTAAATCCGATGCGCGAAAAGATCTCGACGATTCTGTTTTTTACTTCACTGATCGGGTGAATAGCTCCCATAGGTAGAGGATATCCAGGCCTTGTCAGATCGCCCAGACTGCCGAGTTTGGCAGATGGGCCAGAAGCCTGGCTTTTAAAGCCTTCAATTTTTTCTGCGCAACGCTCTTTAAGCTCGTTGAGTTTCTGGCCGTATTCCTTTTTTTGGTCGTTGGGTATATTCTTAAAGTCGGCAAATAAGGCGGCCAAGACTCCTTTTTTGCCTAAGTATTGTATGCGAAATTCTTCCACCGCAGCAGCGTTTTCTGGAGTGAATTCGGCCACTTGATCCAAGTGTTTTTGCAGTTGATCCAACATAATTCTATGCGAAAAGGGATTTTAGCCTCCAAAGGTATAAAAATAGGAGGGTTATTGAGTCTATTCAGGTAATTCCCTCAGTTTTTTTAAGCCTGAGAGCTCCATCCAGCCCTGAGTTCCGTCTGCCAAAGCAATATGTCCCCATCCATCGAGCTCTTCCAGTACCTGAACTTTGGTGCCCTCGTTCAGGGGAAACAATTCTGGAGCGCTTACAGCGGGTGCCTCCCGAACGGATACCACACCAAAAACGATGGCTGGCTGATCTTTTGAGGTCCAATGATCCCTCAAATATTCAGCGGAAAAAGACAAGAATCCAGTAATTGCGCTTAGGGTAGCTAAGGCAAATCCCCATTTCTTCAAACGAGCCGTCCCACCTAATCGATAAATCGCTGCAAAAGTGACAAACAGCCACATGCCCAACCATGCCCCGTATTTTAGGTACGCGGGATTCCATTGAACAATACTTCTCACCATCGCAGTGCCTAGTGTTGGTGCTAGAGGGGTCACCGCTTGATCTAAGGTCATTTTTTGGGCGTAGGCTAGATTGGCCGCGACATCTTCATCCTTAGGATTGATGAGCAGGGCCTTTTCATAATAGTAGATACTGTTGCCTACCTGATTTGATTTGTAGTAGGCATTGGCCAAATTAAAGTACAGCGCTTCATCCGCTAGTCCTGATTGGTTTATTTTCTCATACTGCTCAATCGCATCAGCATATCGCTCTTCTTGATAAGCTTTTTGCGCTTCAGCCCACCAGGCATCCGCTTGATCCTGCATGTTGGTTTGTCCCCAAGACAGGCAATAGTTTCCCAAGAGCAATCCTAAAATCAATAGACGTGTTTTCATCAGCTTTGGTGTTGTTTGTCCAGGTCGGTAAGAACAGCTAGGGCTGCTGTGTAATCTTCATGCATGTCCGATATTTTTTTCGGACTGTAACGAGCCATAGCACATCGGTTTAACAACTCGATTAAACGCCCAGTAACCTCTTTAGAGACTCCCTGAGCCATCAATAACTCTTCGACGGTGTCGTGAGTCATATCTGCGGTTTCTATCGATAGGCGAGCCTTTAGGAAGTGCTGCATGGATTTTTCCAGGGCTAAATAGAAGCTGTCAGGGGTTTTGAGTGCTTTTTGAGCTTGACCCAAATACTTTTTAGCCATTCGGGAAGAAGCTTTTCTCTTGAGGGCACCCAAATCATTTCCGCGCGCTTCATTATATCGGATCCACCAACCTAATATGGGCAACAACAAAAGGGGCATGAGCCAAATCAAATAGAAATCCAAGTCTTCAATAAACGTGGCGGTCGCTATTGGCGCTAACTGATGGGTTAATTTGATAAACCTAAATCCTTCTGAGCGCATTGTTGGCGATGGGCTTTGGGTGTTATTGGTGTTTGCGGACTCACCGCTGAGGGCACCACCCAACGCCTGAATATTGATTTCCTCCGTGGTGCGGGTCACGTATTTTTTGGCTTTGGGGTCAAAGTAGCTAAATGCTAACCCCGGAATCGGATAGCTTCCTTGAAAGTTGGGGATGATGGTGTAGGTGTCAGAGATGGTCCCCTCCATGCCTGAGCGACTGTTATTTATATTTTGTTTGTTTTCTGGCGCATAGCGTTCCAAGGCAGCAGGGACTTTTAGCTCCGGCAGGCTAAACAACTTCAGGTTTCCTTTTCCGGTTACCCTGACCTCTACTTCAAGCGCAGTGCCTGTATCCAAGGAAGTTTTGTTGGGGGTCACAAAAAAGTCAAAGCTGCCCACAGCTCCCGTGAAAGAGGCTGGTCTGTTTTCTTGAGGGAGCTCTTTTACGTCTATGGTGATTTCAGCCGTTGAAGCTACTCGTGTGGCAGGGGCATAAAGCGGCCTGCCAAAGAAGTCCCTGCGGTTGGTGGGGACATCTACTGAAAGTTCAAAAGTATAGGGTTTCAGGCTGAGTTTCCCCGTTTTTTGCGGATACAGCAATACGCGCTTGAGCACCACAGATTGATAGGATTTTCCTTCATACGTAGTGGGCTCAAAGTTATAGGCGTTTATCGGTAGGTCTTGGTTCCAAAAATGGGTGTATTCTGCCGCATCTACCGAATTAAAGTTGGTGACATTGACACCGTTTCCAACCAATAATTTATACGTGATCAGTATGCCCTCGTTTAGGTACGGATTTGTTTTGGACACCTCTGAAATGACCCGCACATTCTGATCGGCTACATCCTGGGCGGTTTGTTCATCACTTGGTTTGGCAACTGCCTCGGTGACCTCTACTTTCTTGGCAGCTGTTTTATAAACCGTCCCGTCAATCGTGATTTCTGCCTGTCCAATGGTCCAAAATCCTTTAGCGGTGGGTTGTAGAATGAATGAAAAGGTTCTGGAAAAAGAGCGCACACCGTTGATCCAAGATGAGCTGGTGGATTGCGAGGGTCCCATGAGTACTTTAAACCCTTTAAACGTTGGTGCCTCAAAGTGATCTCCGTCACGGTTCATGGTGAAATCTACGCGCAATCGTTCATTGAGCCCCAGTTTTTCTTTGCTCAAGGATACTTCAAAGAGGATTTCTTTGTCTTGGGCCCACATTCCTGTGGCCCAAACCAATGCCAGCATCCCCAATAGCACACCTCTGATCTGTTGCATTACCAGTCCTTTTTTTGTGAGGATTTAACTCCTTTTTTCTGGAGTTTATCCATTTTTTCTTTTGCTTTTTTCTCTTCATTTTGCAGCGCCTCTAACATGTTTTGGATTTGCTGTGCAGAGAGCTGACTTTGTTTCTTAGGCGGTTGAGGTGCTTCTTGAGGTTTTTTTGGCTGTTCTTTTTTCTTGTCGCCATCCCCTTGTTTTTGATCCTCTTTTTCTTGATCCCCAGGGTCTTGGGGTTTGCTGTTTTTATCTTTTTGATCCTGATCTCCTTTTTTCGGGTCCTGTTCGTTTTGATCGTTTTGACCTCCTTGGTTTTGATCCTGCTGATCTTGTTGGTCTTTTTTGTCCTGTTGGTCTTTATTGTCCTTGTTCTTGTCTTTGTTCTGTTCCTGCTTCTCCCGCATAGACTTGGCCAATGCGTAGTTGTATCGGGTCTGGTCGTCTTCAGGTTTGTTTTTCAGGGCTGATTTAAATGCCATTTCAGCTCGATCATACGCCTTTTGTGCCATGAGGGCGTTGCCCAGGTTGTGGTATGCCTGGTGTTTTTGATCGGCTGTTTCGGCCGTTTTAGTCGCTTGAACCAGGGCCGTGGTAGCTTCTTCAAAACTGTTGTTGGACAAAAGCGTATTGCCCAAGTTATAGGGAGCATCCTTTTGGGCTGGGTCAATAGCCATAGCTCTGCGCCAATCCGCTTCTGACGCTGTCCACGCTCCTTGAGTTAAATTTTTTCCTGCCTTGGCCGTTAAGTTTTGTGCTTTTTTCTGAAGCGGGGCGGCGACTTGTGCAGGCGCCTCAGGTTTGGCCGCTTCAGGGGTTTGTCCCCAAAGCCCAGCGTGAATGATCACCAAGAGTATCCAAGCATTACGCATTTTTATTGGGTTCAAAGAGTTTAAGTTTTTGCCACCAGGGCGTTTTGCGTTCGAGCAGCAGTACATCGAGCATCATCAAAATTAATCCAATCCCCACAAACCAACCAAACTGGTCCTCGAAGTCGGAGAATTCTTCAGCGGCAAAAGTGGTTTTGTCCAGTTGCCCCAAATCTTCCATCAAGGCGTTCACCACGGTTTCGGTCTGGTCAAATGCGTAGTATTGGCCTCCTGCTTGTTCGGCCAAGTCCTTCAGCAACAACTCGTTTCTCCGAGTAATGACCACCTCGCCGTTCTCGTCCTTTTTGAGTTGCTGGGTGATACCGCGTTCTTTGATGGGTATTGGACCTCCTTTTTCGGTTCCTACTCCCACGGTAAATATACGAACCCCAGCTTTTTTAGCTTGAGCCACAGCTTCCGCCACGTCAATCCCCTCGTGGTCCTCTCCGTCGCTGATCAATAACAGCACTTTGCTGGTTGGATCTTCGGCGATAAAATAACCCGAAGCCAGTTCAATAGCCTCTCCCAAAGCCGTCCCTTGGGAGCTGATCATGTCGGAGTTGATCGACGATAAAAACAATTGGGCCGCACCGTAATCCGTTGTGATGGGCAATTGGGGAACGGCCCAAGCGGCATAGGCAATAATCCCTATGCGGTCGCCCGCAAGCTGTTGGGTTATTTGTTCCACGAGGTGTTTGGCTCGGTCTAGACGGTTCGGGGCCACATCTTCACAAAGCATACTCTTTGACACATCGATGGCAAATACCAAATCAATGCCCTCTCGCTGTACTTTTTTTCGCGCAATACCGGCTTTTGGGTTGACCAGTGCGATGACCAAACAGCTCACGATTAAGGCAAACACCAACGCTTTTAACCGCACTTTAAGTCCAGATCTGCCAGGGGATAATCGATCTAGATCGCCCCATTTTGAAAAGGCTTTTTGCGTTTTGACCTGCCACCATTGATGCCAAAAGAACACCAGAGCGGCTAGGACCAATAGCCCAAACAGATAAAAGTATGTTGGTTCATCCCAAACGATCATCAGACAAAGCTTTTTAACCAGGTGTGTTGTACCAACCAGTACAACACCCATATGAATAATGCCCAGAATACCAAGGGTCGATAGAGCTCCTGGGTGGTGGTGAATTTAAATTCTTCGATCTCGGTTTTTTCGAGTTGGTTGATCTCGTTGTAAATCGCTTCGAGTTCTTGATTGTCTTGAGCTCGGAAGTATTGGCCACCTGTTTTTTCTGCTATCCGCTTCATCAACTTTTCGTCGATTTCCACTTGTTGAAGCGCGTATTGAAAGCTGCCATCCGGGTTAATGGCCACCGGAAATTGCGCGTTACCGTTGGTCCCTACCCCAATGGTATAGGTCTTAATCCCATACTCTACGGCTAGTTCAGCCGCGGTGAGGGGTTCGATAAAGCCTGAATTGTTGACTCCATCCGTCAACAGAATGACTACTTTGCTCTGCGCTTTAGATTCTTTGAGTCGATTGACTGAGGTCGCCAAGCCCATACCAATAGCGGTACCATCGTTTAAACCTCCGTATTGAATTTCATCCAGCGCTCTGAGCACCAGTCCTTTGTCCGATGTGATAGGGGTTTTTGTGTAGCTTTCCCCTGCATAGACGACCAGTCCAATCCGGTCATTAGGTCGGCTTTCGATAAAGGTGGCTGCAATTTTTTTAAGTGCCGTGAGTCGGTTAGGTTTTAAGTCTTTGGCCAGCATGCTCGAAGACACATCAATGGACATGACGATGTCAATTCCACGGGTGGTTTTGGTTTTGGTCTGGGTGGAGACGATCTGAGGCCTTGCCATAGCCAAGATCATGGCCGCAAGCGCACCGATTCTCAAGGCATTTAACGCGATAGACACGCCGGATACCCAACGACTCACCGGGAGCCCCTGATGTCCAGAAATCAACAAGGGAGCTTTAGTTTTGTGGCGGCTCCACCACATCCACCACATCGCTAGTGGGAGTATTAATCCCAGCCACAACCATTGGGGCTCAGCCCATGTAATATCCTTCCAATTCATGGGGTTTCTTTGAGTTGAATGGATTGAATAATTTCCTGGGCCGTACGCGCCGCATAGGGCTCATCCTTAGGCCAATGCACCCAGATCAATTGCGCAAAACCATTGCCGCCAAAAAGCAAAAGCGCGTAGGATTTTTTATAAGTGTCTCCGGATTCTTCAAAATCCATTTGACCAAACACCTGCACACCTTGCACCTCATCTTGGGTGGTGTGGGGAGTTTGTTCGGTCAATATGTTTTTGGCCCCCATATCTTCCATCATTTTAAGCGCTTGTTCGCCCAGCGCGTCAAAGTCAGGGGTCTTTTCATCCGGCCATTGAAGTGTATGCACCCAAACATGGACCAATTCTGGGTCTGGCGTGTAGGCAAACAATTGTGCCTGGGTAGCACCCGCGTATTTGGGCGCTGTTTCTTGGCGCTCCAAAACATCAGGCGCTGTGACCCAAAATGCGGGAAAGCCATACCCACTCATCAGTCGGGGCGATTCATTTTGTATTTTGTATTTGTTGAAGGTAACGGTGTCCCAAAATCGTTCTGGCCCCGTATACATCAATAACCCCACAAAAAGGGCCAATGCCCCAATACCCCCACCGAACAACACCATTTTTTTGCGGCGTGCTCTCTGGTATGCGGCCAATGTTGCTAAACGCTGGGCCTCATGATACAATTCTTCCTCGGTCGGTTCGGGTAAAGCCTCTTGGGCTTTTACCAACCATTGCGCCAAGATGTCTCGATCTAATTCTGCCTGTCTACGCTCAGGCGTTGCCCGAGCAAACTTGACTAAATCCGCAGTTTTTAACACCTCGTCAAATGCGGCTAGCGCTTCTTGATCCAGCGTTAATTTCCCTTGTTCGCGCAGGTCCACTAACTTCTCCATGAGTTCCTCGCTGGTGCTTTCCATAGCAGATATGTGCACTTCATCTTCGAGGTAGGCACGAACAATTCCGGTGAGTTCGGTGTAATATGCTTTGTACTCCTCTCGTATCAAATACGGAGATTGGGCCAGTTTTTCCAAGCCGAGCAAAGCCTTTTCTAAAGGATCGAGCACGGCTTCTGCTTCTTGTTTTTTCTTGCGTTGCCAGTGTATCCAACCGTACACTCCAGCGCCCAGGAGGGCTAAAACCCCTAAAATCCACATCCAAAGGGGAGTCACCCACACAGAGGATACTTCCCTAATGGGTTTGGCGGGATATAGATTTTGCTTGGTGGTATCCACCGCTACATCAAATACTTTCATCGAAAATGGCGCCGTTTGGAGCCAAAGTGTATCGAGTTGTACGCGTAGTCCTGGATGATTATAGGTGCCTGAGTCGTACTGAGAAATCGCGTAGCGTCTGATCAATTGCCAAAGGCGCTCCTGCTTTAGCGTGTCTGTAGCCGAGGTTCCGATTACCTCAAAAGGGGCAAATGCCTGATCTTCAGGGAAGCGCACCGAGTCGCCAGGCTTTACAGATACGGTAATCGTATATGTGCGTTTCTCCCCAATTTTTAGCGCGGTTGAATCCAGTTTTCCCACAGCGCTGGGCGCTGTTGTCTGTGCCTGGATTGACCCAAGCAAAAGAAAAAAACCAAAGAGCACATACACGAAGCGTTTCATCAATGACGTTGTTTAAAATATCCCAAAAGCTTGGCCACATAGTCTTGACCTAACTCAAGATCAACCCGACCGCAACCAGACTTTTTGTGGGCTTGCTGGAAATAGGCCGATTGGGCGCTAAACGACGCCTCGTAGGTATTTCTTACTGCTTTTGAACTGCTTGCCATCCATTGTACAGCCCCGGTTTCGGCATCTTGAACAGGGATTAGTCCTAAATTCAACCAGTGTGCATCCAATGCATCATACACCCTGATTCCAGTGATATCGTGTTTTTTTCCGGTGATTTGCAGTGTTTTTTGATAGCCAGAACACATAAAATCTGAGAGGGTAAATACAATTGCCTTCTTTTTAAGCGCATTGCCCAAAAAGGCTAGTGGTACGGACAGGTCGGTACCTTTACCTACCGGCTCAGCCTCTAAAAGTTCTCGGATGATCCGTAGCACATGTCCTTTTCCTTTCTTGGGAGGAATAAAACGTTCCACTCGGTCAGAAAACAAGAGCAGCCCCACTTTGTCGTTGTTGCGAATGGCGGAGAAGGCGAGCACGGAGGCGATCTCGGCGGCCACCTCGGCGTAGCGGGCCTCGCGGTCGGCGGACAGGGTCAGGTCGTTGAAAGCTTCGGCCATGGGGGCGGATATAGGCGATCCGCGGCGGCGATCCCAGAGCCGGATAGCAGAAGGGGCCCTCAGTCCCCTCGTCGATTGAGGCATTGAGGATGAACTGCTCTATCACCCTGGCCACGCCGTCCTCTTCGTTGCGGGCCGTGGTCAACGCGCTTTGACCCGGTCTGCGACGGTCCAACTGGGCCTGAACAAGGTCCAAGTCCAAAGACCAACCGGCAGGAACTCCATCGATAACAACCCCTATGACAGGGCCATGGGATTCTCCAAAAGAAGTCATCCGAAAACGGGTCCCAAAACTATTACCTGCCATTTTTTGCTAAGTTAACCTTTCAAATCGTAACCCAAAGCACGCCAATGCTCCCAAAAAGTTGGGTAGGACTTGGAAACAACACGGGCATCATCCAAAGCGATGTCCCAACCGGGCATGGCAAGCATGCTCATGGCCATGACCATGCGGTGGTCGCCGAAGCTACGAAATGAACCCCTTTCCGGCCGGTGATCACCCTCCAACTGCTGGGCCCAGGGGCGGTCAGGATCCACCAACAAAACGATTTCTTCACCGTGGATCACCCGGCATTGAATACCGACGCCCTGCAAATTATCGCAAAGCGCTTGCAGTCGGTTGCTTTCCTTGTAAGCCAAATGGCCTACCCCTCGTATCTCCAATCGAAGCCCGCGAAGTACAGCCCATACGGCCAAAGCG
>ENA-UOYK01000204-UOYK01000204.1-marine-metagenome-genome-assembly--contig:-NODE-204-length-21457-cov-3.036763_pt1 | contig 21457 bp, 18 predicted proteins | sample MGYA00238174_ERZ767213 | MGnify/ENA primary metagenome ERZ767213 (study PRJEB28944, sample SAMN06267167) | marine metagenome | isolation source: Columbia River Estuary | place: USA:Columbia River Estuary...
TCCCGCCTATTTCAACGACGCCCAGCGTCAGGCCACGAAAGATGCGGGCCAGATTGCGGGCCTTGAAGTGCTGCGTATCATTAATGAGCCGACCGCTGCAGCGCTTGCTTATGGCATGGATAAGGATGAGAATAAAACCATCGCGGTCTATGACCTTGGCGGCGGTACATTCGATATTTCGATCCTCGAAGTCGGCGACGGCGTGTTCGAAGTGAAGTCGACCAACGGCGACACGTTCCTGGGCGGTGAAGATTTCGACAGCGTGCTCGTCGAGCATCTGGCAGCCGATTTCAACAAGGCCGAAGGCATTGACCTGACTAAGGACAAGCTTGCGCTGCAACGTTTGAAGGAAGCGGCGGAAAAGGCGAAGATTGAATTGTCGTCCACACAGACGACCGAAGTCAACCTGCCGTTCATCACCGCGGACCAAAATGGTCCAAAGCACCTTGTGAAAACCATCACCCGTGCCGACCTTGAGAAACTGGTCGACAACCTGATCAAGCGCACGTTGGAGCCTTGCAAAAAGGCTTTGGCCGATGCGGGTATCAAGGCCGATGGCATTGATGAAGTCGTAATGGTCGGCGGTATGACCCGCATGCCCAAGGTACGCGACGTCGTGAAGAATTTCTTTGGCAAGGAACCGCATACCGGGGTGAACCCAGATGAAGTTGTTGCCATGGGCGCCGCCATTCAGGCGGGCGTGTTGCAGGGCGACGTTAAGGATGTGTTGTTGCTCGACGTAACGCCATTGTCCTTGGGTATCGAAACGCTTGGCGGCGTATTCACGCGCATGATCGACCGTAACACCACGATCCCAACGAAAAAGAGCCAAGTATATTCGACGGCTGAAGACAATCAGAATGCCGTAACCATTCGCGTGTTCCAAGGTGAGCGCGAAATGGCCGCGGATAACAAGTTGCTTGGCAATTTCGACTTGGTCGGCATTCCGCCTGCACCGCGCGGCGTGCCGCAAGTTGAAGTTACTTTCGATATTGACGCCAATGGTCTGGTCAGCGTGACTGCCAAGGATAAGGGCACAGGCAAAGAACAACAGATCAAAATTCAGGCATCGGGCGGTTTGTCCGATGCGGATATTGAACAGATGGTCCGCGACGCCGAAGCCTTTGCCGAAGAAGACAAGAAGCGTCGTGAATCGGCCGAAGCTAAGAATAATGCAGAAAGCCTTGTCCACTCCACCGAGAAGCAGTTGGAAGAGCATGGCGATAAGATTGATGCCACGCTGAAGGGCGAAATCGAAACGGCTGTGGCTGAAACCAAGACTGCTATCGAAGGCGGTGATGTAGAAGCGATGAAGGAAAAGGCTAGCGCCTTGGCCCAAGTCGCGATGAAGCTTGGCGAAGCGATCTACAAGGAAGAGCAAGCCGCCGGTGCATCAGCAGATGCCGGATCGGAAGAAGCGCCAGCAGACGACAATGTCGTGGATGCCGAATTCTCCGAAGTCGAAGACGACAAGAAAGACTGATGTTGCTTATTTCCGACTGTCGCCGCCGAAACGCAGCGACGGTCGGAAAGACCGGGGGGTTAGTCGTTCATGAATCTCGACATTGATTATTATGAATTGTTAGAAGTCGAGCGGACAGCGGACGAGAAGACGCTGAAAACCGCGTATCGCCGGATCGCGATGGAATGTCATCCCGACCGCAACCCGGGTTGCGACAAATCCGAAGCTAAATTTAAGGCGGTGAGCCAAGCTTACGATGTCCTGAAAGACCCGCAAAAGCGCGCAGCTTATGACCGTTATGGCAAAGAAGCTTTTGAAAATGGCGGCATGGGTGCCGGCGGTGGCCAAGGCGGCGGGGGCTTTGGTGATTTTTCGGATATATTCGAAAGCTTTTTTGGCGACGCCTTTGGCGGACGCCAGCGTGGCCCTGCGCGTGGGGCAGATTTACGCTATGACCTTGAAATCTCGCTCGATGAGGCCTTCCACGGCAAAGAAGCGGAAATCACCATCGATGTCGCAACGGCATGCGGCACCTGTGAAGGCACCGGCGCAACGCCAGGGTCCGGTAAACGTCGCTGCAACCTGTGCGCTGGTCATGGCAAGGTGCGCGCGCAGCAAGGTTTCTTTGTAGTCGAGCGCACATGCCCGACCTGCCACGGTCGCGGCGAAGTGATTGAATCCCCCTGCCGAGCTTGCGGTGGCGAAGGTCGAGCGGATGAACGCAAGACCATCGCCGTCAATGTTCCGCCTGGCGTCGACGAAGGCACGCGCATTCGCGTTGCTGGTCGGGGTGAGGCAGGACCAAATGGTGCAGCGGCAGGTGACCTGTACATCTTCATCCATTTATTGCGCCACAATGTGTTCGAACGCGATGGCACGACATTATTCTGCCGCGTGCCCGTCAGCTTCACCACAGCGGCGCTGGGGGGTGAAATTCGCATTCCGGGGCTCGATGGTGCTGAACATATCATCGTCGTTCCAGAGGGCATACAATCGGGTAAGCAGCTTCGCCAGCGCGGGGCAGGGATGCCCGTCCTGCAAGGGCGGGGTCGTGGCGACATGGTCATTCAAATCGACGTTGAAACGCCGTCAAAGCTGTCCACACGGCAGAAGGAAATTTTGCGCGAGTTCCGCGAAACCGAAACTGGAGCAGAATGTCCGCAATCGACTGGCTTTTTTGATAAGCTGAAAAATATTTGGGACGACATCACCGATTAAGCTCGGCGGCGGGTGAGGATCAGTTGAGTATCTGATCGACCTCGGTCCGTAAGGACATGATGAGCGGCTGGATATGCGTCAGCCGATCCTGTTCCTCATCCAATATCGCATGGAATGCGCGCTTTTTGTAGCTTTGCGCGCGCTCCGCCGAAAATGCATGGCCGGGTGGTAGGGATGATATTAGAATATCGATCATCCGTTCCGCGCCATGCAAACGGCCCCACAGATAGTCGTTTTCCCGATAGGCGCGGCTAAAAAATGCCCCGAAATTGTTGAACTCTATGCCCTTTAATGTCGCAGCCGTACCGCCAGCGCGGATGGATGCGCAGTCGTCGGGGGATATGCGGTCGACTTTGACAGGATCAAATTCGTCAAAGCCCTCATCCTGCAACAAGGGCAAGGTGGCGATGTCATAGAGCGGATAGCCCAAATAGCCGAGCAGCATGGTTCGGCGTGCCGCAACGGGCAGCGTCAGAATGGCATCACACAATATCTTATCAACCTTGGCATCTGTGCGCACCAAGTCACGCTGTACCGCAAGATGGTCGATCAAGCCTGCGGGATCGTCGATGCCAGATTTGGCGGCCAGCGCGAAATCTGCCCCTAAAAACTCCGCCGTTTCCAGATCGAGAAACAAAGCGAGGCAAGTGTAAATGGCATCGCGCATTTTGGCGATGTTATCATCCGGCATATCGATGACATTTTCCACCTGTTCGGTCAGATGCCGCGCGAGAAAGCGCAAGCGTCGGATGCGGAAACGCAGGTCATGTGCGCGGAAAAAGGCAATTTGGCGCGCGGTCGCTTTGCCCTTATGCGGTGGCATATGATCAAGGTCACGGGCGCCGATTTCGCGCCAAAGTGCGGCGCGCAGGTCACGCAAAAACGCGCTTGATGCGTCGGGCAAGCTGCGGCGGGCGGTGGCGACAATATCGTCAACGACGCCCGCGATTTTGAGATGATTATAGGCGCGATAGCCGAAGCCAGCGGCAATAGTTGCCTTTTCCTGCGCCGAATGCCGCCATTTTTGCATACGGCTGGCCGTCGGTTGGGTGAGGAACCACGTCTTGCCCAGCATCGCCTCGACGGTATCTTCCACCTCATTCCGCAAGCTGTCGATGACGCGTTGCATCCGTTCAATACGTTCCGAACGGCCGGTGATTTTCTCAAGGCTGTCGCGAATGGGCTGCGCCCGCGGGATGTTGGAGGTCGCCCCCAATATCGTTAAGAAAAACCCTGGTGGCTTGCGGGGTACATCGGCAGTGCCGTCCGCATTGCGTTTGCCAAATCGGAAACTGGGGTGGCCCGGTTTTGGGTCGATATAGACAAAGCGGCGGTCCACTTCGCGCCGCGCTGGCCGGTTGCGCAAGGCGGAAATTGCTTGGTTAAACGGCGCATTGGCCAATACCGAGCCGTCGATTAACATCGTATCTTCGGCGGCATTGGCGGCAAATTGCTGCGGCAATATGCGTTTCAAAAATGCAGATCGGCCAAGCCATGGGACATTTTCGCGCGCCAGCAAGCGATCAAGTTCACGCACTGAAAATGGCGGGAAGGCGCCCGGAAAACTGGCCGTGGCGCGCGCCGCAAAAATCAGCTCGGGAATATCGGCAAGCCCCGTTCGTCCGCGCGTTGAAAAATCGACAGTGATGCGATGTTCGGACTCGGTGACTTCTTCCGGGCTATTGAGGCGCAGCACTCGATCATGGCCATAATAATCGGTTACAGTGACAAACAGGTCCAGCGGTTGGTTGTCGGGCAAAAGCGGCTGCTCTATTTCGCTCTTGGCCATAATGTTCAATGCGTCGAGCAACAATTTCGAAAACACATTCCCGCCAAAGGGCGGCGCAAACCAGCGGGCGCGGATAAAGCGCGACAGCTTGATCGCAACCTCCTCCTGCGCTTCCTTCGCGACTGTCCTTTCGACCGCACCACCACGCCGGCGCAAGATCAACCAAGCGATCGGCGTCGCCCAAAATTTGGTGAAGCGCGACAGCGGGCGTGCGTCCGGATCGAGCAATATGTCGACGTCCGCCATTTCAAGCCACATGTCGGTTAACGGCTCCAAAGATTGGCCGATGACGATAGCTTGCGACAGGAAAATGCCGTTAATGCCGCCCGCGCTTGACCCCGCTATGATGTCCGTAAAAACCCGCAGCTTTACGCTGCTGACGCGTGACATTTCGGTGAGCAAATCATGATAGACAATTTCGCTACGCCGGGTAGGTGCTGTGCCGTCATGAAAAAAGCGGCTGGCGCGGACCATGTGCCAAATCTCGCGCGTGACGCCATGCATGTAAATGGCAAGGCTGACCCCGCCATAACAAATGAGCGCCAGTCTGAGTTCTTTTTCGCGCATGCCCATGATGTGGCATCAGGCTGCGTCGCACGCAAGGGCTGATCCGGCGCACTTATGTCTTGAGTTCTTGATTTGTTCTGTTAATTATGGGGCATGGCAAAGGCAAAGCGCAGATATGTATGTCAGGCATGCGGTTCGGAATCCAACCGCTGGCAGGGACAATGCGACGATTGCGGCGAATGGAACAGCTTGGCGGAAGAGGCCAAAGCCACAGTTTTTGAGCTGAAGCATCATTTGCATGCGGGCGGCCGCGCGGTCGAATTGTCCGGATTGAACACCGACATCACGCTGCCGGAACGTGCCTCGACAGGCATTGCCGAATTTGATCGCGCTTTGGGTGGCGGCCTTGTGCCTGGTTCGGCGACATTGCTGGGCGGGGATCCGGGCATTGGTAAGTCGACATTATTGCTGCAAGCCGCCGCAAATCTCGCGCGGCGTGGCCTATCGGTTGCTTATATTTCCGGCGAAGAAGCGGTCGACCAAGTGCGCTTGCGGGCCCGCCGGCTTGGCCTTGGCGATGCGCCGGTGCAGCTTGCCGCCGCAACCTCTGTACGCGACATATTGACGACGATGACGCAAGGTGCGCCGCCCGCTTTATTGGTCATCGATTCCATTCAAACCATGCACAGCGACCTGATTGAAGGCGCGCCGGGCACGGTCAGCCAAGTCCGCGCATCCGCCCAAGAGCTGATCCGCTTTGCCAAGGAACGCGGCACGGCGTTGATGCTCGTTGGCCATGTTACCAAGGATGGGACGATTGCGGGTCCCCGCGTGCTGGAGCATATGGTCGACACCGTCTTGTCGTTTGAAGGCGAGCGCAGCCACCAATATCGCATCTTGCGCGCATCCAAAAATCGTTTTGGCGGGACCGACGAAATCGGTGTTTTTGCGATGGTGGAAGAGGGGCTGACCGAGGTTGGCAACCCCAGTGCATTATTCCTAACCGATCGGGCCGAACAGGTTACGGGGGCAACGGTGTTTCCGGCGTTGGAGGGGACGCGGCCAGTTTTGGTCGAAATTCAGGCGTTGACCGTGCGGCTATCCAGTGGCGCCACACCGCGCCGTGCCGTGGTCGGTTGGGACAGTGGCCGCCTCGCGATGATATTGGCGGTGCTGGAGGCGCGATGTGGCCTGAGTTTTTCAACCGCTGAGGTCTATCTCAACATTGCAGGTGGCTATCGCATTTCGGATCCCGCTGCCGATCTTGCGGTGGCAGCGGCGTTGGTTTCGGCGCTGTCCGAACGGCCATTGCCATCCGATGCGGTGCTATTTGGTGAAGTCGCCTTGTCCGGCGAAATTCGTCCCGTCGCACATGGCGCGTTGCGACTGAAGGAATCGGCGAAGCTTGGCTTTGGCCGCGCATTGGTCCCACCATCGGTGAAGGGGCAGGCGGGCATTTCAACGCAAGAGTTCCGCACGCTTGCCAATCTCGTTGACCATATGCTGGGACGCTCCTAAATTCGCTTTGAACGATAATAAGGGCAACAGGATTAGATGACAGCACTTGATATCATTGTCCTGTTCTTGCTGGGTAGCGGGGCGGCATTCGGCTTCTTACGCGGCTTTGTGCAAGAGACTCTGTCGATGATCGCATGGGTGCTGATCATCTTGGCCGTTTACATGTTTCATACCCCTGCGACGGCCGCTTTGGCGGAGGCTGTCGGTTCGGATTCGGGCGCGGCCGTGCTCGCCTTTTTGGCGCTCGTCATCGTGATCTTTGCCCTGGGTAAATGGATTGCAAAATCGATTGGCGCTAAATCACGCAAGTCGTTGCTTGGCCCGATTGATCGCGTCCTTGGTTTCGGCTTTGGTATGCTCAAGGGCCTGATTATCGCGACCCTTTTTTTCCTATTGTTTGTGATGGGATATGATTTGGTCTATGGCGCGGATGCGGGAAGGCCCGAGTGGATGACCAGTTCGCGTACGTATCCTTTGCTCAATGCGAGCGGTGAAGCCATGTCCGAATTTGTCCGCGAACAACGCCTCGCTGCCGATAGCGATGCGGAAGCCGCACACTGATGGACTCTGCGCTCTACAATCGGGATATCTTAAGGCTGGCAACGTCATTGGTTGCAGGCGATTGCCTTGCCGACCCCGACGGCAGCGCGGAAATGCGTTCGCCCTTATGCGGTAGCCGCATTCAAGCAGATATTGTGATGGACGCAGAGGGGATATTGCGTGACCTAGCCTTGCGCGCCAATGCCTGCGCACTTGGGCAGGCTTCTACTGCTATTTTGGCGCAAAATGCGGTTGGAACAGCTTTGACCGAAATCGCCAAATTGCGCGCTGGCGTGGCGCAGGCGTTACAGCGGGCGGGCGATATGCCCAGTTGCTGGCCAGAACTTGCTTTGCTGGCTGCGGCCTGTGATTATCCTTCACGCCATGCCGCGATATTATTGCCCTATGACGCGATCCTCGCTGCTGCCGCGCAGGCCAAAGCGAAAGTCTGATGGAAGAAACATCACATCACCTCGTCGCTGATGTCATGTTAGGCGGGGTGGTGCTGCTCGGTGCGGCGCTTTTAGCCGTGCTGATTTTCCGGCGTTTGGGCCTTGGTGCCGTTCTTGGCTATTTGGTGGCCGGTATTGCCATTGGTCCCGATGGTCTTGCATTGATTGACGCGCCAGAGACGATTTTGGCCTATTCCGAAATCGGTATCATCTTGCTGTTGTTCCTCGTCGGGCTTGAGCTATCGCCGAGCAGGCTGTGGTTGTTGCGGCGCGACATTCTGCTTTTCGGGCCGTTGCAGGTCATTTTGTGCGGCCTTGGCATGTTTGCGGTCATTCATTTCGCGATGCCAAGCTTTAGCTGGCAGGCGGCATTGGTCCTCGGGCTTCCACTGGCTTTGTCTTCCACCGCGCAGGTGTTGCCATTGTTGCAATCGCGCGGCCGCATGAAGACCGATTATGGCGAGAAGAGCTTCTCCATTTTATTGTTTCAGGACATCTCCATTGTTCCCTTGCTGACGATCGTCGCCGCTTTGTCGCGTGCCCCCGCCGAAGAAGGCGCAATTGAGGGCTGGTCTCTCGTATTTTATGCGGTGCTGGCGATTACGGGGCTGGTGCTGGCCGGACGCTATCTATTGTCGCCGCTGTTGCGCTTGGTCGGTAAGATATCAGAGCGCGAATTGTTCATCGTTACGGGATTATTCACCGTCTGCGTCAGCGCCGCGGTGATGCAGGCGATTGGCGTGTCACCCGCGTTGGGTGCATTTGTTGCTGGCGTCATGTTGGCGGAATCCCCTTATCGGCATGAGCTGGAGGCCGATATTGATCCATTCCGTTCGATCTTGCTGGGGTTGTTTTTCTTGGCGGTCGGTATGTTGCTTGATGTTGATGTTATCCTCTCCCAACCCTTTTTCGTGGCAGGTCTTGCTCTGGCATTGGTTGCGGTCAAGATTGCGATTATCTTTGCGCTTGGCCGGTGTTTTGGTCTCCAAAACAAGCCGTCGTTCATCATGGCGATGCTGTTAAGTCAGGGGGGTGAGTTTGCCTTTGTGCTCTTTGCCGCCGCACAGAGTGCCCTGTTGATCGAACCCGAAGCCGCGAGCCTTTTCGGGGCCGTCGTAACCTTGTCGATGGCCACCACGCCGTTCCTCATGATCTTTGCGGGCAAGCTTGCGGCGCGAAAGGTGAAGGGCGATGTCCAGTTGGATGATCCGGAATTGGCGTCACGAGCCAATGTCATAATCGTCGGACATGGACGTTTCGGGCAACAAGTGTCCCAGATTATGCATGCCGCAGGGCGTTCGGTGACGTTGATCGATATCAATCCACAGACCATCGACCGCAGTGGGGACTTTGGCTTCAAGGTTTTTTATGGCGATGGCACCCGTGTCGACTTGCTCCAGCGGGCAGGCGGCGAAGAGGCGCAAGCGATATTCTTCTGCATTGACGACCGATACATGACCGCGGAATCATTGATGCCGGTGCGCGAAACATTCCCGCGCACAAAATTGTTTGTGCGGGCTTATGATCGGCAGCAAACCTTGTTGTTGATGCAAGACAACGGCATCAGCATCATGCGTGAAGTGTTTGAATCGTCGATCCGCATGTCGGCTGACGCGCTGAAATATTTTGGTACGGATCGCGCAAAGATTCACGACATTATCTTGGAGTTCCGGCGGCGTGACCGCAGCCGGATGAAAGCGCAGTTCACCAGCGGGGATATGCATGCAGGAAGGCGACATAGCTTCGGTGGCGATGGGTCCGACGATTTCTCGATTGCGGACGATTAAGCCCTGGGGCTAAGCTTCGCCGTCCAAAAATGCGGCGACGTCGTCCAGTACGACATCTTTGGACAAAAATGTCTGCCCGATACCGCGCGCGAGCAAGAAGGGCAGTGTCCCCGCGCTCATTTTCTTATCATGCCGCATATAGTCTACCAACGTCGCGCCATTGGCCTTGACACCCGCTTCGGACAGGGTCGTTGGCAGACCAGCGCGTTGCAGAAGTTGTGCGACATTTTGCGCATCTTCTGCGGGGCAAAGGCCAAGCCGCACCGAGTATCGAAACGCCAGCGCCATGCCAGCGGCGACCGCCTCGCCATGAAATAGCCGGTCGGAAAAACCTGTGTCAGCCTCCAGCGCATGGCCAAAAGTGTGGCCCAAGTTCAACAGCGCTCGGGTGCCGGTGCGTTCGGTTTCATCGGCAGCGACGATCCGCGCCTTGGACTGTACGGAACGGATGATGGCCTGCGCGCGGATATCAGGGTCGCCGCCAAAAAAGCTGTCGAGATTATCCGCACAAAATTCAAAAAAGGCTTTGTCATCGATGAGGCCGTATTTAACCACCTCAGCAAATCCCGCCGCGAGTTGACGGGTAGGTAGGGTTGAGAGCAACTCCGGGTCGATGAGCACCAAAGCCGGTTGATGAAATGCGCCGACCAGGTTTTTGCCTGCTGCGCTATTGATAGCGGTCTTGCCGCCGACACTGCTGTCGACTTGGGCTAGTAAGGTTGTCGGTATTTGGACAAAGGCGCAGCCGCGTTTGATGATATGCGCGGCAAAGCCCGTAATATCCCCCACCACGCCACCGCCCAGCGCAATGATATGGTCGCTGCGCTCGACATGTTGTTCCAACAACCAATCGGTGAGACGCTCTAATTGCGTCCAGCTTTTTCCCGCTTCGCCTGCTGGGAGTGTGAAGGTTGCGCACGCAATACCCGCGTCGCGCAATGTGGCTTCAAACTTTGGCAGGACCGCTTGTGCAACATTTTCGTCGGTTACCACAAGTATACGGCCATTACGCGCATAAGGCGTCAAAACAGCGCCAACATCCGCCAGTAACCCAGCACGTACATGTATGTCATAAGGGCGGTTGGAGAGGTCGACGGATATCACGGTCATGCGGCGAGGGCCTTTAATATATTTTCAACGGTCCGCACATGCGGCGACGTATCGCTGCGAATATGGAGATTGGCAGCGGCATATAAGGGGTTACGCACCTTGCCAAGCTCGGTCAGCACCGTCACTGGATCCTTGCCCTTCAATAAGGGGCGGTGGCTGCGCCGCGACACACGGTCGGCGAGTACCTGCACATCGGCATTAAGCCAGATCGACGTTGCGCGGTCCAAGATAAGTGCGCGGGTATCGTCGTTGACAAAAGCGCCGCCGCCTGTCGCAATGACCTTCGGTTCGCCTTCAATGAGCCGAGCAATCACTCGGCGTTCTCCATCCCGAAAATATTCCTCGCCAAATTTCGCGAATATTTCTGTAATTGAAAGGCCCGATGCCTTTTCAATTTCTTCATCGGCGTCGACAAAAGGCGTCCCCAAGCGCGCGGCAAGCCGCTTTCCAATGCTGGTTTTGCCGACACCCATCATCCCAACAAGCACCACCGGACGGTCAATGACGAATGCATTTTGCACGCCATGTTTTCGTTTTTTGGGTGGGTGAAGTTCCGCCATGATAAAATGGCCTATATATCGCCTTGGCGTTTGCCGAAAGCAGTTTGCCACTTTAGCGATTTTCGTTGTAAATTCAAGATGATAAGATGAGAAAAGCCGCTTAGTTGGGTGAAATTCCGTTTTTGCGGTTTCTATCGGTTGCCGCAAGGGGCATAGACTTGCTATTCTCGGGTGAAGGTTGCGGCTATGGCAACGGATGATAATAAGACATGCCGCATTGCTGCTCGCAAATATGGAAACAGGTTCTCATCATTGACTGACAAGATTTCAAAAAGCGGCCTTTTGGTTGCCAGCGCCCTGGTCTTGGTATTCTCCTTGCCAGCGCTTGGGCAGCAGGGACCTGAATCCTTGCTGCCGGAGGGTTTTGGCGACCCTGCGCCTCCGCCGACACCCGTAACGGCCCGACCAGCGCCCAATAATACCACATCCCCTGTGGGCGCTCCCTCTGCGAATTCTGTGGCAGAGGACGAAAGCGAAACCGAAGAAGAGGATGCAGAAGAGCCAGAATTGGCCATCCGTTTTGACGTGCCACCTTCGGCACGCCAGTCGTTGAACGATATCGGGATTTTATCGGAAGCCTCCGGCGGATTTCCTGCCAACTCTTTTGGTAGGGTGGACGGTGCTTTCCTAAACCAAATATTGAAGCGGACGACGGGCCCGATTGCTTCGCGCTGGGGTACCATTATGGCACGGCGCTTGCTGGCCAGCCGCACCATGACGCCAACCGGTGTCAACGGCGCCGATTGGACAGCGGAACGTGCGTGGTTGTTGCTGCGCATGGGCGACTCGGTTGTGGCGCGTAATCTTGTTCAGCAGGTTGACGGCGCAGATTACACAAAACGCCTCCATGAGGTCGCGATGCAGGCTTATTTGGCCAATGGCGATTTGGCTGGCATGTGCCCCATTAGCGAAAGCGGCGCGCGTCTTGTGAACAATGGCCGCTGGAAGATGACCCGCGCCATCTGTGCGTCTTTGGCGGGTGAGCAAGGCAATGCGACGGCACTGATAAATCAGGGCCGCTATCAAGGCTGGGTCCGCGGCGTCGATTATCGTCTGGCTGAAAAAGCAGTTGGGGCCGGCATGAACGGGCGACGTTCGGTCAAAATTGAGTGGGAAAATGTGGAGGGTATGAACCCTTGGCGCTTCGGTCTTTCGGCTGCTGTCGGCCTTCAACCTCCCGAAAGCCTATTTGCCGGCACGGGGCGTCAGATCGATGGTTGGCGGGTCCAGTTGCCAATGTTTACGCCGACGATCCGAGTCAAATATGCATCCAATGCTGCGGCGCTTGGCATATTGTCGAACCGGAACATGGTGGATCTCTATGCGCAGGTTCTTGCGGATCCCGATGCGCCCGACGCCGCGCGGGCGCAGGCAAAAAGCCTCGAAAATGCGTATGCCGCTTCGGATGCAGATGCCAAGGTTGCGGCTATGACATCGTTATGGACGACGGCGGCAGCAGGTGCAGACTATCAAGCGTCATTGGTGATGACCGCGCGGGCGGCGGCGCTGATTACCCCTGACGCCGATCATCAGGCAGAGGCCGACCAGCTGATCGCGTCGATGCTGACGGCTGGACTTGACCGATCCGCGGCGCGATGGATGAATGTTGTGGCGGATGGATCGCTGGGTTGGGCGCTTCTGACATTGGCGGCGCCAGGGCGGGTAACGGCCGCTGATTATGGCAGCCTGGATGATTTTTTCGGCAATGATGACAGTAGCGACGGACATAAATCGCGGCTTTTGTTAGCTGGTCTGTCTGGGCTTGGCCGAATTGAAAACGACGCCCGCACCGATTTTGCAAGCGATCTCAAAATCAATATTGCCCGGCAAACCGCTTGGTCAAAGGCAATTACTGCCGCCGCCGAACGTGGCGAGCAGGGCACAGTTGCGTTGATGGCGATTGCGGCACTACAGGCGCCGTCATGGTCGGCTGTGCCCGCCAGTCATCTCTATTATATCGTCCGTTCCTTGCGCCAGGTCGGTTTGGAGGCCGAAGCACGGATGATTGCTGCGGAAGCTGTCACGTTTGTCTGATAATATGACAATGACGATCGTCAGCCGGCAATGAGCTTAGCCGATCGTGATCTGATTGGCCGTTTTCTGGAGATGCTGGCGGCAGAGCAGGGGGTCGCTAAGAACACGCTATTGGCGTATCAAAGCGACTTGATGTCGGCATCCGGCCTTTTGCATGGTAAATTGACCGCGGCGGAGCCTGACGCGCTTGTCGCGCTCGCCAGCCAATGGCGCGATCTTGCCAACAGTTCCGTAGCGCGCAAGGCGTCGGCATTACGGCGTTTTTTTGCCTTTCTGCATGAGGAGGGTTTTCGCGCCGACAATCCGTCGACCGCCCTACCAAAGCCAGCCCAGACGCGGCCCTTGCCCAAAATTTTGGATAAAGATGAAGTCGACACTTTGTTCGCGGTCATTGAAGCAAAGCTCCTACAGGCGCATCCCATAGCCAATGATTACCGACTGTCGGCGCTTATCGAGCTGCTATACGGCTCCGGCCTGCGTGCGACTGAATTGGTTGCCCTACCCCGCAATGCGGTCGTTTCTGATCGGCCATTCATCATCATAAAGGGCAAAGGCGATAAGGAACGATTAATCCCCATTTCCAACCGTGCGCGCCAAGCGGTCAGTGCATGGTTGGACTTCGTTCCGGAAAAGTCGCGATTTCTCTTTCCATCACGCGAAGGGCATATCAGCCGCATTCGCTTGTTCCAGATCATTAAAGATCTGGCTGCGCATGCGGGGCTGGATCCCGCAAAGGTCAGCCCCCATGTCCTGCGGCATGCCTTTGCCACCCATCTTTTGGCAGGCGGCGCGAATCTGCGGGCGTTGCAGTCCATGCTGGGGCATGCAGACATCGCGACGACGCAGATTTACACGCATGTCGACAGCAGCAAGCTCGTCGAACTGGTCAATCGACGTCATCCATTGGCAACGCGCACATTGACCCGTCGCGCATCAGGCTCTAACCCGCTGGCATGATGGTATATCTCGATTTTGAAAAGCCGGTTGCCGCGCTCGAAGCGCGCATCCTTGAACTGCAAGATGCTGCACGTGATAGCGACGTTGATGCGGGCGCCGAAATCACCAAATTGCGCGCCAAGGCGGACAAGCAGTTGAAGGATACTTATGCCAATCTAACCGCATGGCAGAAAACGCAGGTCGCTCGACACCCCGAACGTCCCCATTTCAAACATTATATCGAAGCGATGTTTGAAGACTTCATGCCTTTGGCAGGGGACCGCGCCTTTGGCGATGACCAAGCGATTATTGGTGGCCTTGGCCGCCTCAACGGCCGCCGTGTGATGGTCATTGGGCATGAAAAAGGCGACGATACGCAAAGCCGCCTGCGCCATAATTTTGGCATGGGCAAGCCCGAGGGCTATCGCAAGGCCATTCGCTTGATGGAACTGGCGGATCGGTTCGGCATCCCAGTTGTAAGCTTGGTCGATACGTCGGGCGCGTTCCCAGGTATTCAGGCAGAAGAGCGCGGACAGGCGGAGGCGATTGCGCGTTCCACCGAGAAATGCCTCGCGCTGGGTGTGCCGATGATTGCGTGCATCGTCGGGGAAGGTGGTTCTGGCGGTGCCGTTGCATTGGCGGCTGCCGATCGCATTTTGATGTTTCAATACGCCGTTTATTCGGTGATATCGCCCGAAGGTTGCGCATCGATTTTGTGGCGCACGGGCGACAAAGCGGCGGACGCCGCGCAAGCCATGAAGATGACCGCAGACGATTTGAAGGCGCTGCGTATCATTGACCGGATTGTTGCCGAACCCATTGGCGGTGCGCATCGCGACCATGCGACAGCCGCAGCGGCGCTTGCGGCCGCCATAGACGAGGAGTTGGCGGCATTGTCCGGGTTCTCGTCCAAGGAATTGCTGCAACAGCGTCGCGCCAAATTCTTGTCCATGGGGGCTTGAACCGTAGCGGATGTAAACATCCCATGACCGTTCTTATATGCGGCGTGAAACGGCAAATTCCAAGTAACGTTGCCCGTATTTGGGGAGGATGTTGATGCGTTTTTCGAAACTGTATCTTTTTACCAGTGCCGTAATTTTCGGACTGAGCGTGGTTGCCGGTCCGTTTCCCGCCGACGCTCAGTCCCGAACCGCAGGCCCAGTGGCGCCCAAACCCTTTACCGCCCAAGAAAAGAATGAGGGTGCCAAATATCACACAGAAATCTTGAAAGAATTTGGCGGACCGATGGAAAGTCCGCAAACGGCCTATGTCGTACGCATTGGCAAAAATATTGCCATGCAGTCGGGGCTTGGAAACGCGCAAAGCGACTTTAACGTGACCTTGCTCAATTCGTCGGTGAACAACGCATTCGCGCTGCCCGGCGGGTATATCTACATCACGCGGCAATTGGTTGCCTTGACCAACAGCGAAGCCGAAATGGCGGGCGTGCTCGGGCATGAAGTCGGGCACACCGCAGCGCGGCATAGTGAAAAGCGCAAAAACAACGCGACGTTGGCTGGTCTTTTGGGGATGGGCGGCAGCATATTGGGAGCCGTGCTCGGAAATTCTGGTGGCTTATTGGGCGCGTTGGGCGGCGGTTTGCAACAATATGCAGGTCCATTGGCGCAGGTCTTCACGCTTAAATATTCGCGCACGCAAGAGGAGGAAGCCGATGATTACGGCATCCGCTATTTGAGTAAGGCCGGATATGACCCCAGCGCCTTGGCATCGATGCTTTATTCCTTGGCGTTGCAGACCAGCGTCGATACGCAAGTTGCCGGTTTAGCCGATAACCGAGTTCCGGAGTGGGCAAGTACCCACCCTGATCCTGCCCGCCGCGTTTCGCGGGCGGCATCTCGCTCCAAAAGCTATCCCGCCAGCACTTTGCGCAATGCCGACGCGCATTTGGCCGCGATAGACGGCATGCTATATGGCGATGATCCTGCGCAAGGTGTGGTCGAAGGGCAAAATTTCCTGCATCCGATACTGAAGATGCAGTTCGCCGCGCCTTATGGCTTTGGCATGCAAAACAGCAGCGATTCCGTGGCGATCAACGGCAATAGCGGGAAGGCGATATTCACGGGCGGCGCATTTGATGGTAATCGCAGCAGCTACATCGCCAAAGCATTGAAGGCGGTTTCGGGCGACAATGCGACCATTCCGGCCGGAGAAATTCGGCGAACAACGGTGAACGATATCCCGGCTTTTTACAGCAATTCTGTTGTTAACACACAGCAGGGGCAACGCGTCGTTACGGTGTTTGCGTATGAATGGGCACCGGACATGGCCTATCATTTTGTGACGATTACGGCCGGCAACGCAAACCCGTTTGACCGCATGTTTGCGAGCATGTCGCGCCTGACCGCCGCACAAGCATCAGCGGTAAAGCCACGCAAGCTGCGTATTATCACGGCAGGGTCACAAGATAATGTCGCATCGCTGGCGGCGCGCATGGCATATCCGTCCTTGCAGACCGAACGTTTTAGGGCGCTAAACGGGCTGTCATCCAACGCGACTATTCGCGCGGGGCAGAAGCTGAAGATCGTCACTTACTGAACGAAAAAGGGATGTCCCGCTGCATTCCCGTGTTGCGAGACGCATCAAAATCCCACACAGCCTGACAAAACCTTGCGATGTGATGAGAATATGGAAAACAGTCCGACGTTATTGTTCGTGGTTGCCGCCGCATTGACCAATGATAAGGGGGAAATCCTCCTGCAACAGCGGCCTATGGGTGCTCAAATGGGCGGCCTGTGGGAATTCCCAGGGGGCAAGGTCGATCTCGGCGAATCTCCTGAAGCGGCGCTGGTGCGCGAGCTTGAGGAGGAGTTGGGCATTATCGTCGCGGCGCAGGATTTGGTGCCAGAAACCTTCGCCAGTGAACCATTGGGGGACCGCAATCTGGTGTTGCTGCTCTATCGCTGTGTCAAATGGACGGGCACGCCAACGGCACTTTACGCTTCCGATATCCGTTGGGCATTGCCACAAGACATGGCGGATTTGCCAATGCCGCCCGCCGACTATCCGCTGGTCCGCAAGCTTCAGGGCATTTAGCCCGCTTGATCCTTGGACAATATATCCGCGAGAGACACCTGCCCACTTCCCCTCTTAGCGGGTCGGGGTTGGTTTTCGGACGGTGCCCAGCCGCTTAAGTAAATATGCGCAAAGCCTTCGGTCACCTTGCCTTGCGCATCGGCACGCGACGCGAACGCATGGTCCAGCCGGGCGGCAATGCCTTTACCCAGATAGCTGCGCGGTCCAGCAAGCGCATTGCCTAGCCCAGCGTCCCGTATGTCTGACACAATGGAGCGCCAGTCACCATAACGTACCGCAGACATGTCCTGATCCGCCACAGGCAAAGTGAAGCCAGCACGGACGATAAGGTCTGCCGCGCTGCGCAGGTCAATTTGCGGGTGGATATGCGCGGTAACGCGATCCGCATCCGCCTCCAGCAACATCGATTTTAGTGTACCCAGCGTCCCTGCGCCAAACATATGACCAAGGAATAGCCCGTCGGGCCGCAAGAGGCGGCGGATTTGAATTAGCGCACCGGGCAAGTCGTTTACGCTATCCAGCGTTCCCGCCGAAATCACGAGATCAAAGCTGCCCGGCGTGAAAGGCAGACGGTCTTCTTCCAAAGCAACGGATGCATCACGCGCTGTCCCCGCCCCAGTTCCTGTGTCGCGCAGAGGGGCAAGGGTGCAAGCAACATTTGGCGGCAAAATCTCCGTCTGCCATTGTCCGATAGGCCCAATGATAAGAGCATGTGCGAACGTGCGCGTAACCGCAGACAGCCGCTCGGCCAAATCCTGCGCGATATGGTGCCATAGGAAATCATCCCCCGAACGCCCTGCGGCCCGTGCGCGCAAGGCATGACGACGGCGACGGTCAAAAATTTCAGGTGGATTCAATTCATTATGCATTTGTGCCCTTGTGCCGCCCGATGCTTTGTTCGACAAGTGCGATATGGCAAAAGGACGCCACATTTTCCATGATATGTTGAATTGGGTATTGCCCGAACGCTGCCCTTGTTGCGGCGTTATTATTGCGGCGGGCGGGTCATTTTGTGTGTCCTGTTGGCAAAAGTTGGAGTTTCTGGGGGCACCTTGGTGTCGGGGGTGCGCAACCCCCTTTGAATTTGACCGTGGCGCGGACGCGTATTGCGCGTCCTGCATCGCAAATCCGCCCCGACATGACGGCATCCGTGCGGCGGTAAAATATGATGAATTATCGGCGCAAGTTGCTCTTCGGTTGAAATATGGCGGCAAAATCGGCTTAGCCCGCGTCATCGCGCAACAGATGCTGCGCCATTTGCCCGAAGAGCAAGCGCAGTTGGTCATTACGCCCGTGCCATTGCATTGGACGCGGATTTGGTCCCGCAGCTTCAACCAGTCAGCGTTGATCGGCAAACAGCTTTCAGCTTTAAGCGGCATCGCCTTTGTGCCCGATATATTGGTCCGGCATAAACGCACGCCCAGCATGCGCGGGTTAGATCACAAACGCCGCAGACAGGCCGTGGCACGCGCTTTTGCCCTGCATCCAAAGTACAAGGGCAAGTTGAAGGGGCGAAGGATCATCCTGATCGACGATGTTCTGACCACGGGGGCGACCAGCGACGGCTGCGTCGCGGTGCTGAAGAGCGGGGGCGCAGATTGGGTGCAGATATTCTGTTGGGCGCGGGCCTTGCGAGGCGGCGGGAAGCAAGCGGACGCAATGATATCGTTCGACGCTTGACTTGCTGGGCGCGGAACACCATTTCAGTTTCATGACAGCAATAGTTGAAATCTACACCAAATTTGCCTGCCCTTATTGCGTGCGGGCCAAACATCTGTTGGACAGCAAAGGCGTTCAATATAGCGAATATGACGTGACGATGGGTGGTGCAAAGCGTGCTGAAATGGTCGCACGGGCGCCTGGCGCTCAAACCGTACCGCAGATTTTTATCAATGATGTCGCAATTGGCGGATCGGATGATTTGCGCGCGCTCGATGCGCAAGGAAAGCTGGATAGCCTGCTGGGAGTCAACAGCGCAGTATGATCACATTTGACCTGAATTGCAGCAACGGACACCAGTTCGAAGGCTGGTTCGCGTCCTCTGCTGATTTTGATGCACAGAAATCGCGCGGTCTGCTCGTTTGCCCAACCTGCCAAGACTGCGTGATACAAAAGGCGCTGTCGGTGCCTAATGTTCCGCGCAAGGGGAACCAACAAGCGGGCAGCCCTGCTTCGGTGGCTCCCGCTGCGGCTGCGACCAACGCGGATGCACCGGCCACCGAAATGCCCCCCGCTATTGTGGCGGAGCTGGTCCAAAAATTGGCGCGTGCGCAATCTGAAATGCTGGATAAGTCGCAATGGGTGGGCGGTAACTTCGCCGAAACCGCGCGTGCCATCCATTATGGCGAGGAGCCCGACCGCCTAATTCACGGCGAAACCAGCCGCGATGAGGCAAAGGCATTAGTCGAAGAAGGCATCGACGTTGCCCCTTTGTTGTTTCCGGTCGTCCCGCCCTCCGCAAAAAATTGACCGTCTGATTGCGCACAGCTATGGCCATTTTCGATGCACCCATAGCTCAGCAGGATAGAGCATCAGATTCCTAATCTGGGGGCCACTGGTTCGAATCCAGTTGGGTGCACCATTTTTCACGGCTCTGTTATTGGCGCGCAATGCGAAGACCATCTTTGAAGTGGTCGGTTGTTGATGCTAGTTATCTACGATGCCCCACACAGAGGCTGTTTTAGAAGCTTCTGAGGCCGTTAAAGTGTCAGCAATATTTTGTAACTCCATGTAATAATTTCATTTCTTTGCAGAATGCATTTGGTGCCTGACTAACGTCTTGTTATGTAAAACTTTGCAAACAGGATGCGGAGAGAAATGTCGGACTTGAACCGAAAAATTTATGTCGTTGATAATGATCTAGACCTTCGCTCTTCATTGGCGATCATGTTGCGGTCGATAGGTTATGACGTCGAATTGTTCGATGATGGCGAGGCATTTCTGCGCACGGCACAAAGCGGGATTTCTGGGTGCATCGTCCTGGACGTTCGTCTGCGCGGTATTGGTGGCTTAGATCTTATTGCGCTAGGCATTCCCTCTGAACAGGAATATATTCGTTGGTACGAAAAAAACTCCGGCAGAACTGTTGGCTCCGATTGGAACTTCTATATGGCCTATAACTTCTTTCGTATTGCAGCCATCTTGCATGGCGTGGCACAGCGAGCAGTAGATGGCAACGCCAGCGCTAGCGATGCCGCCGAAAATGGTCAGAAGTCTGGGCTGTTAGCAGAAATTGGTTTGGGGTGCGTTGGTATTGCTTAATGCAATAAATCTGCTAAACCATCACGCATTGCTTTTGCTACAGACTCACCGGAGCAAATGGTGACAACAAGACCAGGTGCTTGAGCCAAAACCTCATGGGTATAAAAGACCGCGCTAGCAATTTTTTGTTGGGCAAAGCGATCACCTGAATTTTTTTGAAGTCTATGGGAAGCAATCAATGCAGATTTGGCCAAAAGCCATCCGCCGCACACAATGCCAAAGCATTTAAGGAGGGGGTAAGCGCCTGCCAAAGTAGCTTGGGGATTTTTGGTATGCATCTGTAATAACCAATCGACAGCCTGATCTAAAGCGGCAATAGCTTTCTCCAGTGCATGACCAATAGTTTGCAACTCTTCCGAGGGAGATCGTTTGAGATTGGTAACGCTGGCTTGGATTTCTTTAAAAAGATTTTTTGCCTCTTGCCCCTCATCCCGAATAATCTTGCGTCCTAAGAGATCGCCAGCTTGGATTCCTGTTGTACCTTCATAAATTGTGGTGATACGAGCATCTCGTAGATGTTGGGCTGCACCCGTCTCTTCAATGTAGCCCATGCCACCATGCACCTGCACTCCGAGCGAAGCAATCTCAATCGACTGCTCGGTAGACCATGCCTTCACAATCGGGGTCAATAAATCAACACGTTTCTGATTAGCCTCACGAACCGATCCATCAGGGTGCTTCTGCGCAAGATCTGAATAAGCAGCCGCAATATAGGCAAGTGCCCGCATGGCTTCAGTCTGCGTTTTCATGAGCATCAACATGCGCTGCACATCTGCATGATGCAAGATTGGTAGCTTCTCTGTTTTTTGTGGAACCTTCCCTTGCACACGCTCTTGGGCATATTGTGCTGCTTGCTGATAGGCGCGCTCAGCAATTGCAACACCTTCTAAGCCAACCGCTAAGCGCGCATTGTTCATCATCGTGAACATATATTCCAGTCCACGATTGGCTTCACCGACCAGATAGCCAATTGCACCACCGGATTCCCCAAAAGACATCACTGCCGTTGGGCTCGCATGAATACCTAATTTATGTTCAATCGAGACGCATTTCACATCATTGCGCTTTCCTAAACTACCATCGACATTCACCAAAAACTTAGGAACAATAAATAATGAAATCCCCTTGACCCCTGGGGGTGCGTCGGGCAGACGTGCAAGTACTAAATGAATAATATTTTCAGTAAAGTCATGCTCGCCGTAAGTAATAAAGATCTTGGTACCACTAAT
>ENA-UOYK01000205-UOYK01000205.1-marine-metagenome-genome-assembly--contig:-NODE-205-length-21427-cov-5.001358_pt1 | contig 21427 bp, 23 predicted proteins | sample MGYA00238174_ERZ767213 | MGnify/ENA primary metagenome ERZ767213 (study PRJEB28944, sample SAMN06267167) | marine metagenome | isolation source: Columbia River Estuary | place: USA:Columbia River Estuary...
TTTTCTTCTTGAACTGGAACCATTCCAGTTTCTGATCCTGCAAATAAAATTTTATCTTTTGTAATTGTATATCTTAAAGGCCTTAAACCATTTCTGTCTGTTGCAGCTAAAATCCAATTGCCGTCTGTTGCAGCAATCGCTGCTGGCCCATCCCAAGGTTCAATGACAGAATTTAAATAATTATACATATCTCTATAAGCTTGAGGGATAATTTTGCTTCTTTTAGACCATGCTTCAGGCATCAACATCATTTTAACAAGAGGCAGTAATCTTCCTGATCTTGTTAACAATTCAAAGACAGCATCAAGACAAGCTGTGTCAGAACTTCCAGATTTTAAAATGGGTTTTAAGTCATCAATATTTGGATATAAATCAGACTCCAGTCCCTGCTCATGGGTCTTCATCCAATTCACATTTCCTTTTAAAGTGTTGATCTCACCATTGTGAGCTAAAATTCTAAAAGGTTGAGCGAGTTCCCAACTTGGAAAAGTATTCGTTGAATACCTTTGATGAAAAATTGAAAATCTAGAAATAAATCTTTTATCTAATAGATCTGGATAAAAATCTGACAAATGTTCAGCAAGAAACATTCCTTTATAGATTATTGATCTTGAACTAATTGATGAAATATAAAAATCTTTTAATTGCGACTGAGTAATTTTTTTTTCAATTTTTTTTCTTACAATATAAATATTTTTTTCTAATTCTTCTGAACCTGTTTTTTTTATTGGAGAAAATAATATTTGCTCGATTTCTGGTCTTGTATCGTTTGCCTTAATACCAAGAACTTTTGCTTTTACAGGAACCTGCCTCCATCCAAAAATATAAAAATTATTAGACAGTAGTTCGTGTTCAACAATAGTTCTGCAAGCTTCTTGTGCTCCATAATCATTTCTAGGTAAAAAAATCATACCAACACACAATTGGTCATTTTTATGAGTGTGATGTCCTGTAATTTTTATTTGTTCTTCAAAAAAATCTTTTGACAACTCAACATGAATTCCAGCTCCATCGCCCGTTTTTCCGTCCTTGTCTACTGCTCCTCTGTGCCAAACAGCTTTGAGAGCTTCGATTCCATTTTCAACTACTTCTCTTCTTGGTTTTCCATCAATTGAAGCAACAAAACCAACCCCGCACGCATCATGCTCATCTTCTTTTTTATAAACCCCTGCTTTAATAAGTTTTTGTAAATTTTGATCTAAAATTTTCATAAATAACTAAGCAACCATTCTTTTTTTTAATGATTGAGAAATTTTATTTTTTAAATAAATATCCATTGCTTCCGCAGCATCTCTTCCGTCTTTGATAGCCCACACAACTAAAGATGCTCCTCGAACGATATCTCCGGCTGCAAAGATTCCATCTAAATTTGTTTGCATTGTTTTAAGATCTATTTTGATAGTTCCCCATTTAGATACATCAAGTGTTGGTTCTGAAAATAAAGTTGGGATATCTTCAGGATCAAATCCTAAAGCTTTAATTACCATGTCTGCTTTAATTTTAATTTCAGAGCCCTGAATAATTTCAGGCGCTTGTCTTCCAGTTGCGTCTGCTTCTCCTAATTTCATTTTATTAAGGACAACTTCTGTCACTTTTCCATTTTTTCCAATAAATTCCTTTGGATTTGTGAGCCATTGAAAATCTACTCCTTCTTCTTCAGCATTAGCAACCTCTCTTGCTGAACCCGGCATATTTTTTTTATCTCTTCTATATAGACATTTGACTGATTTAGCGTTCTGTCTTATTGAAGTTCTAACGCAATCCATTGCTGTGTCGCCTCCTCCTATTACTACAATATCTTTTCCTTCAGCATTTAAATATCCATCATCAAACATTTTAACTTTATCTCCTAAGCCTTTTCTGTTTGAAGCTGTTAAAAATTCCATTGCTGGGTAAATATTTTTAAGATTTGATCCTAAGATTTCCACCTCTCTAGATTTGTATACTCCTGTTGCAATTAATATCGCATCATGTTTTTTTCTAAGCTCAGATAGAGTTGCATTTTTTCCAACTACAAAATTTAATTCAAATTTAATTCCACCTTCCTTTAAAAGTTTTGTTCTTCTTTCAACAATATTTTTTTCTAATTTAAAATTAGGAATGCCATAAATTAATAATCCACCTGGTCTGTCGTATTTGTCATAAACCGTAATTTCATATCCAATTTTTCTAAGCTGCTCAGCGGCTGCAAGACCTGCTGGTCCTGCTCCTATAATACCAACACTTTGTCCTAAATCTTTTTTAATTTTAATTGGTTTGACCCAGCCCTCTTCAAAAGCAGTATCTGTAATAAATTTTTCTATTGAACCAATAGTAACTGTACCATGCCCTGCTCTCTCAATTACGCAATTTCCTTCACAAAGTCTGTCTTGAGGGCAAATTCTACCGCAAACCTCTGGCATATTATTAGTTGCTGAAGAAATTTCATAAGCTTCTTCTAATCTTCCTTCAGCTGCTAACTTTAACCAATCAGGAATATTATTTGAAAGCGGACAGTGAATTTGGCAATAAGGAACCCCGCACTGCGAACATCTGCTAGATTGTTCTTCTGCTTTTGGAGCAATATAGTTTTTATAAATTTCAGAAAAGTTTTTAACCCTTTGAGATGGGTTAAACTTTTCAGGAGTTTGTCCTTTTGTATTGACAAACTTGAGCATTTTTTCAGTCATTAACTAAAATACCTAAAATTTAGTGTTTTTTACTATTATTCACATAAAACCTATATTTTTAAAAGATAAATTAGGTCAGTAATAATGTAGTAATTTATGTTATTTATCAATTAATAAGTAAAATTAAGGTTTTTTATTAACATTCAATTAATAATTGTAAGCAATGTTTAACTAATAATTAAATTTATAAAGCTAACTGCCTAGACTAAAGCTTTAATTATGGATGAATTTATCAAAATAATAATTCTTGGAATCGTTCAAGGTATCACAGAATTTTTACCAATCTCATCCAATGCTCATCTTATTATGCTAGAGCGGCTATTAGATTATCATAATCACAATGAAATTTTAAATCTTATTTTTCACTTGGGTTCTTTGCTTGCAATCATCACTTATTTTTTTTCAGAGCTTTTGGGATTGTTAAAAAAACCAAAGATGATTTTTAATATAATTGTCGCAACTGTACCTGTAATTGTTGTTGGGTATTTTGTTTATAAATTTCGCCTTATAAATTACGGATATTTTTCAATAAAGATAATTGCTGCTACTTTAATTATTTTTGGAATTCTTTTGTTTATTAGCGACAAGATTAGCCATTCAAAAACATTATATAAAGATCTTAATTTAAAAAGCTCTTTAGTAATTGGACTATTTCAAATTATTTCTCTTATTCCTGGTGTAAGCAGATCGGGTATTACTTTAACGGCAGGACGTTTTTTAGGATATTCAAGATTTGAAGCTGCAAAATTTTCATTCTTTTTATCAATACCAACAACTGCGGGAGCATGTTTTCTTGGGGTTGTGGATTTAATTAAAACAAATAATTCAGATTTAAATTATATTGCAATAGTTGCTTTTATTACTTCTTTTTTGTCTTCTTATCTTACAATAAAATTGTTTTTATCTTTCATATCTAAATTCAATTTAAATATTTTTATTTATTACAGAATAATTCTTGGGACATTTATATTATTATTTCTTTAGCGAATAACCTGACTAAAAATATAATTAGGTAATACTGTTTCAACAGTCCTTGTTGATATGCCAAGCTCTTTAAAGCCAGGATACTGATTTGAACAAGTATTATCAGATTTTAGTATTTCTAACTGATCTTCTGTAAGCAAAGGATTGGGTAATAATTGCATTATTTTTGCCTGTAATCTTGCCGCAAAGTCTGGAAGTTCTATTATAAATCTTTTCTTTTTTAATGACACAAGCAACGTCTCTATTAATTCTTTAAAAGTATAAATTTTAGGACCTCCTAATTCGTAAACTTTATTAGGATTAATTTGTTCTATAATTTTAATAATAGCATCAGTAACATCACCGACATAACATGGTTGAAACTTTGTTTTGGCACCCGCAAGAGGAATAATAGGCAAAAGATTTATTAACTTATTAAATAAATTAAAAAAATTATCATTTATTCCAAATACAATACTAGGACGTACAATAATCGAATTTTTATAATTATTAATAATCGCTTCTTCACCTTGAAATTTAGATTTAATGTACAAAGAGTTAGAATTTTTATTTACGCCTAATGCTGAGATATGAATAAATTTTTTAGTAATTTCTTTATCTAAAATACTTGTTAAAAACTTTGGAAATAAATGATGTATATGATCAAATTTTTGATTTTTTTTCTCAAACAAAACTCCTATACAATTAACTACAATCTCTGAACTCTTAATAAATTCATTAAGATTTGAAAAATCAAAAGGATTAAACTTTAAAACTTCAATTTGACCTGGTTCTCCCATTGGTTTTAGGTAGCCATGTAGATATGGATTTCGTGTTGGAACTATTATTTTAAAACCTTTTTTTGCAAGTTTAGCTATTAGATTTCGAGCTATAAATCCTGTGCCGCCGAAGACTGTTATTGTCTTTTTTTCTGCCATTGTTTAATCATAATAATTAACGATAATACCTTTTATTTAACAATGCTATGAAAGTCAAAATCCATAAAAACGATCTGCCTAATAATTTAAATCTAGGAAAAATTATTGCAATTGATACTGAAACGATGGGCCTTGATTATAAAAGAGATCCTCTTTGCCTTGTTCAAATATCTTCTGGCAATGAAGAGGTTCATTTAATTCAAATTAATAGAAAAACATTTAAAGCTGATAATTTAAAAAAAATACTAGAAGATAATGATATTAAAAAAATTTTCCAATTTGCAAGATTTGATCTTGCGGTTTTAAACTACTATCTAAAGGCAGATATTAACAATGTGTACTGTACAAAGATTGCATCAAAAATCGGCAGAACCTACACGGACAAACACGGTCTTAAAGATTTATGTAAAGAGCTTTTAAACATTGAACTATCAAAACAAATGCAAAGTTCTGATTGGGGTTCTGAAACTTTAACTGAACAACAGGTAAATTATGCTGCATCAGATGTTTTGTATTTACACAAAATAAAAGAGGAGCTTGATAAAATTTTAATTAGAGAAAACCGAATGGAACTAGCTGAGCACTGTTTTAAATTTTTAAAACATCGAGTAACATTAGATCTTGCTGGATGGAATAATCAAGATATTTTTGCGCATTAGATGATACAAAATCAAAAAATAAAATTCGCTAAAGAAGTAATTTTTCAAGAAATCAGTGCATTAAAAAAATTATCTAAATCTTATAATGCTAATTTTATTAAGGCCATTGATCTTATCCAGAAATGTAAAGGGAAAATAATATGTGTTGGCATGGGAAAATCAGGTCATATTATTCGAAAAATTTCCGCAACATTAAGCTCTGTAGGAGTTCCTTCTATTTATCTTCATCCGTCAGAAGCTGCTCATGGTGATCTTGGCGCTTGCAACCCAAAGCAAGATTGTTTTTTGATTATGTCTTATTCTGGAAATACTGATGAATTAAAAATTATTTTAAATTATGCACACAAATTTAAAATGCCCATTATTGGTGTTGCCTCAAGAGAAAATTCAACTTTAATTAATGCAAGCACAATTAAAATTGTTCTTCCTAAAGTAAAAGAGGCTGGTCTTGACATTGTTCCAACAAGCTCAACTTCAATGTTGCTTGCTTGGGGTGATAGCGTTGCAATAACGCTAATGAAATTAAATAAATTTAGTAAAGAAAAATTTGCTGTTTATCATCCATCGGGGACATTAGGAAAACAACTTACGCGTGTTAAAGATATTATGATTAAAAAAGTAGACGTACCTTTTATCAATGAAAATTTATCTGTAAAAAATGCTGTTATTCAAATTACTAAAAAAGCTTATGGCTGTGTGCTTGTTGTAAATAAATCTAAAAAAGTTACAGGAATTATAACAGATGGCGACATTAGACGTTCAATTCACAAGAAGAATTTTTTAGAAAAAACTGCAAAAGAAGTAATGACTAAAAAACCAAAAATGATTTCTGAAAATACACTGGCGGGATCTGCTCTTGATATAATGAATAAGAAAAAAATTACTTCTCTTATTGTTAAGGGTAAAAATAATAATTACGGACTAATTCATATACATTCTCTTATTAGTTTTGGAGTTTAATGAAACTCAATGAGATAAGAAAAAAACAGCTTAAAATTATAAGTATTGGTCTTATAGTAATCTTTATCGTCTATTTCGTTTATCCAACTATCAATACTTTTAGATTAAAACTAACATCAAAAAATATTAAGCCAACTGAGGGAGCTGAAAGTAATGTGTTTGAAAATATTAGCTATATCGGCGTTGATGCAAGTGGAAAACAGTATAACGTTAGAGCAAAACTTGCGACTATTGATAAAGACAATCAAGATCTTATAAGCTTAAAAGAAGTTGATAGTGATTTTTTATTAAAAGATGGAAGTATTATAAAAATTATAAGCAAAATAGGTTTATTTAACAAAACAACAAATGATATTTTGTATGAACAGAATGTTAAAATAACTCAGAAAGATGGAGTGGTAACTGCAAACCGAGCTGAGTATCTTGTAAAATCAAATAATATATTTGTAAGTGGCAATGTAATTGCAGATTTTGTTGAGACAGACTCAAAAACTAAAAAGCGACGTACTAGTCAAATTAAAGCGGATAAGGTAATAATTGATACCTTTAAAAAAACTGTTGAAGTTGTAATGGAAGAAAAAGGCAAACAAGTTACCGGAACATTAAGTAATGAAAGATAAAGATCAAAAATTTACAGTCATATCTAATAAAAAAGTAATTAAAAGATTTGCAGCTATTGCTGATTCTAATATCTCTGATTCTTCGGAAAAAATTGATGAACCAAAAAAAGAAGTTCCAGAAGAAAAGCCTTTTATTCTCTCTAAAAACAATCTCATAAAAGAAGAAGGTGTAATTCTAGAAAAAAAAACAACAATTAAAGAGTTAGCAGAAGAAACAATCGCTGAACCTGCCGTTGTTAAAAAAATTAATAAAAAATTAAATAATAATGTTTTTAAACTTATCTCGGATGACTATTATTATAATAAAGAGCCATCAACACTTGAAATTAGCCATTTAACAAAAATAATCAAAAAAAGAGTTATTCTTAAAGATGTAAGCGTAAGAGTAAATCCCCAAGAAATTGTTGCCTTACTTGGTCCAAATGGTGCTGGTAAGACAACTATGTTTTCAATAGTGCTTGGAATTTTAAATCCAACTCAAGGTAAAATCATTTTCAATAATAAAGTAATTAATGAACTTCCAATTCATATGCGTGCAAAGGAAGGAATCAGCTATCTTCCACAATCAAGATCAATCTTTAGAGGACTAACTGTTGAAGAAAATATTAGAGCGGTTGCAGAAGTTGCAATCAAAGACCAAGAAAAGGAAGACGAATTAGTAGAGCATTTATTAAATGAATTTAAAATTGCACATCTTCGAACTGCTTCAGCGCTAAGTCTTTCTGGAGGAGAAGCAAGAAGAGTTGAAATCGCAAGATGCTTAACAACATCTCCTAAAGTGTTATTATTAGATGAACCGTTTGCAGCTTTAGATCCTATTGCAATCATTGAACTTAAAGAAATGCTTAGACATCTAAAAGATAAAGGCATTAGCATTTTCATTACCGATCATAACGTTAAGGAAACTCTTGATATTGTAGATAGAGCGTACATTATTAATAGTGGAGAATTAATTGCTGAAGGATCTCCACAAGAAATTGTTGAAAATAAAAAAGCAAGACAGCTTTACTTAGGATCTCAATTTAGAATTTAATTATCTATCAATAATTTTACTTAGAACTGATCTTGCTAATTTTCCCATAAAGAATGCAGGAATTAACGCTATAAAAAAAGCAGGTATCCAAGCTCTAATCCAGATTAAAAAAAAATTATCTACAAATCCTATATTCATTAATGAAATAATAAATGACATCATAATACTCATGCCAAATGCCATAATGACAGTAAAAATATAAGGCTCAAATTTCTTATTTAATTTCACGATAATTAGTAGTTTAAATTAATTTAATAAAGAATCTGCTATAATTGTCAAATTCATTATGAAAAGAAATCCTGTAGCTAAAGCTCTTCGAACGCCAAAATTTAAAAAGAGAATTATTAAAGATAAAAAAAAATATAATAGAAAAAAAAATAAAAGAATTTTAAAATAAAATTTATTTATTTCGTAAAGATTTTCTATACTCAGATGGTATTTGAAAATTCATTGACCAAATACCAAGTTTGTTTTCTTTTGCGTATTTTTCATCTTCAATAAAATCTTTAGAATATTGAGAATATGCAACCGCATAACCCTCTCTTACCATAAATCTAGATAAACTTTCTTTACCAATAAAACATTCCGCAACTAATCTTTGGTAACGATCTTTATCTTTTACGATACATTCAGGAATTTTATCTGCAATTTTATTTTTAAGAACGCTTTTTGCAATAACTCCACATTGAATTTTTGTATTATCTTTTTCACAAATTTGTTTTATTTCTGGAGCGTCAATACCAAAAAAACGGTACTTAAGTTTTCCTATATGAATAGTATCTCCATCAATTACTTGGATTTTTTTCTCACTAGCAATTAAAATGGTTGATAAAAAAAAAGAAAATATAAAGAAATAAATAATTTTTTTCATGAAAAATTATTTAAAAAATTGCTATTTTTTTTCTTCGAATATTTTGAATTTGATCAAGAACTTTAATATTTAATTGATCTAGCTGTTTACTCTTAAGGTCTCTTAAATTTTGTACGGCCTCTAAAAATCTTTCTGACTCAGTACTTGTGATAAAATCTTTGGTTAAGGTTATAAATTTTTCAAGATAATTTTTTCTCTCAAAAGGACGTTTGCCGAAAGGATTAGCATCAGCAATTCCTAGTTCGTCTTCAATTTTAGTTCCATCTTTCATTTTAATAACAATTCTGCCTCCAAAACATTTTTTTTTTGGGTCTTTGTCGTGATATTTTTTAGTCCACTCTTTATCTTCAAAAGTTTTAATTTTCTTCCAAAGAGCTACTGTGCTTTCTTTTTTTGCTCTTTCTGGTTTATAAGAATCTTCATGATGCCACTTGCCATCTTCGAGAGCGACTGCAAAAATATACATGATAGAATGATCTAATGTTTCTCTGCTTGCATTAGGATCCATTTTTTGAGGATCGTTTGCACCTGTTCCAATTACATAATGAGTGTGATGGGAAGTATGAATTTCAATACTATCTATTTTAGAAATATCTTTAATTTTTGTTCTCATATCACGTGCTAAATCTATCAGGGCTTGCGCTTGATATTCTGCAGAATGTTCTTTGGTATATGTTTCAAGAATTACTTTTTTTGCCTCACCTTTTTCTGGCAAAGGAACAATATATTCAGCATCAGGTCCTGATAAAATTCTAGCTATTACGCTATCTTCTCCTTCATAAATTGGATTAGGAGCTCTTTCTCCTCTCATGCAACGATCAACTGCTTCAATTGCAAGTTTTCCAGCATGCGCAGGAGCAAATGCTTTCCAGCTAGAAATATCTCCTTTTCTAGATTGTCTTGTTGAAATTGTTGTGTGCAAAGCTTGTTGTACGGCTTGATAAATAGTTTCAGTATCTAATTTTAAAAGAGATCCTAATCCAGCTGCAACACTAGGTCCTAAATGTGCAATGTGATCAATTTTATGTTCATGAAGACAAATTCCTTTAACTAAATTTACTTGAATTTCATAACCAGTTAAAATCCCTTTAATTAAATCTAAACCATTTGAATCTTTTTGTTGTGCCACAGCTAAAATGGGAGGAATATTATCTCCAGGATGACTGTAATCTGCTGCTAAAAAAGTGTCATGAAAATCTAATTCTCGAACTGCTGTACCATTTGCCCACGCAGCCCATTCACAATCAAATTTTTTAGATGAATCAATTCCAAAAACTGTTGCTCCGTTTACTCTTGGATGAGCCAATGCCATTTCTCTAGCAGTTGTAACTGGTTGTCTTGAAAAAGATGCTATAGCAACAGATGCATTATCAATAATTCTATTAATCACCATATCAGCTGCTTTTTCATCTATAGCTGAATTGTCACTTGCAACTTTAGCAATTCTATAAGCAAGCTGATCTTCTTTTGGTAAATTTACTTTTGATGGATAAACTTTAACTTTAAATTCTTTCAAGATAATTTCTTATAATATTCAAAATATAAAATAACAATATTTTTAATTAACTCTTTTTATACTTAAAATTTTATCTCCTACTTTTATATTGTTTTGTTCAAACCAACCTTGATTAACTTCAAGCGCAAGCACTATAGGTTGTCCTGAACAATGTTCTGTTAAAGATAAAGGCTGCATATTTGTTATTTTTACTATTGTGTTTGTTTTGTTAATAAAAGCTATCGACAAAGGTATTTGTGTATCTTTCATCCAAAAACACGGACTGGATCCTTCTTCAAAAATAAATAACATGCCACTGTCTTTTCCTAAAGCTGGACGATTCATTAAACCCTCACTTTGCTCTTCATCTGTCTCTGCTATTTCGGCAATTAACTTTTTAGTCCCAATTTCAATTTGAACTTTTGAAAGTTGGGCAAAAGAGCTGTTTGTTAATAAAAAAGTAAGAATTAATAACTTTGCAATCTGTTTCATTATCTTTTTTGACTATTTCCTTTTGATAAAGAGACTGGATATTTTATAACATTTTTTTTTAATTTTGCGTAAAAGCTTTTCTCAATATCAATGTTCATTTTTTGCGAAATTCTTAATAAATAAAAGAATATATCGGCAATCTCATCTGCTACTTTTTCCTTATCTATTTTTTTTAAATCACTTTCTTTTAACCATTGAAAGATCTCTACAAGCTCCGAGGCTTCTACTGATAAAGCCATGGATAGATTTTTTGGGGAATGAAATTGATCCCAGTCTCTTTCTTTTACGAAGTTTTTAATTTTTTGATTAATTTTCTTTAAATCCATAACAAAATAGTTATTTAATTTAATTACATGTTTAAATTACATAAAAAATTACTCAAAACTACTCATTCTGTAGCTGAACTAAACTTATGCACTGCGCGGTTGATGGATAATGCTAAATTTCCTTGGCTCATTCTTATTCCAAAAAGAAAAAACGTTAGACAAATATTAGACTTAAATAAAAAAGATCAAATAAAACTTATGGAAGAAATTGATTATTGTAGCAAAGTTATGAAAAAAGCTTTTAGGGCTTTTAATTTAAATGTAGAAAAAATTGGAAATATTATCCCGCAATTACACATTCATATTATAGCAAGAAATAAAAAAGATAGTTCGTGGCCTCTTTCAGTTTGGGTTGTAAAAGGAAAGCCTTATAAAAAATCTCATTTGAGTGAAACGATAAAGAAAATACAAAAACTTATTTAATATGCTGAGCTATAGGCACGGATATCACGCTGGAAATGCAGCTGATGTGCTAAAACATTTTATACTTCTTTATGTTTTAGATTATGTAAAAAAAAAAGATAAAAATTTTATCTTTATTGACTCTCATGCAGGTGCAGGAAAATATTCTATTTCTGATCCTTATATGCAAAAAAATAAAGAGTATCTTCAAGGTATTGAAAAAATATTTAAAATAAATAATGATGATATTTTTTTAAAAAATTATTTAGACTTAATAAAATCAATAAACTCTAATTCTGATCTTAAAATATATCCTGGCTCATGCTATCTTGCTGCTAAAAGTTTAAGAATAGATGATAAGCTTCATTTTCTTGAGTTGCATCCTACAGAATTTATAAATCTTAAAAAAAATTTTGAGAATGATTCAAGAATAATTATTGAAAACGAAGATAGTTACAAAAGACTTAATAAATTATTACCTCCTAAAGAAAAACGTGCAGTAGTACTAATTGATCCATCGTATGAACTTAAAGATGAATATGAAAAAGTATCAAATATGTTATCGGATTGTTATAAAAAATTTCCTCTTGGTGTTTATATTGTTTGGTATCCTGTATTAAATAATAAAAAATCTGAATCATTTGTTTTTAATATTTTAAAAGAAAATTATAAAAATCTCTCTCATATAGAAATTATTACGGACAGTTCTAATGATGGAATACAAGGCAGTGGTTTATTTATAATTAATTGTCCTTGGTCTATAGAAAAAGATATTAAAAAAAGTTTAGAGACTATTTTTGATTGTTTAAAAAAATCTAATGATCTTTCTAAATTACTATTTAAAAATAATATTAATTAAACAAATAAACTTGCTATTCCAAGAAATGCAAAAAAACCAACAACATCTGTAACAGTTGTTACAAAAACAGTTGCTGAAACTGCAGGGTCTATCTTCATTTTATTTAATGTTACTGGAATAGCAATTCCCGCTAGACCGGCTACTGTTAAATTTACAATCATGGCCGCGCCAATAAGAATGGATATTTTTAAATCATGAAACCAGAAATAAACAAAAACTCCTGTAATTACTGCAAATACTAGTCCGTTTAATAAACCAGTTACAACCTCTCTATTAATAATTTTCATCACATTTTTTGCATTCAATTGTTGTGAAGCTATTAATTGAATCGTTACTGTTAGTGTTTGTGTTGCAGCATTTCCTCCCATAGACGCAACAATTGGCATTAGGACTGCAAGAGCAATAACTTTCTGAATTGTATTTTCAAATATTCCAATGACAAATGAAGCTAAAACTGCAGTGAACAAGTTAATAAGTAACCACCAAAATCTATTTTTAGATGTTTCTACAGGATTATCGCTTATGTCTTCTGCAGCTCCGATACCCCCTAATCTTAAAGCATCCTCAACTGCTTCTTCTTTAACAATCGTTACAACGTCATCTCCTGTTATAACTCCGATTAATTTTTGTTCTTTATCAACAACTCCAGCTGAAACTAAATTATATTGAGTAAAAATATTACCAACTCTTTCTTTATCAAGATCTGCTGCAATGAAAGTTTTATTTTCTGCTACTAAATTTTTTACTTTCATATTTGGATCTGATCTTAAAATATTTGAAATAGATGCATTGCCGATTGGCTTTCCGTCTTTATCTACAACAAAAATTTCTAAAAACTGCTCAGGTAAATCTGTTGAGTCTCTTAAAAAATCCATAGTTTGACCAACTGTCCAATCTAAATCAATAGTTACAAACTCTCTCTGCATAATTCTTGCAGCAGAATCTTTTGGATATTTTAATCCTAATCTAAAAAAATTTTGATCTTTTTGAGGAAGATTATTTAAAATTTGATTTTGAAATTCTTCAGGAACATTTTCTATAATTTGAAAAGCATCATCTGATTCTAATTGTTTTATAATTGAAGAAATTATATCTGGAGAAAGCTGTTCTAATATTTCTTTTTGTAAAATATCAGATAATCCCAATACTACTTCAGGGTTTAAATCTGCAGATTTATGACTAAATAATTTTATTTGAACTTCATTAGGTAAAATTTTAATTAAATCAGCAACGTCTGCCGGATGGTATTTATCTAATAATTCGTGAACAAAAATAAAATTATTCTGCTTAACGCTTTCAGTTAAAGAATTAATTTGTTCTTCGGTAAAAACATGCCCTGTTCTGACTTTAGAAGTTTTGCTAGCTTCTTGGGGCATGAAAATCTCACATATAGGTTCAGCTACTACCTATAACGAATTTGATTAAAAAAAAAGCCTAATTTTAAAACTTAGTACTGTTTTTTTGATCTAGATTCTTTTGGAGCTGTGCTCTTTGCTTTTTTCTTTTCTTTTCTTGTATCGCGACTTTTTGCCATAATAAAAATAAACTACATTAAATATTAATTAATTCTATTGAATTAATTATCGACACCGATATAGCAATACAGGCTTAATTGTGGATGTTTTTTAATAATAAAAATAAAGAATTCTTAGGTATTGCATACATGATTTTATGTATGTTTTTCTTCTCTATTAATGATGCTTTTATAAAACATATTCTCTTTGTTTATAAAGACATCACTATACTTGGAGAAATAATCTTTATTAGAGGAATCTTCTCAACGGTTATTTTGGGTTTATATTTATATTATAAAAAAAAATTAAATTTTAAAGTTATTACCTCTAAACCTCTGCACCTTAGAGGATTGGTAGAATCTGTTGCTGCTATATTTTTCTTTTTAGGACTTATGTATCTTCCTTTTGGAGAATTATATTCTCTTATGAATTTAGCTCCGATTTTAATTACAGCTTCTGGAGCGTTTATTCTTGGAGAAAAAGTAGGATGGAGAAGATGGACAGCTGTAATTTGTGGATTTTTTGGTGTCCTTATCGTTATAGACCCAAATAATTTAAAATTTGGTTTTGCTTTTATTTATCCTCTTATCGCAGCAATTTTTATTACTCAACGAGATACAATTACTAGAAAATTTTTAAATGAATTTGATAGTTTGCAAATTGTTTTTATTACTTCATTTTCAGTTATGATATTTTTTGGTTTTGGAATGTTTCTAAACTACAAACCTATTAATTTAGAAATTTTTATATATATTTTTCTTTCAGCTTTTTTTGTAACCCTTGGATATTATTTTTCAGTTCTAACTATCAAGGCAGCAAATATTTCAACTACTTCTCCATTTCGTTATACAATAATAATCTTCGGCATAATTTTAGGTTACTTTATATTTAATGAAATCCCTTCTTTAAATATGATTCTTGGTTCGTTAATCATTATGGGTAGTGGTATATTTATTATTTTAAGACAAAAAAAAATTGGAATAATTAAATAATGGCAACACTAAATACGCTTGTTGATTTACTAAAATCAAAAGCAAAAAAAACTACTGAGGATGATGATTTATTAGAATTTGAAAAGGGAAAATATTTTTTTGGGATTGTTAAAAATGAAAACAAATATGAAGGGATTACTATTAGTAGAAAATTTGAAGCAAAGTATTCAAAAAGAATTGGCTTTAAGATTATAGATACAATTGATGAATATTCTGAGAAAAATCAGGCAAGAATTATGCGATATTTAGAGGATTAAAATAAAAGTATGTTAAGTTATTTTATCCTACAGTAGTAAATGTGATAAAATTATTTTAAATTAAATAAAAAATATGCCTTCATTTGATGTTGTAAGCAGAATTAACTATCAAGAATTTGATAATGCTCTTGCTAATTGTTTAAGAGAAATCGCAACTCGTTATGACTTTAAAGGTCTTAATATTTCAATTGAAAGAAAAGATAAAACAATCACAACACTTGCACCCGATAATTTAAAACTTAAACAGGTAAATGAATTACTACAAACGCATCTTATTAGACGCAAAGTTGATCCAAGAGTAATTAATATAAAAAATTCAGAAACTGCAACCGGTGGAACCGTTAGGCAAATTAGCGAGTTAAAAGAAGGAATTGATCAGGAAAGTGCTAAAAAAATTATTACACAAATCAAAAGTTTAAAACTTAAAATCCAAGTAAAAATTCAAGGAGAAGAATTACGAGCAGATGGAAAAAAGAGAGATGATTTACAAGAAGCGATTGCTGCTATCAGAACCATTGATATTGGTCAGCCAATGGAATTTGTAAATTTTAGAGACTAGGCTTATTTCTTTTGATTAAAGACTTAATCCTTTTACTAAACTTAGGTTTCTTTTTAAAACTACGATCTTTTGAAGACTTTCCGCTATATCTTTTTGTCATTTTGCCACAGAGTAATATAATAATTTAAATAATAAAATTTTAAAATGAGATTTATAAATATTCTTTTATTAATATTATCTTTGTTTACTCTGCAAGTATCTGCTCAACACAAGGACACTAAGAACCATAATCATAAAAGTATTGAAGCTAAGAACCCTTATCCTTCAGTAGATATTAAAGTTATTAAAGATGCAAAGTCTGGTTACAATATTCAATTAGTTACTAAAAATTTTAAATTTACTCCTGAAAAAGTTAATAAAGAAAACGTGATGAATGAAGGACATGCGCATATCTATATTAATGGAAATAAAAATAGAGTTTATTCTGAATGGTATCATATAGAAGATGAAAAACTAACTCAGCCAATTAACCAAATCAGAGCCACATTAAATGCCAATGATCATTCTGAGTACACCGTAAATTCAAGACCGATTGAAGCCATTGGAGCTATCAAAAACGAAAATATTGGCAATTGGTATAATAATAAAAAATAATTACTTACAAGGCAGATTAGATTTTTTCCAACCCTCGCCTGTTGAGGGATTACCTTCAAAACCATCTGAAATATTAATTAAGTTTTTATAACCTTGCTGTTGTAATAATTTTGCAGCAGCCATCGATCTAACTCCTGATCTGCAAATAACTAAAATATTATCTTTTTTAGAAACTTTTTTATCAAGAAATTCTTTAACAAAATTTTCATTTTTTTGTCTATCAGGTCCTAATAAAATAGAGATAAATAATGTTTTAGAATTTAAAGATTCTGCATCAGGTTTTCCAACGCCGTTCCACTCTTCTTCTGTTCTAACATCAAGAACAACACTATTTGAATTATCATTCAAAAAATCTTTAATTTTTTCTGATGGAATATTAAATATTTCACTCATAAAACTATTTTATATTTCCAAATGATAATGTTTTTAATTCTAAATATTCTTCCATTCCATATTTTGCACCTTCTCTCCCGATACCGGACTGTTTAATTCCTCCAAAAGGCATATAAGCACTTGCGAAAATTCCAGTATTAATTCCAATCATTCCTGCCTCAATAGCCTCTGCCACTCTCCAAATTCTTGCGATATCTTTTGAGAAAAAATATGCAGCAAGTCCAAACTCAGTATTATTTGCAAGATCAATTACTTCTTGCTCAGTTTTAAATTTGAAAAACGGTGCCACAGGACCAAACGTTTCTTCATTTGCAAGTTTCATGCTGTCATTAACATTTGCAAGAACGGTTGCTTCATAAAATCTTCCACCAAGTACGTGACGCTTTCCTCCAAGTTCAATAGTTGCTCCTTTTGCAACAGCATCTTTTATATGCTCTTCCACTTTTGCAATCGCTGCATCATCAATTAAAGGGCCTAATTGAGTTTCGCCTTTTAAACCATCGCCCATTTTTAATTTTTTTATAACCTCAACAACTTTTTTGATAAAATTATCATAAATTTTTTCTTGAACATAAATTCGATTTGGAGAAACGCATACTTGTCCTGTATTTCTGAATTTTCCAAGCATAAGTCCTTCAACAGCAGCATCAATATCGCAATCATCAAATACAATAAATGGAGCATTGCCTCCAAGTTCTAAAGAAAGTTTTTTCACCGTATTTGCACTTTGTTGCATTAAAATTCTTCCAACCGCTGTGCTTCCAGTAAATGAAATTTTTCTAACTTTTGAATTTGAAGTAATTTCTTTACCAATCTCTTCAGGCTCGCCGGTTATTATATTTATAACTCCTTTTGGAAATCCTGCTTGTTCAGCAAGAACTACAAATGCAATTGCAGTAAGTGGTGTTTGCTCTGCAGGTTTAATTACAAAAGTACATCCAGCTGCAAGTCCTGGTGCGCATTTTCTTGTAATCATTGCTGCTGGAAAATTCCAAGGTGTAATTGCGGCGCAAACTCCTATTGGCTGTTTAAGAGTTATCATACGTTTATCTTTTATTGGATCTGGAAGAACGTCTCCGTAAACTCTTTTTGCTTCTTCAGCAAACCACTCTATAAAATTTGCAGCATAAATAATTTCACCTTTTGCCTCACTCAAGGGTTTTCCTTGCTCAGCTGTCATGATCGTTGCTAGATCATCTTGATTATCAATAACTAACTCATACCATTTCTTTAAAATCTTAGATCTTTCATGAGCTGTAAATTTTGACCATGATTTAAATGCAAGCTCTGCTGCATCAATTGCATTTATAGTTTCTTTTTTTCCAAAATTTGGAACCTCTGCTATCAACTCTCCAGTTGCTGGATTTATAACTTTGATTTTTTTATCAGAACTAACCCATGCTCCATTCACGTAACACTTATTAATAAGTAAGTTCTTATTCTTTATATTCATGCTTAAGTATGTTTTTAGGCTTAAATTCAACGTTTTTTAATAATATATATAAACTAATTGAAACTCAAACCTTAGAATATTTTAACTTGTCAACGTTTCTGGTCTAGATAAACTGCATTACTTTTAAAATTAACAAAACAAGGAAAATAACTAAATGTTCAAAAAAATAACTAACTTACTTACTGCAATTTCTTTTTTTGCTGTAACTACGTTATTTGGTTTTTCTGCATCTGCACAACAAGCTCCAATTGTTATTAAATTGAGCCACGTGGTTGCTGAAAATACACCAAAAGGTCTTGCTTCTTTAAAATTTAAAGAACTTGCTGAAAAGAAACTTCCAGGAAAAGTACAAGTACAAGTATTTCCAAATTCACAATTATTTGGTGATGCAAAAGAATTGGAAGCTCTTTTATTAAATGATGTTCAAATTATAAATCCATCACTTTCAAAATTTGATCGTTATACAAAAAAAATACAAGTTTTTGATTTACCTTTCTTATTTAAGGACTCAAAAGCTGCAAATGACTTTCAAAACTCAGCTGATGGAAAAGCTCTGTTAAAATCTATGGAAGACAAAGGTCTAATTGGTCTTGAGTACTGGGCTAACGGAATGAGACACTTTTCTACTAACAAAGATTTCAGAGTTCCAGCAGACGTAAAAGGTTTAAAATTCAGAATTCAAGCTTCTGATGTTTATGAATCTTTATTAAAAGCATTCGGTGCTAATGGACAAAAAATGGCATTCGCAGAAGTTTACCAAGCTTTACAAACTGGTGTGGTAGATGGACAAGAGAATACATTTTCCAATATGTACTCACAAAAATTTCATGAAGTTCAAAAAACAATCGTTGAAACAAATCATGGTATTTTAGATTACATGGTAGTTGTTAATGCTAAATGGTGGAATGGTTTACCTGCAGATATAAGAAAAGGTTTATCAGAAGCTATGAGAGAAGCGACTATTTACAATAACCAAATATCTAGAGAGAAAAATGAAGAAGCTAGAAAAGCAATCATTGACTCTGGAAAAGCAAAAGTTGTTAAATTGACTGACGCACAATTAGCTGAATGGAAAAAAGCTGTTGCTCCAGTTTATGCGCAATTTGAAAAAGACATTGGTGTTGATTTAATAAAATCTGCCCAAAAGCATAGTCAAGCAGCTCAACCAAAAGCTGAAAAGCCCGCAACTAAAAAATAATAAGTTCTAATTTTCTCCTGATGCATATATAAAATGCATCAGGGGGAATTCAAAAATTGGGTAAATTTTTTTCAAGATTTGAGGAATATTTTATTGCATTTTTAATGGCTGCAATGACAGTTGTTAATTTTGCAAATGTTTTTGTTAGATACGTATTAAAATCTAATTTACATTGGGCATTAGAATTTACAGTTATCTCATTTGCGTGGATAATATTTTTAGGAGCTGCGTGGGGAATTAAATCTGGGGCTCATATCGGAGTTGATACAGTTTTAAATCTTTTTTCTGATAAAAATAAAAGAATTATTTCAACTTTTGCAGCAATTCTATGTATTACCTACTGCATATTTATTCTTATTGGCAGCTATAATTACGTTCACAAAATATATTCTGTTGGCATTTTATCTCAAGATATCAAATGGTTGCCTCAATGGGTTCCGCGAATGGTAATGCCTGTAAGCTATGGCTTAATGCTTTATAGATTTATAGAAGCATTATGGAAAATATTAAAGGGTCAGAAAGTTAACTTAGGTTTGGCTAATGAAGCAAAGGATGCCATTGAAACCTTCAATATACCTAATAAAAAATAAATGACATCTTGGTTTTTATTCTCTTCTCTTTTTGTATTTTTGTTCATGGGTATACCCATATCTATTTGTCTAGGTCTGGCGGGCATGTTTTCTCTTTATTTCTTTGGCAGTGAGTCATTAGCGTCTTTATCTTTAAAATTATTCGAAACATCAGAACATTATACTCTAATGGCAATTCCGTTCTTCATTTTAGGTGGAACAATTATGTCAACCGGCGGAGTTGCAAAAAGATTAATAAGATTTGCGGTTGCTTGCGTAGGTCATATTAAAGGAGGACTTGCTATTGCTTCAGTTTTAGCTTGTACTTTTTTTGCAGCAGTTTCAGGATCATCACCTGCAACAGTTGTTGCTGTTGGTACAATTATGATTGCGGGCATGGTTAATGCCGGTTATCCAAAAAAATTTGCAGCAGGTATATTATGCAATGCTGGAACACTTGGAATTTTAATTCCTCCATCAATTGTAATGGTCGTATATTGCGCTGTTACAGAACAGTCAGTTGGTAGAATATTTTTAGCCGGAATTGTGCCTGGCTTAATGCTTTCGATTATGATGATGGTTGCAATATATATTTATGCAAGAATAAAAGGATTACCGTCATTGCCAAAAGCAAGTTTTAAAGAGACGTTAATCAGCGCTAAGGAAGCAATTCCTGGTTTTCTTCTTTTATTTATTATAATGGGCGGGATTTATGGAGGAGTTTTCACTCCAACAGAAGCAGCAGCAGTTGCAGCAGTTTATGCAGTTCTAGTTTCGCTTTTTATTTATAAAGATATAACCATTAATGATCTTCCAAGAGTGTTTGTTGACGCTTCAAAGACTACTGTGATGGTAATGTTTATTATCGCAAATGCAATTTTGTTTGCTCACGTTCTTACTACAGAAAGAATTCCTCAAGTAATATCTGAACAAATATTAAATGCAGGTCTATCTCCTATAATGTTTTTATTAATTGTGAACATAATTTTGATTATCGCAGGAGATTTCATGGAACCAACTGCAATTTTATTAATTTTAACACCTATATTTTTTCCCATTGCAATTAAGCTTGGAATAGATCCTATTCATTTAGGAATTATTATGGTTGTAAACATGGAGATCGGAATGGTGACCCCTCCTGTTGGTTTAAATTTATTTGTCACAAGCGGAATTACCGGAATGTCTATTGTAGAGGTATTAAAAGGCGCTCTTCCTTGGATGTCTATTTTAGTAGTGTTTCTTGGAATTATCACTTACTTTCCAAAAATCTCCACAGCGCTACCTGATTATTTAATGGGTCCACAGACTCCTGTAGTTCTTAAACAAAGATAATTAATTGAGTAATAAAGTTAAAATTTTAGGTGATAAAATAGCAGAAGCTAGATTTAAGAGAAAATTTTTACCAAAAATTTCAAAATCACTAATCAGTAATCCTAATATCGCAGCACAAATCTGCAGACATGCTGAAATGGAATTATTATGGAATCCCATTGGTTTTAAAGCTGGAGCCACAAATAAAAGTATGTGGAAAAAATTAAAAGCTAAAAAACCTTTCTTTTCGTATTTGTATGAAGAGAGCACATACAAAAACAAAGGCAAAATGCCTTTCCA
>ENA-UOYK01000217-UOYK01000217.1-marine-metagenome-genome-assembly--contig:-NODE-217-length-20879-cov-3.340352_pt1 | contig 20879 bp, 13 predicted proteins | sample MGYA00238174_ERZ767213 | MGnify/ENA primary metagenome ERZ767213 (study PRJEB28944, sample SAMN06267167) | marine metagenome | isolation source: Columbia River Estuary | place: USA:Columbia River Estuary...
CGGGCACGGCGATCACGAGCAGCATCTGCAGCATGAACGAGTCACTCCAAGCCCAGTGCCAGGGAAGCTCCTTCCAGTTCAGGAAGACCATGAAGTCCGGCAACCGGCTCTTGTACTGGCCCTCGGTGCCGATCTCGCGCATCAGCACCATGCCCATGCCGTAGCCACCGAGCGCGAAGAACAGGCCATGGCCGAGCGACAGGATGCCTGTGTAGCCCCAGATCAAGTCGATGCCGAGGGCCACGATGCCCAACGACAAGAACCGACCCAGCAAGTTCAGGCGAAAGGGCGGCAACACCGCCGGCAGCACCAGGGCCACCACCAGGCCGTAGATGGTGAGGGCCTCCATGAAGGCGAGCGCCTGGACGGTCTTACCGAGGCCCATTTCGTCGGCGAGCAGTCCGCCGAGCGAGTTATTATGGATGTGCCAGAGCCAGGCCACGCCGACCTGCTGGTAGATGCGGAGCATCTTGCTCAATTCCTCGCGGATCGGGGCGGGCTGGAGCTTCGAGAGGTTGCGGATCGCGGACGAGCGCTGGCTCCAGGTCTCGGGCGGGGCGAAGGCGGCCTGCAGTTCCTCGGCGATGGCGTCGGCGCTCGCGAGGTCGGCGAAGCCGATCTTCAGGTTGAGGTCCAGATCCACGTCGCGCTTGGCCTCGCCGGTGATGCGGCGCTGGGCGTTGCGGATCGACTCCATCAGCTCCGGCGTGATGAGGCGCGGGCCGCGGTCGGTGTAGAAGAACATGCGCCCGCTGGAAAGCGCTTCCTGGATGACCTTCGGGGACTTGCCTTCGGGGTCGATGCCGATGGCGAAGCGGAAGCCGTCGTTCTCCTCGGACGCGTCGCACTTCGCCTTGGCGAGGTCGACGTTGCGCAGGGAGTGCGAGAGGTTGTGCGTGAAGAACGCGTCATTGTCCGTCATCAGCAGCTTATGATGGCGGGCGAGGAAGTTGAGCACCTGGATGGTGCCGGCGAGGTACCACTCGCGGGTGGTGGTCTCGAGCGTGAAGCCGCTGCGTTGCAGGACGTCGCGGAGTTCGGCGACGGGGCCGGAAGACTGCTGGGGCAGGCGGATGCGCAGCCACTTCATCGAGCCGTCGACCCACGGACGGTCGTCGCGGCCGCGTTCTTGGGAGCGGACTTCCTGCTCCTCGGGGCCGTCGTCCGGCGTCTCGCCGGCGGCGTTGGTCTGCGGGGTCGCGACGGGCTCGTCGAGATGCTCATGGACCTTATCGAGATGGTCGCCGTCCCAGGTGAGCGGGGTCTCCGGCGCGTTGGCCATGCGGAAGATCCGCAGGCCCTTGCCGATGGCGAGGAGCTGGCGCAGGTGGCGGCGGGTGAGCGGCAGGATGCCCTGCAGCTTGCCGTGGCAGAGGTTCTCGAGGATCGCCAGGAAGAAGACCGTATCGGGTTCGATGGTCCAGGCCTTGCTGCGGTCGAGGTTCTCGGGAGCGACCTGGGCGCCGTCGACGCGCAGTTCGAGGCGGCAGATGATCTCATCGCGCACGGCGGCGGTCGCGATGTTCGGCGGCACGATGAAACGCACCTCGATGGGCGTACCGCGTTTTTCCGAAAGGGTGAGGGATTTGAGCCGGGGTCCTGCCGGGGTCGTCTCCGCTTGCTTTGATTTTTCCTTCTTAGGGTCCGTCGTCTTTTCCTTGGTCACCGCCGTCGTCGGCGGTCTGCCGGGCGGGGCGGCGGGCTTGGCCGGCGGCGCGGGCTCGGCTTTCAGGTAGCCTTCCTTCGCCGCTAATACCAGGTAGGCCGCGACGGAGTGGACGCAGAGTTTTCTTCGGCCCACCGAGACGTCGCAGCCGCATTCGTTACGCTGGAAGGTGACCGAGCGGAGATTCCAGCGGGCCTCGCGGGATTCGGTGCCGTCGTCCACGAGGGCCTCCGCGACCGGAGGAGTCCAGAGGGCCTTCTTCACCTTGCCCTTGGCCACCAGCTCCTTGGCGAGGAGCACGGTCGCGCCGCCCGCGAGATCGATGAGATCGTCTTCGGAGATGTTGGGCAACGGCTGACGCGGCGCCATGGTGAGGGTGTGCGGTGAAAAGCGTCGTCCGAAAGGACGCGCCAAAGGAGGGAAAACCTAGCGGGAAGACGTATCGCCTAGACGGCGACGTCTTGGACCGGGACTCCTGGGTGCATCTCGAAGATGCCTACGGGGGTCGTCGGGCCTGTCATCACGATGGAATAATCCTCACCGATGCCAATGATAATCTGACCTCCGGGCATATTAACCGTCAAATCGGCGTCAACCAGGCCCATTTTACGGGCCACGGCGGCCGAAGCCGAGGAGGAGGAGCCGGAAGCCATGGTGTAGCCGGCGCCGCGTTCCCAGATCTCGATGCGGACGTTCTTCCGGTCCATGATCTTCATGAACTGCACGTTGGTGCGGTTCGGGAAATTCGGGTGCACTTCGAGGTGCGGTCCGTAGGTCTTGGCGAGGTCGGGCGTGAGGTCATCGACGGGAATCACGCAGTGGGGGTTGCCGACGGTCGCGGCCCAATACTTGAAGGTCTTGCCGAGGACGGTGATCTCTTCGCCGAGGACTTCGCGGTCGGCGCCGACGTGCGGGATGACCGGCGCGCGGAAGGAGACCTTGCCCATCTCGACGCGGATGCGGTTGCCGCCGTCGAAGACTTCGCAGCGGACGATGCCGCCGATGGTGTGCAGCTTGAACTCCTGGCCTTCCTTGATGCGCTTGGTCTCGAGGAGGTGGCGGCAGAAGATGCGGATGCCGTTGCCGGACTTCTCGGCTTCGGAGCCGTCGGGATTCAGGATGCGCAGGCCGAAGGTGCCGTCCGTGCGTTCGATCGGACCGTAGAGGATGCCGTCGGAACCGAGGCCGAAGTGGCGATGGCAGACCTTGCGGATGGCTTCCGGCGAAAAGAGGGCGGGGCAGTCCTTGGGCTCGAGGACGAGGTAGTCGTTGCCGAGGGCGTGGTATTTGGCGAAACGCATGGTCGTCTTCTGATTGGGCTTTCAGGGCGGGTTTGGCAAGCAAGGGGTGGCTTATCTGTAGGCTTGGTTTCCGCCTCGGCCGGGCTTACCTACCCACCATGCGCCTCCTGCCCCTGGTTGCCTTGTCCTGCGTCCTCTCCGCCTTCGCGGCCGAGAAACGTCCGCCCAACATCGTGCTGCTTTACTCCGACGACATCGGCTGGGGCGACCTCGGCTGCTACGGCGCGAAGGTCATCCCGACCCCGAACCTCGACCGCCTCGCCGCGCAGGGCACCCGCTTCACCTCGGGCTACTGCACCTCGGCCACCTGCACGCCGTCGCGTTACTCGCTGCTCACCGGCGAATACGCCTGGCGTCGCCAGGGCACCGGCGTGCTGCCGGGCGATGCCCGTCTCATCATCAAGCCCGGTCGCCCGACGATGGCGGCCAGCCTCGCCAAACTCGGCTACGCCACCGGCGTGGTCGGCAAGTGGCATCTCGGCCTGGGCTCCGGCGACGTCGATTGGAACAAGAAGATCGATCCGTCGCCCAACCAGATCGGCTTCACCTATTCGTTCATCATGGCCGCCACCGGCGACCGCGTGCCGACGGTCTTCGTCGAAGACGGCTCCGTCGTCGGTCTCGATCCGAAGGATCCGATCGAGGTCAGCTATAAGCAGCCTTACCCCGGCGACCCCGACCTGAAGACCGATGCCGAGCGCGCGAAGCTCAAGATGGATTGGTCCCACGGACATAACATGGCGCTCGTCAACGGCGTCGGCCGCATCGGCTGGATGAAGGGTGGCAAGGCCGCCATTTGGAACGACGAGACGATGGGCGATACCTTCGCGGACAAGGCCTGCGGCTTCATCGCCCAGAACAAGGAAAAGCCGTTCTTCCTCTATTACGCCTCGCACGAGAACCATGTCCCGCGCGTCCATCATCCGCGCTACGCCGGCAAGACTCCGCTCGGCCCGCGTGGCGACGCAGTGGTCGCCTTCGACGACCAGGTCGGTCGTATCCTCGCCGAACTCGACAAGCAGGGCCTCGCCGAGAACACGCTCGTGATCTACACCTCCGACAACGGCCCGGTGCTCGACGACGGTTACAAGGATCAGGCGGTGGAACGTAACAAAGCCGCGGCGCATGCCCCGGCGGGTCCGTTCCGTGGCGGCAAGTACAGTATCCTCGAGGGTGGCACCCGCGTGGGTTTCATCGCCCGCTGGCCCGGCCATACGCCGGTCGCCAAGGTGTCCGATGCGCTGATTTCGCAGGTGGATCTTCCGGCCGTCTTCACCAAGGTCGCCGGCGGCGATCCGGCGGAGTTCCTGAAGCTCGACTCAGTCGATTCTTCCGCGGCCCTCACCGGCGGCCTGGGCCGCGAGACGCTCATTTCCAGCACGCAAGGCAACGCACTCTCCATCCGTGACGCGCGTTGGAAATTCATCTCGGGCGTGGGCGCCCCGGCCAAGGGCAAGAAGGCCCAGGGCCCGCTCGTCGACCTCTTGGGCGCCGAAGCCGACCAGAGCAACGACCGCCGCGATCAGGCCGGTCCTCGTCTCTTCGACCTGCAGGCGGATCCCGGTGAGCGGAACAACGTCGCGAAGGAACATCCCGAGGTCGTCGCCCGGCTCAAGGCCCTGCTCGAAGCCCAGCGGGCGAAGGGCGTCGCGCAGCCGTTACCGAACTAATCGCTCGATTAATCTGCGTCTGCTTCCTTCTCCCGACTTGAAGCGGGAGAGGGAAGGGTGATGCTCGGCGCATGAGTCAGACCCCTCTCCGTGTCCTCTGCGTCGGTGCCGGCCACATGGGCCGTTCGCACGCCCTCGCTTACCATAAGCTGCCTGGTTTCCAGATCGTTGGTCTGGTGACCCGCTCCGCCGAATCGCGCGCGAAGCTCAACGCCGAGCTTGGCGGCGGTTACGCGGAGTACGCCGACTTCCATGCGGCGCTCGGAGCGACCAAGCCCGACGCCGTCTCGATCTCCAGCTATCCGGACACCCATGCGGAATACGCCGTCGCCGCGCTCGAGGCCGGCTGCCACGTGTTCGTCGAGAAGCCGCTCGCGGTCACCGTCGCCGAGGCCGAGCAGATCGTCGCCAAGGCCAAGGCCGTGAAGCGCAAGGTCGTCATCGGCTACATCCTCCGCCATCACCCGGCCTGGACGCAGTTCATCAAGACCGTGCAGACGCTCGGCAAGCCGCTGGTCATGCGCATGAACCTGAACCAGCAGAGCTACGGCGACATGTGGAACACCCATAAGTCCCTGCTGCAGACCTGCAGCCCCGTCGTCGACTGCGGCGTGCATTACGTCGACGTGATGTGCCTCATGACCGGCAGCCGCCCCGTGCGCGTCTCCGGCATCGGCGCCCGTCTCACCGAGGACATGCCCGCCGGTCAGATCAACTACGGCCACCTCCAGGTCACCTTCGCCGACGGTTCCGTCGGCTGGTATGAAGCCGGCTGGGGTCCGATGATGTCCGAGGAGGCCTTCTTCGTGAAGGACGTCATCGGTCCGAAGGGCTGCGTCTCGATCGTCGCCGGCAAGGCCTCGCAGGCCGGCAACTCGGCCGACGTCGATTCCCATTCCGCCGCGCAGGCGCTCAAGGTGCACTCTTCGCAGCTCGGTCCCGACGGTAAGTTCACCCAGCCCGACGAGATCGTGCCGACCGAGGCCGATCCTGGTCATGACGGTCTCTGCGAACGCGAGCAGGTCTATTTCGAAAAAGCCATCCGCGAGGACCTCGACCTGACCGCGCACATGGACGACGCCGTGAATTCGATGCGCATCGTCGCCGCGGCCGACCAGTCCTTCCGCGAAGGCCGTACGATCAACCTCTGAACGCCGGTGGCGCACCCGAACCTCGTCTTCATGGGCGTCTGCGGCTGCGGTAAGAGCACCGTGGCTGAACTCTATGCGCGCCGTACCGGCGCCACGCTGATCGAAGCCGACGGCTTCCATCCGCCGGAGAACGTCGCGAAGATGAGCGCGGGCACGCCGTTGACCGACGAAGACCGCGCCGGCTGGCTGGCCGCGATGGCCCAGCGTCTTGCGGAGGGCAAGGCCCGGGGCGAGGCGATGGTCCTCACCTGTTCCGCCCTCAAGCTCGCCTACCGCGACCGACTGCGCCAAGGCGACCCCGACCTCTTCTTCGTCTTCCTCGACGGCAGTCGGGAACTCCTGCAGGCGCGGATGGACGCGCGCAAGGGGCACTTCATGCCCCCGGGCCTGCTCGGCAGTCAGCTTGCCACGCTGGAGCGTCCGAATCTCGCCAGCGAGAAGTGCCTGCACGTCAGCATCACCCTCACGCCCGAGCAGATCGGCGCGACCGTGGCGGTGGCGATGCGTCGCTTTGCCTGAAAAGCAGAAGGCCCGCTTGCGCGGGCCTTCGTCGGAGAGCCGGGCGGGCTTATTTCTTCCAGTTGACCTTGGCGGGCTCGATGACGCTCGTCTTGTCGAGGGTCGGGAAGCCTTCCGGCACGGCCAGGGTGACCTTCTCGGTCGCGGCCCATTCCGTGGAGCGGGCGAGGATGGTCTGGAAGCCCACGCAATGCAGGGCTTCGTGGCTGGTGTCGGCGGCCATGATGTGGCCCATGGAGGTGGTCACCACGCGGCCCTTGCCGAAGGGGGCGTACCAGACCATCGGCTCATGCATGTCGGTGCCGCCGAACTCCGGCTTGGAGAAGGAGCTCGAGAGCACGTGCATGTGGTCGGCGCTGCCGCGCATGCGGCCGTAGAGTTCGTCGTTCGCATGCAGCCACTCGGCAGGCAGGCCCTGCATGATCGGGTGGGCGGCGTCGCGGGTCTTGAGCGTGAAGAGGTGCTTGGCGCCGTGGCCGGAGCCGAAGCCCTTGCCCTGGATCTTCTCTTCGGCGTCGACGAGCGCGACGGCCTGGCCGGTCTTGTCGTCGACGGCGATGCGCTTACCGAAGGTGGCGCCGCGCCAGCCGCAGCAGATCATCTCGTTGAAGTTGTCCCAGCCCGTGAAGGCGTTGTTCGCGGCGTGCACGTTGACGAGGCCGCCGCCGTTCATGACGAACTCGGTGAAGGAGTCCTTCATCGCGGTGCCCCATTCCGGGCCGTTGTAATTGTTCACGATGACCTGGTGGTCGGCGAACTTCGGCGCCCACTGCTCCCACTCGGCGGCGTGAGCCTTGACGAAGGCCGCTTCGTCGGCGGTCCACTGCTTCATCGCGGCGTCAAAAGCTTTCTTGGCGGCGGCGTCGCCGGGCTTCGGACGACCAGGCTTGGGCTGCGCGAAACCAGCGGGGGCGGTGGCGACGGTCACGGTGAAACGACCGGTGGCCTCGAGGGTCGCCTTGGTGGCTTCGGTCGTGCGGACCCAGTCGTGGTTGTTGCGGCCGTCGAGGATGAGGACGCGGATCTTGTCGGCGGCCTCGAGGGGCAGGGTCAGGAGGGCGAGCAGGCTGAAGAGCCCGAGCTTGAGCAGGGATTTCATGGGGAGGCCTCCATTGGAGGGTTTTCCCATGGCCGGGCGAGTGTTTTCATTGCCGGTCCAGCGAACGATAGTGGATGGCCTCGAGGAGGTGGGCGGTGGCGATGCGGTCCGCCTCGGCGAGGTCGGCGATCGTGCGGGCGACGCGGAGGATGCGGTCGTAGGCTCGGGCGGAAAGACCCAGTTTCTCCATCGCCTGCTGGAGCAGGTCGCCCTGCGCGCGTTCGAGGGCGCAATATTCGCGGAGCTCCCGGCCGCCGAGCAGGGCGTTGCAGCCGCCGGTCCGGCTACCGAACCGTTGTCGTTGGCGGGCCCGGGCGGCTTCGACCCGGACACGCATTGTCGCGGAAGGCTCGCCGGGCGCGGCATCGCGGAGCTCGTCGATCGAGAGCGCCGGCGCTTCGACCTGGATGTCGATCCGATCGAGCAGCGGGCCGGAGATCTTACCGCGATATTTACGGACCTGCATCGGCGAGCAGGTGCACTCGCGTCGGCGGTCGCCCAGGTGCCCGCAGGGGCAGGGGTTCATGGCCGCCACGAGCATCAGCCGCGAGGGCAGGGTCACCTTGGCCGCGGCGCGGGAGACGGTGACCTGGCCGTCTTCGAGCGGCTGACGGAGCACCTCGAGCGCCGAGCGACGGAACTCCGGCAGCTCGTCGAGGAAGAGCACGCCGAGATGCGCGAGCGAGACTTCCCCTGGTCCGGGAATGCTGCCTCCGCCGATCAGTCCGATGTCGCTGATGGTATGGTGCGGTGAGCGGAACGGCCGCTGCCAGCCGCGTCGGCCGCTGATTCCCGTGCCGGCGGCGGAATGTACGCCAAGGATTTCGAGGAACTCCTCCGCGTCCGGCCGAGGCAGGATGGTCGGGATGCGTTTCGCGATGAGGGATTTGCCTGAGCCTGGCGGGCCGATCATCAGCAGATTATGGCCGCCGGCCGCGGCGACTTCGACGGCCCGCCGGATCGCCAACTGGCCTTTGACTTCGGCGAAGTCCGGTTGGCCTTCGATCGCGAATCCTTCGGCGGGCGGGGGTGCGAGCGGTGTCACTTGTTTCTCGCCGGTCAGAAAACGTAGGGCGCCGTCGAGAGTGTCGGCCGGGATGGCCTCGACGCCGCCGACGAGCGCGGCTTCCTCCGCCGATGCGCGGGGCAGGATCACGCCGCGCAGGCCCGACTTGCGGGCGAGAATCGCCATCGCCACGCCTCCGCGCACCGGCCGCGTCGCGCCGCTTAGGCCGAGTTCGCCGGCGATGAGGTAGTGTTGCAGGAACGCCCGGTCGAGCTGGCCGGTCGACGCCGCGATGCCGAGCGCGATCGGCAGGTCGTAGATGGCGCCTTCTTTCTTCAGGTCGCCCGGGGCGAGGTTGATGGTGGTGCGCGTCTCCGGCAGTCGGAGTCCGCTGTTCTGCAGGGCCGACTGCACGCGCTCCTCGGATTCCTTGACCGCGGCGTCGGGTAAACCGACCAGCCACAGGCCGAGTTCGCCCTTCTCGCCGGTGTTCACCTCGATCTCGACCGGGACGGCCTCGACGCCGACCAACGCGGCGGAACGGATGACGGAAAGCATGCCGAAGGGCAGGGGGTCGTCGTCCGGGGCACAATCCCTGACGCCTAGGGCTCAAATCCCAGCAGAACCGCCCATTCCGCGGCGGATTACCTTGGCAACCCGGGGTCCGTTCCGCTGTCTCAATGGCTGTTCCGCATGACTTTCCGCGCCGCCATCCTCGCTCTTCTTCTGCTGCCCCTCGGTTCCGCCGGGGCGCTGGCGCCTTTCCTGGAGAAGCACTGCGTCGAGTGCCACGACGCCGACACGAAGAAAGGCGGCCTGGACATGACCGCCTTGAAGTCGGATCTCCAGGATCCGAAGTCCTTCGCCGCTTGGGTCAAGATCCACGACCGCACCGCCAACGGCGAGATGCCGCCGAAGAAGAAGGCTCGCCCCGCCGCCGGAGAAACGTCCGCCTACCTCGGTGCGCTTTCCGCCAGCCTCCTCCGTGAGGACGTCGCCCGGATCGCGGCACAGGGACGTTCCGTCGAGCGCCGCATGAATCGTTTCGAGTACGAGAACGCCCTCCGTGACCTGCTCCAGGCGCCGTGGCTCGACATCAAGGAATCCCTCCCGGAAGACACCGAAGCCCATCGTTACAATAAGAGCGGCGAAGCATTGGACGTCTCGCACGTCCAGCTGCAGCGTACCCTCGCCGCGGCCGAAGAAGCGCTTCGGTCGGCGTTCATCTCCTCCGTCGCTCCCGATGAGTCCGAGAGCGGCCGCCATTACGCCCGCCAGCAGGGGAGTTACGTCGGCAAGATGAAGTTCTCCGAGTTCAACCAATCGCCCGAACGCGCGACCTTTCCGACGTTGGGTTACAAAGGTCAGCCTGAGGTGCGCGCCGGCAAGGCTCCCGCCACCGTGGGTAAGGCCAACCGCAGCCTGCGTGACGAGGAGGGCGTGGGGGTCGTCCACGGTGCTTATGAGCCGGTCGAGCCGAACTTCGGGACCTTCCGCGCGCCGCAGGCCGGCCGCTATCTGATCAAGCTCTGCGGCCACTCGGTCTGGGTCGGCCCCGGCAAGACGAAGTCCAAGGGCAAGCTGCGCTGGCAGATTCCCGACCTCGATGACATCTCCAAGGGCCGTCGCTCCGAGCCGGTCACGGTCTACGCGCTCACGCCTCCGCGCGTGCTGCGCCGCATCGGCACGATCGACCTCGGTCCGGACGTCACCATCGCCGAACTCGACGTGGTGCTCGAGGCTGGTGAGAGCATCCAGATCGACGTCACCCGTTTCTTCCGCTCCCGTCCCGGCGCCTCCCGGGCGCAGAATCCTCTGGCCACGCCCGAGGGTCAGCCCGGCCTGGTCATGCGCTGGATCGACGTGAAGGGCCCGGTCGCCCCGCAATGGCCGTCGGCGCCTTATGCGGTCCTGTTCGATGACTTGCCGGTCAAGGCCACCCCCAAAGGCGCGGCTTTGCCTTACGCCGTGACTCCGCGCGACGTGGCCGCTGACGCCGAGCGCCTCCTCCGTCGCTTCGTCCGCGCCGCTTACCGTCGCCCCGTCTCCGCCGCCGAAGAGATCCGTTTCCTGCCGGTCATCCAGGGTGCGCTGAAGTCGGGCAGCTCCTTCGCCGAGGCGATGCTCTCGGGGTACGCCGCCGTGCTGTGCTCACCCTCTTACCTTTATCTGCGCGAAACGCCCGGCGCGCTCGAAGACCACGCGCTGGCCACGCGCCTGAGCTTCTTTCTCTGGAATTCTCCGCCCGACGCCGAACTGCGTGCCTTGGCGGATGCGAAGAAGCTGCGCGACCCCGCCGTCCTCCGAGCCCAGACGGACCGCCTGCTCGCCGATGCCCGCTCGCAGCGCTTCGTCGAATCGTTCACCGACTACTGGCTCGAACTACGTAAGGCTGGCGCGAACGACCCGGACAGCTTGCTGTACCCGGATTATTATCTCGACGACCATCTGCTGGATTCGGCCCGCGACGAGAGCCATGCCACTTTCGCCGAGCTCCTGCGCGCCAATCTGCCGGCCCGCGCCGTCGTCGAGTCCGACTTCGTCTTCGTCAACGAACGCCTCGCTTCGCTCTACCAGCTCCCGCCCGTCGAAGGCGTGAAGTTGCGTAAGGTGACGTTGCCGGCCGGCAGCGTCCGCGGTGGTTTCATGACGCAGGCCGCGGTGCTCAAGGTCACCGCCAACGGCACCACGACTTCGCCCGTCATCCGGGGCGCCTGGGTCATGGAGCGCATCCTCGGCCGCAAGCCGCCACCCCCGCCCCCCAGCGTACCCGCCGTCGAGCCGGACACCCGGGGGGCCGTGACGATCCGTCAGCAGCTGGAGAAGCATCGCACGCTCGAGTCGTGCGCTTCGTGCCACACCAAGATCGACCCGCCCGGCTTCGCACTCGAGAGCTTCGACGTCATGGGCGGCTTCCGTGAACGCTACCGCGCGCTGGACGGCAAGACCCCTGAGGTCGGCATCGGCAAGAACGGCCAGGCCTTCGCCTTCCATGACGCCTTGGCGATCGAGACCTACGGCGAACTCGACGGCAAGGCGTTCAAGGATATCCGTGATTTCAAGCGCCTCGTCGCCGCCGACGAACGTCAGCTGGCCCGCAACCTGGTCGGCCAGTTCACCGTCTACGCCACCGGCGCCCCGGTGGGCTTCGCCGACCGCGCCAAGGTCGAAGCCGTCCTCGACGGGGCCAAGGCGGGCCGTTACGGCGTCCGCGACCTGGTCCGCGGACTTGTCACCAGCGAACTCTTCCTTAATAAGTAAACCCACCCCGATGGCCCCTTTCCGTTCCTCCCAAGCCCCGTTCGTCGCGTTCAAGCGCTCCGTCTCCCGTCGCCGCTTCCTGGCCGGTACCGGCGTGCTGCTGGCCCTGCCGATGCTCGACGCCATGACCCCGGCCTTCGCGGCGGCCCCGGCGCCGACCAACAAGCCCCGTCGCATGCTGGGCATCTGCAACAACCTCGGCCTCGTCCCGGACTACTTCTTCCCGACGGGCAAGGGGAAGGACTATAAGCCGTCGGCGTATCTCGAACTGCTCCAGGCGCATCGTAACGACTTCAGCGTCTTCTCCGGCGTCTCCCATCCGGACGTCGACGGCGGCCACCCGGCCGACAACTGCTTCCTGACCGCGGCGCCGCATCCGAGCAGCGGCGGTTTCCGCAACACGATCTCCCTCGACCAGTTCTTAGCCGAGCGCATCGGCCACCTCACGCGTTTCCCGTCGATGACCCTCGGCGTGAACTGCGCCCGTGGCGCCCGCAGTCTTTCCTGGACCGCCGGCGGCGTGATGATCCCGACCGAAGAGCGCGCCTCCGAGGTCTTCCGCAAGATGTTCATGGGCGGCTCCGAGGCCGAAGTGAAGGCGCAGGAGCGCCGTCTCCAGCTCGGCCAGAGCATCCTGGACGCCGTGGGCGGCCAGGCCGGCGAGCTCCGCCGCACGATGGGCGCGCGCGACCGCGACCGCCTCGACCAGTATTTCACCAGCGTCCGCGAGCTCGAGCAGCGCATGCAGATGTCCAAGGAGTGGGAGCGTAAGCCGCGCCCCGTGGCCACCACTTCGGCCCCGCTCGACCCGGGCAGCCCCAAGGAGTACATGGATAAGGTCCGCCTGATGTACGACATGGCCCGCCTCTGCTTCGAGACCGACTCCTCGCGCGCCGTCACCCTGATGCTGGACAGCGTCAATACCCCGGCCCTCGACATCGACCACGTCCACACGACCACCGACGGCTATCACAGCCTTTCGCACCACGGACGCTCCGCCAAGAAGCTCGAGCAGCTCAAGCAGATCGACAGCATGCACATGACGCTGCTCGCCAAGCTGATGGCCGACCTGAAGTCCTCCAAGGAAGACGGCCAGTCCCTGCTGGACCGCACGATGATCCTGTACGGCAGCAACCTCGGCAACGCCAGCGCCCATACGACGACGAACCTGCCGACCTTGCTCATGGGCGGCGGATTCAAGCACGGTCAGCACCACGTCTTCGACACCGAGAACAATTACCCGCTGCCTAACCTCTACGTCTCCATGCTCCAGCGCATGGGCATCGAGGCGGACAAGTTCGCGTCGTCCACCGGCACCCTCCGCGGTCTCGACCTCGTCGGTTAATCGCTGGAAAGCCTCCGTTTGGCTGGCGTTAGGCGCTTGCCCGACGGGGGCGGGCTAGGGCAGTCTGGCTGCACCCCGTCATGAAGATCCAACAGCATAAGGACGCCGTCGCCATGGGCCAGGCCGCGGCCGCGCACGGCGCCCGCGAACTGCGCGCCATCCTCGCCCGTCAGCCGCGCGCGAACATCATCGTCGCCACGGGCGCGAGCCAGTTCGAGACGCTCAAGCACCTCGTGAAGGAACCGGGCATCGACTGGACCAAGGTCACGGTCTTCCACCTCGACGAATATGTCGGCCTCCCTGAGGCGCATGGCGCGAGTTTCCGCAAGTATCTCCGCGAACGTTTCATCGACCAGTTGCCGGCACGGGCCGAGTTCGTCCCTGTCGACGCCGACGCCCCGGATCTCGCCGCCGAACTGAAGCGACTCAACGCGCGCATCGCCGCCTGTCCGATCGACCTCTGCTTCGCCGGCATCGGCGAGAACTCGCACCTCGCTTTCAACGATCCGCCCGCGGACTTCGAGACCGAGGTGCCTTACATCGTCGTGAACCTCGATCACGCCTGTCGCCAGCAGCAGTTCGGCGAAGGCTGGTTCCCGACCTTCGCCGACGTGCCTCAGCAGGCCGTGTCGATGTCGATCCGCCAGATCATGAAGAGCGCGCGCATCATCCTCTCGGTCCCGGACCGTCGCAAGGCTGCCGCGGTCAGAGGCACGGTCGAAGGCCCCGTGACGCCGGCCTGTCCCGCTTCGATCGTCCAGCGGCACGCCGATTGCACGCTATATATCGACGCCGCCGCGGCGGCCGAGCTCGCCCGCTGATTCCGTGTCCGCTGTATCTTCCCAGCGACTGCTTGGTCGTGATCCGGTCACGGGTCGCGGTCTGGTCGTGGAGATCGAGGGCGGCATGATCAGGTCGGTGGACTTCGCCGAGCATGGCGAGCAGCGCTGGCTCAGCGCCGGATTCGTCGACCTGCAGGTCAACGGCTACGCCGGCCATGATCTCAACGGGCTTACCCTCGATACGGCCACCGTCCGGGCCCTGTGCCAGGCGCTGCTCAAGGTCGGGGTCACGTCGTTCCTGCCGACGATCATCACCGCTCCGGAAACTCGCATCCTCACCGCTCTGCGGACGATCCGTGAGGCCTGCGTGCAGTATCCGGAAGTAGCCGCGATGGTCGCAGGTATCCACGTCGAAGGTCCGCACATCGCGCCCGAGGACGGTCCGCGCGGCGCGCATCCGGCGGCAGACGTCCGTGCTCCTTCCGTCGTCGAGTTCGCTCGCTGGCAAGAGGCCGCAGGTGGACTCGTGAAGCTCGTCACGCTTTCGCCTCACTGGCCGGAGGCCCCGGCTTATATCCGTCATCTCGTGAAGTCCGGCGTGGTCGTCTCGCTCGGGCATACCTCCGCCGATGCCGCGCAGATCGCCGCGGCGGTCGACGCCGGCGCGTCCCTCTCGACGCACCTCGGCAACGGTTCGCATGCGCTGCTGAACCGCCGGCATAATCATCTCTGGCCGCAGCTGGCCGACGATCGTCTGACGGCCATGTTCATCGCCGACGGGCATCATCTCACCCCGGCGCAGCTCAAGGTCATGCTCCGGGCCAAGGGCCTTGGGCGATCGTTGGTCGTCTCGGATACCGTCGCCTTGGGCGGCCTGGCCGCCGGCAAGTATCAGACCCCGATCGGGGGTAAGGTCGAGTTACGCGCCGACGGCTTCCTGGCGATCGATGATGGCACGGGTAATTATTTAGCCGGCGCCGCCTTGCCGTTGTTGGCCGCGCTGCCTGTCTTGGTCGATCAGGTCGGCCTCACTTTTGGGGAAGCCATTGGATTGATGACCAGCGCGCCGGGTCGGGTGATCGGGGGCAGGGGAGTATTGGCCGTCGGTCAGCCGGCGGACTTGGTCGCTTTGGAGTGGGATGGTGGCGCGGCTGTCCCGCGGGTGGTCGGGGTCTGGTCGCGAGGCGTCCGGTCCGAATAAGACCTTGGCGCATCGATTTTATCGATGTGTTGCCTGTACCAAAGCCTCGCCTGCCTCGGAATTAGGCTCATTTTCGGTGCATGTACTCCATTGAGCCGTTCGCCGTGGTCTTGGTCCTGGGCCTGATCGGTTTCCTCATCTACCTCCCTGTTCGTTTCTTCCTGCTGATCGGACAGGTCAAGGCTCTCGAGAAGACCGTCAAGGATCTCTCGGCGCGCACGCCGAGCGAGGCTTCGACCGCCCCCGCCGCTCCTGAGGTCAAGCCGGTCGCCATGGCGCCGGCTCCGATCGCGGCCGCCTCCGCTGAGTTGCCTCCGCCTTTGCCGGTATCGCGCCCCGCGCCGGCTCCGGCTGCCGTCGTCCCGCGCGGTCCCGATCCTTTGGCCGAGCGACTGCGCGGTCTTGGCCTGCTTCCGCCGTCGGAGCTGAAGGGTGAGTATGCGCTGGGCGCCTGGTGGGCCGTGCGTATCGCCGGAGTGCTCGCCGTGGCCGCGGTCGTCTTCCTCGGTCTCTGGCTGAACCTGCGCTCGACCATCCCGCCGATCGTCCGCGTGATTGAAGTCGCGCTGGTCGGCGCCGGGCTCTTCTGGGGTGGTCTCCGTCTCTCCGCCAAGCGTGCGGATCTCGGTCAGGTCGTCGCGGCCGCGGGTCTGTCCGTGTGGCAGTTCGCCGCGTGGGCTACCTATGGCCTCGATAAGATGCGCGTCTGCGACAGCCCGGCTTCGGCCGCCATCGTCCAGTTCCTCGTAGCCCTGGGCGTCGCCTTCGTCGCCTTGGCCCGGCGGAGCAAACTGTTCGCTCAGCTCGCGGTGCTCTTCGCCGCCGTCGCCGTTTATTTTTCCGTCGGTACGGACGCGGCGTCCGCTCAGACCGCGACCGGAGCGGCCTTGGTCGCCCTCCTGGGCGTCATCCTGATGGTGCGTGGTCCGTGGGGTTCTGCGGGCGTCCTGGGCCTCGTCGGCTCGCAGGTCTGTCTCCTGCTGCTTTATGATGCGATGCCCACGAAAGACGCCGATTACCTGCCGTTGCAGCTCGCCGCCCTTGCGTCGTTCATCGTCCTCTGGCTCGGCGAACGTCTGGTGAAGGACGACGAAGCCCTGTCGGGTCGTGACGCGCGCGCGGCTTTCCAGCTCAGCGCTTTTTTCGCGCCGGCCTTACTGGCCCTGTTTCTGGCGACCGGCGGTGACCAGGCCCGCGCCACCGTCTCCTTGCTCATCGCCGCGGTCGCCGCGCTCGCCGGGTTGGCGGAGCGCGGACGTTATCGCATGGTCTGCGAAGTCCTGCTGCTGGCCGCCGTGGGCTTCGCCGCCGCTGGCCTGGCCTGGTTGGCTGACCCGCACCTGGTCTGGCTTATCTGGGCGCTCGCCGCCGCGGGTGCGCTGCTGGTCGGTACGCGGACCGGCTCGGAGCTCGTCCGCTGGTCGGCCGAAATCTTGGGTGGCGTGGCCGCGTTCGCTTTCGTCGATCACCCTCCGACGCAGCCCTGGATATCCCTGGTCGGCATCGGTACCTTCGCCGTGTTGTTGGCTTTCCGTGAGGACTGGGAGCGTGCCGCCGGCTGGCAGCAGCTGCGGCGCCTCGTCGGTATCGTAAGCCTGGGGCTCGTCGTGCTCTCCGTGCAGGAATCCTTCCCCAAGGCCGACACCGGTTGGCCTTGGTTGGTGGTGCTGCTGGTCGCCGCCTTACGTTTCCGTCCCGCGCTGCTGTGGGCGGCTCTGCCGGGTTATCTCTTCACCAGCGTCTTGGTGGTGTTCTGGCGTCCCCTGGTCGGTTCCGCGGGATCATCGGCTTGGTGGGCCGTCTGGGCCGCGTTGCTGGTGGTGTTGAACATCGGCGCCCTGTGGCGTCTCCTCGGACGCCCGGAAGCCTTCGCTAAGGTCCTCCGTCATACGTTGGCCTTGGTCACCGCGGTGATCGTCTACGCCTTCGCCGCCGCTATGGCCAAGAGCCTGCTGCCGGTCGCGAAGGATACTTGGTCGCCTGCCGCCTGGCAGCTCGCCTTCACTTGGTCAGGTGGGGCGGCCTTGCTCGTGGGCGTGACCGCGCTCTGGCGTCGCCTCGGCGCCGTGCCGGCCGAGCTCTCCCTGGCGGCGATGGGCGCTCTGGTCGGATTCTTTATCCAAGGAGTCGTCAACGCCGGTGCTGGACTGACGGCGCTCGGTCTGGCGCACAGCCCGTTCGTACTCCTCGGTCTGGCTAGCCTGCTGTCCGTCCTCGCCGTCTACACCCGCGGACAAGGTGCCTGGGGTACGGTGCAGAGGTCGGTACTCGGCGTCGCGACGCTCTACTTCATGACCTTCATCATGCTCGCGCGCCTGCCGGGTGCGGGGGTCTCGCTCTTCTGGGCCTTGGCCGCCGTGCTCACGTTCGTCCTCGGCCACGTGCTCTCCACGCGTTCCTTCCGTATGCTCGGTCTGGTCGGACTCGTCATCGCCGCCGCCCGCGTGCTGACGCACGACATCACCGACCTCCTCGGCCGGATCGTCGCCTGCGGCGCCCTGGCCCTGGCCTTCTTCGGTGTCGCCTGGCTCTACGGCCGGATCATTTCCGAAAAGAAAGCCGACTGAGTCCGCCATGACCACGCATCGCTACGACGGCCACGTCCATCTCGTCGGCAACGGTCTCTCCGGCAGCGGTTGCTGGCTGCGTCTGGACGGACTGTGGCACCGCGCTCTCGGCGAGGTGATGCGACGGACCATCGGGTTGGAGGCGAAGGCCACCGCGCGGGATTTTGACGAAAGGTTCGTCGGACACCTCGCGGGATTGGTCGCAGCCTCCTCGATGGACAAGGCCTTGCTGCTCGCGCAGGACGAGGTCTACGAAGACGACGGCCGGAAGATGGACTTCGGTTCTTTCTACGTCCCGAACGCATATCTCTTCAAGGTCTGCGACCGGCACCCCGAGTTCGTGCCGGCCGTATCGATCCATCCTGGACGGAAAGATGCCCTCGAAGAACTGGAGCGCTGCCTCGCGGGCGGCGCTCGGGCCCTCAAACTGCTGCCCAATTGCCAGAACGTGAACTGCGCCCTGCCGCAGTATGATGAGTTCTGGCGCCGCATGGCGGCCTCTGGTCTGCCGTTCCTCTGCCATACCGGCGGCGAGATGACCGTGCCGGTGATCAGCCGCGCCTACCAGGACCCGCGTATCCTGCGTCGTCCCTTGGAGCTGGGCGTCAAGGTCATCGCCGCGCATGCCTCGGGCAACAGCCATTTCTTCGACCCGAACTACTTCGGCGAGCTCGTGCGGATGATGGACGAGTTTCCTGGTCTTTACGCCGACACCAGCGCGCTCAACAGTCCGATCCGCAGCGGCGTGCTCAAGCAGGTCAAGGAGTCGGGGCGTCTCGACCGCTTCCTTCACGGCAGCGATTTTCCCGTGCCCGTCGGGGCCTTGTGGGTGCGCCTCCGCGGTCTCATCAGCACCGCTCAATGGCGCGAGGCCGGGCGGATCGCCAATCTCATCGAACGCGACGCCTATCTCAAGCGGGCGATCGGTTTCGACGATACGCACTTCACGCGACTCGGTGAGGTGCTGCGGCCTGTCTGATTGCTCAGAGGGCCCGGAGCAGGGCCGGGATATCGACGGATTCCGAGATCATCTTACGGATGATCGGGATCTTGTCGGCATCCTGGCGCATCGTCTTCACCGTCATATTGTTGATCCGCGCGGTCACCGCGAAGGATTCCGCCTCGACCGCGGCCATCGCGATGCCCGCCTCCTTGAGGCGGCGGATGATGCCCTCGTCGGGCAGCAGCCCGTTGGAGAAGAAAACCCCGGAAAGCGGCTGGGTGCCGGCGCCGGCGATGAAAGCCTCCAGCAGGTCTTCGCGGTCGCCGGGTACGATCACCAAGGTGCCCGGAACGCGCAGGTATTCGGCGGAGCGGCGGGCGGACATCGCGCCGATGACCACGCGACGGACGCGGCGCAGGCCGGCCGGTTGGTGGATCCAGCGGGCCTTGGTCTCGTCGGCCACTTGGTCGAGGTTGGGGTAGACCAGCGTCTCTTGCAGCGGCACGACGCCGAGGAGCGGCACGCCCATGCGGCGGAGGCCGCGGCCGGCGAAGTCGCGGATGAAGTCGACTTTGTCCGGCATCACCTTGTTGAGGATGGCGCCCACGACTTCGACGCCGGCCTTGTCGAAGAGCGCCTTGTTGAGGGCGATCTCGTCGATCGGTTTGCCGATGCCGCCGGCGGCGACGATGATGGCCTTGGAGCCGAGCACGCGGGCGTTGTCGGCGTTGGAGGCGCCGAAGACCGAGCCCACGCCGGCGTGGCCGGAGCCCTCGACGACGACGATGTCCTTACCGTAGGCGGTGCGGTCGAAGGCGCGGCAGATGCGGTCCTTGAGCTGCGGGCCGATCTCCTCCGGGTTCTCGAGGTATTGCTTCGTGAAGTCCGGGCCGATGGCCACGGGCGACATCGCCGCGATCGGCACGTTGAGGTCGAAGAGCCCGTCGATGAGCAGCGTGTCCTCGTCGACCTGGTCTTCCCCTGACATCACCACGCGTTGGGCGATCGGCTTGATGTAGCCCACGTGCAGGCCCATCGCCTGCAGGGCGGCCGTGAGGCCGAGGCAGGTCGTCGTCTTGCCGTCGTTCATGCGCGTCGCCGCGACGAAGATCCGTCGCGTGTCCAGGTTCATCGGGCGCAGGAGCAGCCCGGGGACGTTGTCAGCGAAGCGCTTGCGGGTGGGCATGATCAGGCGGCGGGACCGTCCTTCAGCTTCGGGAAGAGGTAGGACTTATCGACCGCCTGGGCGGCGACGATCACCGCGGTGCCGAAGATATCGTGGGCGCTGGCGCCGCGGGAGATCTCGGCGGCGGGACGGTCGAGGCCGGTGAGGATCTGGCCGTAGGCCGGGATGTCGGCGATGTGCTGGGCCATCTTCGAGGCGATGTTGCCAGAGTTAAGGTCAGGGAAGATCAGCACGCCGGCACGGCCGGCCACGGCCCCGGCGACTTCCTTGGACTGCGCCGCAAACGGGTTGATGGCGGCGTCGGCCTGCATCTCGCCGTCGATGTCGCACGTGATACCGAGTTCGCGGGCCTTGCGGCGGGCGAGGTCGGTGGCGACCTGGACCTTCTTCACCGAGGCGAGGCGGGGGTTGGAGGAGTGCGTCGAATAGGCGAGCATCGCGACTTTCGGCGTCGTGTTCGTGAGATGCCCGGCGAGGCCAGCGGTGGTCACCGCGATGTCGGCGAGCTGTTCGGCGGTCGGATCCGGGATGACGCCGCAGTCGGCGAGGAAGAGGACGCCTTCGATGCCGAACTTACCCTCTTCCGATTCGAGGATCTGCATCGAGGAGACCGTCTCGACGCCGGCCTGGCGGGGCATCACCTGCAGGATGGCGCGGAGGCCGGAGGAGGCGTGGGTGGTGGCGCCGGAGATGAGCGCGTCCGCGCCACCGGTGGCGACCATCAGGCAGGCGAAGTAGTTCGGGTTGAGGGCGAGCTCGGCGGGGTCGCCCTGGAGGTTCGTGTTGCCGTAGCGCTGGATCGACTCGAGCTTCTCGGCGAAACCTTTCAGTTCGTCGCTGCGTTCGGGTTCGACGACGCGGATGCCTTCGAGGCTGATGTTGAGGCGGGCGGCGTTGACCTTGATGCGCTGGCGGTCGCCGACGAGGATCGGGACGCCGAGCTTCTTCACGACGAACTGGCGGGCGGCCTGGATCACGCGGGCATCGGAGCCTTCGGGGAAGACGATGCGCTTGGGGTGGTTCTGGAGGCGGGCGGAAAGGCGGGAAATGAGGGACATGGTCGAAAGGCGGCGGCGAGGGCCGACGGAGGCGTATTAAGTTTAAATAAGCCCGCAGGGCGAGGCAGAAGGCGTCGCCCGGCGAACCGTTGTCATGACGTCACTTAGCCGACGCGGGCAGGGC
>ENA-UOYK01000218-UOYK01000218.1-marine-metagenome-genome-assembly--contig:-NODE-218-length-20829-cov-8.517010_pt1 | contig 20829 bp, 18 predicted proteins | sample MGYA00238174_ERZ767213 | MGnify/ENA primary metagenome ERZ767213 (study PRJEB28944, sample SAMN06267167) | marine metagenome | isolation source: Columbia River Estuary | place: USA:Columbia River Estuary...
TACTATCTAAACTTTCTTCTTTATTATAGTAGAATGCTTTTACACCCCAGCTTAAACTTAATTGATTCATTAAGCTCCTTTCTTTGGTGAAAATAAATAAAGGCGATTTAGGTCTAAAGCTACTTAACATGAAAGCAGTATACCCACTTTGTGTCATGCCTATTAATGCTTGTGCATTACTTTCGTCAGATAACTGACAACCGCTATAACATAAGGCGTCACTTACAAAAGAAGGAGAATGGGGCTGTGGTTTTAAGTCTTCAGAACGGTTGTATTTGTAACCATGTTCTTCTACTTCATTGATAATTTTGCGCATGGTCTCAATAACTAGCACAGGAAACTGACCGGTAGCCGTTTCTCCACTTAACATCACCGCATCAGCACCTTCAATAACTGCATTGGCCACGTCGGTAATTTCACTACGATTAGGTTTCACTCTATCAATCATGCTTTCCATCATTTGTGTTGCCACAATAACAGGCTTCGCACGGTGTATACATTTTCTAATGAGTTCTTTTTGAATCAAAGGAATTTTTTCCACTGGAAGCTCGACGCCTAAGTCGCCGCGGGCAATCATAATGGCATCGCTAGAAATGATAATATCTCTGATATTCGTTAAGGCTTCAGGCATTTCAATTTTAGCTATAATTTTGGCCTTGCTCTTATGTTTGTCTAAGATGGCTCTTAGCATTTCAATATCGGCCACTCTTTTTACAAAGCTTAAGGCTACCCAGTCTAATTCTTCTTTAATAATAAAAGCGGCATCTTCTAAATCTTTGTCTGTAAGTGCCGGTAATGAAATTTTTGTATCAGGTAGGTTAATTCCTTTTTTAGAAGAAATAATACCCCCTAAGGTTACTTTTACTTTTACATCACCATTTTTTTCTACACTATGAACCTTCACTTCAATCTTTCCATCGTCAATCATGATTAAGTTGTTCACCACCACATCGCCAGCTAGGTTAGGGTAGGATACATATATTTTCTCCATTGTGCCAACACATTTCTCATTGGTGAATGTTAATACATCTCCTTCTTTTACTTCTAAGCGGTTATTTTCAATTTCACCAACTCTTAATTTAGGGCCTTGTAAATCACCTAGTATAGCAACAGTGCATCCTAATTCTTCATTAATGCCTCTAATGTTGTCAATAATTTTTTTCTTATCCTCGTGACTTCCATGAGAAAAATTTAATCTAAAAACATTTACACCCGCAATTACTAAATTTTTTAATTGGTCATAGGTGTCACAAGCTGGGCCTACTGTTGCGACAATTTTAGTTCTGTGATGGGGTTGTTTAAATTCGTTTTTGCTCATTTTGTGTTTGGGGTTATTTTACTTTTTTATTTTTATCTTTTTCTTTTCTTCTGTTTTCTTCTCTTTCTTTACGCTACTTTATTTGAATCTTTCAGTTCCTAATGCAATTAATCTAGCCTCACTAATTATATTTTTAGTTTAGCTAGCTAATATTTTTACAATTCTTAACCATTCTTCAGAAATTTTTTGTTTTGCTTTTACAGCATTGTCAAGTGGTGTGTATTTCATTTTATTATCTTCAATACCCACCATTACATTATGCGTTCCGTTGATTAAACATTCAACAGCATGGTAACCCATTCTGCTCGCAATTAAACGGTCAAGGCAACTAGGGGAGCCCCCTCTTTGAATATGACCTAAAATACAAACACGCACATCTGCATTTGGTAATTTTTCTTTAATGAAATTTCCCACCTGTGTGCCACCACCAAACTCATCACCTTCGGCTACCACTATTAAGTTGACTAATTTTTTTCTTTTCTCTTTCTCCGTTAAAGAAGTAATCATGGCTTCCATATCTGTTTTAGATTCTGGAATTAATATATTCTCTGCACCTGTGGCAATTCCACTATGAAGTGCAATATAACCTGCGTCACGTCCCATTACTTCTACGACGAATAAACGGTCATGTGCATCGGCTGTATCTCTAATTTTGTCAATAGCTTCTACTGCAGTGTTTACGGCTGTATCAAATCCAATGGTAAAATCACTTCCTGCAATATCTTTATCAATAGTGCCTGGTATACCTATACAAGGAATATCAAATTCATGACTAAATTTTTGTGCTCCTTTAAAACTTCCATCTCCTCCAATAACCACTATACCATCAATGCCTCTTTTCTTTAAATTCTCGTAGGCAGTCTTTCTTCCTTCTGTTTCGAAGAATTGTGCGCTTCTGGCTGTTTTTAAAATGGTACCCCCTCTTTGAATAATATTACCCACCGACTTTGAGTACATTTCAAAAATATCATCGTCAATCATTCCATTATATCCCCTAGCTACTCCAAAAACTTGTAGCCCATGATAAATGCTGGTTCTAACTACAGCCCTAATGGCGGCATTCATGCCGGGGGAGTCTCCACCAGAGGTTAAAACTGCGATTTTGCTTACTTTTTTAGCAGACATAATTTTCAATTGATCATTAATGTATTGATTTACAATAGTAATACCAATACGATGTAAAAGAAACCGAGCTACAAATTTAATCAATTGAGCCCAATTTTCCATTCAATTTATGAACAGTTTTGTCATGCTAACGCCTGTTATTAATAAGGGGTAAAAACTTTCTAAAGTGTATACAATCAAACCATTATAAAGCCTAATTCAATATTAGGCGGGGCTTAAATAGATTTCAGCCATCATACATCTTGTGCTACCACCCCCCAAGGCTTCAATGGTGGGGATAGATATGGGAAGAAGGGGATTGTATTTTTCTAAGCTTTTTAGCTGTGCTGTATGGAGCGATTTGTAGGCTTGCTCCGACATTATTAAATGAGGTTTTTCAGTAATGTCAAATACTTGTAACATATTGCCTGCAAAGTGATTTAGTTGATCCTGGCTAATCTCAATGACTTCTTTATTAGTTCGTGCAAAGCTATCTAGTAGCATTTGTCTTTCTTGCTCATTGGGAATACTGTCTAAACATATGACCACAAATTGATTAGCCATGCACATTAGTACATTGGTGTGATAAATGGGTTGAGCTTTATCATCTACTGCTTTAAAAGTAATTGGTTTGAATTGCATTTTATCGCACCAAGAAATAAAGGCCTCTTTATCTAATCTTTCAGATAAACATCCATAGGCTATTTTATTTTGATGGTCTAGTACCATACTGCCTGTACCTTCTAAAAAGATTCCTTCTTTTTCTAAGTCAGTTAAATCCAATGTGTTTTCAATTTTATAATTAGATTGTAAAAATTCTATGACGCTTGATTTTCTTTCAGCTCTTCTATTTTCTGCATACATAGGATACAAGCAAAGTGTTCCATTAGTATGGGTGGAGACCCAATTGTTGGGGAAAATAGAATCTGGGGTAGAAGGGTCCTTGGTGTCTTGTACCACATTTACTTTTATTTGATGGGCGCGTAATTTTTCCACCATTGCATCAAATTCTGCAATGGCTAGCTCATTGGCATTTTCAATATTAATATTCGATTGAAAAAAATTATTGGCAGCCGTTTGCTGATTAAAATAAAATTGAAAAGGTCGAACCATTAAAATTTCCATATCCTATTTTTATTAAAATAAATTATATTAGATAGCCGTTCTTTCAATAGGCATACTCATACAATGAAATCCACCTCTTGCTCTTGATAATTCTGCAGAAGGCATAAGTATAATGGTGTTTTGAATAGTACTAGGGCTTTTGTTTCCTTTTTCAAAATCTATTAATAATTCTTTTACATGGACTACTTCAAAACCCTTGTTCTTAAAGGCTTCTACGGTTTTGTCGTTTCGGTCATAACCAAGTACCACCCCTTCTTTTAAGGCAAGTAGATTGCAGGAATCTGTCCATTGTTCTCTGGCATTGTAGGGGAATTCATTGTTACCAGAATAAATAAATTGGGCGCCGTTTTTACAACCAAAGTCTTCTTTGCTTATTTCATCTAAGAGTTGTTCTAAATCGTTAATGATGGTGGGGCTATTTTGTTTGGCTCTTTCAAATTTCCAAATAGTCACCGATTCTTTTTGTGTGCTTTTAAAGAATTGGCTTACTTGATTATTTTGTTTGTCTTGCAAGCCCTCTTTAGAAAAATTACCTAATATTACCCAGGTGTCTTTTTTAACTTGGGTAAATATGGTATCAATATGCATGTAGTCTCTTTTCTTAGGAATTTTGACAATACTTATTTTATCCACCAATGCTTTACTAAATAAAATTTCAGTGAGTTGAATAGCAGCACTCATACTTGTTCTTTCACTTACCCCTATAATTACATGCTGTGGTGAAATCATCATGATGTCACCTCCTTCAAGGGTTACTTTCTCTTCATTCTCTTTTTCGTTTAAAAGCGCAATAGGATCCTTTTGAGAAAGTTCAATTATAAAAGAACTACTTTTTTTAAATAAGGGGTGATAATGAAATAAATATTTTGCAAATAAGGCTTCTCTTTTTCTGGCTAGTTTGGCGGGCTTGTTTAAAACCAAATGGTCTTTAATGACAATACCAATATCTCTTGTAAAAATAAAATTAGGAATAGGAGGGAAGAGCAATTCATTTTGAATATCGACACCCGATAAAAAAGTAGAAGCTAGTTTGGCTGTGGTATACTTTTTTAGATCTTCTTGTAGTTGATAGCTGCAACCCTCAATAGCCGCCACCGCTGCAATAAGTTGGTTTTTAATATCGGCATTCTCTAAAATACTCGCTAATAACCATTCTATTTCTAAAACTTTTTCAGAGGCGTGAAAATGGGGGTGACCTGGTTTGTAAAAGGCACGATCGTTTTTAGGATCGTCAATGAAATGCATACCAGGCTTCATTTTTTCAGGGTCTAAAAAATAAAGAAGTAGTTTGGTGTAGTAATCATATTCGTTTTCACGAATACTTTTTAAATGAACAATATCTTCAAATAGCCAATCCTGTGCTTTAGAGGGTATTACTTTACCTAAGCCTTTGTCGGGGCTGTGAACAAGTAATCTTTTAAGTTCGCCAATTTCTGAATGAACAGACAATATATTTTCTTGCATAAGAACAATTATTAAAATAAATTTAACCCTTTTTATTTGCTTTCCAATATCAATAAATCGTTAAAAGCAATTTCGTATTCCTTGTTCATAGACCTAATTAATGCATTTTTATCTTGGTAGCTTTTTTCTACAATATGCATTTTAGCAGGATCTGCATATATAGCAGGGTTGGCCATTTCTAATTCAATAGCTGCTTTTTCTGTGTGTAAGATTTCTATATTATGCTCAATTTGTGAGATCACTTTTTGTAATTTTTGAATTTGCTTTTGCAAATCCTTGTCAATGGCTTGAGGCTTTATTTCTACTGGCGCGACAACTTCTTGCTTAGCTTGCTTGCGTGTATCTTTAGACCCTGTATTTTTAGCAGGTTCTGCTAATTGTGCCTTTTGTTTTGCCATTCTCTCTTTCCACTCTAACCATTCTTTATAATCGCCTTTGAATTCAATAATTTTTTCATCTTCAATTTCCCAAATTTTATTAGCAGTCTTTGAAATAAAATAACGGTCGTGACTTACTAATATAATAGTACCATCATATTTAGTAAGGGCTTCTGCTAATAATTCAACGGTGACCATGTCTAAGTGGTTAGTAGGCTCATCTAGCATTAAGAAATTAGCCTTACTAATAATAGTTTTAGTAAGGGCAACTCTTGCTTTTTCTCCTCCACTTAATACTTTAATTTTTTTATCAATTTCATCCCCTCCAAATAAGAAACAACCTAATAAGGCGCGTAGTTCTAATTCAGTATTTTTAGTGCCACATTCTTGCACTTCTTTTAAAATAGTATTGTTTAAGTTCAAAGACTCTAATTGGTGTTGCGCATAAAAACTCTCTTCTACATTATGGCCCCAAACTCTTTCTCCATCGAACTTTTCCATACCTGCCACAATTCTAAGTAGGGTAGACTTTCCTTTTCCATTGGCACCAATGAGTGCAATCTTATCGCCTCTTTCAATTTCTGCAAAGGCATTATCTAAAATTTGAACATTTGGGAAAGCCTTGCCTACACCTTTTAAGTCTACTAATACTTTGCCTGGTGTTTTATCTACCGCAAAATTGATTCTAATATTAGGTCTCTCAATTTTAACATCTTCAATCACATCTAATTTATCCAAGCGCTTTTGAATTGACTGTGCCTGCGCTGCTTTAGAAGCCTTGGCTTTAAATCTTTCAATAAACTTTTCTTGTTGCTTGATATAATCTTGTTGATTCTCAAAAGCGCGTTGTTGTATTTCTACTCTTTGTTCTTTTTCAATTTCATAATGCTCGTAATCGCCTGTGTAAAAATGTAATTGTTGTTGATACACTTCTACAATTTTATTCACCATTTTATTTAAGAAGTACTTATCGTGACTTACAATAACTACACTTCCTTTATAATGCAATAAATATTTTTCTAACCATTCGATACTAGGTAAGTCTAAGTGGTTGGTAGGCTCATCTAATAATAATACATCGGGTTGTTGCAAAATCATTTTTGCAAGTAGTACGCGCATTCTCCAACCTCCACTAAATTCTTTATAAGGGCGAGATAAGTCTTTAATCGCAAATCCTAGTCCATGTAAAACTTCTTCTGCTTTATGGTTAATATTATAGCCATCTAGTAAATCAATTTCGTGTAAGGCATCGGTGTATTTAATAAGTAAATCGTTGTCCTCAGAATTCGCTTCTAATTCTTTGCCTAGTTGTTCCACTTCTTTTTCAAGTTCACGCACTCTTTCAAAAGCGCCCAAGGCTACTTCGGTAATAGATTCGTTGGTATCAAAACTTAATAAGTCCTGGTGTAAATAGCCAATGGTGGTATCTCTTCCTTTTTCAACCGTTCCTTTGCTGGGGGTGAGTTGCCCTACCAAAATTTTCAATAAAGTAGACTTACCCGTACCATTATATCCAATTAGACCAATGCGTTCGCCTGGTTGGATGGACCAATTCGCCTCACTCACAATTACTCTTGCCCCAAACTCAAATGTCAAATTCTGTAAACCTATTAGCATGTTTTTTCAATTCAGACCGCAAAGTTAGCAAGTTGGACAATCTAATTATGCATAAATTTGGAAAAAGATTCTATGAAGCCCTTTTTCTTTATCCTTTTTGCCTTTTTAGTGATGGCTTGTGATAGTCCCGAAGACCCTGCTATCAATAAGCAGCTATGGGCCTTTAGCCCTCAAAATAACCAAGGAAGTTTTGACAAAGCCCTGATGCCATTATTAAATAATTACCAAGAATTATTAAAAGGGCTAGCGGCAGGTGATACCGCTTATATTTTCAATGCGGCAAAAACACTTATTCAATTAACCGATTCTTTTCCAACAGCTGCTATTAGTTTTAAAGATAGTTTATTGCATGAGCAGGCTAAACAATCTCTAAATAATATCAATGCTGAATTACAAGGACTCCTAGCTGAGCAAAGTTTACCCGCACTAAATATGGCCACACATATGTTATCTATTCAGTTTTTGAATTTACTAGCCACAGTGGGTTATCAAGAAAAGAATATTTATGTATTTAATGTGCAGGATGAAAAACTAGAGGATGGAATGATTTGGTTTGGATGGAATAAGACAAGTAATGATCCCTATCATTCAAATAGAAAAGGTGAAATAGTAGCGCAACAGTTATTACAAGAATAAAGCTATTGGCTTGGTTTTTTTAGTTCAAAAATAATCATGGCATTTACACTTAAAGTAGAGGTAATATAAATTTCTTGTCTACTGGTTCCATCTTTTACAACCATGAGTGCAGTATTGGGAGGCACCGTACCTAAATTATGTGCAACAATAATTATTTCATGACGATTATTGTCTTTGTTAAAATTAACATCAAAATGAGTGGCCTTGTAGCTTAGTCTTTTATTTTCTAGCAATAAAACTTTATTATCAAAAATCATAATGGTGTCGTTGTCAATGGTGCCATTATCGTATAAGTCAATACTAATAGAAGGGCTATTGACAATAACTTGTTTCACTAATTTATTTTCTCTACCTACTAAAACCCAAGGCAGTATTTGGCCAGAAGACTTACTGGCGCTGGTATTTGGGCTAGCACTTGTTTCATTAATAGCAGCTGCTTTAGTATTCTCTTGTAAAGCATTCACTGCACTAGTTGGAGCAGCAGCTTTTTGAATAGGAGTGCTAGTAGTAGCCTGAATAGAACTTGCTTGCGTAGCGTTTGGCTTTGTTGTCGAATTTGACTTTGTGGTAGTATTTGGTTTTGTTGTATTTGTTAATTTAGAAGTATTCGTCTGATTGGTCTTAGTAAGTACTTGTTTGACTATTTCTGTTTGTTGAGCAGGCTTAGTTTTATTTTCTTTTTGTAGAGAGGTATTTTTCGCAAGTTTCTCTTTGGCAACTATTTTATTAGCATTCGTAGTTGTAGGAACTGAAGTTTTTGCACTAAACTCTTTTACAATAGGACCTTCTTTTTCTAAATACACTTTTCCGCCGCCACAATCTTTTCCAGAGAGTTCGTTAGTAGCGGTGTAACTACCTTCTAGAATTTCGTAACCTCTCACCACTCGGTAGTTCAAAAAATTAGACATTAAACAAGCTTCAAAATTCCCCACTAATTTTTTCTTATTTAAACTTGTTTCTGTAATACTTACTAGCTGCGTATTTTCCGAATGCATTCCAGTAGCCAATGCATTGGCTGTAAAATTATTGGATATTTTAGAGTAGGTGCTGGCCGTTAGGGTATGGTCGGGGTTTTCTTTAATAACAATTTCGTAGGTAACAATTCTACCATCGAGGTCACGACTAGGTGTAAAATACCCTTTCCATTTCCCAGTTAGGTCTTGGCCCATAACGAGGGTGGGTAAGCATAAGGGTAACAATAAATATACTAGGCGGCGCATATTACAAAGCTATGTATAAAATATGAACCGCATTTGTTACCTTTGCGGACATATATTATAGTTAAAAAACATGGTTCAAATTCAATTTCCAGACGGCGCGGTGAGATCCTACGAAAAAGGGATTACTGCATTAGGTATCGCTAAATCCATTAGTGAAGGATTGGCAAAAAAAGTATTAGCAGCTTCAGTAAATGGAGAGGTATATGATGCAACGCGTGCAATTAACGAAGACGCAGCCTTAAAATTATTAACCTGGGACGACGCCGATGGTAAAAATACTTTCTGGCATTCTTCTGCACATTTATTAGCAGAAGCGGTTGAAATGCAATTTCCTGGTGCTAAATTTTGGGTAGGTCCCGCATTGGAAAAAGGCTTTTATTATGATATTGATTTAGGCGATAAAACCATTAGAGAAGAAGATGTTTTATTGCTTGAAAAAAAGATGAATGAATTAGCCAAGCAAGCCAACGCTTACATTCGTAAAGAAATGTCTAAGGCAGAAGCAACTGCTTATTTCACAGAAAAAAAAGATGAATACAAATTAGATTTATTATCGGGCTTAGAGGATGGTAGTATTACTTTTTATTCACAAGGTGCTTTTACCGATTTATGTCGTGGACCACATATTCCAAATACTTCTTTTATTAAAGCCATCAAAATTACCAATATCGCAGGAGCGTTTTGGAAAGGCGATGAGAAAAATAAAATGTTGACAAGGGTATATGGAATTACTTTCCCGAATCAAAAAGAATTGGATGAATATTTATTGCTTTTAGAAGAAGCTAAAAAAAGAGATCACCGTAAACTTGGAAAAGAATTAGGTATTTATACCATGGATGATGATGTAGGCCCAGGCCTTCCTTTATGGATGCCTAATGGAACTATTATTATTGAGGAATTAGAAAATTTAGCCAAACAAACAGAAGAGGATGCAGGCTACAAGCGAGTAGTGACGCCACATATAGCTAAGGAGAGCATGTATATTAAGAGTGGTCACTTACCTTATTATGAAGATAGTATGTTCCCTCCGATGGAATTAGATGGCACTAAATATTATTTAAAAGCAATGAACTGTCCGCATCATCATAAAATTTTTGATGCAGAACCTAAAAGCTATAAAGACATGCCACTTCGTTTAGCGGAGTATGGAACTTGTTATAGATATGAACAAAGCGGAGAGTTATTTGGACTTATGCGTGTGCGTTGTTTGCATATGAACGATGCGCATATTTATTGTACCAAAGAACAATTTGCACAAGAGTTCAAAGCAGTGAATGAAATGTATTTAAAGTATTTCAAAATTTTTGGCATTGATAAATACGTGATGCGTTTAAGTTTGCATGATCCTAAAAAATTAGGACAGAAATATATTAACGAACCTGAACTTTGGTTAGAAACTGAAGCCATGGTGCGTGCGGTATTAATTGAAACAGGCACGCCTTTTGTAGAAGTGCAAGACGAAGGTGCTTTTTACGGACCAAAAATTGATGTGCAAATTTGGAGTATCATTGGAAGAGAATTTACATTGGCTACCAACCAAGTCGATTTTGCGCAAGGAAAAAGATTCAACTTAAGCTTTACCAATAAAGACAACGAACCTGAAACACCCTTAATTATTCATCGTGCGCCTTTAGGAACGCACGAGCGTTTTATTGGATTTTTATTGGAGCATTATGCAGGTAAGTTTCCCGTTTGGTTAGCGCCATTGCAGGTGAAAATTTTACCCATCAGTGATAAGTTTATGCCTTATGCCGAGCAGGTGTTTGCCCAATTTAAAAAAGCAGGGGTGCGTGTGGAAATTGATGACAGAAATGAAAAAATTGGAAAAAAGATTAGAGATACTGAAATCATGAAAGTGCCTTATATGCTAGTGATTGGCGAGAAAGAAGTTGCTGAAAATAAGTTATCTATTAGACGTCAAGGAAAAGGCGATTTAGGTATGCTAGACAAGGATTTATTCCTAAATCAGGTACTTGAAGAAATCAAAGAAAGATTGGCGCCTATATCATAACAAAGACTATCTTTACAAAACTTAATAAACGTTTAATTACTTAATGGCATTACCGAACAGAGGACCCAGATTTAACCCAAGGTTTCAAAGACAACAAGAACCAGAGCATCGCATTAATGATCGCATTCGAGTTCCACAAATCAGATTAGTTGGAGACAACATTACAGTGGGTGTTTACAATACTCAAGATGCGCTGAAAATAGCTGCAGACCAAGGTTTGGACCTAGTGGAGATTTCTCCAACTGCCGATCCCCCAGTATGTAAAGTCATTGATTATAAGAAATTCCTTTACGAGAAAAAGCGTAAGGAAAAAGAGATGAAGGCAAACTCAAAACAATCTGAGATTAAAGAGATTCGTTTTACACCAGGTACCGACGATCACGATTTCGATTTCAAGGCAAAACACGCAGAGAAATTTTTACAAGACGGTAATAAGGTGAAAGCCTATGTTCAATTTAAAGGTCGTGCCATCATGTTCCAGGACAGAGGTCAACTACTTTTATTGAAATTTGCTGAGCGTTTAGCCGAGGCTGGAACTTTGGAAAGTATGCCTAAATTAGAAGGAAAGAGAATGTTTGCTATTTTTCAACCTAAAGCAGGTGGGAAGAAGAAGCCTACATCTTAATAAACCATTGATTTTCAACCTATTTATACAATGAGTCATCTCAATACATGGAATGGCTCATTTTTTTTGCCATCTCGCTATTTGCGCGTACCTTCGCCATCCATTTCCCACAAGGCTCAACAAGTGCACTGCCTGAGCAGCGCCGCCAGTAGGGAGTAATCGTAAAGATTATATAATGCCAAAAGTTAAAACTAACTCGAGCGCGAAAAAGCGTTTTAAAGTTACCGGAACCGGTGAAATCACCTTCCAAAAAGCCTTCAAAAGACACATTCTTACCAAAAAATCTACAAAGCGCAAAAGAGCGATGAGAAAAAAAGGACTTGTTGGGTCAACTAACAAAGACTTCGTTCTTCGTCTATTAAGATTAAAAGGATAGATTCAAAGAATAGTCAAACACTTAACCAGACTAAGGTTTATTTAAACAAAATTTAATTCACCGGATCCAATCAACAACTTGATAAGTAGGATTCAAAAAAATATTAATTATGCCACGTTCAAAAAATGCCGTTGCATCGAGAGCAAGAAGAAAAAAGATATTCGAACAAGCGAAAGGTTTTTATGGTAAACGTAAAAACGTTTATACCGTTGCCAAAAACGTATTAGAGAAAGGTTTAACTTATGCTTATGTAGGCCGTAAGTTGAAAAAGCGTGAGTACCGTACTTTATGGATTGCGCGTATCAATGCAGCAGTGCGTGAAGAAGGGCTTACTTACAGCCAATTCATTAACCTTTTAGCAAAGAAAGGATCTGATTTAAACCGTAAGGTTTTAGCAGACTTAGCAATGAACGAGCCAGCAAGCTTCAAAGCCTTGGTTCAATCTGTGAAGTAGTTCCATTCTCAAAATTTTAAAGCTCCAGTCCGACTTTGTCGAATTGGAGCTTTTTTATTTTCGCTCAATCTTCAACACTAAGTTCCGCCCAAATTTCAGCCCAAAATTTCCGCCCCCAATATCCGTTCAAATAACTATTTTTGTTCTCTAAAAATAACAAGCTAACACCCCTGTTTAAAAATGAACAATACCTACACCTCGTTGGTTAATCAAACCTTTCATTTTCCCCAAGAAGGTTTTGATGTGGATGATAATGGTTATTTACAATTTAATGGAGTAGATCTTAAAGCCATTATTGAAAAACATGGTACTCCCTTAAAATTAACTTACATGCCTAAAATTGGCATGCAAATTAAAAAAGCAAAGCAAATGTTTGCAGCTGCTTTTAAAAAACATAAGTACGAGGGGGAATATTTTTATTGTTATTGCACTAAGAGTTCACACTTTTCATTTATTGTGGAAGAGGCCTTGTCTCACAATGTAAATTTAGAAACTTCTTTTGCTTACGATATTGATATCATCAACCAATTGTATAAGCGTAGAAAAATTAATAAAGATATTTTCATTATTTGCAATGGCTACAAGCAGAAATTGTACATGAGTAGAATTTCTAAATTAATTAATACAGGATTCAAAAATGTAATACCTGTTTTAGATAATAAAGAAGAGTTGCAATTTTATAAGCGAAATACCAAAGAGCCTTTTAAATTGGGTATTAGAGTAGCTTCTGAAGAAGAGCCTAGTTTTCCTTTCTATACTTCACGCTTAGGCATTAGAGCTAAGGATATTCTTGAATTTTATGTAGATGAGATTGAGGGGTATGAAGATAAGTTTCAATTAAAAATGTTGCATATCTTTTTAAACAAGGGCATTAAAGATGATATCTATTATTGGTCTGAATTAAACAAGATTATCAACTTGTATTGCCAGCTTAAAAAAATATGTCCTGAATTAGATTCTATAAATATTGGCGGTGGTTTCCCTATTAAGCATTCATTAGGTTTTGAATATGATTATCAATTCATCATTAATGAAATTGTATCCAATATTAAGAAGGCTTGTAAAAAGGCAAAAGTGCCAATGCCAAATATTTATACTGAATTTGGAAGCTATACAGTAGGAGAGAGCATGGCGCATATTTACAAGGTACTTGCTGAGAAGAAACAAAACGATAGAGAGTGTTGGTATATGATTGATTCTTCCTTTATTACCACTTTACCTGATACCTGGGGTATTGGTGAAAAGTTTTTGATGTTGCCGGTAAATAAATGGGAGAATGATTATCAACGTGTGGTATTAGGTGGACTTACTTGCGATAGTCATGATTATTATGATTCAGAAGAACATATCAATGAGGTATTCTTACCCAAATTGAAAAATGACTTATTAGAAGACAAGGCCGAAGAGAATAATGAATCTTTATATGTAGGATTTTTCCATACAGGGGCTTATCAAGATCAAATTAGTGGCTATGGTGGCATTAAGCATTGCTTGATACCCTCTCCAAAGCATGTTATTGTAGAAAAGGATGCGAAAACTGGAAAGCTGGTTGATTGGGTCTATGCAAAAGAGCAAACTGCTAAATCCATGCTTAAGATACTGGGCTATTTAAGATAGTCTCGAATATAGTCTCGAAATCTATTAATTTTTGCGATTTTACTCTATTTTCAAGCAATTATGGCATATTATCTTATTATTAACTGCCTAAAAGTCTTGAAAACAAATTTGTAAGAGATTTCCAAATCACCTAATTTTGACTCAAATAGTAGATGTTATGTACCCTGAAGAGTTTGTATTACCGATGAAGGCTGAATTAGTTGATAACGGTTTTGAAGATTTAACAACAGCAGCTGAAGTGGAAAATGCAGTTAAACAAGAAGGTACAACATTAATTGTGATTAATTCGGTTTGTGGTTGTGCTGCTGGTGCTTGTAGACCAGGTGTTTTAATGGCAGTAGCAAACGCAACTCAAAAACCAGATCGTATCACAACTAGTTTTGCGGGATTTGACATAGAAGCGATTAATAAAGTAAGAGAATTACACTTGCCTTATCCTCCTTCTTCACCAGCAATTTTATTATTTAAAGATGGTCAGTTAGTGAATATGGTGGAAAGACACCAAATTGAAGGCCGACCTGCTCAAGTAATCGCACAGCACTTAATTTCAGTGTTTCAAGAACATTGTAATTAATTCAAAAATATTGATAAACGCTTTTTGTTTTTAGATGGGTTAGTAAACACGGCCGCACTTTCTAGTGTGGCCTTTTTTTTTCGTACATTGCATTACCTTATTTATATCATTCTATGTATCCCAATTTATATTATTTAGTCGATGACTTATTTGGTGTGAAATTAAATGGATTAAAGCTCATCAATTCATTTGGTTTTTTTGTAGCTATTGCCTTTGTTGCCTCTGGTTATGTCTTATACCTTGAATTAAAAAGAAAGGAAGCATTAGGGGAGTTTACGTCTAAAGAAGAAAAGATTATTGTGGGAGCACCGGCTTCAACTGCCGATTTAATTACCAATTTTATTTTTGGCTATTTGTTTGGTTATAAGATAGTTGGAGCCTTTACCATTGAAAATGCTTTAAATAATACGCAGGCCTTTATTTTATCCTTGGAAGGAAATATGCTGGCGGGAATTGTAGTAGGCGGGCTGATGGTTTATGTAAAATGGAGAGAAAAAAACAAAGAAAAATTAGCGAAGCCTGAAACCAGGACCTTTACTGTATGGCCGCATGATAGAGTAGGCGAAGTGGTTTTACAAGCTGCCTTATGGGGGTTTTTAGGTGCCAAAATTTTTCATAACTTAGAAAATATAGATGAATTAGTAAAAGATCCTATTGGATCACTTATTTCATTTAGTGGATTAACTTTTTATGGGGGATTAATTTTAGCCACCATTGGTGTCATTGTATACATCAGAAAACATAATATAAGAGTCATTCATTTTGCAGATGCTATGGCACCCACTATGATTTTTGCTTATGCTGCAGGAAGAATAGGATGTCATATTAGTGGTGATGGCGATTGGGGTATTGTAAATTTAGCACCCAAGCCTTTCGAGTGGTTGCCTGATTGGGCTTGGTCTTCCACTTATGCGCATAATGTTTTGAATGAAGGAGTGCCTATTAATGGATGTGTTGGAAATTATTGTAACGAACTTCCTGCTGCTGTTTTTCCAACTACCTTGTATGAAATCATCATCATGTTTGCCTTATTTGCTATCATGTGGTCGTTTAGAAAAAAAATTACACAACCAGGTATACTTACTGGTATTTATTTAATTTTTGCAGGAGGGGAGCGTTATTTTATTGAAAAAATTAGAGTGAATAATAAATACATGTCACTTCCGTTTCAACCTACCCAAGCAGAACTTATTTCTACTTTTTTAATTATTATAGGAATTGTATTTTTGATTCAATCAAAACGTTGGTTCCCTAAAACTATTGTTAAACCATAAATAATTTTTATGCCGTCATTTGATATTGCTAGCTCTGTAGATATTCAAACATTGGATAATGCAGTAAATATTGTGAAAAAAGAAATCACCAATCGTTTCGACTTTAAAGGCAATCATGTAGTGATTGATTTAAATAAGAAAGATTATATGTTGAAATTAGAATCAGATTCTGAAATGAAAATTCAGCAAATTGTAGACGTTTTAATAAGCCGCGCCATGAAGCAAGGTATTGAAGCATCCTCCTTTGATTTCTCTAAAGACGCCTTTCCCAGTGGTAAAATCTTCAAAAAGGACGTTTCTGTAAAAAATGGCCTAAAGCAGGAAGATGCTAAAAAGGTGGTCAAACTCATCAAGGAGAGTGGTCTAAAGGTGCAGGCGGCCATTATGGACGACATTGTACGCGTTACAGGTAAGAAAATCGATGATTTACAAGATGTTATAGCTGCTTGCAGGGCGGGCAACCTAGGCCTTCCTTTACAGTATATCAATATGAAATAAGGGTATTTACCCCTTTAAGCCTTTAAAATTTGGCCACAACCTAGCTTTAAGCTAAATTTGCGTCCTATTAAATAAATTGTACGGCAAAAACCGTGCATCCTTAAAAATCATAATTATGAGAGAAGGTATCCATCCAGAAGCGTATCGTTTTGTAGTGTTCAAGGACATGAGTAACGGTATGCAATTCTTAGGCAAATCAACTGCACAAACTAAGGAAACAGTCATGTTTGAAGACGGTAAAGAGTATCCAGTTATTAAATTGGAGATTTCTAACACTTCACATCCTTTTTACACTGGTAAAAACATGTTGGTTGACACCGCTGGTCGTATTGATAAATTCAACAAGCGTTACGCCAAGAAGCAATAAAAGAGAGACCATTAAAAAATATTCTTTTTTATACTTATTCAAACCCTTTCTTACGCAAGTAAGAGAGGGTTTTTTGTCAAAAAAGACTTTTGAGTACTTACCTTTGTAATGTAAATTATCAATTATGCAAACACTAGATATACTTGCTTTTGGAGCCCACCCCGATGATGTAGAATTGGGATGTGCGGGGGCTTTGTTAGTGGCAGTGTCTGAAGGTAAAAAAGTGGGCATCGTTGATTTAACCAAAGGAGAGTTAGGAACAAGAGGTACCACCTCGCAAAGATTAAAGGAAGCGCAATTAGCTTCTCAAGTAATGGGTATTGGTGTGAGAGAAAATTTAGGAATGTCCGATGGTTTTTTTCAGAACAATAAAGAAAATCAATTTGCCATTATTGAAACCATTAGAAAATACCAACCTTCTATTATTTTTTGCAATGCACCAGAGGACCGTCACCCAGATCATGGTCGCGCTTCAAGTTTAGTAGTGGACGCTGCATTTTTATCGGGCCTCGTTAAAGTTCAAACTACACATAATGGAGTCGTGCAAGCCCCTTGGAGACCCACTCAAGTTTTTCATTATATTCAATCAAGAAATTTAACGCCCAATTTTGTAATAGATATTAGTGCTTTCATGGACAAGAAAATGGAAGCCATACTTGCACATAGTTCTCAATTTTACGATCCCAATTCTTCTGAACCAGAAACCTTTATTTCTGGTAATGCTTTTTTAGAATTTGTAAAAGGAAGAGCCAAAGAATTAGGGCATCAAATAGGGGTGGATTATGCAGAAGGTTTTATTACCCAAAAGTTATTAGGTATTCGTAGTTTTGAGGCAATCATTCAAAAGACAACATAGAAATATTTTAACCCTTTTTAATTTAAAATTATGGCCATAGTTAAAGTAGGATTAGTGCAAATGAGCTGTGAGGCATCAAAGTCTGCCAACACTTCAAAAGCAATTGAAAAAGTAAGAGAGGCTGCGAAAAAAGGGGCGAACATTATTTGCTTACAAGAATTATTTACTTCACTTTATTTTTGTGATGTAGAGGCCTATGATAATTTTAAATTAGCTGAACCTATTCCAGGCGAAACAAGTAATACACTTTCAGCTTTAGCCAAAGAATTAGGGGTGGTTATCATTGCATCTTTATTTGAAAAAAGAGCAGAAGGTTTATACCATAATACTACAGCGGTATTAGATGCCGATGGAACTTATTTAGGTAAGTACCGTAAAATGCATATTCCCGATGATCCTGCTTATTACGAAAAATTTTATTTCACGCCAGGCGATTTAGGCTACAAAGTTTTCAAAACAAAATTTGCTACTATTGGTATTTTAATATGTTGGGACCAATGGTATCCAGAAGCTGCAAGAATTACGACTTTAATGGGTGCTGAAATGTTATTTTATCCAACCGCTATTGGTTGGGCGACTGCACAAGACGAAGCCACCAATAAAGAACAGTACAATGCTTGGCAAACTATACAACGCAGTCATGCAGTTGCCAATGGAGTGCCAGTGATTAGTGTGAATAGAGTAGGACTAGAGCAAGAAGGGCTGATGAAATTCTGGGGTGGTAGTTTTGTAAGTAATCCCTTTGGTACTTTATTATACGAAGCTTCACATGATAAAGAAGAAGTGGCCGTCATTGATATTGATACAGAAAAATCAGATAGCTATAGAACGCATTGGCCATTCCTTCGTGATCGTAGAATTGATTCTTATGGTCCTATTACTAAAAGATATTTAGACGAAGAGGCAGAATAATTAATAAAAGAACTGAATAATTAAAATTTTAAGTAGACATACCGATACAAAATGACCAACGCTACACCCAAATCTTTAGGCTATTATTTCCCAGCTGAATTTGCACCGCATGACGCCATTTGGTTAAGTTGGCCCCATAAAGAAGAAAGTTGGCCTGGTAAAATTGCCAGTATTTATCCTTCCTATACTGAGTTTGTAAAAATTGTTTCTCTAACAGAAAGAGTTTGTATTAATATAGTAGATGAAAAAATGCGCAACTCTGCTCAAAAGATGTTACAATTAGCAGGTGTGAATTTAGAGCGTGTTCAGTTTTATATGCACCCTACCAATGATGCTTGGTGCCGTGATCATGGCCCTGCTTTTTTATTAAGAGATAATGCAGTAGATCCTAAAGTAATTATAGATTGGAATATTAATGCATGGGGTGGAAAGTATCCGCCTTATGATTTAGACGATGTTATTCCTACGCGCATTGCAACAGCATTAGGTTTACCAGTATTCCATCCGGGAATTATTATGGAAGGAGGCTCTGTCGATTTTAATGGCGCAGGAACGGTGATGACATCGAAATCTTGTTTGTTAAATTCTAATAGAAATCCTCATTTAAATCAAGATCAAATTGAAAAATATTTGAGTGACTATTATGGTATTGACCAAGTATTATGGGTAAGTGATGGTATTGTGGGAGATGATACCGATGGCCATATCGATGATACCGTTCGTTTTGTCAATGAAGACACCGTTATTACAGTAGTGGAGCCCAATGTGCTTTCAGCAAATCATGAAATATTACAGCAGAATTTAAAAGAATTAAAGCAGATGCGACTACTTAGTGGCAAGCAATTAAATATTGTGGAATTACCTATGCCTGCAGAAGTAATTTATGAGGGACAAGCCCTTCCTGCTTCTTATGCTAATTTTTATATTAGTAATGGTCATATTATAGTGCCTACTTTTAAATGTGATGCGGATGATAAGGCCATGCAAATAATTCAGTCTTGTTTTACTACAAGAGAAGTAGTGGGTATTGACTCTACTGATATTATTTGGGGACTAGGTAGTTTTCATTGCTTAAGCCAGCAAGAGCCAAGTATTGTGAATAAAGTATAGTGAACAAAGTATACCGAATAAGTGTTTATGATTTTAATATAGTATTATCTAAATTAATTATTGAATCCAAATCAATGCACATGCTATTTTTTAAAAGAACTTCCTTTCGTATTTTACTTGTTGGTTTCATTGTTATGACTACCATTACGGCATGTAATCATTTTCCGTATGCTACAACTAATCGAATCTATAAAAAACATACTAAAGACTTGGTTACCTTATTAAAAGAGAATCCAAGTTTGCAAACTATTGATCAACTACCTAAGGCTGCAGCCTGGGTAGGCACCACTAATTTTGATTTACGCAAACCTAATTTTGTAGTCATTCATCATACAGCACAAAATTCTTGTGAGCAAACTTTAAGAACCTTCACATTGGAAAGATCTAAGGTAAGTGCGCATTATGTGATTTGTAAGGACGGCACCATACACCATATGTTGAATGATTATATGAGGGCCTGGCATGGTGGTATTTCAAAATGGGGTAATAATAGCGACCTTAATTCAAGCTCTATAGGTATTGAATTAGACAATAATGGCTTTGAGCCTTTTGATAGCGCACAAATTAATAGCTTACTATTATTATTGGCTCAGTTAAAAGAGAATTACAAAATTCCTGATGCCAATTTTATTGGCCATGCCGATATTGCACCTAAAAGAAAAGTAGATCCTAATATTCAATTTCCTTGGATATTATTAGCCCAAAAAGGCTATGGTCTATGGTTTGAGCCCGATGCAAAATTTAGCTTACCTGAATCTATCTCCATTCCTTTTGCCTTGGCCATGGTGGGTTATGATATCAAGGATACCACAGCTGCCTTGCTCGCTTTCAAGCGACATTTTAGAGCCGATAGTACGGCTGTAGTTACAGAAAATGACCGCTCGGTTTTATTTCAATTAATTCAAAATAAATTATCGAACTAACAATTGTTAGTGTAATTTTGTCAAAAAATAATAAGGTATGGATTTCAAGTTAACAGAGGAGCAGCTAATGATTCAAAGAGCTGCTCGTGAATTTGCACAACAACAGTGTTTACCAGGTGTCATTGAAAGAGATGAACATCAAAAATTTCCCAAAGAACAAATGGAGCAATTAGCTGACCTTGGTTTTTTAGGTATGATGACTTCTATTGAATATGGCGGAGCAGGAATGGATACCATTAGCTATGTAATTGCGATGGAAGAAATTAGTAAAGTAGACGCCAGTGTATCTGTGTCCATGAGTGTGAATAATAGTTTAGTGTGTTGGGGATTGGAGCATTATGCGAATGAGGAACAAAAGAAAAAATATTTAA
>ENA-UOYK01000219-UOYK01000219.1-marine-metagenome-genome-assembly--contig:-NODE-219-length-20812-cov-3.864432_pt1 | contig 20812 bp, 20 predicted proteins | sample MGYA00238174_ERZ767213 | MGnify/ENA primary metagenome ERZ767213 (study PRJEB28944, sample SAMN06267167) | marine metagenome | isolation source: Columbia River Estuary | place: USA:Columbia River Estuary...
TGAGGCGCTCGAACAACTTGCTGCGGCGCGCAAGAAGAATCCGCCGATGAGACACCCGGTTGTGCGCACGCACCCAGTCAGCGGTAAGCGTGGCATTTATGTGAATGCAAATTTCACGACGCGGATAATTGAACTCGCGCCAGACAAGAGTGACGAGGTTTTAAGTTTTTTGACTACGCATGTTGCGCGACCTGAGTTTGTTGTGCGTTGGAAGTGGAAGCAGTATGACTTGGCGTTTTGGGACAACCGGTTGACGCAACATTTTGCAAATGCTGATTATTTGCCGCATCGCCGTGTGATGCACCGGGCGACAATTCTCGGCGACAAACCCTTTCGCTAGTCGCGAGCCCGGTTAGTCGGTGGGGTTTTTGTCGGCCCACTTTTTATAGAACTTGCGAAATGTTTTAAGTTCGCGCATGTATGCGTCGCGATGTTTGCCGAAGTCTGGATCGAGCGAAAGCAACGACAACAATTCGTCACCTTTTTCGATGAGTGTGCGACCGCTAGTAATTAACCACTCGGAGATGTTGCCGTGCGCCACGCCCTCGTCGAGTTCGATCTCGGCCATGTCGCGCCGATGCTGATTGATCTCGCGCTCGAGCGCAGCAATCTCGCCCTGCAACGTGCGCGGTTTATTCAATGCCATCTCCCGAGAGTACTTGTGGGGTGGGGCGCAATTGGCGTCTCTCAAGTAGCGTGTGACTGGCTATGGCGCGCGAAAAGATTTACACCCGAGCAGGCGACGACGGCACAACGGGTTTGTTCTATGGCGGGCGAGTCGGCAAAGACTCGGCGTTGCCGCGGGCGTATGGCGCAGTTGATGAAGCGCAAGCAATCCTTGGATTAGCGCGCGCCGAATCAGGCAAAGGCACCGAACTTGACGAACTTCTCGTGCACATCATGCGCGACTTGTGGGTGTTGATGGCCGAACTCGCGACGTTGCCAGAGAATCGCCACAAACTTGTAGACGGCAAGTCTCGCGTGACCGCAGAAATGGTGACGCGGCTCGAAAACATGATCGACTCGCTTGACGAAAAATTTACGCCGCCAACCGAATTCGTTGTGCCGGGCGAAAACAAAATCGCGGCGTTGCTTGACGTGGGTCGCACAGTTGCGCGTCGCGCCGAGCGTCATTCGCTGGCGGCCGCACCTGCGCCATCGCAAGCCTGCCCATATTTAAATCGACTATCTGATTTGTTGTGGACAATCGCCAGATGGCAAGAAGGCAAATCGTTGCCGGCAAAAAGTGTCGACTGACGTTGAAATTAATTATTTAAAAGGAGAACAAAATGAAAATCAATCAGATCACATTTAAAGTCGCAAAACTTGACGACCCGACAGCCAAAGCAATTGGTATCGCAGTTTCAACCGACGGTGCGGTCGCCAAAGAACTTGGCATGTCACGTGACCAACTAACGGCGCTCGGCTTTGATGGCAAGGTTGGCCAAACACTTTTGTTGCCGACCAGCAAAACAAAATTAACGATTGCTGTAGGCATCGGCGAAGCAGCAAAAGCAAATGCGGATGTGCTGCGCAACGTTGCGGCTGCTCTTGCCCGCGCGAGCGCGAAAGTTTCGAGTTTGTCGACATCGCTTGCAACCGCAGGTCGCGGTGACCGCACAGCGATTGCTCAAGCAGTGACTGAAGGTTTGATTCTGGCGACACACCGTTATGACGCACTCAAGAGCGACAAAAAAGCGACTTCAAAGTTAACTTCGGTGACGCTTGTTGCGCCAGGAGCGGTGACGACGGCAGTAACCAACGGTGCAAAGCGTGGCGAGACGATTGCCGACGCTGTTTGTTTGGCGCGCGATTTGGCAAATATGCCACCAGCACACTTGACCGCCAAGATGTTTGCCGAGCGTGCGCAAAAAGTTGGCGCTGAAGCTGGCGTAAAAGTAGAAGTGTTCAACAAAGATCAACTGTTGGCGATGGGTTGCGGCGGAATCATCGGCGTGAACCGTGGCAGTGTGAACCCGCCACGCATGGTGAAGATTTCGTATCGTCCGAGCGGCGCGCGCAGTGCAGCAAAGAAATCGGCGAAGAAGTCGGCAACGAAAACAAAACTGCCGCACTTAATTTTGGTGGGCAAAGGCGTGATGTATGACTCGGGTGGCATCAGTTTGAAGCCGTCGAATTCTGATCATGCGATGATGAAAGCCGACATGACCGGCGCCGCTGCAGTTTTGGCGACGATGGGCACGCTTAAAGCGCTTGGCTGCAAGAGTCAAGTGACTGCATACATGATGTGCACCGACAACTTGCCATCAGGAAGCGCAATGGCGATGGGCGATGTGTTGACGATGCGCAACGGCAAGACAGTTGAGATTCACAACACCGATGCTGAAGGTCGATTGGTTTTGGCTGACGGTTTGTCGTTGGCTGTTGAACAAAAACCAGATGCGATCGTGGACATTGCGACTTTGACTGGTGCGTGTGCACGCGCACTTGGGGCACAGATGTCTGGCGTGTTAGGCAATGATCAACGATTCGTAAATCAAGTTGTGGCTGCTGCAGCGGCAACAGATGAACAAACTTGGCAATTGCCACTTGAGCGAAAGTATCGCCCGGCGATCGACTCGTACATCGCCGACATGAAAAATGTCGGTGGAGAAGCGGGAGCGATTACAGCCGCCCTGTTCTTAGATGAGTTCACTTCGGGTACACCGTGGGCGCATCTTGATATTGCCGGCCCGATGTGGTCTGACAGTGATGCGGGTTGGTTGCAACGCGGCGCGACTGCTTACGGCACGCGTTTGCTGATCAACCTTTCAGAAAACTTTAAGCGCCGCTAAATATTCGCGCGCGAGCGCGGGTACAAAATTTTTAGCGAGAAACTACGGGGCGACGCTGGTCGTTGCAGCCGGCACAGTTGTCGGCACGGTTGTTTCAGGAACGGTTGTCGGCGTCGTGGCGACAATGTGGCGATCGAAAAGTTCTCGTGCAAGTCGTGCATGCAGTTTGGCGCGAGCCTGATAGCCCGCGGGGGTGAGATGTACTTTGTCCCACGCCATCCACTTTGAACGCTTGGCAATTGATGAATACCAATCTTCAAGAACCAAATTTGGATACTCGGGTGCGAGTCGCACCAAAACCTGATTGAACACGATGCTTCGCTTGGCGATTGCCGGTGTGTCGCGACGGTTCACCGTCAGCCAAGTGACTGGCACGTTGCCGATCGTCGTCATCAAGTCGCGAATGATCAATTCGTAAACCTCTTCTTTGGTTTCAATTGCGACGTCGTTGCTGCCGAGCGCAACGATGACCGCATCGGCTTTGAGCCCACCGTCGCTGAGTTTCTTGAAAGTCTTGACGCCCGAATATTTAGTCGATGCATTCGGCGTTGGAAAGGCGACACGTCGTGAATATTGGCCGTCGATCACGATGGTTTGCCATTGTTCGTCGGCGGCGATGAGTTTTTGTGACTTGGCGAAATATTCGGTGCCCCAGGTGATGCTGTCGCCGAGAATCAGAAGTGACGGACCAGAATTCGGCGTGAATGGTGTGGAGATACCCGCACCAATTGTGAGCGCCGAGATGACGGCAACGGTCAGAGCACGAACTAGCGACTTATTTTTCATGAATGCGAAAAACAACCGATGGACCACTGAGTTTCAGTGTCTCGTGCTTTCGCAATACACAGGCTTGGCCTTGGCGTAAAACGCCTGATTGCCCTTGAACACATAAATATAGTTCTATCTCGCTTTGGGCTGTAAGCGACATGTAATCATTCACAGTGATTCGTTGCACGGTAAATGGAGCCGAATCAATTTGATAATTCACTTCGTCGCCAGTTGGGCTTGACGGTGAAACCATCAGCGCGGCGCGAGATTCAAAACTTGCGGTTGCGAAAAATTCATTGAGGTCAATATGTTTTTGCGTGAACGCGGCGCGCATGACATTGTCGCTGCTTGACATGACTTCAACTGCAACGCCGCCAAGATACGAATGAACGTTGCCCGGATCGAGATAGACAGCATCACCTGGTTTGAGCACGACATAATTCATCAACAAAGCAACTAGAAGCCCACCCGAATTTGGATAGAGCTCGGCGACCTTGCGCAGATGTTGCGGCAAGTTTGGTGGTGTTTTATGCGCTTTTTCTTCGAGCGCCCAACGCACAGTTTTTTCGATGCCAGTGAGTTTGAGATGGCGTGCAAGTTCAAGCCAGCCGTTTTGTTCGGCGCGAGCGAGAGATTCGTTTACGGGTGCGAATCCACAAAGCATTTCGAAGTCACTGAGTGCGCAAAGTAACTCTGGTTTTGAAGTTTTATCGCGATAGACGCGATTGAAAGCAGTGCGATCGATGCCCAGAGAATTTTCGCGTTCGAAACCGGCGAGTGCCTGCGCCGAAGTTGGATGCGTTTGAATTGAAAGTGGTTTAGCGACACCGATCAACTTGACGAGAAATGAAAGTTCGCCGACAACATCTTTGAGTGCGACTTTGCCTTGACCGGTTTGTAATGTCGCTTGACCGTCTGGGTGAGTGCCGAACCAAAGTTCGGCCCACGGTTTTGCATCGCGTGGTGCGCCGATGAAATCGGGCAAGGCTGTGAAGTCGCCCCAGTCGTAGTTTTTAATTGCTGGAGAGAGGATTGCTGTCATTACCTAATCTGCTGGCATTGCGACGATGTGTTTGGCTGCATCTTTCAGTGCGATTTCATTTGAAGTGCCGGCGCGACGATTGCGAACTTCGACAACGCCGGTTGCAACACCACGACCTGCGATAACGATGCGCGGTATGCCGATGAGTTCGGCGTCTTTGAAACGCACGCCAGGTGAAACACCTTTGCGATCATCCAAAATAACTGTCAAGTGTTGGTCGTGAAGTTCGGCGGCGAGTTTTTCGCCGGCATCGGCAGTTTCGTCACCTGGTTTGCCGGCAATCACGATGTGCACATCAGCAGGAGCGACAGCAGTTGGCCACTTCAAACCGATTTCATCGTGATTTGCTTCGGCGATTGCCGCCACTGCGCGAGAAACGCCGATGCCGTATGAACCCATAGTTACGACTTGTGACTTGCCGTTTTGATCAAGCACCGTGAGACCGAGCGACTGTGCATATTTTCGGCCGAGTTGAAACACATGACCGATTTCGATGCCACGACGGATGTGAAGTTTCGAACCACACTTCGGACACGCATCGCCATCGCGAACGTCGGCGGCATCGACGACCCCGTCGGCGGTGAAATCTCGACCGTGCACGAGATTTGCGACGTGGCGACCCGGCGCGTTGGCGCCGGTGATCCATGCACTGCCAATGGCGATGCTGCGATCAAGAAGATAACGAATCGAGCTGGAATTTTTTTCGCCGAGAGATTGTGGCCCGATGTAACCCTTGATGAGATTTTTATTTTTGGCGAAGTCTTCTTCGGTGAAGTCGACGATTTCAGCGGGCGCGACTTGTGCTTCAAGACGTTTGAGGTCGACATCGCGATCGCCGGGCACGCCAACTGCGAGCGGTTCGATGCGACCATCGGGGTAACTCAAGTTGACGATGACGTTTTTTAGTGTGTCACCTGCGTGCCAAGCACGATCGTTGCGTTTGAGATCTTGTCGCGAATTGAAGAGATCGACGAGCGTGGCGATTGTCGGTGTTGCTGGTGTGTCGTGAACGACCGCTGCCGAGATATTTGCGAAATCAATTTTTGTTGGCTCGCCGACGCGAACTGCTTCGGTGTTGGCTGCGTAGTCGCATTTTGTGCAACTGACGAAAGTGTCTTCGCCTGACTCGCACGGAAACAAGAACTCTTCAGATGCAGAGCCACCCATTGCGCCAGACATCGCCGAGACGACTGCGAACGGTAAACCGAGTCGCTCGAACGTGCGCAAGTATGCCGACCGATGTGCGTCGTAGCTGCGTTGCAGACCTTCGTCGTCGATATCGAAACTGTAAGAGTCTTTCATCAAGAATTCGCGACCGCGCAACAAACCTGCACGTGGGCGAGCCTCGTCGCGGAACTTGGTTTGAATTTGATAAAGCCACAACGGCAAATCTTTGTAACTGCTGTAGAGATCTTTCACTAATAACGTGAACATTTCTTCGTGAGTTGGGCCGAGCAAATAGTCGACGCCGCGACGATCTTGAAGACGAAACAAATTCGGACCGTAGTCTGTCCATCGACCTGTGACTTCGTAAGGTTCGCGCGGCAACATTGCGGGGAAGTGCACTTCTTGTGCGCCGATCGCATCCATTTCTTCGCGGATGATTGTTTCGACGCGATTTAGTGTGCGCAAACCAAGAGGTAACCATGTGTAACCACCTGGTGCGGCGCGTCGTATGTATCCCGCACGAACTAAAAGCCGATGACTTGGCACTTCGGCATCAACTGGATCGTCGCGTAATGTCCGTAAAAACATTGACGACATACGCAAAATCACAGGGTCTTACCTCTCGTGCGCATGGGATAGCGCCTCACGAAAACTTTACTAAAGCCTCTATACTTGAGATGACCTTTAAAGTTCTAAGAACCGGAGGCGTGGGTTTAGGCCCACGCCTTTTGTTCTCTATCGGGTCGTGTTTTGGTTGGTCAAAATAGGCATTTGGTAGCGATTTATAGAGAAAGGAGAGACAACTGATGGCTGAGAATGTACGGACAAGCGCCGGAGAGAGCGCGGTAGTTACGCGTATCGGCGAACTAGTTACGCCAATCGTCAGCGATCTCGGCCTTGATCTCTACGACCTCGAATTTGTGAGCGGCGTTGTGCGCGTTGTGGTCGATTCAAAAACGGGCCTGGTCGGCGAAAACGGTCAGCCTGCTGGTGTTGATCTTGAGAAAATTGGTTTGCTGACTCGACTTGTCTCGCGCGAGTTTGATCATTCAGAGCCGGTGCCAGGTCGCTACACACTTGAAGTGACGAGCCCGGGTCTTGAGCGCAACTTGCGTTTGCCGCGACATTACATGCGAGAGCTAAACAAAGTTGTGAGCGTGCGATTGACGGCGCCACATGAGACGACAGGTGAGCGACGAGTGCAAGGTGTGCTTGTGGCTGCAGACGAGCGCGAGATCACCGTGCGCACTTCAGACGGTGTTGAAGTGAAAGTGAATTACGTGGCGATTGATCGCGCACGAACAGTTTTTGAGTGGAAGACAACTTCGAAAGAAGAAGCACGTCACTCGAAGAAAAAAGTCGCTAATACAACGGAGGCCAAAGCATCATGAGCAACATGGACATGTCAGAAGCGCTGCGCATGCTCGCAGCAGACCGAGGACTAACAATCGACGCACTCTTGCAAGTGCTCGTCGAAGCACTTGCGACGGCATACAAGAAGCGTCCGAATGCGGCCGATGAGGTAATCGTTGGCGTCAACCCAGACAACATGGAAATCACATTTACGGCATACGACGTAGATGATGACGGCAACTGGATCAACGAGCGCGACGACACGCCGAAAAAAGATGAGTTGGGTCGAATTGCTGCGGTGACTTTCCGTCAAGTGATGGGCCAGCGAATTCGCGAAGTAGAACGCGAGCGAAAGTTCGAAGAGTACGCAAACCGCGAAGGCGACATCGTTTCTGGAGCCGTACAAAAGACAGATACGCGCTACACATTGCTCGACCTGGGTCGTGTTGAAGCGTTGTTGCCACAAGCCGAACAAGTTCTTGGCGAAACTCGCGAGCCGAATGCTCGTTTGAAGGCATACATCGTTGAAGTGCGTCGAACACCAAAGGGCCCACAAATTGTTGTGAGTCGCACGCACCCTGGTTTGATCATGCGCTTGTTCGAAATGGAAGTGCCTGAGATTGCAGACCGCATTGTTGAGATCAAATCATGCGCTCGTGAACCGGGACAACGCACAAAGATCGCAGTTTGGTCGAACGACAAAGCAATTGACCCGGTTGGTGCATGTGTAGGTGCACGTGGCGGACGAGTGCGCATGGTCGTGAACGAACTTCGTGGTGAAAAAGTAGACATCATTCCGTTCAGCGAAGACAAGCGCGATTTCATTGCTAAGGCGATGTCACCAGCGAAAGTTACTGAAGTGCGATTGAGCGCAGACGAAACACAAGCCGACGTAATCGTGCCCGACTTTCAATTGTCATTGGCAATTGGCAAGATGGGCGTGAACGCAACACTTGCTGCTCGTCTTACAGGTGTGCGCATCGACATTAAGAGCGAGTCTGAAGTTGCAGCAGAAGGCAACGCCGTTGTGCGTCGACCTGCTGCTGTTGCCAGTGGCGACACGATGTATGCCGAAGGCGAATGGAAGACAAACGTTGAGACTGGTGCAATGGAGTGGCACGCTGCCGATGGTTCAATTTTGAGCCAAGAGCAAGTTGCCGCACAAGCAGGCGCCACAACTGAAGAGTCGAAGGGCTAAACACTTTGCCAAAAGCCAAACGTGTTCACGAGATCGCTAAAGAACTCGGAATGACCAACGCTGAGGTCATTGACCTCAGCGCAAAGCTTGGCATTGGCGTAAAAGGCCCGTCGTCGACAGTTATTGACGCACAAGCAGATCGCATTCGTGCGCGCGCCGATCGCGAAGGACTAATTCGCGACGAGCAACCTGCAGAAGTTTCTGACAAACCGGTGAAAAAAGCGGCAGTGAAGAAAGTTGCTGGCGCGAAAAAAGTTGCAGGTGTAAAGAAAACTGCAGCGAAAAAAGTTGCCGGCGCAAAAACTGCCGCTGCAAAGAAGCCTGTCGAAGAAGTCGAGACAACGTCTGTTGAGGAGCAAGCTCAAGTTGCGCCGAGTGTGCCTGTGGCGCCGCGCGAGGGTGATGGTGCGGGGAGTCGCGTAGTTTCATCCGCGCAGCCAAACCGACCTGGTGCACCTTCGATGAGTTCACCAACTGCGCCGACTGCGCCAGTTCGACAAATTCAACCGTTGCAACCAGAACCGGTTCGTCCGGTTGCGCAACCTCAGGCACCAGCCGCGCGCACCACGCCGACTGTGACCCCAAGTCAGCCGACGCCAAGTGCAAACCCAAGTCAGCCGTCGCGACCTGCAACACCAGGTGCGCGTCCGATTCCGCCACCGCCGGGTTCGTCGCGTCCGATTCCGCCGCCGCCAGTTGCGCGTCGACCAGAAGGTGGCGTAACTCGTCCGCCGTTTAATAATCGTCCGCCGCAACGCAGCTCTTCGCCATCGACAAATGCACGCACCGGTCGAATTCCTGCATCGCAACTTGGACGTGGTCCGGCAGGTTCGGGCGGTCGCACAACACCAGATCGTGGCGCGCCGGGTCGAGGCCCAGGTGTAGGCGGTCGACCAGGAGCACCAACTGGTGGTCGTGGTACGGCGCTTGGTCGCAGCAGTCCAACAGGTCCGGGCGGTCGTCCGGGTGCAGGTCGTGGACCAGGTGCGGGTCAACGAAGAGGTCCGCGAAAAAAGACTCGTGCACGTCGTCGTCAAGAGTTTGAAGAGCAGTTACCACAAGTACCAACTAGTTACACACCGAGTGCAGCACCAGTGCCTGAGGGCATCGTTGTAATCGAGCGCGGTTGTTCATCACAAGAGTTCGCACCGAAATTGAATCGCACAGCAGCAGATGTCGTGCGATTCTTGCTTGAGCACGGCGAAATGGTGACGGCAACGATGACACTCGTCGACGAACAAATGGAATTGTTCGCGCTTGAAATTGGTGCAGAGATTTTGCTTGTTGACCCAGGTCAACAAGAAGAGCTTGAGTTGCAAGCAATGTTTGATGACTCAGACGATGATGATCCAGAGTTGCAAGCAGTGCGACCACCGATCATCACGATCATGGGTCACGTTGACCACGGCAAAACAACTTTGCTTGACAAGATTCGTAACGCAAATGTTGTTTCGGGCGAGGCTGGTGGCATCACCCAGCACATCGGCGCATATCAAGTCGAAAAAGATGGCAAGCGAATTACATTTATTGACACACCAGGTCACGCGGCTTTCACCAAGATGCGTGCGCGAGGTGCTGGCGTAACAGACATTGTTGTTTTGGTCGTGGCTGCAGACGACGGTGTGATGCCACAAACAATTGAAGCGATCAATCACGCTCGCGTGGCTGACGTGCCGATTGTTGTGGCGCTTAACAAGATCGACAAGCAAAATGCCGATGTGCAACGAGTGCTCGCAGGTTTGGCTGAGCAGCAACTTACGCCAGAAGCCTGGGGTGGCGACACAATTGTTGTTGAGATGTCAGCCCAAAGCGGTTTAGGTATCGACGACTTGCTTGAACAACTCAATGTCGTTGCCGAAATCGAAGAACTTACAGCCAACCCAACGGGTCGCGCCAAGGGTGTCGTGCTTGAAGCTCAACTTGATGTTGGTCGTGGACCAGTGGCGACAGTTTTGGTCGATAAAGGAACGCTAAAAGTTGGCGACCCAATCGTTGCAGGTGCAGCATGGGGCAAAGTTCGTGCGCTGATCAATGATCGTGGCGAGCAAGTTAAAGAAGTTGGGCCATCTGCGCCAGTGCAAGTCTTGGGCTTGTCAGCAGTGCCGGGCGCCGGCGAAGAATTTAGATCGGCACCAGATGAGCGCACAGCGCGAACAGTTGCTGGTGCACGCGAGCAGCGATATCGCGCGATGAACCAACGCGGTGACGCCCGTGTTCAGCGCGGTGTGAAACTCGAAGATATTTTCACCCAGATTCAAGCTGGCGAAATCGCAACTTTGAACGTGATCGTCAAAGCCGACGTACACGGTTCGCTTGAAGCCGTCACCGAGAGTCTGCGCAAACTTGAGCGCGATGATGTGCGCGCAGCATTCGTGCATCGCGGAGTGGGCACGATTACTGAAAACGACATCTCGCTGGCAGCAGCGACAAATGCAACTTTGATTGGCTTTAATGTTCGCCCAGATCGAAAGATTCGTGAACTCGCCGAGAAAGAAAACGTAGAGATTCGTACATACGAAATCATTTACAAACTCTTGGAAGACATCGAAAAGGCAATGAAAGGCATGCTCGCGCCAGAATTTGTCGAAGTTGTCACTGGCGAAGCCGAAGTGCGCGAAATCTTCAAGGCGCCAAAGGTTGGCGCGGTTGCAGGATGCTCGGTTGTGTCTGGCGTTATCACTCGTGGTTCGCGAGTGCGCTTCTTGCGCGAAGGAACAATCATTTGGAAGGGCAATATCAATACGTTGCGCCGATTTAAAGACGACGTCAAAGAAGTACGCGAAGGTTTTGAATGCGGCTTGAGTTTGACTGACTTCCAAGACCTGAAGCCAGGCGACACAATTGAAACATACGACCTTAAAGAGGTTGAGCGAGTCTGAATCGCCTAATCTGTCCGAATGGCAGATTTAGAATTTTTCTTTGATCCGGGTTGCCCGTGGGCGTGGGTGACCTCGCGTTGGGCTACTGAAGTTTCAACTCTTCGCAAGTACGAAATCTCTTGGAAGTTTGTTTCGCTTCTAGTTATCAACGAAGAGCGTGGCTATGAGGCCAACGATGTTTATCACCCAATGATTCATGGTTTCGGATTAAAAGCTTTGCGCGTCGCAAGCGCGGCTCGCGCTGCGGGCGGAAACGATGCAGTCGCCAAGTTCTACACAGCGATCGGTACGACGATGCACACACAGAAAAGACGAGATGGTCTCGATACCGATCCACACAAGTATTTGACTTCGGTGTTGAGTGAATATTCGCTGCCAACCCAGTGGGCAAATTCATTTGAAGATGAAACTCACACACCCGTGATTCGTTTCGAGACCGAAACGGCGCTCTCACGAACTGGCAAAGATGTTGGCACACCGATTCTGACTTTTAAACCAGGCACACCAAATGAAGGAAGTTTCTTTGGACCAGTTATTTCTAGAATTCCGCGTGGTGAGCAGGCAGTTAAATTGTGGGACGCAGTAGAGATCGTGGCGACAACCCCAGGTGTCGCCGAGTTGAAGCGCTCAATCAGAGGTGCTTTAGACTTTTCATAAAAGAAATCGTCAAAGAATCGGGGTTTTGTGAAAGTTGTTTATTCGCCGTCGCATTTGTTGCATAATCCCGAAGTCGAAATTGAAAGTTCAACGGCACATTCGCCTTTTGAACACACGGGCCGTGCCGAGAAAATTCGTGAGACTTTGGCCGCTGACAAAGCATTCGAATTCGTTTCACCAACCGCATGGGGCACAGAGCCGATTACCAAGATTCACAACCCGGGGTTGTTGAAGTTTCTCTCGACTGCTTGGGCCGATTATCAGCGAGATGTAAAACAAGTTCGTGAAGTCGTGCCAGATATGTTTTTTAAATCAAATCTGCGCCAGAGCATGGGCGACCGTGTTGAACCAGAATCGGTCAACGGCAAGTTGGGCTGGTGGTGTTTTGAAACAACAACACCATTGACTGTCGGCACCTACGAAGCGGCGCGCGGCGCAGTTGACGTAGCGATGAGTGCCACCAAAATTGTTTTGGACGGAGCAAAAAATAGTTATGGCTTGTGTCGACCACCGGGTCACCACGCGACTACCGACCTTTACGGCGGATATTGCTTTTTCAACAATGCAGCGATCGCGGCCCATCATGTGGCGAGCACAACAGGCACGAAGGTGACCGTGCTTGACGTTGATTATCACCATGGCAATGGCACACAACAAATTTTCTATGAGCGCGACGATGTGCAATTTGTTTCGCTGCATGGTGACCCTGCGCGGGCCTACCCGTATTTCACTGGCTACATAGATGAAGTTGGTTCAGGCAAGGGTCGCGGTTCAACGCTGAATGTTCCGCTTGCTGCACGCACAGATGATGATTCGTATATGAAGTCTCTCGAGCGAGCCTGCGAAAGCATCAAGAAGTTTGGGCCGTCAATGATTATCGTTTCGCTTGGTCTTGACACGTTTATTACAGATCCAATTAGCGATTTGGCGTTGACGACCCCGGGATACGACCGATGTGGTGCGCTTGTGGGTGCATTGGGTTTGCCTACAGTCGTTTTACAAGAGGGCGGTTATGACGTCAATGCTCTTGGCGTGAACGTGCAATCTTGGCTACACGGCCTAGCTCGTGCGAGTTAACTTCTAACGCTCGCGGAGATACTTTTCGAACTCTGCGGCGATTTCGTCACCGCTCGGAATTGGTCCACCAAAATTAATTTCAGTTGTGCCGTTGGCGATTTGCTCGTCGAAACTTTGCTCAAGCTGGGTCAACATCTGCGAGTGGTCGTTGTTGCCGGCGATCAATAGATCGAGGCGCTCACGTTGAGATTTAGCTTGATCGCGCATCGAAGAAACATCGAGCGAGATGCCGCCAGTGTCGCAGAGCGCTGAAAGCAACGCGGCTGAAGCAGCAGGGTAAGGCATTGAAGCGACATAGTGCGGCACGCGGGCCCACAAACTGAGCGCCTGAAGTTTGCGGTTGTGCAGTGCATGTTCGACTGCGGCTGCCATGCCAGCAGGTACATCGACCGAACTCTTGAGATAAGGCAAGCTTGCGACCAGATCTTTGTCTGGCGAAGTACATGAAATATAAACAGCACGCGTGTGTGGAGTTGCAAACGGATACGCACCGATGCCGATCATTCGGCGCACGCCAAATTGCACGCTGATGTCGGCGATTGTTTCGGCGAACAAGTTCCAGTGTGTGTCGGGCTCGGGGCCGGTGAGAAGCAAGATGTCTTTATCGTTGATATCGCGACCAAGTGAGATCTCTGGAGTTGACCAGACGAGTTTTGTGTTGACGCCCTCGCGAAGCTCCATGATTGGGCGACGAGCGCGGAAGTCAACAAACGTGTCGATGTCGAAGTCAATAATCTTGACTGCGCTTGTCTCTTTGGTGATCAGTTCGATGGCATTGGCGGCGGCAGAACTTGTATCTATCCAGCCAGACATCATCACGACCAACAACGGGTCTTTTATCTGCGGCAGTGTGCCAATAATTTTGTATGGCTTGTTCATTGCGTGAGATCAGTTTAGGCGAGAGAGTGCTTCCTCGGCGCTGTTGGCGGCGGCCTCGGTCTGCAACTTAAATGGCTCAAGATCTGAGGCTTGTTTTTCGCCAAGAGCACCGCCTAAATAGCGCGCATAAACGCCTTCGACGATGCATGCAAGTTTCCAATATGCAAACGCGCGGTAGAACTCGATATTTGTCACATCGCGGCCAGTTGCTTTTGCGTAGCGTGCGATCAAATCATTGCGATTCAAAAATCCTTTGACTGTTGTGTATTGCGACATCCAAGGCGATGCCTGATCGTCGGGGCCAGTCCAATAAACAGTGAGCAAGCCGAGATCGGCGAGCGGATCACCAAGTGTGCAGATTTCCCAATCTAAAACGGCTTGAATTTCACCTTGCGAACTGACGATGCAGTTGTCGAGTCGATAGTCGCCGTGCACGATTGTGGCCGGGCCCTGTTCAGGAATTCGCTTTGCGAGTTCGTCGTGCACGCGATCGACCACGCTGAGTTCGCGAGTTTTTTGCGCGTTCCATTGGCCGTACCAACGCTTTAGTTGGCGCGCGATGTAACCCTCATGACGGCTGAAGTCTTGCAGACCAACTTTGTTGACATCTACGGCGTGAATTTTCGCCAACGTATCGACGAGCGATTCGCTGGCAAGCGTGCGAGTCTGTTGTGTGAGAACTGATTCAGCGATCGGAATGTCGCGCACGATGTGGCCGTCGACAAAATCCATAACGTAAAACGGTGCGCCATTAATTTCTAGATCGTTGCAAAGCCCGCGTGTACGGGGCACGGGAACCCCCGAATTTTGTAGCGCCGAGATCATGCGATGTTCGCGACCCATGTCGTGGGCACTTGCGAGACCATGGCTAAGCGGCGGGCGTCGCAAGACGTAGTGATTTTGTTTGGCGTCGCGCACCGAGAACGTCAGATTTGAGTGACCGCCAGCGATGAATTCAAACTTAAATGGACCTGTCGCACCGCTGACGTTTTCTTCGAGCCATTTTGTAACTTTTGGCGAATCGATTCCGGCGCTGACTGTGTCGCTCATCACCATGCAACCTACTTAATTTGTGTGACTATTTGCCAGTTGCAAGAGATCGCTGGCTTTCGGCTCGTGTTGCATGCCGAGTAATATCTCGGCATGGCAATTGACGTACAAGACGCGACCTTTCAAAAAGAGGTGATTGAAAAGTCGATGATTACGCCAGTGATTATTGACCTGTGGGCTCAGTGGTGCGGACCGTGCAAAACACTTGGACCAATTCTCGAAAAATTGACTGACGCGACAAACGGCAAAGTGATTTTGGCAAAAGTTGACGTAGACAGTTGCCCGCAGATCGCCCAGGCGTTTCAGGTTCAGTCAATACCTGCGGTTTATGCGATGAAAGACGGCAAGATCGTTGACGGTTTTGTCGGCGCACAATCAGAACACGTTGTTGAACAGTTCATCAAAAATTTGTTGCCAGAACCGGTTGTTGTTGACGTCAAAGCACTTTTGGCCAAAGGTGACGAAGAGAGTCTGCGCGCAGCATTGGCTGCCGAGCCGACAAACGAAGCAGTCGTTGTTGCTCTTGCTGATTTGTTGATCGCACGCAAAGACTGTTCGGCTGCGCTCGAGTTGCTCAAGACCGTGCCTGAGACAGAACGCGTGCGAACTTCGGTGGCAGCCGCTCGTGCAGCTTTCGTGCCCAAAGATGACTTTGATAAACAGCTGACTGATTTGTTGGTGCGTGTCAAGACAGATGAAGACGCCAAGCGCGAATTTCTCGAGTTGCTAGACAAGATGGGACCAAACGACCCGCGCACTGGCGACTATCGCAAAAAGTTGACCACCAAGCTGTTTTAACGGTTAAAAGTCTTTGCCTCTCTGTGAGGTAATTGCCCACATTGGGCGATGAAAACTTTTCAAAAAATTACTGCAAGTTTGTTTGCGCGTGTCAAATGGTTTGGTGTTTCACGACTAGTTGGTTCTGTAGTCAGTGTTGTTTTAGTTGCAGGTGCAGGGTGGTGGTTGGTGCAGGTGCCACCGCCACCGCCAGAAGCGGCTTTGGAGTTTGCACCAAGTTTGACGAGCGTGCCAGTCGTGTCGAAAAGCGTCACAGCGGGTGGTGCTTTGCCAGATGCGAATGTAAACGTGCCGCAATTTTTAACAGTGCATGTGGCAGGTGCAGTCAAGTCGCCCGGCGTCTATCGCTTGCGGCAAGGTGCCCGAGTTAACGACGGTGTGGATGCTGCGGGCGGCGCGACAACGAGTGCAGATTTAGATTCAGTCAATTTGGCGACACTTGTTAACGAAGGCGAACAAATTTATATTCCAAAGCGTGGCGAGAAACCGCGCACGATCACGAGTCGACCTCAGTTGAGTGTTGGTGATGCAGCTTCTAATCGAGTGACGGGTGGCGGTGAGGTTGCGACACGAGTAATCAACATCAATCTGGCATCGGCGACGCAGCTTGAACAGTTGCCTGGTGTTGGCCCAGCGACGGCGAAAGCGATCGTTGCCTATCGCGAAAAATATGGTGCGTTCAACACGGTTGAAGACTTGTTGAAGGTGCGAGGTATTGGGCCCGCGAAACTAAGCGAGATTTTGCCGCGTGCCAGTGTGCGTTAGTTGAAGTTAGAGAACGCCGAGCATTAGTGCAGCGAGCGCGAGCGAAAATAACGACCCCAAAATGAGACCAATTGCCAATGGTTGAAATTCTTTTCGCCACTCTGGCCAACTTGCGATAACTGCGCGAACAGCGCGAAGGCCTGCGTAGTGACCAATTATCCACCACAAAGCGACACTCGAAACGAAACTCAGCGCGTAGCGCACGAAGCCACCGGCAGCGGGCACACCGAACAACGGCATTGTCGGTAAGGCGATGAAAGTAAAGATGAAACCGAGAACTCCGGTGAGCGAGCCGGGCAAAAGCAAAAGAACAAGACCAAAGAATAAAAGTGAAAGTGCGAGCGCGACCGAGATGATGCCACCTCGTTGGCGCACTGCGTTGCGATGGGCGACGATGCCGTCGGGCACGACGCGGTGTTCGCGCGAACGTCGTGTGCGAGAAGCGCCGGCCATGCCTCAAGCGTACGATGTGCGACGTGTCGCACGGGTGAACTGGTTTGTATGACGCCGACCAGCGATGTAAATCGTGGAGATTGGCTGACTGCGCTCGCAGCGCTCGCATTTGTGCTCGTGACCCGTGCCAATGGTGAGTTTCTGGCGCTAATCGTAATATTTTTTATTTTTGCGATGCGAAAAATGCAGGTACGCCAAGGCGTGGCGCTGTTGATTCTTGTCGTGTTGATCTTCGGTGCTGCAAATTCGTGGCGAGCGCGCCAAGAACTGCGAGATGTCACAACTGGTTCGTATGCAGGTATCGCCAAAGTGATGAGCGACCCACGCAACGTTGGCTATGCGACTCGAATAGTTTTAGAAATAGAGCGAGACAGGTTCGTTGTTTATGCATATGGTTCGCCTGCTTGGCGTTTGGCTGGGGCGCGAGTGGGCGAGCAGGTTTTTGTGCGCGGATACCGCGAAGAATTCGAACCAGGCAAAGAATCGCGTTGGATTTCGCAACATGTGAAGGGTCGATTTCAGGTCGTATCTGTTGCCGAGCAAAGATTTGCCGCATCACCACTTTTGCGCAGTGCTCAAAGGGTGCGCGATTTAGTCAGCACGTCTGCCAGCAGTTTCAATTTTGACGAGCGAAATCTTTTTACTGGGCTAGTTATTGGCGACGACTCGAAACAATCAGAAGAAATGATCAGCGCTTTTCGCAAATCAGGTTTGGCGCACCTAGTTGCCGTCTCGGGGCAGAATGTGGCGTTTGTGTTGGCTGGTTTGTCGCCACTGCTGCGAAGACTGAATCGTCGCTGGCGTACGTTGATGACGATTTTGATTTTGGTTTGGTTTGTTGTGATTACACGAATTGAGCCGAGTGTCGTGCGGGCTGCGTTGATGGCGGGTGCGGCGTATCTCTCGGTGGCGATGGGTCGGCCGACGCGAACCCTGCGGTTGATCGCGCTGACAGTTTTTGCGGCGATCGCAGTTGATCCACTTTTGGCGTGGTCGGTGGGTTATTTCATGTCTGTTGGAGCAACACTTGGTCTTTGTCTTGGCGCTGAAAAGTTAGAGAAGATAATTCGGGGACCGCAGTGGCTGGCGAGGTTGTTGAGTGCAACTTTGTCGGCGCAGTTTGGTGTGATTCCTGTTGTGATTTTTGTTTTTGGTGTTCCATCTGTGTTTGGAATTGTCGCCAATGTTTTAGCGGTACCGATTGCAGGTCTTGTGATGCTGATCGGTTTGCCGTTGGGGCTGTTTGCGGGGGTGATCGAGAATTTGGGACGTTCAGAATTTGCGACGGTGTTGATGTGGCCAGTTCAAGTTGGGGTGCGGTGGGTGTGGTGGGTCGCTGAAATTTTTGCCCGGCTGAATGTGAGCCCAGTTTTCAATTTGGGCTTGTGGATTGCTGTTTTAGTCGTGCTCTTGGCACTGCGACACCGAAGTGCGAGAGTGTAGGGGTGACGATTCATCTGATAACTGGTTCTGACCCGCGTTTGGTCTCAGACAAGGTGAGCGAGATCACCCGCGAATTGATTAAGTCAATGTCGACCGAAGAAAGTCGAAGCACGATTTTAGAAACACACGACGCAGGCGCAGCGAGTTCGCAGGAGCGTGAAGATGCGATTCGCAAAGCGGTTGCTTCTGCTGAGACGATGTCGCTTTTTGGCGAAGAGCGAGTAGTTGTCATTCGTGAAATTTCAGAAGCGACTGTGGCTGAACTTTCGAGTTTGGTGAGCTATCTCGAACAGCCGTCTGACAGCACGCACTTGGTTCTCAGCGCGTCAAAAAAATTAGCCAAATCGGTTTCAGATGCATTAAATCGAGCAGGTGCGACCGTGATGGCCACAACGCCACCTGCTCGCCGTCAAGAACTCGTGACTTGGTTTTTAGAACGCTTTGGCGAATCGGGTTTAACTCTCGAACTGAGTGCGTTGAACATGATCATCGACTGGCTGGGTGAAGATCAAGCACGTTTGCCAGGCTTGATTGATGTTTTGGTTTCGACATACGGCACGTCGCGCAAACTCAAGAGCGAAGATGTTGAGGCTTTTCTCGGTGATGCAGGCAGTGTCAAACCATGGGACTTAACCGATGCAATAGATGAAGGCAATGCACCGCGCGCACTTGAGATGTTGCGCAGAATGATTCGCAGCGGCGAATCTCATCCGTTGCAGATTATGGCGATTTTGAACACGCACTATACAAAGTTGATGCGTTTAGACGGACCCGAAGTGCACACTGCAAATGATGCGCTTGCTTTGATTGGCGGCAAGAGCGAATTTCAAGGCAAGAAATATTTGAGTCAATATCGCCGACTCGGCGGACAAGGAATAAGTCAGGCAGTGCAGTTGTTGGCGCGTGCCGATATCGATTTGCGCGGGGGCAAGGATCTTGGCGAAGAACTAACGATGGAGATTTTGATTGCCCGATTGTGCCGAATGGGCGCAGGGGTGAGAACGAATCGGCCGACTAAGTCGACGAGTACTACTTCGCCGAAGCGGCGTTGATTTTGCGCATCAAGCGGCTCTTGCGACGAGCTGCTTGTTTTGGGTGAATCGTGCGCTTGGCAGCGGCTTTGTCGAGGCGCTTCACTGCGAGGCGAAGGGCTTCTGGACTTTCTGGAGTGCCGGCTGTCTCAAGAGCGTTCTTGACACGTGAGCGCAATTCGCTGCGGACGGCTTTGTTGCGCTCAGTCGCTTTCGCGTTTGTGAGGATGCGCTTTTTTTGAGATTTGATATTTGCCACACCGCAAGGCTAACAGCGGGTGAGGCCTTGCCAAACATAAGCCGTGTAGAATTTAGGCACTTCTCGCACAAGCTTTTAGGGCATGTCTGCGTTAATCGAAGTCTCGGAGAAACGGCGTAATGGATTTATCTCGAATACGAAATTTTTCGATCATTGCGCATATCGACCACGGTAAATCAACCCTCTCCGACCGTATTTTGGAGATGACCAATGCGGTTGACGCGCGCGAAATGCGTGCTCAATACCTTGACAGCATGGACCTCGAGCGCGAGCGCGGCATCACGATCAAAGCGCAGAACGTGCGCGTGTCGTGGAAAGAGCACACGCTGCATTTGATTGATACGCCAGGTCACGTTGACTTCGGTTACGAAGTGAGTCGATCGCTAGCAGCGTGCGAGGGCGTCGTGTTGGTTGTTGACGCAGCACAAGGCATTGAAGCCCAAACTTTGGCCAACTGTTATTTGGCGCTTGAAAATAATCTCGAGATTGTTGCGGCGTTAAACAAAATCGACTTGCCGGCCGCAGACCCAGACCGGCACGTGCACCTGCGGCGCGGATCTCGCGCGCGAGCTTCACCGGGGCGGCCGCGGCCTCGACGTGGAAGGTCACCGAGCCGGCGCCGGCCTCGGCGTAGGCCGTCAGCCGACGGATGGTCTCGGCGAGGTCCGGGCGCCCCCAGACGAACCCCTCCGAGCGCGCGGTCAGGACGACGCCGGTGCCGGTCGCGTCGATCGCCTCGCGGCGCTGGAGCGCCCAGACGGCGAGCATGCTGCCCGTCATCATGACGGCAGCCATCACGGCGAGTGCCACGCCGACGAGGACTTGGCGTTGCGGGGCTGGTGGCGGCTTTGCGCCTGGCGCAATCCGGGCGCCAAGTAGTGCTGCACGAAGCCACACCTGTCGCCGGCGGGCGCTGCCGCGCGCTGCCGGACGGCACAGATAACGGCACCCATGCGCTGATGGGCGCCAATCGCGCCGCTTTGCGCTTTCTGTCTGATATCGGCGCGCGCGATGCTTGGGTGGAAGCCGAACCGGAAGGCTTGCCGGTTTTTGATCTGGCCGATCGCAGTGCGCGGCGCATCGCCGCCAGCCCGCTCGCTTGGCGCGACCCTGCCAAACGCCCACCGGGCTTGAGCGCCAGTGGCATCCTTGCGCTGCTGCGCCTGGCCTTGCCCATTGGTGATCGGCCTGTCGCGGC
>ENA-UOYK01000231-UOYK01000231.1-marine-metagenome-genome-assembly--contig:-NODE-231-length-20335-cov-4.246569_pt1 | contig 20335 bp, 17 predicted proteins | sample MGYA00238174_ERZ767213 | MGnify/ENA primary metagenome ERZ767213 (study PRJEB28944, sample SAMN06267167) | marine metagenome | isolation source: Columbia River Estuary | place: USA:Columbia River Estuary...
TCATAACGCCTTCATCATGGTGTGCGCCGCGCTGGTGCTCTTCATGACTTTGCCCGGCCTCTTCCTCTTCTACGGCGGTCTGGTGCGCTCGAAGAACATCCTCTCCGTGGTCGCCCAGTGCTTCGGCCTGGCCGGCATGGTGGCGATCCTCTGGTGGGCCGTGGGTTACTCCCTGGTCTTCGGCAAGAGCTTCGACGGTACCTTCCTCGGCAAGATCTTCGGCGGCAGCGAATTCTTCTTCCTGAACGGCGTCGGCGCCGCCCCGAACGGAGATTACGCCTACTGGATCTCCCAGAACGTCTTCTCGATGTTCCAGCTGATGTTCGCGATCATCACCCCGGCCCTCATCGTCGGCGCCATCGCCGAGCGCATGAAGTTCTCCGCGGTCATGCTCTTCATGCTCGGCTGGATGTTCCTCGTCTACTTCCCGATGGCCCACCACATCTGGGGCATCACCGGCGAGATGAACGGCGTCTGGAACGCCAAGGCCTCCATCAAGGCGATCGACTTCGCCGGCGGCACGGTCGTCCACATGACCTCGGGCTGGTCCGCGCTCCTGCTCTGCATCATCCTCGGTCCTCGCATCGGCTTCGGCAAGAAGGCCATGACCCCGCACAGCATGGTACTCTGCGCCATCGGTACCGGCATGCTCTGGGTGGGTTGGTACGGTTTCAACGCGGGCTCGGCCCTCGCCGCGGACGGCGTCGGCGCCCAGGCCTTCATGACCACCACGCTCGCCGCGGGCGTCGCCGCCTTCACCTGGGGCGCCCTCGAGTGGATCCTCCGCAAGCACGCCAGCATCCTCGGCCTCTGCTCGGGCGCCGTCGCCGGCCTCGTCGTGATCACCCCGGCCGCGGGCTTCGTGACCGCCAGCTCCGCGGTGCTGATCGGCGTCCTCGCCGGTGTGGTGCCCTTCCTGGCCGTGGTCTACATGAAGTCCAAGCTCGGCTATGACGACGCGCTCGACACCTTCGGCGTCCACGCGGTCGGCGGCACCCTCGGCGCCATCCTGACCGGCGTCCTCGCCACGGCCGACGTCAACGGCAACCTGAACACGAACCTCAAGGACATCGTCGGCAAGACCCTCCTCACCGAGCAGCTCAAGGCGATCGGCATCACCCTGGTGCTCTCCCTGGTCGCCACCGCGATCCTCGCCTACGTGATCAAGGCCGTCATCGGCCTCCGCCCGACCGAAGAAGAAGAGGCCCGCGGCCTGGACATCTCGGACCACGGCGAAGAAGGTTACAGCCACAACTCCTAAGCCTCCCCTCCAGGGAAGCCGGCTCGCAGGCCGTCCGATACCGGACGGCCTGCTTCTTTTAGGGGATTTCCTGACAGTGGCTTAATCTACTATGGAATTGCCAACTTTCAGATACTGACACCAGAATGTCTTCATCCGTCCGCCATGCTCAAAATCTCCGCCCAACTCAACGACCGGGACTTCCAAGGCACCGCCGAGGAATTAGCCACCTTCGTGTCTGAGAAGCTGGCTGAACTCGGCTTCGGCGAGCGCCACCGCTCCTCCGAGCGACTAGTCCGCTTCTACGCCTACCAGAAGCTCCTGAGCCGTCCGGAGAAAGCCCCTGACGACGGCCGCCAGCGGCTCTTCGGCCAGCTGCAGGTCCGCCAGCTCCTGCTGGCCCGCCTGCTCGCCGAGCGCGGCTGGGATCTCGACCGGATCCGCACCCTGCTCCTGCAGAACCAGGAAATCAGCACCCTCAACAAGCTGATCGACGAATTAGCCACGCCCACCGAGGCGGAAAAGCTCTTCTTCCGCACCCGCTCCAGTGCCGCCGATAGCGCCACCGCCCTTGGCCTCGAAGAACCCAGTGTGCATCGCGCGAGGTCGCCGATTGCCTACTCCCGACGCGACGACGACGGTGAATCTGCCGCCCCCGCCTACAAGCCCGTCCGCAAGTCCAGCTTCTCCATGGTGCAGCAGATGAAGCAGGTCGCCGAAAGCGATGAGTCCCCCGCCGATGCCCTGCGCCTGATGATAAAAAAGGAGCTGGCCCGCGACGACCTCAGCCCGGCCGCCCGCAGCCTGCTCGATCAGCTGCTATCCTTCAATCCGACCTCCCGAGGCGATGAACCGAAGACCGAAAGATGGACCAAAGTCCGGCTGACCCATTGGTGCGAAGCCCACTTCAACATCGATAGTCGCATGACCCCGACCAAAGAAGAACTGCTAGAAATCGCGGACAATTTCAGCAAAGCATTGATGAAGAAGTACTTATAATTATGACAGTGTTAGTTTGATGCTAGTTGTATGACAGTATCTTATTAGGTGTTGACAGTATGTGGGATTGGGGCATGGTGGTGGGGATGAATCCACCCATGAGCCAACCCAAGATCGAAATCCTGCCCCTGAAGAAGGGCTTCCTCCGCGCCGCCTCCGAAGCGACGCATGTCCTCGTCCGCATCGTCGCCCCCAGCCAGCCGGCTGACGTCGTCGCCACTCCCCGCGCCCCGCTCGACCTCGCCCTGGTCATCGACCGCTCCGGCTCGATGTCCGGTCGCCCCCTCGAGGCCGCCCTCGAAAGCACCGTCCGCATCGTCCGCGGCCTACGCAGCGATGACCGCGTATCCATCGTCGCTTTCGACGAACGGATCGAAGTCGTCGAGCCGCTGTCCGTGGTGACCGACCGCGAGGGCCTCGTCCGCCGTATCCAGGCGATCGACTCCCGCGGCTCCACCGACCTCTTCGGCGGTTGGGAAGAAGCCGTGAAGCAGCTCGCTCCCTTCACCCGCAAGGACCGCATCGCCCGCGTCATCCTCCTCAGCGACGGCCAGGCCAACCACGGCCTCGTCAACGAGCAGGAGATCTTCGCCCGCGTCACCAAGGCCGCCGGCGCCGGCATCACGACCTCCACGGTCGGCCTCGGCCACGGCTTCAACGAGTCGCTGATGACGGGCATGGCGACCGCCGGCGAAGGCGTCGCCAACTTCGGCCAGACCGCGGACGACCTCGACGAGGCTTTCGAAGAGCAGTTCGCCATCCTGTCGAACTCCTTCCTGCGCCAGGTCAAAGTCAGCGTGCAGGGCGGCAGCGACGTGCAGGCCCGCTTGGTCGGCGAGATCCTCGAGAACGGCGCCTCGCGCAGCCGTAAGCTCGGCACCCTGCCCTGGGACGCTTCGCTCGTCGCGGTCGTCGAACTCAAGATCGGCGCCGGCGCCAAGCCCGACGCCCTCGCGGCCGTGAACTTCGAAGCGACCACGAAGGACGGCGACGTGATCAAGTTCGGCCCCGAACTCATCGCGCTCCCGGAGCTCGACCTCGCCGCGTTCTCGGTCCTGCCGGTCGACGCCGACGTGGCGGCCCTGATCGACGAAGCAATCGTCGCCGAGAAGATCGAAGCCATCGAGGTGCTCACGCGCACCCATAAGTTCGCGGAAGCCAAGTCGGCCTTCGAGGAACTGCTCAAGCGCCCGGGCCTCTCGGACTGGGCCAAGCAGAAGATCGAATACCTCAAGCAGCTCCTCGACGAGGACGCGATCATGGCCGCGAAGGAGATGCGCTACGGCCGCAGCCGCATGATGAGCCAGACCAAGGAAGCTTCCGTCCAGTGCTACAGCATGCGGATGGACGAGGACATCGAGGCGAAGAAGGCCGCCTACCTTCGCCGCAAGCGCGCCGACGGCCAGGCCTCCAAGCCTAAGCCCCCGCAGGGCGGCCAGACCCCGCAGGCCTAAGCGGCTTACGAGCGTCGGGTTTTCCGCCCGGTGGAAGCGATTCCACCGGGCTTTTTGTTGCCCGCTCCGGGCGGGCGGGCAAGATGGCCGCTCGCCTCCCATGTCCCGCGCTCTCCGCATCACCCTCTGGAGCGTCGGCCTCATCGCCGTCGCCGTCGGAGCCACCCTTTTCTGGATCGAGTCCCAGCTCCGTCCCGAACCCCTCGGCGCCCGCGTCAAAGGCCTGCTCGCCGAAGCCGGCATCAAGGGCGGCATCGCCCGCATCGAAGCGTCCCTCGACGGAAAATTCTCCGCCGAGGGTATCGACCTCGTCCTCGCCGACGGCACCAAGGTCTCCGCGGCCTCGCTCAAAGGCGAAGCCGACCTCTTCGCCATCATCGGCGGTACCTACGCGCTGCGTAGCCTCGAACTCAAGACGATCGACGTCGACCTGAGCACGCGCCGGCCCGCCACCCAGGCAGAGGCTGCTCCCGCCGCGCCGGCGACGAAGACCACCTTGCCACCTTTCGTCCTCGGACCGTATGCCGCGACGGGACGCGTCCGGCTGGCCGACGGCACGCTGCTGCGCTTCAGCGTCCGCGGTGACGCCTTCGATTCCCGCGGCCAGGCCGATCTCCGCGCCGGCATCGCCTGGCCCGGCTTCGTCGTCGGCAAGCAGACCACCGATCCGCGCGGCGAGGTCTCCCTGAAGGCCTCCTTCCGCCGTCCCCTCGGCGGCGAAGGCGTCACGCTCGACGCGCTCTTCGACGACCTTGCGTCGCTCCGCATGGAGCTCGCGGCGAAGGACGCGAGTCCGGCCGCCGTCGGTTCCGTCGGCTTCATCCTGGACGCGGCTTCCGTCCCCGGCAAACCGGGCGTCACTTTCACGGGCACGATGAACGACTCCGCCGGACGTCCCGCGGTGAAGCTCCGCGGCGAGCATCTCGCCGGACGCACCTCGGTCGCCGCTGACCTCGACGTCGACCCCTCGCGCTTCGGCATCCTCAGCCAGCAGCTCCCTGACGTCCGCATCACCGGCGGAGCGAAAGGTGAACTGGAAGGCACGCGCTGGCAGGCCGACCTCGACCTCAAGGCGCTCTGGGCGGACCTGAGCCGACTCTCGCCCCGCCTGCCCAAAGACGGCCGCTCCGAATGGCGGCTCGCGGCGAACGCGCAGAGCACCGACGCGGGCTTCGCGGTGAAAAGCCTGACCATCGCGGGCCACGGCGTGAAGATCGCCATCCCGCAGACCCTCACCTGGAAGGGCGGCCTCCTGCCGGTGAACGCCGATGAGGCGAACGTGACCATCGCCGCCGACGACGCCGACCTCGTCGCGCTGAATCCTTTCCTCGCGTCCGCGGACGTGATCGTGACCGCCGGTCGCTGGACCGGCGAAGCCTCGGTGTCCTTCAAGGACGGACAGCCCGCCGTGCGCAGCGTGCGCACGCACAGCCTGCGCGGCGTCACCCTCGAGCAAGCCGGCAAGCCGCTGGTGCGCGGCATCGACGCGGAACTGCCCTTGAGCTCCGCCGACGGGACGATCGCCCTGGGTCCCTTCAGCGTGCGCTGCGCCGCCGGCGAGATCGCGGGCGGACGCCTCACGCTCCGGCCCGGCGCCGACGGCGCCTGGACCGCGCTCGCGGACATCGACGTGGGCATCGTCGAACTCGCCTCGCAGCCGAATTGGGAAGACCTCCCGGTGGACAAACTCAAAGGCATCCGCATCAGCGCGAAGGCCGCCGTGGAACGCGCCGCCGGACAAGCCCCGGTCGTCGCTTCCGCCGAAGCGCGTATCTTCCGCGAGGGTCGCAACCTGCTCGCCCTGAAACTGCGCCAACCCCTGCCGACCGTCGGAGCCAGACCGACCGGCGTGCTGGTCGAAGCCACCGCGCGCGATCTTCCGCTCGAATCCCTCGCCGCCGTGGTCCCGGGACTCAAACTATCCGGCGACCTCACCCGCGCCGACCTCGTCGCCGGCTTCAGCCGGGAAGGCCTCTTCGTCCGCACGGAAGGCGCCCCGCTCGCCTTCGCCCGGACAAGTGCCTCCTGGGCCGGCAAGGCGTGGGTCAAGGAATGCGACCTCGCCGCCAGCCTCGATCTCCTCATCGGCGAGAAGTCCACGTTGATCGGCTTCAACCAGGCCTCACTGAAGAACCAGAACCGCATCCTCGCCGAAGGGGACATCAAAGTCGGGCTCGGCGAAGCCGGCACGACGCTCCGCCTGCAGGGCGACCTCGGGGCCTTGGCCGAACAACCTTTCGCAGGCCCCCTGGGCATCGTCACCGGCGGCCGTTACCGCGCCAGCGCGGACCGAGCCCAGGACGGCGAGATCAAAGTCTCCCTGGAAGTCAGCGACGTCGGCCTCCGCCAGAGCGAAGGCCGCATCGCGCAGGCGACCGTCACGGGACGTTATGCGCCCAAGCCGGACGGGCTCGACGCCGAGGGCGGCTTCCGCCTGCAGGCCGCGCACACCAGCGCCGGCAAGTTCACCCTCACGCAGCGCATCGCCGGGACGAAGACCGACTGGCAGGCCAAAGTCACGGTCGACAACATCGACGTCGACGACGTGCTCTCGCTGCTCCCGAAGTCGGATGAGATCGTCGCCGAGACGCCCACGACGCCGCCGGCGCCGGACCGGACACCTTTCTGGGCTGGCCATACCGGCGCCTTGGAAATCACGGTCGGCACCGCGAAGGCTTACGGCATCAAGGCCGAGGGAGTCGTCGTCCGCGCCGATGCGCAGCCGAACGGTCTGCGACTGAGCCAGCTTTCCGGCCGGCTGGCGGAAGGCACGCTCAGCGGCCGTGGCCAGCTGGCCTTCCAACCGACCGTCAACAACGGTCCGTACACCCTCGCGGGTACGGTGAGCCTGACGCAGTTTAATTTCGGCGAAGTCGCCCAGGCCGTCCCCGCGGTGAAGGACTTCCTCCAAGGCAAGGGCGACGCCACCGCTTCCGTGACCAGCATCAGTGGCACACCGGGCGAACTCCTCGGTCGCCTCCAGGCGGACGCGCAGCTCACCTCGCGCGGCGGCGTCATCCGCGCCTTCGGCGACAAGAACAGCAGCATGTCCCTGTCCGCCAACAAGGCGGGCGACATCGGCGAGACGCTCGGCGGACTCGCCCTGATCGCCGGCGCGCTCACCAAGAACCAGCAGCAAGGCGAGAAGATCGCCAAGATCGGCGCCGCGATGACGGCGGCCGCCAAGCTCCAGAAAGCCGTCGCGGAATTCGCGTATACCACCGCGACCATCAAGGCCTCCCGACTGGCCTCAGGCACGATCAAACTCGAGACGGCCGATATCCGTAACGAGACGCTACAGCTCTCGGCCAAGGGGGGCATCAGCGTCGACCCTAAGTCCGGCTTCGCCGACTGGCCGATGGCCTTCACCACCCAACTGCGTGGCTCGGGCGAATTCGCGGAGTATTTCCAGGTGCTCGGCTTCGGCGCCGGACCGGCCGTCGCCGACGGCTTCACCGACGGCCCGGGTATCAACGTGACCGGTTCGTTGAACCAAGTCCGCACCGACCTGGCGGAGAAACTCCAGGCCGCCGTCGACCGCACGCGTAACGCCCCCACGGCCGAGCCGGCAGGTCAGGCGCCGCAGGCCGCCCCTGGCGGTCAGGCCGCGCCGCCGCGGCGACGCAACCCGCTGGGCGATCTGCTCAACGAGCTCGGTCGTTGATGACGGCGACGCGCGCAACCTTGGCCGGCCTAGCCGGACTGGCGGCGCTCGTCGCGCTGGCCCTTTCCGTGGGCGCCCAAGGCTTCGGCTGGGGCGATGGCGGAGCATGGGCCTTGTTACGCGCCCCGCGCGTGCTCGCGGCGCTGGCCGCCGGCCTGGCGCTCGGTGTGGGCGGCGCCGCGCAACAAGGCGTCTTCCGTAATCCGCTGGCCGACCCCGGGCTCACCGGCGTCTTCGGCGGCGCCCTCTTCGGCATCGCCGTACTGCTTGGTGTCGCGCCGGAAACGGCTTGGCGCCACGCCTGGCTCCTGCCCGTGGCCGCCTTCTCCGGAGCGCTCGCGACCTCGGCCTTGCTGGTCGTCTGCGGCCGCGGCGGCTCCTCCGCGCGCCTGCTCCTGACCGGACTCGGCCTCAACGCCTTCACCGCCGCCGGCACGCTCGTGATCGCCTCGCGCAGCGGCGAATCCCGCGAGCTGCTGACCAACGGAGCCTACGGCGACTGGCTCGGCATGGCGACGCTCGAACTCACCTGGATGCCGATCCTGCTCTGCCTCGCTGCGACGCTGCTACTGCTGACGAAGGCGCGCTCGCTCGACCTCCTTGCCTTCGGTGACGACGCCGCCCGCGGCTTCGGTACGGACGTCGCCGGAGTGCGGCGCGACGCGGTACTGCTGACCGCGTTGGCCGCGGCCGCCGCGACCTGCCTCGTCGGCCAGGTCGCCTTCATCGGCCTGCTGGCCCCGCACCTCGCGCGGGCCATCGTCGGTCCGCGCCATGCGGGCGTCCTCCCCTGCTCGGCGTTGCTCGGCGCCGCGCTCCTGCTCGCCGCCGACACCCTCGGCCGCGGCCTCTGGCCGCAGGCGCCGCTTTCCGCCGCCGCGGTCACCGCGGTGATCGGCGCGCCGCTCTTCATCTGGATCGCGAGGGGCCGCCATGAGTGAGCCGTTCCTCGAGTGTGCCGCCATGGCCGTGGAACTCCGCGGCCGCCGGATCATCGACGGCGTCTCGCTGCGGGCGGAAACCGGACAAGTCGTCGCCATCGTCGGCCCTAACGGCGCGGGCAAGACGACGCTCCTGCGCGCCCTGGCCGGGCTGATCGCTTCGACCGGCGAAGTCCGGGTCGCCGGCGAAGATCCTCGCCAAGCCTCCGCCCAGGCCAACGCCCGCCGCCGGGCCTATGGTGCGCAGCAACCGGCCAGCGCCTGGGATTACCGCGTCAGCGACCTCGGCGAGATCATCGGCGCGCCGGACGCTTACGCCGATCAGCTGGGCAGCCTTGACCTGAGCGAGCTGGCATCACGCCGGCTCTCCCAGCTCTCCGGCGGCGAACAGAAGGCCGCGCATCTGGCGATGACGTTCGCCTCGCTCGACGAACCTTACGGCGCGCTGCTCCTGCTCGACGAGCCGACGGCTTCGCTCGACCTCGCCCGGCAGACCTTGGTCGCGGCGACACTCCGGCGCTTCGCCCAAGCCGGCGGTACCGTCATCGTGGCGACGCATGACCTCACTTTTGCGCGGACGTGCGATGCTGTCCTCGTCCTCGCGGAAGGGCGGGCGATCGGCCTAGGCGTGCCGTCGGCCGCGCTCACGCCGGCAGTCATCGCCGAGACTTGGGGCGCTTCGGCTCAGGCGGAAGCGTGATCAGTTTCCCGTGTCGGGCCGCTGAGAAGAGATACTGCTGCGCCAGACCGGCGGCCAGGCCGAAATGGGCGCGGCCGAACTGCTCGAGCGGCGCCGGCTTCCAGCCGCGCAGGCCATAAGCATCGCCCAACGCTTGGACGACCCAGGTGTCGACCGGGAAACTTTCCAGGCGTCCGAAACCAAAGAGCGCCACGCACGCGGCGACCTTCGGGCCGACGCCCGGGAGGGATTGGAGTTCGGCGAGCAAGGCGGGCGTGTCGAGGGCCGCGAATTCTTCGGCCCAACGCGGGCGGGCGAGCAGTCGCTGGGCGGTGCCGCGGAGAAAAGCGGCGCGATAACCCAAGGCGCAGGACTTCAGCACGGCGTCATCCGCGGCGGCCAAGGCGGACCAAGTCGGCAAGGCATGGAAACCGGCGCCGAGCGGCTCACCGAGTTTCTCCGCCAGGGAGGCGACCATGACGCGGATCTGCAGGATGCGTTTGTTCGAACTGCACAGGAAGCCGATGAGCGTCTCGTGCGGATCCTGTCGCAGGATACGCAGGCCCGGAAACGCCTCGCGCGCCGCGCGGAGGACCGGATCAGAGCGCCATGGCAGATCGGCGGAAAGCCGGGCCTGCGCGCCTGCGGCGTCGAGATAAGCGAGGAGCGCCGGCTCGGTGCCCGCAGCCCCCTTCAGTCCGCGCCACTCCAGCCCATCCTTGCCGGCACGCAACATCGCCACCGAGCGGCCGAAAACGCCGACCCAAGCGCCATCGTCCGACGGACGCCAACGGAAGGACTGACCCCCGTCGAGTTGTTCGGCGAGCAAGGCTGCCGGGACGTCCTCGGCCAACCGCAGCGGGCGCCAAGCTGTCCACTCCGTCGCGGCCATGGACTCAGCGTCCGAGGTCGCGGGGCGTGCCCCAGAGGAAGCTGTGCTTGGCGGCGAGGACCTTGCCCTTCGCGTCGACGACCGAGATGCGCCAGGCGAGCGGGCGCCAGTTCGCCTCGCCGGCCTGCTTGCCGGTCAGGCCGATGACAACCTCGCCGAAAGGAAAGCCCGGGCGGAAGCGGGCGGGAAATTCGTAGCGTTCGGCGACGGTGTTCTCCGTGCGGACGACCTGCAGGACGAGACGGGCATCGGCTGGCGGCGCGTCCGCGAGCTTGATGTAGTAATAATACCCCCCGCGGACGGCGGGGTCGGTACGGAAGACGACGTCGGCACCATGGTCTTCCTTGGCGCCCAGCACGTCGGACGCGCGGGCGGCGTCGGCGGCCGTGCGGCGGCGTTCATTCACATACGAGACACCCGGGACCTCGTCGGACGAGATCACGGGGGTGTCGCACCCCACGAAGAGCAGCGCAGCGAGCGCGGCCCACAGAGAGGCCTGGCTCACCGCTCGGCTCACTTCTTGGCCTTCTTCTTGCTCGCGGCGGCGCGGGCGATCTTGACGCGATCCTTCTTGCGCTCGAGGTAGGCGCGACGACGGCGACGCTTGATGACTTTGTTGCTCTGTTGACCCATGGTGCGTGCATCCTCCCGCAACCCCTCGGATGGTCAAGGAGAAGGTTTACGGACCTTCCCCGGAGGGCCGGGGAGAGGAAAGAGTCCTTTCTGGCTGCCTGGGTAGGGATCGAACCTACGACCAAGTGATTAACAGTCACCTGCTCTACCGCTGAGCTACCAGGCAGTGCGAAAGGAGTCCAATCAAGGCAAGGTCGGGGCGGCTCTGTCAAACAAATCCTCGTCTCTTCGACCTGGCGTCCCTCCGGCTGAAAACACCGCAATCATCCTAAAAGGCTCAGGTTAACAGGGGTCGCGGCGACATTCACCCCATGGCCCCCTAATCTCTGGACAGCCCTGTGCGGCCTGTCTTCCTTGTGTCCAATCCCATGCGCTGGTCCCGACTTCCTGAAACTCCCAACGCCCCCGGCTTCGGCGGCGCCTTCGTGGGCACCTCCGGCGACCTCCTCCTCTGCGGCGGCGGTTCGAACTATCCCGACAAGCCCGCCTGGGAAGGCGGCGTCAAAGCCTGGCACGACACGGTCTACTCGCTGACCAGCACGCGCTCGAAGAAGTGGGCGACGATCGGCAAGCTCCCCCGCCCTTGCGGCTACGGCGTCGGCGTCTCGATCCGCCAAGGCCTGCTCATGATCGGCGGCGCCGACTCGCACCGCCACTACGCCGACTGCTACACGCTGTCCGTCGAGGACGGCGAACTGAAGGTCCGCCCCTTCCCCTTCCTGCCGCGTCCGCTGGCCTACGCGACCGGCGCCCTCGTCGGCAGCAAGGTCATCGTCGCCGGGGGCACCGAACGGCCGGACGCGACCGCGGCGTCGTCCAGCGCCTTTGCGATCGACCTCGCGAACCTCAACGCCGGCTGGAGGGAACTCCCGCTCTGCGCCGGCTCGGGTCGCATGCTCGCGCAGTCCGCCGGCACGAAGGATACGTTCTACCTTTTCGGCGGCGTCGCACTGAGCCCCGGAGCCAAGGGCGTCGAACGCGAGTACCTTTCGGACTGCCACGCGTTCACGCTCGGCAAGGAATGGCGCCGTCTTTCCGCGCTGCCCCGGCCGGTCGCCGGCGCGCCCTCGCCTTGCCCGGTGTTCGAGAACGAGATCCTCGTGCTCGGCGGCGACGACGGTAAGCTGGCCGGCAAGATCGAAGCGGCCAAGCATCCTGGCTACGCGAAGACCGTCCTCTCTTACGACAAATCGACGGACACCTGGACCGAGGCCGAAGAAGGCTCCGCCAACGTGCTGTCCACCGGTTGCACGAAATGGTCCGGCGGCTACGCCCTGACCAACGGCGAGCTGCGTCCGTTCGTGCGTTCCGCCGAAGGCTGGTTGCTGCGCACGGAATAATCATTGGGGCTGGCGGGTCGGCGGAGACGGGCTATAAACGCCTCACCCCGGCGCCATGCTCCGCCTCACCCCATTGCTCGGCCTGTTCGTGGCGGCGCTCACCGTTGCGCAGAGCGAGCCTTTGCCGGACCTGCCCGACCCTCTCGGTCGCGCCGGGATGATCGCCGCCGTCCTCCGCGAAGCCGACGGCAGCGAGGTCATCGTGGCCGCCGGAGGCAGCAACTTCCCGGACAAGATGCCCTGGCAAGGCGGCCAGCGGAAATATCACAAGGACATCCTCAAGCTCGCGCGCAAGGACGGCGTCTGGAGTTGGAGCAAGCTCGGCGAACTGCCCGAAGGATTGGTCGGGGCGGCTTTCTGCGCGACGCCCCGGCGAGACGCCGTGGTGTTCGCCGGCGGCGCCGCGGCCGACGGCCACCGCACCGGCGTCTGGCGGATCGGACTCGACGGCAAGGTGTCCCGCTTCGGGCCCGACCTGCTCCGCCCGCGGGCTTACGGCGGCTTCACTTCGACCAAAGGACATCTCGTCATCCTCGGAGGGACGGACGGACCGGAGGCGACGGAGACGATCCCGACGCTGACGTCGCTCGACCTCGACGCGCCCGACAAGGCGTGGCGGACGACCGACGCCGACCCGAGCTTCGGCCGGATCATCCCGCTCGTCGGCGCCGGCCCGAACCTGCTGCTCTGGGCGGGCGGCTGCTCGCTCTCGGCCAAGGACGGCAAGCCGTTCCGCGACTACCATGATAACCTCGCCTTCCAGTCGTCGCTCGACGCCGGCAACCGCTTCCACGGGCTGCCCCACGCGCTCGCCGGCGCCGCCGGCCCGGGCGTGGCGACGGCGACGCATCTCTTCTTCGTAGGCGGGGACGACGGCACTCAGTACGGACACCCTTATGAGACGCACACCGGCCTCGCCCGCCGCATCTTCGCGGTCGACCTCGAATCCCTCGAGGTGACCGACCTCGGCGAGTGGCCGCATCCGGTCGCGGTCGCGCCGCTCCTGCGGCTGGGCGACGACCTCGTCACCGTGAGCGGAGAAGTGCGCCCTGGCGTCCGCAGCCCCAAGCTCACCCGGTGGCCGATCCCGGCCAGATACCGATGAACGAAACCCCGTCCGCCTCCCGCACGGCCTGGCTGGTCGTCGCGCTGCTGATCCCGGTCGCGCTGCTCAACTACCTCGACCGTCAGATGCTCGCGACGATGAAGTCGTCCATGCTCGGCGACCTGCCGGACATCCAGACCAAGGCGCAATGGGGCCTGGTCCTTGGTTCCTTCAAATGGGTCTACGCGATCTTCAGCCCGATCGGCGGCTACCTCGCGGACCGGGTCAGCCGACGCCACGTCATCTGCTTCAGCCTCTTCGCGTGGTCCGCGGTCACCTGGGCCACCGGTCAGGTGAATAACTACGACCAGCTGCTATGGACGCGTGCCATCATGGGCGTCAGCGAAGCCTTCTACATCCCGGCCGCGCTCGCGCTCATCGCCGACTACCACCTCGGACCTACGCGTTCACGGGCGATCGGGCTCCACCAGATGGGCATCTACGTCGGGGTCATCATCGGCGGCTTCGCCGGCTACGCCGCGGACGAGCCGACCATCGGCTGGCGCGGCGCCTTCGCGTGGTGCGGCCTGCTCGGCATCGCCTATTCCCTCCCGCTCTTCCTCTTCCTGCGGAATCGACCGGCGACCAACGAAACCGTTGCCCGGACGGACGCAGGCTCGACCGTCCGCTCGCTGCTCGGCAATCCCAGCTTCCTGCTGCTGGTGGTTTACTTCACCCTGCCCGCCATGGCGGCATGGGTCGTGCGCGACTGGATGCCTGACATCCTCCGCGAGCGCTTCCAGCTGGGTCAGGGTAAGGCTGGCGTCTCCGCGGTCCTTTATTGGCAGCTCGCCGCCATCGTCGGTGCGGTGCTCGGCGGCTGGCTAGCCGACCGCTGGATGCGGACGAATATCCGCGGACGCATCTTTGTCAGCGCGATCGGCACGTTCCTGCTCCTCCCGGCCCTCTTCGGCGTAGGCAACGCGCCCACCCTGCTCGTGGCCGTGCTCTTCCTCATCGTCTTCGGGCTCGGCTGGGGCTTCTTCGACTGCAATAGCATGCCCATCCTCTGCCAGCTCGTCGGGCCGCAGCATCGGGCCACGGGCTATGGCCTGATGAACCTCGTGAGCATCAGCTGCGGCGGCTTCGCCGATTGGATCTTCGGCGCCCTGCGCGACCGTCAGATGCCCCTGAACGCCATCTTCGGGGTCTTCGCCGGCATCGCCTTGCTCTCCATTTTCGTCGCACTCTGCATCCGCCCGCGCGAAAGCACCTCCTCCTGACCATGTCCGCCTTTAAATTCACCGGCCTTTGCACGGCCACCCACACGCCCTTCCACCCCGACGGCTCGCTCAACCTTGCCGTCGTCGAACGGCAAGCGGCGTTCCTTCGTAGCCACGGGATCACGTCCGTCTTCATCGGCGGCACGACCGGCGAAAGCAGTTCGCTCACCGCGGCCGAGCGCGCGGAACTGAACGACCGCTGGGCCGTGGTGGGGCCGGCGGCGGGCATCGACGTCGTCGTGCACGTCGGCGCCAACTGCCTCACCGAGGCGGCCCAGCTCGCCGCGCACGCCGAAAAGAACCAGGCCAAGGCCGTGTCGATGATCGCGCCTTCCTACTTCAAGCCGCGCACGCTGAACGACCTCGTCGCCAGCTGCGCGATGGTCGCGAAAGCCGCTCCGCGCACGCCTTTCTATTATTACGATATCCCCGGCATGACCGGCATCGGCGGCTTCCCGGTCGACGCATTCCTGCAGGCGGCCTCGCCGGTCATACCGAACCTTGCCGGCGTCAAGTATTCCAACCCTGACCTCGACGCGATGCGCCGGGCGCAGGCGCTGGAAGGCGGCCGCTTCGACCTGCCCTTCGGGGTCGACGAACGCTTCCTCGCCGCGCTCCGCGCCGGCGCGACCGCCGGGGTCGGTAGCACCTATAACTTCAATCCCGGCCCCCTCCAGAGGGTCATTGCGGCGCATGCGAAAGGTGACGCCGCCCTGGCCGAAGCCGAACAGGCGAAGGTCCAACCGGTCGTCGATATCTTAGCCAAGCGAGGCTACATGGGAGCCGCCAAGGCGCTCATGGGACATCTCGGCGTACCGCTCGGGCCCGCCCGCCTGCCCAACGGCAACCCTGACGCCGCCGAGACCAAGCAGATGCTCGGTGAACTTGAAGCCATCGGCTTCTTCAGCTGGAATTTCTGAACATGCGCGTCGCCTGGCTCCTCAGCCTGCTCTCCGTCAGCGCGTTCGCGGCAGACGGAAACGACGTCATCGTCTTCGAAGCCAAGCAGAACCTATCGCACCCCTCCGTCCGCATCCCTTCGCTGCTACGCACGCAGAAGGGCACGCTGCTCGCCGTCGCCGAAGGACGCGACAAGCCTACCGACCAAGCTGGCAACGACTTGGTGATCTCCTTCTCCAAGGACGAAGGCGCCACGTGGTCCAAGCCGAAAGTCGCCTACGAACAAGGTGCGGATAGCTGCAATAACCCCTGCCTCGTCCAGGAAGCCAAGTCCGGTCGCATCTTCCTTTTCTATCAGGTTTTTCCCAGCGGTAGCCATGAATTCGGAGGCCTGCCCGTCGGGCCCGCCGATCCGAAAGGTAATCGCTCTTGCTACGTGACCTCCGATGACGATGGCGTGACATGGAGCAAGCCGACCGACGTTTCCGCGACACTGAAACCCAACGAAGCCATCACCACCGCTTCCGGGCCAGGCATCGGCATCCAGCTCAAGTCTGGCCCCAAGGCCGGCCGTATGGTCATCCCGTTCAACTCCCAGGACGCGAAGAAGAACTTCTGCAACTGGGTCGCCTACAGCGACGACGCTGGCGCCACTTGGAAGCGTGGCGAGAAAGTGCCGCAGACCGAAACAATCCAGCTGAACGAAGTCCAGGTGGCCGAGTCAGCGGGCGGCGGCCTTTACCTGAATTCTCGCAGCTGGCGTCGCGGGTCCAGCCTGCGCAAGGTTTCTTGGTCACAAGACGCCGGCGAGACCTGGACTCAGGCCGCCGAGGACGCCGTCCTGACCGACCCCATCTGCCAAGGCAGCCTGCTTCGCCTAGATGATCGTACGATTGCCTTCCTTAATGCCGCCGGCCCTAAACGCGCCAACGGCACATTACGCCTGACGCACGATGATGGCCGCACCTGGGCGAGCTCACGCCTGACTTTCCCCGGACCATTCGCTTACAGCAGCATGGCGCTCCTGAAGGACGGACGCATCGGCGTGCTCTACGAGCCGGCCAGCAACACCGTCGTCAAGTTCCGCGCCATCGATCCTGCCGGCCGCTGAGGCTAGTCGGCAGGGATGAACGGAACCGCGCTTTCTCCCGACGAAGCAGGTGGTCCGTAATAATCCTGGATAAGGCCGGCGAGGTGCTCTTTGACGTCCTCCGGCAGGAAGGCGCCGAAGTGATGCTCCTTGCCGAGCGAAGCCACGACGACTGATTCGACGGGTTTCTTGTTCTGCTTCGAGCCACGGAAAGCCAGCCTGACCACGACGTCGTCACCGACCGGCAACGTCCACGTCCAGCCGAGATAGGGCAGAATCCGCCAGCGGACGACGACGGCGGCGTCGCTCAGGGTGACGCGATAGCGCGCGAGGGTGAAGGCGAAGCCCACGAGGAAGAACGGCACGTAGAAGAGCGTCAGCAGCGCGAAATGCCACCAGTCAGGCTGCGTGACCATCCGTCCGTTCATCTTCACCGAGCCCTGGGACATCCCATAGAAAAGCGCGACGCAATGGACACAGGTGAAGATCAGCCAGAACCATCCGAACCAGGTACCAAGGCGCACGCCGTAGCTGACGCCCTGGAAATCGTTCGTGGCGGAGACCTTCGGATGCCCTTGGGCGAGCTCCTCCGCCGTCAGCACCTTCGCCGGACGACCGGCCGTGAGCGTGGCGTTACGCGCGTCGGCCGCCGCTTTGAGCAGCGCGAACTTGGCCAGGAAATCTTCGCGTAGTCCCATGACTCAGGCCCCTTGGGGAATCTCCTCCGTACTATTGAAATGATGGTCGATCAGGATGGCGAGGCGGGCCCTCTCCACGTAATCCAGGTCAGTTCCGAAGACGATCTCAGCCTCCCTCGAAGACACGACGACGGACAGTTGGGCGAAACTCCCTCCGCTCTTGCTTCTCCGTCGGGCCCGGACGCCGCGATAAGCCAGCCCGACGCGCACCTCTTCGCCGAGCGGCAGACGCCATTCCGCGTCGAGACGGCGGAAGACATATCGCCGGACAACCAAGGCTTCCTCACCGAAGATGATTTCGTGGCCGCGCATCAGCATGCGCAGCGGAAAGTAGACCATGGCGACGGCGGGGAGCAAAGCGAGCAGGCCGGCGTAGAGGAAAGGATGCGCGGTGTTTTCGGCGAATCTGAAGCAGGTGACATAGGTCATGGCCACCCCCGCCAGGAGTACCACGCCGATGAAGACCCACATGCCCGTGCCGATGACATCCGAACGCAGCAGCCAGCCGTCCGGACGCGACTCCTGACCAGGCAAGGGTGTCGCCATCTCCGCATGATGGGCCGGCAGGATACGTAGGCCCTTCTCGGCGACCGGGACATATTCTTTTTCACTCCGCCCGACGCACCACTGCTCGCATTCGGCGAGCTGGTCGGCCAAGGGCTTCGGGGCGTCCATGGCACGAACCTAGGCGAGTCCGGGTCGCCGTCCAGCCAACGTCGGCTTGAACCTAGATGGTTTCTGGCTGTCCATAAGAGACCCCCATGCGATCCCTCCTCGCCCTACTCCTCCTGCCCCTGGCCGCCTTGGCTGACGGCGCCAAGTATTCCGTCAGCTACCCGGCCTCGGATAAGCCCGGCGAACTCATCTTCCCTGCCACCTACAACCTTTGGCTGCCCGAGGGGGTGAAGAAGGTCCGCGGTATCATCGTCCACCAGCACGGCTGCGGCGCTGGCTCCAATAAGAGCGCCGTGACCGCGGCCGACGACCTCCACTGGCAGGCGCTCGCGCGTAAATGGGACTGTGCCCTGGTGGGCCCGGCGATCGGCGAGCCCGACAAGGCCAACTGCCGCATGTGGTGCGACCCGCGCAACGGCTCGGACCAGACCTACCTCCGGGCCCTCGCCGACCTCGCCAAGCAGACCGGCCACCCGGAGATCGCGACGGCGCCTTGGTGCCTCTGGGGCCATAGCGGCGGCGGCTTCTGGTCCAGCATCATGCAGGCTAAATACCCCGAGCGCATCGTCGCCATCTGGTTCCGCTCCGGTACGGCCTACTCCTACTGGCAGAAGCCCGAGGACCCGACCAAGGAACGCCAGATCCCGGAAGTCATCCTGCCGGACGCCGCCTACGAAATTCCGATGATGGCCAACCCGGGCGCCAAGGAAAACGGCGACAAGCGTTTCAACGTCGCATGGACCGGCTCGCTGGCGATGTTCAAGGCCTACCGCGCCAAGGGCGCCCCGATCGGCTTCGCCCCGGATCCCCTCACCTCGCACCAGACCGGCGACCAGCGTTACGCCTCTATCGCGTTCTTCGATGCCTGCCTCGCCCTGCGCCTCCCTGCGTCCGGCAATCAGCTCCGTAAGATCGACCAATCCAAGGGTTGGCTCTCCCCTCTCCTCGGCAACGAAGCCAAGCCCGCGGGAGAATACGTCGGAGACAAGACGGAGTCCAGCTGGCTGCCTGACGCGACCTTCGCCCAGGCTTGGACGGAATATGTCAAGACCGGCGCCACGAACGATACCACACCGCCGCCCGCTCCCTTCAACGTCGCGACCAAGGCCGGTGCGGAAGGCGTCGAGCTAACGTGGGACGCGCACGCCGACTTCGAGAGCGGCGTCCGCCAGTTCCTGATCAAGAAGGACGGCCACGTCGTCGGCCGCGTGCCGGAAAAACTCATCAACCCCTTCGGTCGCCCGCTCTTCCAAGGCGTGACCTATGGCGATACGCCGACGCAGCCGCTGGCGCAGATGCGCTTCGTCGACAAAGGCGCTAAGGCTGGCGCGAAGTACGAAGTCATCGCAGTGAACTCCGCCGGCCTCGAGTCGAAGTAAGCGGGCAAACCCAGCCTCCGGCGCATGGTGCGGGGGCTGCTGCCCGCGCATCACTTACCCAACGTCAGGCGGTGCAGGTAAGCCGGAGCGAGGCCTGACGAGCATTGGCGGTCGTAGGCGAGCAATGCCTGGATCGCCAGGTCGAAGGAGCCGTAGACCATATGCAGGATGACCGCCAAGCGGAGGAGCTTTTCGGGGGGCAGACGGTCGAGCGCCATGAAGTCCTTCACATAGACCGCGTCGGCCCAGAGCATCTGGCTCAGGCACTTGTTGACGTCGTTATTCACGACCAACGGCTTGAAGGTGCGACCGGCGACACCCGCGAATTTGTGGAAGACGAACCCGCTCCGTCGGAGCCGCTGGTCCACCTCGGCGAAGAGCGGCTGCCCTTTGTACATCTCGACGAACTCGACCTCGGTGTGGACGACCAACGCGTCGGCCAAGACCCGGTCGCCGCCGTTCAGGACGTCCAGCTCCGCCCCCTGCACGTCCAGTTTGAGGAAATCCGCCCCGGTGATCTCGGGGATGTCATCCAGGCGCTTCGTCGCGAACGTGTGCTTCTTCACCACTTGCGTGAGGTTCTCCAGGTTCTGAAACCTGTCCAGCAGACCGGAATTAGGCTCCAGCAGCGAAGAGGTCATCGGGAAGTTGCACTCGTGGAAAGCGCGCGTCGTCCCGTCGCCGATCGCGTAGGGCAGATAGGCCCGGGACTCACGGGCCATCGCGTTCAGCCGGTCGCACTCGGCTTGCACGCATTCGAAACCGAGCACGCCGGCGACGCCTGCCTTGACGAGCGGATCGTAGATCTCGGAACCGAGGTCCATGGCGCCGACATCGATGACCTGGACTTTACCGAAAGGGGGGAGGATCTCGAGGAGGTTGAACATGCTTGGGTGGGTAGATGATCAGGGGCGAGGCGAGGGTTGCTCCGTAGCGAATTTGCGCTCGCCACGGAGCTTGGCGGGGCAAGCGATGACTAATGCTTCCGCGGAGGCGTGGCAACCTATCGCTTGATCCGGCGATGGGCGTCGCTGCTGCACGGACAACAAAAAGGGCCGCCCAACGGGCGGCCCTTCGCTTTGCCTGTGACCAGGGCTTACTGGCCCCAGGTGCAGGTGTTGCCGGCGTAGATGGCGCGGTTGCCGAGTTCCTGCTCGATGCGGAGGAGCTGGTTGTACTTGGCGACGCGGTCGGAGCGGCAGAGGGAGCCGGTCTTGATCTGGCCGGCGTTGAGGCCGACGGCGATGTCCGCGATGGTGGCGTCTTCCGTCTCACCCGAGCGGTGCGAGATGATGGCGGAGTAGCCGGCGCGCTGGGCCATGGAGACGGCGTCGAAGGTCTCGGTGAGGGAACCGATCTGGTTCACCTTCACGAGGATCGAGTTGGCGGTCTTGGTCTTGATGCCGCGGGAGAGGAACTCGGT
>ENA-UOYK01000246-UOYK01000246.1-marine-metagenome-genome-assembly--contig:-NODE-246-length-19436-cov-4.359729_pt1 | contig 19436 bp, 26 predicted proteins | sample MGYA00238174_ERZ767213 | MGnify/ENA primary metagenome ERZ767213 (study PRJEB28944, sample SAMN06267167) | marine metagenome | isolation source: Columbia River Estuary | place: USA:Columbia River Estuary...
GTTATGCGTAGTACAGGGCTAGTTGAAGCTATCTCCATCAAGGTGTTAGGCGAACTAGTACCAATACCCACGTTGCCTGCGCTGTCTATGCGCATACGTTCGTTAGTAGCATCTGCACCATTAACTCCTGTAGTGCCCGTAGAGAACACTAGCCCCGAAGCTCCTAGAGCATGTATACCATTATTGTACCAGTTACCGCCTTGTCTGCCAGCAATGGTTAGACCTGTGTTTGTAGTACCTACTGCACTATAATCTGAACTTATAACCGCTTTAGTTGTTGTTGGACTATTAGCAGTGTTTACCAACAGGTTGCCAGCGCTGTCTATGCGCATACGTTCTGTAGTGTCATGCTTAAACAGAGTGTTTGCGCCGTCTTGCTGGATAATAAGAGAAGTACCGCCTGCGGAAATATCATCCATTTCAAATGTAGGCAGATAAGATGAAATTTTTACACCGCCCGTGCCGTCACTAGTAGCGTCTGAAATCTCCAAAGGTCTGGCAGGCGAACTAGTACCAATACCAACATTCCCTGCGCTGTCTATGCGCATACGTTCTGTGTTTGAGGTATTAAGCCTCACATTACCACTTTCTCTATTATTTATTAATAAATCAATTGACCCAGAAGGAACACCAATCTGACTTCCGTCTGAAAATGCACTTCCTGTTGTACTGTTTACAAAATGCACATAGCTATTGTTTGCATCTGATTTAACAGTAAGAGGGTATGTAAGGCCAGAAGAAATACCAATACCCACATTGCCTGCGCCAGTAATAGTCAGCGGGGCATAACTAAACGTAGCGTCATAAATCTGAAAATCAGGAGTCCCAGACGCTATCCCAATGTTATATTGGCGCTGGCCCGATTCTAAAAAGCGTAACCTGCCATCGTTAATTTGTAGTTTTTCAGAAGGACTCGTCGTACCAATACCCAAAGACTCCGCAGACGCATCCCAGAACAACTTAGGCGTTGTGCCTGTGTCCTCGTAGAAGCTGATGTCTCCTGTTGCGTGATCTAAGTTAAATCGTTTTGTAAACACATTTTCAGCATCGTTCATTGTGCTGATAGCAAAATCACCAGCATCATTACTAAACTGAGTGTTAGAATTTACTGAATCGTTTTCAATAAATTTTATTCTAGGGTTTGCGTGGGTGATAGTAAGTGTTGCATTCAGGTCTGATTCGCCATCAACAGTAAGCCCATCCATCGTGGCTGTGCCAGTAACGTCTATGCCTGTGGCTGTGGTGTTTAGCTTAACGCCGCCACTGTGATATAGATAACTTGAACCATCTGCAATACCTAAGAAAAACGCTTCTCCTGCCGCAGAAGTTAAGGCTAGTTCATTGCTGGCTCTGACATATAAATTACCTGTCCCTGTATCTGTTATATAACTATTAAACCCATCATGATAAACCTGTAAATCATCACTATCACCAAACGTAGCCTTGTCATTGTCGCCCAATGCTATGCCGCCGTTGGCTGTGATTTCGCCAGAGGCAGTTAAGCCTACAAAACTAGGGCTGTCAGTAGTAGCAACACCTTGGTTCAATGCTTTAACAGCAGTGATGTTAGTTAGCTCGCTGTCCATCAAAGCACCAGCGGCTGTTACATTAGCTGTGTCTGTTACGTCTGCAAGGGCTTCAATGCCGTCTAGCTTAGTACCGTCAGTAGCAACATCACGGCCATCAAAGGTGCTGTTGGTTGTGATAGCGCCAGTCATAGCACCACCAGCTTTAGGCAACGCAGCGTCTGCTGTAGCACCTTGTGCGGCTGTAGCGTAATCTGAAGAATCAAAAGCCTTAACCTGTGCAAGGTTAGTGACTTCAGAATCCATTAGAGCGCCTGCGGCTGTGACGTTTGTAGTGTCTGTTACGTCTGCAAGGGCTTCAATGCCATCTAGCTTTGCGCCATCTGTAGCAACATCACGACCATCGACTGTGCCGCCTACTATAATGTTTGTAAATGAACCTGCTGCGGCTGTTGTGCCACCGATTACAGTGCCGTCTATAGTACCGCCATTTACGTCAGGAGAAGTTAGAGTCTTATTGGTTAGTGTTTGTGTACCAGTAAGCGTAGTTACAGTAGAATCTATTGCGAGCGTTACGCCATTGCCGCTTGCAGTCGAAGTAATACCAGTTCCGCCAAGAACACTCAAAGCTTCAGAGTCTAAATCAATTGAGATACTTGTTGTGCCGTCAGTCAGGTCTAGGTCTTGTGCAGTAACTTGTGCGTCTACGTAAGCTTTAATGCTCTGTTGAGTTGCAAGAGCTGTTGCGCTATTGCTAACCATGTCATCTTCATCTAGAATAGAACTGACTGTAATGCTAGTGCCAAGCGTCAGAGACGTTGTAGCTGTGATGCTATCAATGTAGGCAGCTTTAAAACGTGCTGCATCTGTGCCCAAGTCTACGTCACTATCAGTTACAGGATACACTACGCCATCTTCAATGCGTACTTGTTCAACGGCTGTGCCACCTACTTCAACGTAAACGCTCCAGCGGTTGTTAGTGCTGTCAACAACTATCTTGTTTTTAAAATCTTGGTCGCCAATAATTTCAATGTTGCCGCCTTCACCGGGGCCGCCATCGTGTTGATGCCCAGTTAAGCCCGATGAAGAATATGCAAAAGCATTTACCAGTTGATTGTATTCATCATTAAAAAGCGCTGCTGTAATAGTATCGCCGTCTGTAAGGCTGCTTTGTCGTGTATAACTTGTTCCTGCCATCTGGGTTATCTCCTGCCTGCTGGGACGTAATTTATGTATATGCCATTAATTGCATAAGGGGCTTTTTGATCTGTGCTACTAATTCTAAAACTACACGCATGTCCGCTGCCTTGTATAGCTTGTCTAAGCATTGGATCATTACTTGCGCCAAAAATAGCTACTCCAAACACTGCGCTCCCGAATAAAGCAGGGAGCGGTACAGCATCTAAAATATAATCTGGCGGCTGCGGAATATCTGTGTCTTCGTAATCGTAGCGTACTCTTAGCGTTGGTTGTACTTCGCCTTCAGGCGTAATAGAAATCTTTGCGTATTGTAAAGTCTTTCGAGTTCCAATATCTCCAAAATCATAGTTTGGTGTTACGTACTGAGCTGCAATATTAAAAGGCTGTCCATTTGAATAGAAACTATTTCCAATGTCATGATTATAAACATAACCAAAATAATCTCCGTGATATTCTTTTTCAATTCCGTCTTTGTTAAAATAAGCATTAACAGCAGTTGCTTGAATGCCTTGTGTTTGTGACCACTCAAAACCATTAGGAGTAAGAGTCCCAATAATTCCTTTAGTCAAAGACGGAGATTCCCCAGCAACAGTATAAAATAATCTATATTGAGATTTGCTTCGCAATACAACACTTGAAATTATATAAGTATTTATAGAAGATGCAAGGTCTGCGAGTACTGCTTGTATTTGTCTGCTGACTGATCCTAATTCTACGTCACCAATACGTGAAGTACCAGCAACAGAACGTATGCCATCAGGAGCTAAAAACACTAAGTCACCGCCAATTTCTTGAATGCTTTGGCCGTTTAAACAACCTATGTTTTTAGCTACAGGTACAATTTGAATAGTAGCTGAATCATTAATGTTTATTAACTTGTGTAGGCTGTTTCTGCCGAATATAAATAAATCATTTCTAAAACTTTTAATCCCTACGATAACATCTGAAATTGCAATCGCACCTGCTCCGGGGCCAGTAAAGTTGTCAGGATCTAAATTAGCACTGTAATATAAAGTAGACTCAGAATCTTCTACACCAGCAGCTATTAAATGATGATCGTGAATTGTAATTTCTTTAACTGCGTGTGTTCCGGAAAGAACAGAAACTTCTTTTGTGTGGAATGTTCGTGTATTTAGCGGCCCTGTGCCTTCCATTCTAAAAGAAAAAATCTCATTAGCACCATCAGCAATAAGAAGTTCGCCATAATCATAACTATTAGAAAACACAGCAAAGCTAGATTGATTTTGATTTGTTCTTGGGACTAGTGCTGTAGCCGTAAAAATAGCATAAGTATCTCCGTTAGTGGCAGACAATCTATTTACCTGTAACCAACTAACACCATCTTGACTAAAATAAATACCAGTCCCTGCGCAGACAACAACACCGTCTCCGTATGTATGAACACCAAAAATAGGGTCAGAAGCGCCAGTAGGGCGAGTAGCGCTTGCTCCTCCAAAAGGAGTATAGCCATTTATACGCCGATAGCCGCCATCAGGATCTACTTCAAAGTTTAAAAGCTTTGTAGCTAGTCCGGGCTGCGAGAGCATTTCAAGCTGGTTTAGGTTAGTATTTAAACCACCTTTACACGAAATACCAAAAGGTTGGGAAGCTGCCATATTATACGAATCTCATTCTGTCGTCTTTGATATAAGTTGGCGCAGGCTCAATAAGGTTTGAACGCATACTACGCAGACCTTTTTTATAATCGTCTAACGCAAATGCAGCAGCTTGTGGGTTGTCTTTAAACTGCCAAATGTAATAACGTGCTTTAGATAAAAGAACTGAGCTATACATTTCAGGAAATACAAGAGTATCAGAATAAGCAACAAGCTTGGTAGGGAGCGTCCACGCATAAAACCATACGCGATACGCTTTATCTGGAATAGGGCTGAGACCAAACTTACGGCCATCAGGACTGCGGATAACTCTGTTTGGTTGTCCGTACTGCTGTGTGTCAGCAGCGTCTAAATTTTCGGAGACTCTTCGGTAGTCTTTCCATTCTTCTGTAGTAATGAAACGTAAGTTACGGCCAGTATAAGGGGCTGTTTCACCAGCTACACCAACTGTAGTAATATAAAAGTTTTCCCAATCAACGGAACCATAGTCAGTTGTAATGCTATCGCTTGCTGGCTTTAGTTCGTAGAAGCGTGTTCCAGCAACAGTTTCAACATACACATTGCCATACATAGGATCTACGTCACCGCTTTCGGCAACGGATAAGAAAGGCCACTGAGGTTCTTCGTTTATAATATCAAAGTATGCACGATTCAAAGAATCTTTAACGTGCTGTTGAACACCAATAGCATTTACAAAGTTTCCAGAAGTAAGTGGAACTTCATTCAACTCTCGTAAAAGCTCGTTGGTTAATTCTAAATAGGATGTTGACATTTTTATTCAGCCTGTGTAGTTTCTTTAGTTGCCTTTTCTTTTTTATTAAAAATAGCATCCCAATTATCATCAAACTTCTTTTTATTTTCTGGCTTGTACCAACTTCCTGTGTCGCCAAATACCCTATTATTTTTATTGTTTACTAACTTAACTCTATTTGTAGCGCTTCCTATTTGAGGCATACACAATCTCCTTAGAAAATCGAGGGGTTTTTACACCCCCCGTTTCCTTACTACTCTTAGTCTAGTTCGTAGAACGCTGATACGAGTGCATCAGGACGCAATACTTTAGCACCATAAACATGCAGACCACGGCAGATGTCACCAAAGCTATCTGGGTCACGAAGGACTTCAGTGCTGGTGATAGTCTGTGCAGTTGCAGTTGAGCTGATGTGACCCGCAAGGATCTGACCAGCTGCAGCGCTAGTGCCGGGGACGTTGTTAGACTTGTACATGTCAAAGCCACGCAGCTTGCCTGAAGATACCAGACCGTTGCGAATAGAGCCTTGACCAGCATTGAAGTCTACAGACATCAACTTAGAGCTGGACTGAGACAGTTGCTCGTAGAAGCTAGGTGGAGCCAAGAACCAACGGCCTTCTTCTGGGATGTTCTGCTCGTCAAGAAGACGGGCCATGTGAGCCATCACATCAAGAGGATCGTTAGCGCCAGAGATGTCGATAGCGCCAGCGCCATCAAAAATACCAGCACCAAGGTTAGTAGCACTGTCAGTACCCAAAACGTGGTTAGGGGAAGCAGCAGATACACCAGCAAACATCTTAGCAATTACGCCTCTATCAAATGCGTCACGCAAGGCGTAAGCAGCAGAAGAAGATGCAATTTCTTTAAAGTTTACGTGAGACATTGCAGTTTCAATGTCGTCAACTTTGAATTTAAATGCGTTAGCCACATCTACAATCAAAGTAGTTTCTACGTCAGTCAGTTTAGTTTGAGTTACGTCTGCACCACGCTCATACTGATAGACAGTGATTTCTGGTTCTTTGATGATCTTTACAGAATCACCGTAAGCAGAAATTTCACCGGCATAGTCAGTGTTAGTGATAGCTTCAGCTACAGAAGACTTTCGGAAGAAGTTAAGAACCTTCTTAGAAAATACTGCTGGTAGGAAAAACTGATTAGTTTGACCAGCGCCGTCACTAGCGAAGTTACCGTTGGTGGTGGTTGACTGTTCAAACTTTGCGTCAGATACGTTATAAGCCATGTTATGTTACTCCAAAAAAGACAATTTAATTAAGGTACTATTCTGCCTTCAAGTATGGCTTGATCAATTTCACTTTCGTATTTATCGAACTGAACCATAGACAGTTTAGCAATTTCCCGTTGTGACCAGATCTTTGGTTCTTTAGTATCCACACTAGTTGTTTTAGTAGATACCATGTCAGCTGCTGATCTGGCAGATTGTGATTTTCCTGTCGGCTGTTTAGCTTTTGTACTTAAACCAGTCTCCATTTTATAAAGATCAATAGCTTTGATTGCAAGTGGAACATTATTAGGGTTGTTGTAAATCCAGTCCTGAATTTGCTCAGGTTGTTCTTTAGCCCATGCATGAAACTTTTCGTCTCCACGGATGTCCTCAAAATCAGGATGCCGTGAACGCAATGTAGCTTCTGCTTCTTTTCGCCCTATTGCAGCTTCTCTTTCTTCGATGATAGCCATCTTAGCTTTAAGAGCTTCAAGTTGCTCAGCGCTTTTTAAATGCGCAACAGTTTCTACAGTATCATACAGATCTGGGTACTGTGTCCTAAAAGTTTGAAGATCTTCTTTGCTTTTTGGCGGCGCATAAGGAACGTGTTGTTCCTGACTTGCTGCTTTTAGCTGGAGTTCTCGCTGCTTAAATTCTGCAATACGTTGATCATAGTGTTTCTTTAAATCATCATATCTCTTTTTATAATTGGAACTTCCTTTCTCAGAAGACTCTTCGGAAGGTGCCGAGCTACGGGTGGCCTTTGATTGAGTTTCTTCTTCGTAGTACATTCCATCAGCACTTCCTCTACTAGGTGCATCTGGCGTATGCCAAGACTTCTTAGAGTTGTACGGATTGGCTTGTGGTTCATTTACATCGTCATTAACATCTAACATTCTATCACTCTCCTTTAGGGGCTTGTCAGTCTTTCAAGGTGGCTGTACTGTTCGCGTTTACAATACAGGGTCTTGATACTCCAAGGTGGCCTCTGGATTTTTATTATGATAAGGGGTTCAAAGAATTTTGAAGTGGCCTTATCGGTTTCTTACACTTGGCATTTGATTAGCGTCAATCATTTGTTTTTTGATTTCTTCATCTTCAAGAGCAGGATCATACATACCTTTTTTTTGATCTACAGGCATATCGTCTACCATGCCGCCAAATGCTTTCTTCATTAAACCACCGTCATAGGCTCTTTCAGCTTCGTCCATCATAGTTTGTAGCTTGTCAGCGCCTAACTGATCGGTAGCTTTTTTGGTGAAAACAAATTCACCATCCGATAACCTTGCGGGAATCGAATCTGATGTTCCAGTTCCGGGGCCATTAACTTCCCCAGCGCCAGAAAATTCTGTTGCTGTTGATATTACTTTATCAAAAATATCGTTTAAGCGTTCATCTGTGTCGAGAATATCCATAAGATACTCTTGATCTTCTATTGGAAGCGCTTCGTTCAAAACATACTTAAGGTGTTCTTGTTCCATTTCATCGTCTGGAAGCTGTGAAGCTTCTACCGCTTCTTTTTCATCTTCAGGGATGTTGTCGTAAGTGTCTTCTGGCATCTCGTCTTCTAAACCCATTTCAGGGGCTACAAGCATAGAGCCTTCGTTGTACTTTGGCATACCACCCATATTTAAACCGTGTCTTTTTAAATCTTTTAATATCTTTTCAGCCGCTTCTTTTTTAAGCTTTTCAGCTTTTTTAGGTTCTTTTAATTCATCAATACCTGCTTTTTCAACAGCGTCATACCCTGCAAAAATTTGATACTTGCCTATTAATGATTCACGATCTTTTTTATTTTTAAAGCTATTAATATGTTCAATATCTTTTTTAGAAATTGCCCCACCTTCATTGTATTTTACTTTAAAGGGATCGTTTTTCATTTTACCGCCAGCCATTTTAATAGCACGAGGAGTAAGTGTTTCTAAAAGATCTAAAGCAGGGCCGTATAAATTAATATCTTCTTCTGATACATTTTCTTTAAATTCTTTAAGCTGTTGTGGCTTAAGTTTTTGCAAGTATCCGTACATGTCTTCAGTGTCTTGAAATAAACTTAAGTTTTCAGCAGCTTCTTTAGGAGTCATGCCGCCAGCAGCTTCTGCTTGTTGCTCATACATTTCCATTGCGTAGTCATCGCCCATCACATTAGCTTGAGATTTAGCAGGGAGCGCTCGCATTAAAGCTTTATATTCTTTATCGCTTAATTCTTCTAAGTACTGCGGGTTCTCAATAAGCTTTTGATCTAGTGCTTCTTGGACTCGCTCAGCGTCTATTTTCTCTATTTTAGCTTTAGAGACTTTTTTGCCTACTGTTTTTTCTGCTGCGTCATCTAGCTTGCCTAAAAGACTTAAGATTATGCCTGCTTTACCCGCCATTATTCTACCCTCTTTCTTGCTTCAATTATTTGGTCTCTAAGCTGTAGGAGTCCGGCCAGAGAACTCACTCTCCCCTGCTTGCGGTACACTTCCAGTTCCGATGTTGCCACCGCCAGTCCCTGTAACTCCAAGTTCTTGAGGTTGTTCAGGTGCTCCTTGAGGGCTTCCCATAGTTCCGGGTTGTTGATTAGGGGCGATAGCCGCGCCGCCATTTGCTTGTCCAGCATTTTGTGCTCCTATAATTCTTGCCATAATCGCTGCTTCTTCAGGATCATTAAGAATTTCGTCAGGGTCAAGATCCAAACTGTATGCTAGTTCGCTAATGATCTTAGAGATCTTAACAAAAGGAGCAATGGCTGGGTTCTGGGCCGTTTGTAAAAACATTGTTAAGCGTTGGCTGCGGACTTCTTTTTGCATTAAGCTGTTTGTGCCTAGCGCTTTAACTTCTAAATCGCCTCGAATGTTTAGCTCGCCTTCAAAAAACTGCATGTTCCATTGAAAGAAGTACTCGCCCAATGGCTTCAACAAGAAATCATCAACATTCTTAACTACTGTTTTCATATTCAAAGACGCAGCACCTAGCAACATAGACATACCAGACGCAGTTCTTGTCATGCTTTGTACGCCTGTCTGTCCGTGAGAGTAACTAGGAATACCTGTCTCTTCGTCTGCAAGCTGTCGAAACTTATCAAACATCATTAAGTTTTCTTGAGAAGTGTTAGGGAACTTTAAGCCATGAATTGCTTGGCCTTGCATTCCTGCTTGTCGTCTAAACACTTTACCCGGATAAATCTCCATTGATTGTCCACCAACCAACGCAGACTCGTCAACGTCAAAAACTAAAGAGCCTGACAACGCAAGGTTATCAATTGCCATACGTGCATGGCCATTCATTATTTGCTGGGAGTCATCCATATTTTCAGCAACGCCAATACCGAAAAAGCTATAAGGATTCCGCTCATAAGGAAAAGCGTTGTACGGTAATCTATAAGGAGTGAATGGATTGATAACACCCCTGAGTAGCTTGCCATTACATACCCAAGCATTGACCTGAACTTCATCTAAAGAATCTACTCCTTCTGGTAGCTCTAAACCTACTTCTTTAGCGTAGTCGGCATCCATTATTCCCCAATATTCAATAACACTGTACTGATCTGAGCCGTATTCGGATGTGCGAGCATCGTCTTTAAGTTCAAACTCGTAGTCTTTTTCAACGTAGTTTGGCCCTAAATCAAGACATTCGCGGATTTTATCTTTGTCAAAATACGGAAGCTTTCCTAGTCCTCGAAGCTGCGAACGATTCATCTTGTGGCGGTGGAAAATATACTCACATTCTTGAATAGTTGTAGCGTTAGGGTCTGGGAAAAAGTCCCAGATGCTTACGAACTCAATGCGCGGGACACGAACAGATACAGGTTTGTATGTTCTTTCTTTTGTTTCTTCGTCTGTTTCCCAGCGATTTAAAGTCTTATTGAAATTAAATGGGCCTTTAACAATGCCAGTGCCAAATAGTGCTGCTTCAAACAAAGCGTTACGTAGTTCTCCGCCGCCATTAGATTCATCAAGCTGATCGTGAATAAGCTTTTGCATTTCACGGGCTGCGTCTTTAGCAGGTGTCTTTTCAGGAACTGCTGGGTCTGGTGACGGGCCTTCAACAAATTCTAAGTTAGCTTCTTTAATAGCTTCTTCAAGGAAGTTATTACCTTTAGCAAAAGTAGCTCCGGGCTTAAGAGTCTTTCCGTCTCCTACGTAGCCAACATCAAATGGACTGACTGGCTTTTCTTTCTTTTCTGGTTCTGTTTTTTGTGTGCTTGTTTCTAAACCCGGAGAAGTTGTATTTAAATGGCTGTATTGCGCAACGCCTTCTGTCACTTTGGTTTCTGTTACGCCAATTGGAAAATCACCAGTACCAAACAGCACATCTACCAATTGGCCGTATGCTGCAAGCACTTTTGTCTTTGTTACTTTTACAAAGACTTTTGATTTTTCTGATTCGCGGAACTTGACATTCTTTGGGTATACGCCACGAAAGTTGTGGTACGCCTGAAGCCAACGTCTTTCGTCATACTCTCTGGAACGCTCAGCGCTTGAAAACCGCTCTTCAACAATAGCTACAAAACGATTGCGCACATCTTCTTCAAAATTGAGCTGCATTCCGTCTTCGTTTTCCACAGGAGCAAAGTACAGATAATCAGAGTTGTCTAGTAAACTATTTTCATTGTCTGCCATTTAATACTTTATCCTTTAATAACCGAAAACAGAATCCACAGGAGCGTAGACTGTTTCGCGTTGTAGTTGTCTCATTCGACTCATCGTATCCATAATACGAGGTCTTGACATTATCAGATAACGTAAGGCATCGTATGCGTGATCCGGTGCATTTGTGTTAACGTCTTCTGGGTTGGATTTATCCAGAGGAATACTTTGAAGTTCGCGTATCAGGTTCGGGCATGTATTAAAAATTTGTAATCGTGGCCTACCGCTTTGCTGCAACTTCAAGTATTCGTGGATTTGTATCTTGCCTTGTATTCGGTTTTTGTCTGCTCTTCTTAGTTTGTGTCCAGCTCTTTGAAGAGTTTCCCCGACTGTTGGGCCTATAGTTCCTGTGCGCGACCAACACGCAGTATCAAGAACTCCGGGAACTGACATCGGATCGCCTAACTCCATGTTGGTTAGCATCGCTGCTAAGTCAACACCTGTCAGACCTTTCATGTACAGTTCCCTATAAATAATTAGTGTTCCGTCACTGGGATCTACTGTTCCCCAAACGCAAGCGCTTTCGGAAGCATACCCATAGTCAATCCCTTTTATTTTTTCCCAGTGGAGCGGAATGTCAAATGGCGTAATGACATGATCCAGCGGGTTAAACTCTGTGAAGGCTGCGCCCTCTGCAACATCCCAGTTGCCGTCTAAGAGCTGTTGGCGCTGTGTTGGCGGCAAAGCTTTTAGCATCATTTCGTATCGGCCATCTGTGGCCAAGTACGGATTATCTTGTAGTCTGGCAGGTATAAACTTTCGCGTTAAGCCGTCAGCACCCTTAAAAGGCTCATAGGAAGGCGCAGGATCAATGTAACGCTTCTTTACCCATGTAGCCCCTGTTCCACCCGGATTCGCTGTACAACGCATGTACGGCGTTATTTCGGGGTCTGTGGTTCTTAAGCGCGAAGCCAAGTAATTCCAAGAAAACTCTGTAGGCAAGTGAGTAATCTCATCAAAGCCTATCCAGCTATATGCTTGTCCTTGGTAACGGTATACGTCTGCGTCTCTTTCCAAGAACCCGAACTCAATCTTTGCACCGCTTGGGAAGTTCCAAAGCTTTTCTACTTCTTTGTACTTGCAGCCCGGAAAAGCTTTCGGGTACAACTCACGACTCTTGTCGATCAGTTCTCGCAGCTCTGGCATAGAGCGTCTAAGAATTAGGCCCCTGTGAGCAGCCCTGTGAGCGTGTCTAAGCGGGTCTACGAGCATAGCGTAGGACTTGCCACCACCAGCTGCACCACCGTACAGAACGTCTGTTTCGCTTGCTGCAAGGAAGTCTTCTTGTGGGCCTTCGTTGGCTCTGAAGATGATTTCTTGTTCAGCTTCTTGTGCTAAAGCTTTGGGCAAGCTATTAAGTTCTGGGGCTTCTAAAAGATTTCCGGTACTTGCGGCACCTTTGGCATCTAGTTTTTCTAAAGTCTTTTTAGTATTGCTTATGGACTTCTTGTAGTTCTCTACTTTGGACTGTGCTGCTTTTAGTTTCTTTTGCTTTTCGCGCACAGCTTTCTTTGCTGCCAGCTTTGCTTTAGTCTCAGAATGGTAATTATAACCACGTCCTTTAGATCCTTTTGCTCTACCTGATTTCTTACGCGGGGTTCCGTCTACTTTGAGTATGAACTCTCCGCTTTCGTCTTGGACGTAATTTCCGGGGTTTAGTTCCCAATCGTTCATGTGCGTTTAGCAGCTATTTTCTTTAGGCCCATGTGGGACAGCGGCCTACCTGTAGTGTGTTCTAGCCACATAGCGCCTTCGCGCAAAGACAACACACTATCTCTGATCATTGGTAGGACTTTGTCTAGTGCTTCTAGTTCTTCGGGCACAGGTGTCAACAACTGCGTATTGTTCACATCTAGCCTGTAACCAAAAGGAATAGTACTACTAGATCTCCTCATAGGAGCCTTCTATTATTGTTTCTTGTTTTGCGGGCAGTATGAATAAACCACCACCTCCGTTGACTGTTATGTCAACTCTGTCTGTCTTGCCTAAGCCTACGCGGTCTAGGATGGTCTGTGCTGCTTGTATACGCATGTTAGCTTGGGGTATTGGTTCTGCACTGTCCATGATGTCTATTAGCTTTAGGGCTGCTTTGGGTGCGCTCTGTGCTAGTATGTTTGCAGCTAGGTCTAGTATCTCAGTTTTTAGGGCCTTTACTACTGCTGGGTAACTAGAATCGCTGTAGCCTGCTAAGGATGCTGCTTTACGTACATCGCCATGACATTCCATGAGATGATGTAAGAAAGATTCTTGCTTGGTTGTTAGTTCTTTAGCGGCCATTACTTATTCTTTTTGATTATATATATTCTATTATAGGGTTGATTTGAGGTTTTGTCAATGTTTATTTTCATTATTTTGAAGAAAGTTCTTGACAAAAGTCTATTTCAACCCTATAATGGATATTAAGACCCCCCGGGTTCTATAGCCATTATATCCATGTCCATCTTGTGTATCTGTATCCCGGCTTTGAAGGGCTTTGAAGCTGCAGAGCTATCTGGTATACAACCAATCTCTTCCCAAAATGTATAAGATTGTATATATATAGTGGGTACCCCCCATGGCCACCTGCCCGCCCCCCCTCGCACGAAAGACTTTAAAAGTCTTAATAGCCTCCAAAATCTATCTCCTCCTGCGCATGTTACAAGACTTTTAAAGTCTTCAAAGCCTTCAAAGCCACAGCTCTAGTTTACTAACTAGGGAGACTTTGAAGATGTCTTAGAATCTTTAGATTCTTCAAAAACTCTTCCAAGACTTTCAAGCACTTAGCAGATTTTATAATATTTATATTATATCCCTTCCTAGTTTTATCACGCACAGTGATACCATCACCGCACACACACCTTGACTGTTGATTTGTACAGTACTGTATAAACCACTGTATAGAGCTGTTCCTCGCTTTTTTCGTGCCTGTTAACACGTGCATAATGCGCTCAGGATTAATTGCGCACTAAAAGTTGTTGACATCGAAATCGCTTTTCTGTAGCTTGGAAAACGTCAAAACGACAAGGCCACTTTCGGCTCAACACAACACAAACATAAGGTGACATAACATGAATACATTTGCAAACATCGACCAGAACAAACTAGCCACTGCTAAGCAAGTCTACGGAGTAGCTTGTCATTTCGCTAATATCCATGCTGCATCTCCTTCGGAGCGCTATGGTCTTACCAAGGTCTTCAACGCTATCCTGAATAAATTCTATGGCGACCAAGATGCTCATATGACTCACGGCGAAGTCACAGACTTCAGAGAGCACCAAGTTGTTCCGGCTCAGTTCCTAGAACTGGTGCAAAAGCCAAAGAAAAAGCCAAAGGCTGCCAAGAAAGTTAAGGCGAAGGTTGAACCAAAGGTTGAGGTTATCAAAGAAGTTAAGCCGAAGGCTACTGCTGCTGCTAAAAAATCTACACCGGCTGTCAATAGCGTAGCTAAGAAGATGGATGCTAGGATCACTGCACTTGAGACTAAAGTCTCTGACGTTGACAACAAGCTCGATGCAATCCTAGCAATCCTGAGCAAATAAAATAGAATTATCAACGGCCAAGGATGGCTATATAAAATTTATAAGGTGAACATGATGGAAAAGCTAATTGCTAAGTTTGAACTGAATCCCACGGTAGATAACGCTAATAGAATATATAAGCACGAAAGAAAGCATCCAATGAGTGTCTGTTTTTTAAACAGCGAACAAGTTAAATTACTTAATAAAGCTATGGAGATAAGAGCATGAAAGACTTTATAATCGAAATGACTTGTTTCAGTTTTTTAATAGGTGCCGCGTATATTCTAAGTATATTTATATATGTACTTCAGGGAGGTGTTTAGCATGGATTACTATGAGTCAGCCAAAGGCTTAGTCATAAGCAAAAAAAGAGCTATAATCGAAGTCAGAAACCACGGTTCATCTGTCCCTGAGTTCTTAAAAGACTTAGGAGACCGCGAAAGCTACAAAGCCACCGAAGTATTACAGTGGTTAGGGTATTAAAACCCTTTAAAGTACTTTAAAACTAAAAAAAACTAGGTGAATATACTATGAAATTATCTGAAGTGAATGTTAAAAACATTAAAGAGTTTAAAGATTTGTATCTTTGGGTATGTTCAATGCCGATAGACGGCAAAGACCGTAGAATTTTAATGGATTTGATAGACGTGAGCTGCAAATTAAACCAAAACTTATTGCTTCAACAAGGCCGAGTTCCCTAGATTTTATCACACCTGAGCATGATGCACTCTTTCACAACCGCATTATGCTCAGGGAAAGGGGTTGACAGCCAGCAACACAAAATGCCACTATTGAAAACGTCAAAACGACAGCAACCAAATTACAGGTGACAATTATGTACAATATACACGGTGTTCAGGTACAAAACTATGCTCAACAATCAGCCGATAACATGGCCGATGTAACTTTAATGACAGTTTTAAGCATCCGACAGCCTTGGCTAAATATCGGAGCACAATTAAAAGATGTTCGCACCAATAAATCTAGTGCCAAGTCACTTTGGGGCGGTAAGAAAAAGACTTACCAGTACTTGCAAGCCAATAAACATATGATGTATGGCCAAATGATGGCAGTAATCAACAGTAGCAAGACAGATGCTAGTAAATCTATGAGTCTCATGAAGATATTCTTAAGAGTTGATGGCTTAGGTGTCCCAAAAGCTGGGTTTATGTGTCAGCTAACAGCTGGTTTGGTTGGTTGTATGGACAGCCACAACATAAAAATGTATAACTTGGACGCAAAAGACTTTGCACTTGCTAAAAATCCCAAAACAGTCAAAGGAATTGAAGCAAATAAGAAGAAAATTAGAAATTATATACAAATTTGCCATGAATATGGCACAGAAAATCTTTGGAATAGCTGGTGTAGCTTTCTAGCTACAAAATCTCCGAAGTGGAAAGACGCTAATCATGTTAGCGAAGTTCACTATACTTATCTGACAGGAGAATAGTCTTGGTAAAGTGTAGCTGCGGTAAAAGAGCTGACGTTATAGAAAAAGGTTTATATGTATGTGCTGCTTGCTGGATACGGTTATTCAGTAAGCCATTTAAAATTAACTATAAGGAATAAAATTATGTTTGATTTATATTGCCCTCACTGTGGCGAACCTTGGGAACATGACATGCTTCACGATGTAATAGATATGAAGTATATGGAAGCTGCTGAAGCCTTTAAGGTTCAAGGCTGTACAGTATTCCAGATACTACGACAACGCATTCAAGGCAAAGGAACTATCTGTAAAGCTAAGCCGGTGGTCAGCCCTGAAGAGTTAGCAGGTATTAAAGCTGCTCATGAGATAAGTGACTACCCTGAAGAATGGGATTATGATATGGCACGAATGATATTTACTACTGATTTTAATATTAACGATATACTTTGAGGATAAACCTATGAAAACTGCACAACCTTTAAACATAAAAGTAATTACTACTCGACCAGCACCAAAAAGAATAACGCAACCGGCTTCAGATTGGAGAAATATTCTGGCACCGATGAAGCGTGGACACTGGTTTGAGGTAGAGTGTAAGACAGGCGATAACATATATAGCAGAGTTACTGCTGCTGCAAATGCTTATTGCAAAGGCCGCTATACTTTTTACAAAGCCGAAGAAAACCGATACATCTTTGAAATTATTAAGGGGTAAATTAAAATGAATAAACTATTTGAAATGTTTGACCGCTATGTAGACGAGAAGATTCTTGCTAAGACTAATGAGCTTGAAGGCTTACAGATTCGGGATGCTAACAGGATTGCTGGCCTAGAGCGGAGATTAGATGAAGCTGTGGACATGATTGAGATACAGCGGGGCTGGATAGAAAAACTTAACGCTGCAAAGGGTTTAGACTTTGATGTAGACGGAGCAAAGGAGGCCTTAGAAGACTTTGAGTACAGAATATCTGAGCTAGAATGTAGTATTGAAGACAAGGCAGATGCCGATGAAATAGAAACAACTGTTGACAATGCGCTATCTGGCATAGAAGATATGGTAAAAGACTATGTGGACATAGCACTAGTCGGAGCAGACTTAGGCGACATAGATTCTTGTGAGGTTGAGCGGATTGTCCGATGTGTCCTAGATGAAATAGAATTTAAAGTAACAATGGAGCGATAAGATTATGATAACTAGAATTCATGTTAATCAACACAACATAAAAGCTAACTCTAAAGGCGCTGACTTGCCAGTTTTAACTGTTAAAGACTACAAAGAAAACCGCAAGGTAAACCATGTTCAGATATTAGATAGTGTTGGTAACGTAGTAGCTACTGTAGTGTATAGCCCAGACAAACCGTTGTCTTGTGGTGCTAAAGTCTGGATAGAAACTGAATGCGAGGTGGTTTGCTAATGTGGGCAATAGACTTTAGTGAGTTTGGCTGTACTCAGTACGCTGCAACTTTAGAAGATGCACATAAAATTGGACAGCGTGGTGGTACATTCTATATAATAACTTATTTAGGAGGCGTTAAAAATGATTGAAGCATTTATGTACTTAGTATTTTTTATTTTAGTATCTGCTGGGCTGTATGGTTCTTGGCTAATAGTAGAAGACAAACAAAAAGCTTATGAGGAGCGTAAAAAAAATGAACAATAAATTAAAGATGCAAATAGATGTTACTTCAGAGATACAAACTTACAAGGTTTTAATGTCCGAAGTAATTGGTTACTATATAAATGTGGCAGCTGAAAGCCCTGAAGAAGCAGAAACATATGCCAGATTAAATAACCGGGACAGCATGTACAAAAGATATGGCGACAAAGTAGTAGAAACAGAGTTTGTCGAAGTCGTAGAAGCTCTAAGCAAAGGAGATAAAGATGTCCCCAAGCCCCAAAAAAGCTGAGTTCATAGGCAGCCATGAGCACTTAGTAACAGGTGCTTTTTATACGGTGTCAGAATATGCAGCGATCAATGACATCCCACTTAAAACTATGTGTAGCAGGCTATTAAGAAACTATAAAGTAACAAATAAAATGTTGCTTCCGGCTCCTTCTTTTGCGCCTGTCAGTAATTTAGAAACAGATGCACAAAGGCTCTCTGCTTTGTGGTTAAATAAAAAACTATAAAGGTATATAGACTATGAATACTTATGAGTGTAGCTACTGTAATAAAATGTTCAGAGTATTAGAAGATATAAAACAACCTAACACAGAAATATGTAGTATCTGTATAGAAGTAATCAACAAGAGCATGTCATCATCACACTTTGAATATGTAGATGAAGATGATTATACTTTGTAAGTAACTTAAAGACATCTTAGTAGGTAGTTGTATTTAGTTTAATAACATATTTAAAACTATGAAGTAATCATAGCATATTTTAGTATTAAAAACAATGCAGAAACTACCTTGACAACTAAATAATTTTATAGTAATATCACAAAACTTAAACAGGAATACTGAAATGACTAATATTATACCAATGTTTTCAAACAACACAGCTCTTACAGCAATTAGAAACCGTGGTTACGGAGAAGCTAACTTCGATATAGCTACTACACCTTTGGTTTATTTTGCTGATGAATATCGAACCAAGTTTCCTAGTTCCAAGTCTGTTATCTATCGTACAGATACTGGTCAAGAGCTAGGTGTCCACGGTCATGGTTACAAAGCAGTAGCACCTAAACACATGATAGATGTTACTCGAAATATCATTGAGCGTTCTGACTTGTCCATCAATGGCATGGAAGAAACGATCAGGACTTCACACGATGGCTCTAGAACGTTTGTAAAATACCGCTTACCTGAGCACACTTACAAGACTTCTGACGGCGACACAGCTTCTCTGAGCCTTCTAGCTATATCTTCTTTCGACGGCACATGGCCTTTCATGCTCAGCGCTGCAGCGATTCAAGCAGCGTGTACAAATCTTCAAGTTTTTGTGAGCGGTGGTGTTGCAATATACAAAGCTAAGCACACACAATCTTTAGACATTGAGATGGGTGGCAGAGTAGTTACTCAATCTCTGCAGATGTTTCACAAAGAGCGTGACCTTTGGCAACAGTGGCACAACACAGAGTGTAGTGATCAAGCAGCATTTAAATTCTTTGTCACTGCTTTAAAATGTGAAGGAGCTATTAAGCTTATTGATTCTGGAGTTACTCAACCTGATATGGTTTTATATGATATGCCTAGAAAAAATACAAGCCTAGAATATATCTGGAATAAGTACAAAGATATTTATTCGAAGAGCCTAGGCACTAATTACTGGGCTGTGTATAATGCTTTGACTGACTGGTCAACTCATGCAAAAACAGTAAGGACTGGCACCATAGCTAACATCGCAGCAGTACAAAATCAAAGACAGCAACTAGTTCGTGAAGCTGTTAAACTTAATCGACAGATGAGAGCAGCATAATATGACTAAGCAATTTGGTTCTAATTTTTTCACAATTAATATTCGCAACGGGGTCGGTTTTGATTTAGAGTTTACTGATTCCAGAGCTGTCTGGGTTGAGAACTCTTTTACAGAAGAAGTAATCGCAATGTTATTTGAGGGGGT
>ENA-UOYK01000261-UOYK01000261.1-marine-metagenome-genome-assembly--contig:-NODE-261-length-19036-cov-3.204388_pt1 | contig 19036 bp, 18 predicted proteins | sample MGYA00238174_ERZ767213 | MGnify/ENA primary metagenome ERZ767213 (study PRJEB28944, sample SAMN06267167) | marine metagenome | isolation source: Columbia River Estuary | place: USA:Columbia River Estuary...
GCAGAAAATTCTGATTCACTAAATTCAAACATCGAAAGTAAATTTGAGCCATTGCCCATCGGTTATTATGATTCCAATGATGGATTCGGATACGGCGGTAAAGCATTTTTAAAAGAAGTGCTTGGTAGTGACGTAGCGCAATTACGTGCGATGTCACCAACTCATAACGTTGATAAGCTTAAAGCCAATGTGTTATTGATTCATGGTGAAGAAGATGAACGAGCACCAATAGAACAATTTGAAGCGATGGAAAAAGCATTAAAACAAGCCAATTACCCTTACCAAAAACAAGTATGGGACAAAGAAGGACATGGTTTTTATAATGCAGAAAACCGCGCTAAATATTATGAAATTATGCTTAAGTTCTTAAAAGAAAACTTAAATGTAAAATAATTTTTTAAGTTTTTCTTCTAAAGATTCTTTTTCAATTAATAGAGTATTCAATTTAGTATAATAAATTTTCTCTTTAAAATTATTATTAATTCTTACGTAATCTTTTTCAGTAGTTATCAAATCGCATTTATTATTTTCACCCTCTTTAGATAAAACTTTATAATTTTTTTCAGTAAATTGAAAATGGTCTGGATAAATAATTTGTTTTATGATTTTTACGTTGTGATCTAGTAAAGTATTAAAAAAGCTATATGGATTACCAATACCAGTAAATGCTATAAAATTTCTATTCTTTAATGTTTCAATATTTTCAATTTTGTTTTCGGCGTAAATAATCTCAATATTCGGATTTATTGTTTTAATTTCTTTCTCAATGATTTGATTTTTTTCTCCTTTAACAATTATAAAATTAGCGTCTTTTATTGATGTTAATGGCTCTCTAAGAGGCCCAGAGGGTATTAAATTGTTATTTCCAACCCAATTTTTTGAATCAAAGCATAAAATATTTAAATTTTTAAATATTAGATGATCTTGAAATCCATCATCTAGAATAATGGCGTCGTACCCTAATTTTATAATAGTATTTATGGCCTCAGCTCTATTATTTGAAATATATACATGTCCAAATTTGTTTAGTAGTAACGCCTCATCACCTGTATCCTCAGTGTTTTGATTGGGTACGTTTAGTTCATTTAAATAAATATCTTTTTTACTTTTCCTTCCATATCCTTTTGTTAAAAAACAGACTTTTTTAGATTGATTTAAAATTTTGATTATCTCTATGGCAGCAGAAGTTTTGCCAGTGCCGCCAATATAAATATTTCCTACGCAGATTATAGGAATATTAAATTTTTGTGTGATAGTAATTTTCTTCTTTATTATGCTAATAAGATAATAAATAATTGATAATGGATATAATAATATAGATAAAAAAGAATTATTTTTTTTATCCCAAAATTTTGGTTTAATGAAATACATCTTGTTAATTAACTATATACTGATCTAATTTTTTAATTGTTGATGATAAAATTTCATCACCTATTACGATCATTGCAGCGGTTGGATTGGTCATTTATATATTCCTTATGAAATTTGAAAGCTCCCTAATTAAGGGCACCTTAATAAAGAGATATAAGCGTTTTTTAGCAGACGTCACCCTAGAAAATGGAACTATAGTTACTGCACATGTAGCTAACCCTGGTTCTATGTTAGAATTATCAAGACCAGGATCAACAATCTGGTTGGAATTTAACAATAATCCAAAAAGAAAATTAAAATATTCATGGAAATTAATTGAAACTAAAAATACCCTTATAGGTGTTGATACTCACAATGCTAATAAAATAGTTAAAGAAGCTTTAGATAACGATTCACTAAACTTAAATCAAAAAAAATATCAATCAGAAGTAAAATATGGAGAAAACTCTCGAGTAGATTTTTTACTTCATTTTGAAAAATCACCTAAAATGTATCTGGAAGTTAAAAGTGTAACCCTATCGCGGCAAAAAGGATTAGTGGAATTTCCTGATAGTAAGACAATCCGTGGTGCAAAACATATGGATGAACTGGCTGATATGGTTAAAAGGGGCTTTCAAGCAACTATACTTTTTTTAGTACAGCGCTCAGATGGTGATTTGTTTAATATAGCGGAAGATATTGATCCAAATTATAATAAATCATACAAACATGCTATTAAAAGTGGTGTTAAAGTTTTATGTTATGATTGTGTTATTTCTAAAGCAGGTATTACAATTGGAAAAAGACTAGACTTGGCAAATGCTAGTAATTCTGTTTAATCAAAAACAAGTAACAACAAGGTAAATATTGTGAATATTAAACCCAGATTAAATGCAGATGGTATTACTATCCATACTTCTGAAGAATTCGAAGGAATGAGAAGATCTGGAGCGTTGGCTGCCAAAATATTAGATATGATAACTGATTTTATTGTTCCAGGAGTAACAACTGAAGCATTAGATACATTGATTCACGATTATATGATTGACGCAGGTGCTACACCCGCAACGCTAGGTTATCGCGGATATACAAAATCCAGTTGTATATCCCTTAACCACGTTGTTTGTCATGGAATACCTTCTGATAAGAAATTAAAAGATGGGGATATTCTTAATATTGATGTTACTTGTATTTTAGATGGTTGGTTTGGTGACACATCACGTATGTATATTTGTGGTAAATTATCGCGAAAAGCTGAAAGGCTTATAGACATTACTCACACGGCCTTGATGATTGGTATTGATCAGGTAAAGCCAGGCAACACTTTTGGCGATATTGGTGCGGCAATTCAAGCGTATGTTGAGGCCCAAAGATGTTCGGTAGTTCGTGATTTTTGCGGTCATGGATTAGGTAGGGTTTTTCACTCAGCGCCTAATGTTGTACACTTTGGCCGCTGGGGTACAGGCGCTGTACTAGAAGAAGGTATGTTTTTTACAATAGAACCAATGGTAAACCTAGGTAAGCCACATACCAAAATATTAGCAGATGACTGGACAGCAGTCACTAAAGATAAATCTCTATCAGCTCAATTTGAGCATTCTATTGGAGTTACTTCAACAGGATGTGAAATTTTTACAAATTCTTTATCCAATAAATTCTATCCAACCTGGAGTTAAGGTTACTTCAGCGCCCCATGACAATGTTTGTATTTTTTACCTGATTGACACAAACATTTATCGTTACGGCTTAAAGGTGGCCAAGTTTTTGGATCATTTTTGTCAATTTCGGGTGCCTTTGGCTTCTCTAGCTCGATATCAATTCCGTAAGCTTCTTTTACGCGCGCTTTAATTTCATTAACATCCATACCTTGACTAAGTGCAGTTTGAATTTGTTGTTGTAATGCAGCCATTTGTTGTTCGGGTGTTTGTGGTTGTAAGCGAGCCATCTGTCTCGTAATATCAGATCTCAAGCCTTCTAGCATAGTTTCAAAGAGCTCAAATGATTCTGTTTTATATTCGTTCAAGGGATCACGGTTTGCATATCCACGCATTCCAACTACCGACCTTAGGTGTTCTAAGGTAATTAGGTGTTCTCTCCATTTTTGGTCTATTGTTCCCAATAAAAGCTGTTTTTCTGCTGAACGAATATTTTCTGATCCAATTCCTTTAATTTTATTGGTCATTTCATCGTCGCCAGCACTACGAAGACGTTCAATGATATCTTCATCATCGATTCCCTCTTCAGCTGCCCATTCAGATATAGGTAAATTTAAACCAAGCGCTTCTTTAATTGATTGTTCTAAGCCTTTAATATCCCATTGTTCAGGATAAGACTTAGAAGGTATAGCATCGTCCACTAAATCTTCGATTACTTCATCACGCATATCTTTTACAGTATTTGATAAATCGTCAGATTTCATAATTTCCAGGCGTTGCTCAAAAATAGCTTTACGCTGATCATTCATTACATCATCAAATTTTAATAACTGTTTTCTTACATCAAAATTTTGACCTTCTACTTTTGCCTGAGCCCTTTCTAGGGATTTATTAACCCACGGATGAATAATAGCCTCGCCTTCATCCATGCCCAATTTACCTAGTACAGCATCTAATTTTTCTGATCCAAATATTCTCATTAAATCGTCTTCTAATGATAAGAAAAAGGCTGATCTACCCGGATCACCTTGACGCCCAGATCTTCCACGTAATTGATTGTCAATGCGGCGACTTTCATGTCGCTCCGTAGCAAGAACGAACAAACCACCAGCATCTAATGCAACTTTTTTTGCTTTATTTACTTCTTCAGCAACACTTTTTTGGATTTCTATTGGGTCAGATTGTTTTTTGGTGGACTCTAATACAGAAGCAACACGCATTTCAACATTTCCTCCCAATTGAATATCGGTCCCTCGACCAGCCATATTGGTAGCTATTGTAACTGCACTTGGAATACCAGCGTCTGCAATGATTGATGCTTCCTGTTCATGAAAGCGGGCATTTAGTATTTTATGAGATATGCCTTTTTTCGAAAATTCATCAAAAGATTCTGAATAAGTTTTAAGCTTATCCTTTTGGTCTTGCTTTTTCGCATCAATAGATTGTTTAAGTAATTTTTCAGAAATACTTTTTAATAATTTTTTATCGTTTAAAAGTTTCGATAAGTATTCAGATTTTTCAATAGACGTTGTTCCAACCAATATTGGTTGTTCTTTTGAGTGTGCTTTGCCAATTTCTTCAACAATTGCAGTGAACTTTTCATCAGCAGTGCGATATATTGCATCGTGCTCATCAAGCCGAGCGATTGGTTTGTTAGTGGGAACTTCAACTACACCAAGCCCATAGATTTCAGAGAATTCTTCAGCTTCTGTTAAAGCGGTTCCTGTCATACCGGCTAATTTATCATAAAGCCTAAAGTAATTTTGAAAAGTTACGGATGCTAAAGTTACATTTTCTGCTTTAATATTTACATTTTCTTTAGCCTCAATAGCCTGATGTAATCCGTCAGACATTCTGCGCCCTGACATCATTCTCCCTGTAAATTCATCAATAAGAACTACTTCATTATTTTTTACAATATAATCCTTGTCACGTTTGAAAAGAGTGTGTGCACGCAAACCCTGATTTATGTGATGTACAAGTGATGTACTTTCTGGATCATATAAAGATTGCCCCTCAGGTAATAATTTTAATTCGAGCAAACGTTTTTCAACAAATTCGTTTCCCTCGTCAGTAAGAGACGATGAACGAGATTTTTCGTCTAGATCATAATGATTTGTCATTAGTTCAGGAATGAATGCATTAATTGATTTATAGAGTTCTGTCCTATCTTCGGCAGGCCCAGAAATTATTAGTGGAGTTCTAGCCTCATCGATCAAAATACTATCAACTTCATCAACTATTGCAAAATAATGATCTCTTTGGGCCATTTGTTTTAAGTCAGATTTCATATTATCACGAAGATAATCAAAACCTAATTCATTGTTTGTTGCGTATGTTATGTCACATGCATACGCAGCTAACTTGGCATCTTCTTCCATGTCTGGAATAACAATACCAGTTGTCATCCCTAAAAAACTATATACTTTTCCCATCCATTCTGCATCGCGTGAAGCAAGATAGTCATTAACTGTTACAACATGAACTCCTCGCCCTGTTAAAGCATTTAAGTACACAGGAAAAACGCCAACTAAGGTTTTACCTTCTCCAGTTTTCATTTCTGAAATATTTCCTTGGTGTAAAAATATTCCTCCCATTAACTGCGTATCATATGCACGTAAGCCTAGAGCTCTAAAAGCAGCTTCTCTGGCATTTGCAAACACTTCAGGCAAAAGTTGGTCTAAAGTTTCACCATCTGAAAACCGTTTTTTAAACTCAATAGTTTTATCTTTAATTTGCTGGTCACTGAGAGCTTGATACTCAGCCTCAAGTAAGTTTATTGCTGACACTAAAGGTAAAGCAGCTTTGATCTTGCGGTCGTTTGGTGATCCAAATATTTTTTTGGCTGCTTTTGATAATCCGAGCATTACATTTATTCCTAACTTACGCCCAAATATTATAGGCAAATCTGATACGTTATTGAACTAGTTTTTTATTCATTGGCCTTGCCGGGCTAATTAAAGCCACCTAAAAAGACGCTAAATAAAAAGACTCCTTACAAAACGTGAGAAAAAACATGTAAGCGGGTGTTTCAAAACTGTCAACGTCGGCTTAGCAAATGGTATATATTTATAATATAATATTTTGTATAATTAGAGAAATTTAAATGAGTTTTATTAATAAAGTGTTATTACCAATTATTTTAATTATTTCGTTCATATCTATAGCATGGGGAGAAAATATTATACCAAGCGAAGTAGTGAATGAAATTAAGCGTCTGCAAAAAATAGACAAGATAGATATTTTTAACCCAACTTTTGATTTTAAAGTAATTAGAAATGTTAATTTATTGGATTAAGGATCAAGTTTTTGAAAAATAAAAAATCAATTGCAGAATTGGAATTAGAGCTTGCTGAATTAAAGAATAAGTATTCAACAGTGAATATTTCACCATTGGCTCCTGAAAATGGATTTCCAATTTTACCACAAATTCAAGGCATTCGTTTTGCTGCGGCGGCAGCGAACGTTAAATACTCCGAACGCAATGACGTAATGTTAATAGAATGTGCAGCTGGGAGTTCAATTGCTGGTTTGTTTACTAAATCAAGTACAAGATCAGCAAGTGTATTGGATTGTCAAAACAAATTAAAAATTGGCATTAATGACAAAGGCGCTGCAATTTTAGTAAATTCAGGTAATTCGAATGCATTCACTGGCTCATATGGCGAAGAATCCGTACAAAAAATATGTTTGGCAGTTTCTAATGAGATGAAAATTCCATTTAATTCAGTATTTACGGCTTCAACGGGTGTTATTGGTGAAAAGCTACCGCATGAAAAAATAATTTCTAAGGTTAAAGAACTAAATTCAAAATTAGATGAATATTCTGCAGAATCTGCAGCTCGGGCTATAATGACAACAGATACTTTTCCAAAAGGTGCCTGCAGTTCATTTTCTATAAACAATAGCATTGTTAACATTTCTGGTTTTGCAAAAGGGTCAGGAATGATTGCCCCTGATATGGCTACGATGTTAGTTTATATAATGACAGATATCGCTATAGAGAAAAATATTTTGCAAAATATTTTGGCTAAACTTAATGAAAAAACTTTTAATTCCATTACAGTTGATAGCGATACATCTACGTCTGATAGTTTAATGCTTATAGCAACTGGTCAATCAGGGAATAAAATTATTATTGATGAAAATAGTGCTGAGGCTTTGAAATTTACTGAAGAGTTGCATGCTGTTATGTTGAACTTAGCTAAACAAGTTGTTCGTGATGGTGAGGGTGCCACTAAGTTTTTAGAAATAGAAGTTAATGGAGCTGTTTCTGAAAAATCAGCAAAAATAGTAGCGCTAGCAATTGCTAATTCACCTTTAATAAAAACAGCAATTGCTGGAGAAGACCCAAATTGGGGACGTGTAGTTATGGGAGTAGGAAAATCAGGTGAGCCTGCAGATCGAGATAAAATTTCTATATGGTTTGGTGATATTTTAGTTGCACATCATGGATGGGGTGCTTCAAGCTATAGTGAAAATTTAGGCCAAAATTATATGAAAAACCAAGAATTGAAGATCACAGTAGATTTAGGTGTTGGTGATGGAAGTGCTAAAGTGTGGACTTGTGATTTAACGCATCAATATATTTCAATAAACGCTGATTATAGATCATGAAAACTGTATTAGTTTCAGCAGTTGCGCTTATTGATCGAGATGGGCGGGTGCTGCTAGCCAAAAGACCAAAAGGTAAGCCGATGGCAGGTTTATGGGAGTTCCCAGGTGGCAAGGTTGAGCCATTAGAAACACCTGAAAATGCTTTAATACGCGAATTAAAAGAAGAAATTGGAATTGATACTTGGTCTAGCTGCTTGGCACCATTAACATTTGCCAGTCATAGCTATGAAGATTTTCATTTATTAATGCCTGTATTTATATGTAGAAAGTGGGATGGAATCATAACCCCCCAAGAGGGCCAAGAATTAGCCTGGGTTGAGCCAAGAAAATTACGTGATTATCCGATGCCTGCTGCTGATGTACCACTTATAGCAGTATTGCGTGATTTTTTATAACCCATTCAATGTAAGTTTAATTGAATGGTTATTTTATCCAACCAGCCAATTCATTTTTTAAAATTCCCATCATCATTTTGATATGATCAGCGCTGTCATTTAAACATTCAATATAGGTGAATGTCTCACCACCGGCTTCTTCAAAGCTCTCGTAAATTTCTTCGTTTATTTCCTCTAAAGTTTCCACACAATCTGATGAAAAAGCAGGTGACATAATTGCAATATTCTTTTGCCCACCTTCTGCTAAACGTGCAACCTCTTCTACAGTATATGGCTGGAGCCATTTTTCAGGTCCAAACTTAGATTGAAAAGTAGTTTTTATATCAGTGTCATTCCAACCTAAAGCTTCTTTGAGCAAGCGTGTAGTTTTTTGGCATTGGCAATGGTAAGGATCACCTTCCATTAGGTAACGAACTGGCACTCCATGATATGAACAAACCAATATATCTGGTTTTTTTTGTAAGGAAGCATATTTTTTTTTCACTGAATTTGCTAAAGCATTTATGTAAAGTGGGTTATCAAAATATGCAGCAACTGTGCGAATTGAGGGCTGCCAATTCATTTTCATTAAAGTTCTGAACGCTTCATCATTGGCTGTTGCTGTTGTTGGGCCTGCGTATTGTGGGTAAAGCGGGAAAAAAACAATTTTTTCCACTCCCTGGTCTTTCAAGTTTTTTATAACGCTTTCTGTTGATGGGTTCCCATATCTCATTGCAAAGTCTACAATAACATCATTACCATAAATTTTTTCGACTTCTTTTTTTACTGCGTTGGCTTGAAGTCTTGTAGTTGTAAGTAGTGGACTTTCGTTTAATTCATTGTTCCATATTGATCTATATGCTTTACCTGAAGAAAATGGGCGTCTAGTTAATATTATACCTTGTAATAATGGTTGCCAAAGCCAAGCTGAATAATCAACAACTCTTTTATCTGATAAAAATTGTGAGAGATATTTGCGCATAGACCAATAGTCAGTCGCATCGGGTGTTCCCAAATTAGCTAATATTACACCTATTTTAGCAGGTTTAATTTTTGGGTGATCGGCTGGTATAGTCATTATTGTTCCTGCTATCTTTTAGTTATAAATAGAATTGATTTTTTTTATATCAATCTTTTTCTGGGTTTTTTTCTGTAGTATTTAGTGCTTGGGCAAGGCTTATCTTTGCTGAACCTGGCACCAATGGTTTTTGTTGACTGGCTGCTGGCGCCCACCCTGTTAAAAAAATTAATTCAAATGTTGAATTAATTCTACCATTATTATCACTGAAATGATGAAAATATTGTTTGGATATCTCATCAAAAAACTTTTTTGTCATTGTTTTTCTTGAGCGATCTATGATGATATTAGTCTCTGCCATTCCCCTTAAATCGTGCATTAATTGTAATGGTGTTTCGTAAGAAACATCGAATTTTATATTATCTGCTACGGGTAATGCTAGGCCTGCACGCTGCAATAAACCTCCTAAATCTCGAATTTCTCCCATTGGTGCAATACGTGGAGATATACCATTTAATATTTTAGCTTCAGCATATGCAAAAGAAATTCTTAATTCTGAAAGTGTTTGACCACCAAAAAAAACAGATATTACAAGTCCATCAGGTATCAATGCGCGATTCATTTGTATCAGCTGTCCAACTGGATCATTTGCCCGATGTAGGCCCATAGCATGAATAATTAAGTCATAACTTTTTCCATCAAAGTTTATTAAATCACCATCGTTGATATACGTGGCACTAAGATTGAGTTTTTTTGCCCAGCTCTTGGCTCTAAATCCAATTATGGCTATTTTTTCAAAATCACGATTAATCTCTGAAAGACGGTCATGTATTTCTTTAATAGCCTTATCGTGCATAAACCACGAATTTTCATCTGTACGATTTCTGCGTATTTTTAAAATCGAATGGTCAAACAATTTTGGTGGTAAAGTCATAAATATTCATTGCCTGTATAATAAAAGCTAAAGTTTTACCTTCTTCAATTTGGTTTATATATAAAAAGAAATAATAAAAAATATATTATTTGTATTGAGTATTGTGGTTTGAATAATGCAAAAAGAAATGTTAGCTCAATCATGTTAAATATTTAAGCACGTACACATAAATTAATCTTGGGGTAATTTTATGAATAAAATTGAAATTTATACTGGAAATTTTTGTGGATTTTGTACAGCTGCAAAACGATTACTAAATAAAAAAGGTGCAATTTTTTCTGAGATTAATATACATGATAATGTCGAAAAGCGTGCTGAAATGATGCAACGTTCAAATGGTGGACGAACAGTTCCACAAGTGTTTATCAATGACATTCATGTTGGTGGATGCGATGACTTATATGATTTAGAAAATATGGGCCATTTAGATAAATTGTTGATAGCGTGATGAGTGAAGGATCAAATGAGGATTTAATCACTGTATCACTATTTTCTGAAGTTTTAGCGTCTGAACAATTAATGCGGGGACGCCTTTCTAGGGCTCTCCCTAAGGGTATGGAGCTTTCACATTTTGTGATGTTAAATTATTTAAGTTGGCAAAATAAAGAGCGAAGCCCTGCCGAGCTTGCTCGAACGTTTAATTTAACCAAAGGTGCATTGACAAATACACTTAGTAAACTGGAGAAATACGGATATATACATATTCGGCCAGATTGGGATGATGCTCGAAAAAAATTAGTTTTGATATCTAATGCAGGTGACCGTGCAAGGGATGAATCCGTTTTAGCTATTACACCTGTTCTTGAAGATGTGATGTCTAAATTAGATAAAAATAAATTAAGAGATGGATTAAGGTTTTTGCGCGAACTTCGTGAAGCGCTTGATTAAGTTTTTAAGCCCTTAATAAAATATTATTGACTATGAATTTATACTAGCTGTCACGTAGTTTACAGATAAATCTTTATCTGAAATGGACCAACTCCATTTCAATGGATTGAAGACAAAACCTTTTTGATCAACAGGAGTTAAACCAACATTTTTTATGAGGTCAAACAATTCATCTGGCGTTATGAATTTATTCCAATCGTGTGTGCCTTTTGGAAGCCAACGCATTACATGTTCAGCACCAATAATTGCCATTAAATAGCTTTTAGGATTTCTATTAATAGTTGAACAAAGCATGAGGCCATTTAATTTGAGCAATTGTCTACATGCAGTTAGAAAAGCCAGTGGATCAGAAACATGTTCAACAACCTCCATGTTTAAAATAACATCAAATTTTTCAGAATTTTTTAAGATTTCTTCTGCACTAGTATGGCGGTAATCTATTTCTAAGCCTGATTGTTGTGCGTGAATTTGCGCAACAGGGATATTTTTTTCTGCAGCATCAGCACCTACTACTGTTGCGCCCAGTCTTGCCATGGGTTCTGATAGTAATCCCCCACCACAACCAATATCTAGTATTTTAAGGCCTTCAAATGGACGATTAGTTGTAAGATCACGACCGAACTCTGCGGAAATTTGCTCTACAATATAGTCTAACCGTGTTGGGTTAAGCATATGTAAAGGTTTAAATTTACCATCAGTATCCCACCACTCAGCTGCCATAGCCTCAAATTTAGCTACTTCTTCAGGGTCGATAGTGTTTGTTCTGGTCATTGACATAGGCTTTCAAAAGGACATGCTTAAACTATAAATTACATATAGAGCAATGATGAGAAATACCGAAGGTCAAATTGGCGCAGGAAAAAATTTATATTCGCTTATTCAACCATATGATTATCATATTTTAGATGTTGGCGATGGTCATAAAATTTACATTGAAGAATGTGGCAATCCCAATGGAATTCCTGTTGTAGTTTTGCATGGTGGACCTGGAGCAGGTTGTAGCCCAGGGATGCGGCGTTTTTTTAATCCAGAGTTTTACCGTATTATTTTGTTTGATCAAAGAGGCTGCGGTCGTTCAAAACCTCATGCGAGTGTTGAATCAAATACAACATGGCACTTGGTGAATGATGTAGAAAAAATACGTAAGTTACTTCTGATCAAAAAATGGATTGTTTTTGGTGGTTCTTGGGGTGCTACGCTTGCATTAATTTATTCACAAGCACATCCAACGGCAGTTAAACACCTAGTATTGCGGGGAGTTTTTCTCATGACTGATTTAGAATTAGATTGGTTCTACAATGGTGGTGCAGGAATGTTTTTTCCAAATCAATGGAAAAAATTAATTGATTTGTTAATGCCAGAAGAACAAAAAGATGTGATATGTTCCTATCATACGAAGCTATTTCAGGCTAATGAAAAGGAACAAACTAAATATGCTCGAGCGTGGACAGAATGGGAAACAGCGCTTGCTACAATGCATTATAAAAATATAAATGGTACAACACCAGCAGCTTACGCCCGAGCTTTTGCTAGAATTGAGAGCCACTATTTTGTTAACAAAGGGTTCTTAAATAAAGATGATAAAATTTTAGATAATATGCATAAAATAGATCAAATTCCCGGCACAATAATTCATGGACGCTATGATATGATATGTCCACCGCTATCTGCATATAAATTACATAATTCTTGGGAGGCATCGGAATTACACATTATAGAAAATGCTGGCCACTCCCTTTCTGAGCAAGGAATAAGTTCAGCATTAGTTTCTGTAATGGATGATTTGATTCAATATAATAGAATAGCTTAAAAATATTATTTTTTATTCTTATAACTCTAGACGTTAAAATGATTTTTAATATATGGACTATTTTATGAATAAAAAATTTATACAATTTATAGAACCAGCGCAAAATGAATATAGATGGTGGATAGTTAGCTTAACATTAGTTTTGTGGGCACTTTTTTATATGCTATTATCTTCATTTTTTATATTGATAATGTCAAAGTCCTTAAACTTAGATAATTTAAGTAAGGGCCTGTTTACCACTCCTCTCGAGGTATATATCTTATTATCAACTTTTTTGATATGGTTGGCTGTTTTTCTTTTTTGCGTAAAATTATTCCATAAACGTGGTTTAAATAGTTTAATTGGCGGCCCTAAGTTAACTTTCCTTAAAAACTTTTTTTATGCCATAATTTTAGCGGGTATATTTTTAGTTTCTACCCAAAGTTTTATTCCTAACAATGACGAAATAATAGAAAATTTAAACTTTTCAAGATGGTTAACAGTTTTACCATTAGGTATATTTTTGATGTTTTTTCAGGTAACAGCAGAAGAGCTCTTGTTTCGTGGATATTTACAGCAGCAATTTGCTGTGTGGATAAAAAGTAGATGGTTTTTTATGGTAATGCCCTCTCTAATATTTGGGTTAATGCATTATGATGGTTCAATGGGTGTCAATGTTGGATTAACGTTAGTTGCTGTTACGGCAATATTGGGATTATTTCTGGCTGACTTAACATATAGAACTGGGAATCTTGGCGCAGCAATTGGAGTTCATTTTGCAAATAATTTTTCAGCTATGTTTTTGGTGTCTTATCAAGAACAAATCAGTGGACTTTCTAGATATATAGCACCTGATTTCTTTAACACACCAGAAATGTTTTATCAGGCTGCTCAAAGTATGCTAATTACATCAACGATTATATTCTTAATATACTTTATAATTATGGAATGGCGAGCACGCAGATGATTGCATTTAAGGTATTTGATCTTTAAAAGTTTACATACAGATTTAATGAAAGAAGACAGATATGAACTGGATCTCAAATTATATGAAGCCAAAGATCAATTCGATCTTTTCTAGACGTGAAACACCGGACAATTTGTGGACTAAATGCAAAGAGTGTGGAGCAATGTTATTTCACCGTGAATTGGCGGATAATTTAAATGTCTGTATAAATTGTGACCACCATATGAATATAACACCTCGTGATCGCTGTATGTCTATGTTTGATGGAAGTGTGTTTGAAGAATTTAAAGCAAAAGATGTCATACTTGATCCATTAAAATTCAAAGATCAAAAAAAATATACAGATCGTATAAAAGATGCCCGAAAAAAAACGGGTGAAGATGAAGCTATGTTTCTTGCAAAGGGCAAGATGGGGCGAACACAAGTTGTTGTTGCTGTGCAAGATTTTTCTTTCATGGGTGGCTCGATGGGTATGGGTGTTGGAAATGCAATAATTGCTGCCTGTGAACAGGCATTAAAACTTAAATGCCCTTTGATACTTTTTTCTGCTGCGGGGGGTGCAAGAATGCAAGAAGGTATTATGTCTTTAATGCAAATGCCTCGAACTACAGTTGCACTCCAATTACTAAAAGAAGCTAATTTACCCTTTATTGTAGTTTTAACACACCCTACTACAGGAGGCGTAACAGCTTCATATGCCATGTTAGGTGATGTTCATATTGCTGAGCCAAATGCTTTAATTTGTTTTGCGGGTCCGAGAGTTATTGAACAAACAATCCGAGAAAAACTACCTGAAGGATTTCAACGCGCTGAATATCTACTGGATCATGGAATGCTAGATCGAGTAACCCATAGAAAAAATATGCGGGGTGATTTAATAACAATTATTCGTATGCTTATGAATTTAAGCCCAGAAATCAAAGGTGATTTAGCCCCACCCAAAAAGTCTAATTCATAGAGAGTGTAAGCTTTAATATGAAAAGTGATATTATTCTTGAAAGGCTTATGTCCTTACATCCAAAGATTATTGATTTAACCTTAGATCGCATGACGCGATTGCTGAATTTGCTTGGTAATCCGGAAAAACAGATGCCACCCACAATCCACATAGCTGGAACAAATGGTAAAGGTTCTACTCAAGCTATGATAAGGGCCGGTCTAGAAGCTTCAGGTGATATATGTCATGCGTATACATCACCTCATTTAGCAAGATTTCATGAGCGAATATTCCTAAGTGGTAGTATTATTGAAGAACAAGATCTAGCAAATTATTTGAGTGAATGTGAAAAAGTGAATGGCAACATTCCAATCACTTATTTTGAAATTACTACATGTGCTGCATTATTGGCCTTTTCACAAAAAAAAGCTGATTATACGTTATTGGAAGTGGGTTTAGGCGGAAGGTTGGATGCAACAAATGTTGTTGATGAGCCAAAAATTACCGTAATCACTCCAATTTCAATCGATCATCAACAGTATCTTGGAAACACTTTGGCTGAAATTGCTTTTGAAAAAGCAGGTATATTAAAACGCAATTGTTTTGCAATTATTGGACCACAAGAAGATGAGGCGCTAGCTGTAATTGAGGCACGTGCTTATGAAGTGGGCGCAACGTGTAAAATATATGGACAGCATTGGCATATATGGGAAGAAAATGGGCGTTTGGTTTTTCAAGATGAAAATGGGTTGCTAGATTTGCCTTTACCAAAATTAATTGGTGCTCATCAAATACAAAATGCTGGTATTGCTTTGGCGACATTAAGATATTTAGGAAAAGAAAATAGTTCATTTGAGGGAGCAATGCTTAATGCAGATTGGCCTGCAAGAATGCAAAGATTACGAAAGGGTATTTTAACGTCGTTAGCTCCAAGTGCTGAAATCTGGTTAGATGGTGGACACAATAAGGCTGCAGGATATGCATTGTCTGAAGCGATAGGCCGATTACAACCTCGTAAACTATTTTTAATTGTGGGTATGTTAAACACAAAAGATATTGTGGGATATATGAAACCATTACTGAGCCGATCTACAAATTTATATGGCGTATCAATTCCAGGGGAAGCTGCCACGATGACTGCAGAAGAAACTGTAAAAATTGCAAGAGATGTAGGCTTTGAAGCTGTTATTTCAGAAGACGTTGAAAGTGCTATAAGAGATATTATTAAGCAAGATGATAACGCTAGAATTCTAATATGTGGCTCGCTTTATTTAGCGGGAAATATACTCCAGAAAAATTCTTAGTTATGATTTCATGCGCCCACCTGAGGGATCGAAAGGTGGGGCAATAACTATTTGGCATGGACACCTTTTCCCTAAAATTTCTATCTCAAACATATCTTTTTGCGTTATTTTTGATAAGTCGGCAGGTATATAACCTTGTGCCATAGATGCTTTTATTGAGTGTGCATATCCTCCTGATGTTACCCAGCCTACAACTTGCCATCCATCCTTTTTCTGAGGATTAGCTGCTGATATCTCGTTGCCATCGGCATCATACCGGTGCGCCCCATATTTATGGGGTGGATCAATCAGATTATAAGTTTTTTTGGTTTTGGCCCATATGGGTTCATTACCCATAGCATCTGATGTATCAGCATCTATGATAAAAGACGTTCGACAAATATTAGGACCATTAAGGAGTTCTTTTTTGGCTGCAGTTTGCCCAATAAACTTAGATTTATTGATTTTAATAAACCTTTCCATACCACTTTCGTAGGGTCCATAAATTGGACGTAATTCTGCAAACCAACTAGGAAAATTCTTTTCTAAACGCATGGATAATAATGCGCGCATTCCAAAGTCCTTAATATTAAATTTGCTTCCTTTATCTTTAATCCCATAATAAACTTTTCTTTGATATTCAGGTGCCATCCATATTTCATAACCTAAATCGCCTGAATAGCTTAGGCGATTTATCATACACGGTGCGCCATTAACGTTCATTTTACGAAAACACATAAATTTAAATTTCAAGTTAGAAATATCTTCATCAACTAGTTCTTGAAGTACATTTCGTGCATTTGGCCCTACAATTGATAAACCATGTAAGTTCATATCATAACGTTTTATTTTTAATGATTTGTATAATGGCATATGTTTCTCAAACCAGCGCATATGATATTTAGTAGCGCTTAATGAGCCAAATAATAAAAATTTATTATTTGCTTCTTTTGCAATAGTGAAGTCACCAATTAATTTACCATTTTCATTTAACATTGGAGTTAAAATAATTTGCCCCAGTTTTGGCATATTATTTGTCATTAAATAGTCTAAAAAGATCTCTGCATCTTCACCAGATATTTCATATTTGGCAAAATTAGAAATTTCTGTGACTCCAACACTATTTCGCACTGCCTCAACTTCAGAAGCTACATGTTCAAAGTCATTAGATCGGTGAAAAGATAAAATATCATGGGCTTCTTTTTTTGAAGGTGCAAACCATAATGGAGTTTCTAAACCCCAAGTATCTCCCATTACTGCAAAATTTTCATTTAGCATTATGTCATATAAAGGTGTTGTTTGCTGGGGTCTTGCTGCTGGTAATTCTTCATTTGGAAAACTAATTGAAAAGCGTTTAGAATAGTTCTCACGTACTTTAGCATTGGTATATCTGAGTGTCGCCCACTCACCAAATCGCGCTACATCCATCGCAAATACATCAAATCCTGGATCATCATTAACCATCCAATTTGCTAATGCTAATCCCACACCACCACCTTGACTAAATCCTGCCATGACTGCACATGCAGACCAATAATTTGTTAATCCAGGTACTGGACCAATTAAAGGGTTGCCATCAGGAGCAAAAGTGAATGGCCCATTTATAACTTGTTTAATGCCTGCCTTCTCAAATGCAGGAAAATGCCTAAATCCAACTTCTAATGACGGTGTAATTCTATCTAAATCAGGTTGTAATAACTCATGACCAAAATCCCAAGGTGTATTAATTGGTGACCATGGCTTACATGCCTTTTCATACGTTCCTAATAAAAGACCATTACGTTCTTGGCGTGTATAAATTTCTCCTTTGAAATCAATCACACCAACTAGTTCTCGCCCAGTTTCGGAATTAAAATCAATAACTTCAGGCATATCATCTGTTAAAAGATACATATGTTCCATTGCAAGCAGTGGTAACTCTAACCCAACCATTCTACCAACTTCACGAGCCCACAGCCCACCTGCATTTACAACATGTTCTGCGCTGATTGTGCCGTTTTTTGTAACCACATTCCACATTCCATCACTGTTTTGTGTAATTTCTAAAACGGGATTGCGAAGTTCTATTTCCGCACCTAAAACTTGCGCTGCTTTCGCATAAGCATGTGTTGTACCTGATGGGTCTAAATGCCCTTCAACGGGATCCCATAAAGCACCAACAAAATGAGTCTCGTCCATTAAAGGAAACATTTCCTTAGCTTCTGATGGTGTAATTAATTCTGTTTCCATTCCTAAGCATCTACCACGAGCGTGTGTCATGCGTAAGAAATCCATTCTTTCAGAACTATCAGCCATCATAACACCACCAGTTAAATGTAGTGAACACGATTGACCTGAGAGTTCTTCTAATTCTTTATATAATCCAACTGTGTATGCTTGTAATTTTGCCATATTGGGATCACCATTTAAGGTATGGAAACCTCCTGCTGCATGCCATGATGAGCCACTTGTTAATTCAGATCTTTCAATAAGAATAATATCCTTCCAGCCAGCTTTTGCTAGGTGGTATAAGACAGAACATCCAACCACTCCCCCTCCAATAACAATGGCTTTAGCATGTGTTTTCATAAATTTTATTCTCTGTTTAACTACAAGTATTTAAATTAAATCAAATGAGAATATTATTGCATGCATTTTTACGACATGATTTGTCGTAAGAAAAATCAATCTATTGATTTAAGATAATCACCGTATGCATTTTTCGAAAATTTTTCAGACCGAAGCTCTAATTCAGATCTTGATACCCAGCCGTTCTCAAAAGCTACTATATCGGGGCTACCAATCTGTAGACCTTGGCGTTTTTGTAATGTTCGAACAAAATTACCAGCGTCCAACAAACTTGCATGTGTACCAGTATCTAACCAAGCATACCCTCGGCTCATTTGGTGCACTAAAAGAGATTTATCTTCTAGATAAGTATTCAAAAGTGACGTTATTTCTAATTCACCTCTATCAGATAGTTTAATATTTTTTGCTCTATCAGGGGCTGTCTCATCTAAAAAATATAGTCCAACAACTGCATGGTTAGATTTAGGTTTTTTAGGTTTTTCTATAATTGATTTTACATTGCCATTTGCATCAAAATCTATGACACCATATCTCTCTGGATCTGAAACATGATAGCCAAATATATTAGCCGCAGCAGTGCTATTATTTGCTTTTTGTAATAATTCACGAATTCCATCACCATGAAAAATGTTATCCCCTAAAATGAGGGTTGATTC
>ENA-UOYK01000310-UOYK01000310.1-marine-metagenome-genome-assembly--contig:-NODE-310-length-17254-cov-3.085521_pt1 | contig 17254 bp, 17 predicted proteins | sample MGYA00238174_ERZ767213 | MGnify/ENA primary metagenome ERZ767213 (study PRJEB28944, sample SAMN06267167) | marine metagenome | isolation source: Columbia River Estuary | place: USA:Columbia River Estuary...
CAAGGTTGATTTTAATGTAAAATATTGAATTTTATCTTTTTTAACTTTAGTATTTCAAGAGTTTTAGTTTGATATCCAAGCTTCATCTTTGTGTCCGGTATCAGAGCTTCATCTTTATAATACTTCTGTGAAATTATGAAATTAAGATATGGTTTTGGTTCAATTTTCTCCCTAGTAACAGTGTATTCAAGTTAATAGACAATAGGGATATACTCGGGGGTATTTGTATATAGATATTAGATATACAGAGAATGTATATCTGAAGGGGTTTGTGCAAAAAGCAGGTTGTAAAAAATTATGATTTAATTATATGTAAACAGTTTCAAAACCTCTCCGGAAAAATTAAGAGGAATTAAAAGTACTTAAATTGCACATCTTAAAATTATTACCCCCTCCGTCTACTATTTTCTTGTAAGGGAGAAAACATAAAAAAAAACACAAAGCAATTTACTTTGTGTTTTTTTAATTATATTGAATTAAAAAACCTATCTAACTTCTTGATTTAAAACTAAATCAATATAAAGATTTATTTTATTTTTTAATTCTTTTCTATGCGAAATAAAATCTAAGAAACCGTGTTCTAATACAAATTCTGAAGTTTGAAATCCTTCTGGTAAATCTTTACCGGTGGTGTCTTTTACAACACGCGGTCCAGCAAAAGGCGGAATTCGATATCACCCCGGGGTAACACGAGACGAAGTTGTCGCTCTAGCAATCGGAATGTCGCTGAAGACGGCGATTATGAACTTGCCGCTCGGCGGTGCCAAAGGCGGCATAGCTATCGACCCAAAAACTTTGACGACACCAGAGCTTGAACGAATCACTCGACGATACGTTTCTGAATTGATTCCGTTTCTTGGGCCAGACAAAGATGTGCCCGCCCCAGACGTCGGGACGAACGCCCAAGTGATGGCTTGGGTGCTTGATCAATACTCGGCGAGCGTCGGCTACATCGTTCCTGGTGTTGTCACGGGCAAGCCAATTGAATTGGGTGGATCACTCGGTCGAGAGTCGGCAACTGGCCGCGGGGCTGTCGAGGCAGCGGCGCTAGCGGGCAAAGAGATTGGTCTCTCACTCGCGGGTGCGCGAATTGCGATTCAAGGTTATGGACAAGTTGGCGCGTGGGCTGCTCGCCTCGCGCGTAGTCGTGGCGCAAAAATTGTTGCCGTCGCCGACGTTGGTGGTGCGATTCATAATTCTCAGGGCCTTGATATTGCGTTAATCGATAAAAAAATGCGTGAAGGCGCAAAGAGCGTCATTGAAACTGGAGCCGGCGACATAATCGGCAAAGGTCTTGACGGTTCAACAAATATTTTCACCGTTGACTGCGACATCGTTATGCCATGTGCACTTGGCGATGCCGTAGATGAACACACCGCGTCTCAGATCAAAGCAAAACTAGTTGTCGAAGGCGCCAATGGTCCGTTGACTCCGAAGGCTGACGAGGTGCTACTTGATCGCGGCATCATCGTTGTGCCTGATGTTTACGCCAACGCTGGTGGCGTTACTTGCAGTTACCTCGAGCAATGTCAAAACTTTGCCCACTTGAGTTGGGATGAAGATGAAGTCAATGAGAAAGTTATTTCACTAATGCAAGGTGCGTTTTCAAGACTGCATTCGTTCTCAGTTGAACAAAAGTTGCCGTATCGCTTGGCAGCATCAGTGCTCGGCATCAAGACCATCGCTGACTCGCACCGAATGCGCGGGCTTCATCCGTAACAATTAAATAGCGACACTTAACTAGGCTCAAAGAAATGGTGCATGATGGCGATCTCAAGTAACTCAATCGCCGAACTGGGTTACTACCCGTTCGAAGATGTGCGTTGGGCGTACGAAAAACTTTGGTCTGCAGTTGCAAGTCGGTGCGATTGGTTGCCCAAGACGCTGATTTGGTCGGGTAACCCGTCGGCACTTTGGTCTCGCGAAGAATTCGGGGTTAGTCAAACTTGTGGTTGGCCGTTGATTACGAAGTTGGGCGAAAGTGTTCGTGTTGTTGGTGCGTTTCGACACACCACACCAGAGTGTGCCAGCCACTTTTATCGCAGCGTTTTGCTGGGGCGTGTTGACGGAACACCGTTTGATTTTCAAGGTTCGGTTGGCGCGGCAAACGGTCTCGAAAGTCTTTCAGGGTGGATCAGCTTGATCGCAGCAATTCAAGGGCCACAAGAAATCTGGCGAGGAGAAGTTCGCGTTTCTGGCTCGCACATTGAAAGTTTACGAATGCTGGTGCGAGGCGAAGCCGACATCGCTTCAATCGACAGCGTCACACTCGCCCATCTGAAGCGAATTCATCCTGAGATGATTGCGCCACTGTTTGTGATTTGCAACGGACCACTCGTGCCTTGCTTGCCGATTATTGCAAACCGTTCGATTAGCGAAGCGCAACTTGGTGAATTACGCCAGGCGCTCGCAGATTCGACCCGTGATTCGAAAAACGCTGATGCAACTAGTGCTTTGTTTATCAGCGGCTTTGATGCCTTAGAACTTGAAGATTATTCGTCGCTGCGAGATTTAACGCCAAACAATTAAACCGCAACTCAATGTTTGAGTGCGTCGACAATGGCAGTAATTGCTTCGGGGTTGGCGATTGCTTCGAGATTGCGCACCACTCGCCCGTTAACAGCATCAGCGACTGCAAGTTCAACGAGTTTGTTGCTACGAGTGCGAGGTAAGTCGGCAACAGATATCACGAGTGCTGGCACGTGTCGCGGCGTACAGGCATTGCGAATGCGCAACTTTAAGTCTGATACAAGTGAATCGTTTAGTGCGACGTTGGCTTTGAGTTTGACGGCAAGAATTATCCGCACGTCGTTATCGAAGTCTTGCCCGAAGACGAGGCTTTCAAGTACATCAGCATGTTGTTCGACAACCCGATAGATCTCGGCCGTGCCGATGCGCACGCCACCGGGGTTAAGCGTCGTATCGCTTCGACCGTGAATCGTCATGCCGCCATGTTTCGACCACGACGCGAAGTCGCCATGACTCCACATGCCAGGAAAGCGATCGAAGTATGCGGCACGAAATTTCGGTCCAGGAGAGTTCGGATTTGGCAAACCTTCTGAGCCGTCGCCCCAGAAACCAAGAGGCACTGACGGAAACGGTTGTCGGCAGACAAGTTCACCCGCCGTATCAAAAACTTGTTTCATTGACTGTGCGTTGTCATCAACGACATCTGTATCCATACCGAGACATGCACGCTGAATTTCGCCGGCAAAGACCGCACTCGTTGGGTCGCCACCCACGAAGCATGCACAGAGATCGGTGCCACCAGAAATTGAAGCAAGGTGAACAGACTTCGAAACACTTTCGTAGACCCAACCAAAGCCCTCTGGAGCAAGTGGCGAACCTGTAGAACAGATCGTGCGGAGAGTTTTCAGTGAGTGAGTCGCAATCGGTTGAATGTCTGACTTACGCGCCGAGTCGATAAATTTCGCCGAAGTGCCAAGCAGAGTGAGTTTTTCTTGGTCGACGATGTCAAACAATCTGGTCATCGTCGGAAAACTCGGCGAGCCGTCGTACAGCACTGCAGTTGCTCCGCTCGCGAGTACTGAGACGAGCCAGTTCCACATCATCCAACCAGTCGTAGTGAAGTACATCACGCGATCGTTTTGTTTTATATCGCAATGCAGTTGGTGCTCTTTGAGATGCTGCAACAGAACTCCGCCTGTGCGATGAACAATACATTTAGGCACACCCGTTGTGCCTGACGAATAAAGCACATACCAAGGATGATCAAAACCAAATCTGCGTGGTGCAACTGGGGCGCTTGCTCCAGATTCTAAAAAAGTCTCATAACTCGTGGTCAATTTCTGTGTTGCAATTTCGCTTGATGAGACCAGCAATGTCGTGCGCAAAGAAGGTAAGCCGTTTTGTACTGTGGCGAGGCGCTCGAGACAATCGAATTTCTTACCTCCATATATATATGAGTCGGTGGCTACTAAAACTTTTGGCGAAATCTGACTGAAACGATCAAGCACACCTTGTGCTCCGAAATCTGGCGAGCACGACGAAAAGATCGCACCGAGCGATGCAGCTGCCAGCATCGTTTCAATTGCTTCAATCGAGTTTGGCAGCCACACGGCAACTCGGTCGCCCGACTCGATACCAAGAGACTCGAGAGCCGACGCGAGATTTGCAACGCGTTGGCGAAGTTCATCCCACGATCGGGTTCGGCGTTTACCTATTTCATCGATCGCAACTAGGGCCTCGCCGTCGCCAGTGCGTTGCAAAAAGTTTTCAACAATGCTGAGCTTTGCATCTGGAAAGAACCGTGTTGAGATGAACTCAACTGCAGGGTCACTTGGGTTGGGTGTTTTGGTGACGACACGATCGCCCCGCTCGCCGACCATGCCACAAAACTGCCAAATCGAACTCCAGAATTCTTCAGGCGATTTCACCGACCATTGATGCAGTTCATCAAAACTCTTGCCACGTGCGAAACTAGCCATTCGCGACTCGCTCGCCATGTGCGCGTCTGGGCTCCAAACGATTTCTCCACGTTGCGTCACGCTCTATAAACTAATTGCTATGAATTGGGATGTCTTTATTACGTGTGCGGTTACTGGGTCGGGCGATACGACTGGTAAGAGCGACAAGGTTCCTGTAACTCCAAAAGAGATTGCCGACTCAGCGCTTGACGCGGCTAAAGCAGGTGCGGCAGTAGTGCATATTCATGTGCGAGACCCGCGCACCGGTAAGGGCACGCGAGACGTTGAGCTCTATGCCGAGGTTGTTGACCGCATTCGCTCATCAAACACTGACGTCGTTTTGAATCTGACCGCCGGCATGGGCGGCGACCTCGTGTTGGGCGGCGACGAAAAAGTTTTGCCGTTTGACGAAATTGGCACCGACATGGTTGGCGCAACAGAACGACTTGCGCATGTCACTCGCCTGCTGCCAGAAATTTGCACACTCGACTGCGGCACGATGAACTTCTCGTCGGGTGGCGACTACATCATGGTTAATACTCCAAGTGTTTTGCGTGCGATGGCAAAGCAAGTGCAGAAACTTGGCGTGCGTGCCGAACTCGAAGTCTTCGATACCGGCCATCTTGTAATGGTTAAAGATTTGATCGCCGAGGGCTTGCTCGACGACCCGATAATGATTCAGCTGTGCATGGGCATCGCTTACGGCGCACCAGATGACCCGTTGACTTTTATGGCGATGGTAAATCAACTTCCTGCTGGCGCAATTTTTTCGGCATTCTCAATCAGCCGCATGCAGTTGCCGTATGTAGCGATGGCAGCGCTGGCTGGTGGAAATGTGCGCGTGGGGCTCGAAGACAACATTTATCTCTCGCGTGGCGAGTTGGCCTCAAACGCTGACCTCGTAGATCGCGCGGTCAAAATTCTTGAAAATATGAACGTCAAGGTTCTCGGACCAGAGGATGTTCGCAAAAAGCTAAAACTTACGAAGCACTCGTGACACTGAGCAAACCGCTGCGCACGGTCGGCCTGCTTGGCGGCGGAGTAATCGGTGGAGGTTGGGCTGCTCGGTTTGTTCTCAATGGCATCGACGTGAAAATTTACGATGTCGACCCACAAGCCGAAAGAAAAATTGGCGAAGTCATGGCAAATGCACGTCGCGCCTACGCAAAGTTGACTTTTGCGCCCCTGCCTAAAGAAGGCTCAATTACATTTGTCAAGACACCCGAAGAAGCGGTGACCGATGTTGATTTTGTTCAAGAGAGTGCACCTGAACGAGTCGAACTAAAACAAGAGCTTTTTGCTCGCGCTAGTCGTGCCGCGCGACCAGACACAGTGTTTGGTTCTTCAACTTCGGGTATTTTGCCGACGCAATTGCAACGCGACATGGTCAACCCCGAGCGATTAGTGGTCGGTCATCCGTTTAATCCTGTTTATCTGTTGCCACTTGTCGAGATCTGCGGTGGCGAAAAGACATCAGCAGCAACCCGAGAGCGTGCGCGCGAGGTTTACGAATCAATCGGCATGCGTCCTTTGATGTTGCAAAAAGAAATTGACGGCTTTGTCGCCGACCGTCTACTCGAAGCTGTTTGGCGCGAAGCGCTATGGCTCGTTAACGACGGCGTTGCAACAGCCGAAGAAATCGACGATGCAATTCGATTTGGAGCAGGGCTTCGCTGGTCGTTCATGGGTACGTTCTTGGTCTACCGAATTGCTGGTGGCGAAGCAGGCATGCGCCACTTCATGGCGCAATTTGGCCCGACGCTCAAATGGCCGTGGACAAAGCTCATGGATGTGCCAGAACTTGACGACGTGTTGCTAGAAAAAATTGTTTCACAATCAGATGCGCAAGCCGGCGACAAATCAATTCGCGAACTTGAAAAACTTCGTGACGACTGTTTGGTCGCAGTAATGCAAGGTCTTAAATCAGTCGGCTTTGGTGCGGGCGAAGTGTTGGCCCAATACGAGAAGAAACTCTTTAGCGGAGCGACTCCTGCGCCGACCAAGATCGACCAACCAATAGAAGTTCAACGTCGTTTGATCTCGGCTGACTGGGCTGACTACAACGGCCACACCAACGACAGTCGATATATGCAACTCTCGAGCGAAGCACTTGACGTCTTCTTTAGATCAATTGGCTTCTCATCTGACTATCTGGCAACCGGACGGTCGTTTTATTCGCTTGAAAGCCACATTCGTTATGTCAACGAAAGCAAAGTTGGCGACGAAATTGTCGTTACTGCCCAAGTGATCTCGCTAGATGAAAAAAAGGTTCACTTACATTCAGTGATGTCAAAGACTGACGGCACTGTTGTTGCAACTGCTGAGCATATTTATTTGCATGTCGATACAAAGTTGAAAAAAGCTTCACCAATTGGCAAAGAACTTTTAGAACGCCTCAAACCGATCGCCGACGCTCACGCCAAACTGCAAAAACCTGAAGGCGTCGGCCGATTCGTTGGTCAAAGCGTAAAATGATCCTCAAAGTTGAGCCACTTCGTGCTGGCGAGACCGTGCCTGCCCCACTCGATAAGTATCACTGCAGCGTTGTCGCCGAGTGGGTGGACTACAACAACCACATGACAGAGGCGGCTTACCTGACTGCTTTCGGCTGGGCATCAGATGTGTTGTTTCAATACATCGGCATCAATGACGACTACCGCAGTGCTGGCAATTCGTATTACACCGTTGAGACTCACATTGTTTACGAACGCGAAGCAGCCCTTGACGACGAACTAAGAATCACAACACAGGTTTTAGATTTTGATGCCAAGAGATTGCATTTCAACCATGAGATGTTCAACGCCAAAACAAATTTGCGTTTGGCTACTTGTGAACAAATGCTGATGCATGTTGACTCGAAAATAGCCAAATCGGCTGCGATCCCAGAAAGCGTCGCAAACGCACTTGCCGCCATCAAAGAGAGCCATAGCAATTTGCCTACCCCACCAGAAGTTGGTCGAACTATGAAAATTAAGCACAAAACCTGAGAGACTGAACTATGGACTTTGCACTAACCCAAGAACAAGAAATGATCGTTGATACGACCCGTCAGTTCACTGAGCGCGAGTTGATACCACACGAAGAAAAAGTTGAGCGAGATGGCGATGTCTCGCCCGACCTTGTGCAACAGATCAAAGACCGATCAATTGCCGCCGGAATCTATGCGTGCAACATGCCGAGCGAACTTGGCGGAGGTGGCCTCAACTCTTTTGATACGACTCTGGTAGATCGCGAACTTGGTGCGACTTCTTATGCATTGCAATACATCGTGGCGCGACCAAGCAATATCTTGCGGGCGTGTCGAGATCAGCAGATCGAGCAATACCTGATTCCAACTATTAAGGGTGAGCGTGTCGAGTGTTTGGCGATGTCTGAACCCGACGCTGGCTCAGATGTGCGCGGCATGAAGTGCACTGCAACTCGCGATGGCGACGACTGGATAATCAACGGCACAAAACATTTCATCTCGCATGCCGACCTGGCTGATTATGTGATCTTGTTTGCAGCCAGCGGTGAAGAGCAAACCTCAAAAGGCATCAAGAAGAAGATCACCGGGTTTTTAGTTGATTTCGACACAAAGGGCTGTGAGCGCGTAAAAGGCTATAACTGCGTTTCAAATAGCGGTTACCACAACTTGATTATCAATTTCGACAATTGTCGAGTGCCAGCACGAAATGTTCTCGGCGAAGAGCACAAAGGTTTTGATGCCGCTAATGAGTGGCTTGGTGCAACACGTTTGCAAGTAGCAGCCGTGTGCATCGGTCGTGCACGACGCGCGCTGAAACTCTCAATCGAATGGGCAGCAACACGCGAACAGTTTGGTCAACAAATCGGCAAGTTTCAAGGCGTCTCGTTCAAACTCGCCGATATGCAGATGCAACTCGATGCTGCTGAACTCTTGACTTTGCGCGCGGCTTTCAACGATGCACAAGGCAACTTCAGCGATACAGAAGTTGCAATGGCAAAAGTTTTTGCCAGCGAGATGTGTCAGTTCGTGACCGATGAGGCGATTCAAATTTTTGGTGGCATGGGCTTGATGGATGAACTGCCACTCGAGCGAATGTGGCGCGACACACGCGTTGATCGCATCTGGGACGGCACGAGCGAGATTCAGCGACACATCATTTCGCGCGCACTGTTGCGTCCTCATGGTGGCTGATCGACTGCTTTCGCGCACACTGAATCCGCGTTCAGTCGCACTCTTTGGTACGAGTCCGGCACAAAGCGTTATCGAACAATGCCAAAAACTCGGATACGCAGGCGAACTATGGCCAATTCATCCGACGCGAGAGTCGATTGCTGGTGTGCGATGTTTCAAGTCTGTGGCCGACCTTCCACACGCCCCAGACGTTGCGTTCATTGCAGTAAATCGTCATGCAACTATTGATGTTGTTACACAGCTCTCAAAAATTGGCGCGGGCGGCGCGGTTTGTTACGCCTCGGGGTTTGCCGAGTCAGGTCTGCAATCTGGGGTCGACGGCACAGCACTGCAACAGCAACTGATCATGGCGGCTGGCGAGATGCCACTGCTCGGACCAAACTGCTACGGCTACATCAACGCTTTAGACGGCGTCGCCATGTGGCCTGACCAGCACGGCTGTAAACCAGAAACTTCTGGCTCAGCAATTGTCAGTCAAAGCGGCAATGTTGGTTTGAACTTGACTTTGCAACAGCGCGAATTGAATCTCGCCTACATGGTGACTGTTGGCAATCAAGCAGTTGCTGGCGTCGAAGATTGTCTTGAAGTTTTCATCAATGACAGTCGCGTAACTTCGATCGGCTTGTTTATCGAAGCGATCGTCGACCCAGTTAGATTCGCTCAACTCGCCCACTATGCGGCACAGCGCAACCTGCGAATCGTGGCGCTTCAAACTGGACGAAGTGAAGCCGGTGCATTGATTGCGGCTTCACACACGGCTTCGCTCGCCGGAAGACGACGTGCATACGAAGCACTCTTTGCTCGTTGCGGAGTCGCGATGGTCAATACACCAGCCGAATTAGTTGAAACTTTGAAACTTCTAAATCAAGGTGGCGCACTGACAGGCAATAAACTTGTTTCGCTTTCATGTTCTGGTGGCGAGGCCTCGTTGGTCGCCGACTTGAGCGAGAAAACATCTTTACGTTTTGATCCGTTCAGTGCCGAGCACCATCAGCGAATCAATTCGACTCTCACCGAATTGGTGACAGTCGGAAATCCGTTCGACTACCACACGTTCATGTGGGGCGACCGTGTTGCGACAGCCAACACGTTCACCCAAGTGATGAACGGCCCGCAAGATGCAACACTTTTAATTTTGGATACGCCTCCGCGACCTGATCAGCAGTCAGATTCGTGGGCAGTCGCCGCTCAGTCTTTGGGTGACGCTGCCCGCACAACAAACAGACGTGGCGTAGTGGTGGCAACATTGCCCGAGTGCGTGACCCCAGCAGTTCGTGCGGCTGCCAACGAGGCAAAGCTTGTTGTGTTGCAAGGCTTGCACGAATCATAGTCAGCACTTGATGCAGCGGCATGGCTCGGCGCGCACTTGCCTGGCGAACTACCAGCGCCTGTTGCAATGCCTAATACAACAAAATTAATCAACGAATCAGATGCAAAAAATTTGTTGCGTCAAAACGGCGTGTCTGTGCCGAATGGCGTGAAATGCAATCGCCAAGATGTATCAGCCTCTGCACAGAAGATCGGCTTTCCTGTAACTCTTAAAGGTCTCGGACTCGCCCATAAGAGCGAATCTGGTGCGGTGCGAGTTGGAATTAAAAATCAAGACGAATTGACGCTTGCGATTCAGTCAATGCCCAAAGAAGTAGCCGACTTTTTAGTTGAACAAACAATCACCGATGTGGTCGCCGAAGTGCTGGTGAGCGTGCGTCGCGACGCACCTGTTGGTTGGCTGATAACCCTTGGCGCCGGCGGTATCTACACAGAGTTGTGGCGCGACACCGTATGTTTGCTCGCCCCAACAACAGATGCTGAAATTCGCACTGCGCTCGCGAGTCTGCGAATCGCACCACTACTGAATGGCTACCGCGGCAAACCTGCCGGCGATCTAGATGCCCTAGTCGCTTTAACGCAAAAGGTGATTGCCCTGACGCTGAACGAGGGCCTTGTCGAGGTTGAATTGAATCCTGTGCTCGTGACAAAAACTTCTGCCGTGGCTGTAGATGCGCTGATGATCGCCGAGTCGAAATGAGCATTGAAGTTGTCAGAAATGGTGAAATTTTAGAAGTCACTATTAATCGACCTAAAGCGAACGCGATTGACGCCGCAACAAGTCGCGAAATGAGCGCAGTGTTCGAATCGTTTATGAAAGATTCTCAACTGCGTGTCGCGATCTTGACTGGCGCCGGTACGAGATTTTTTTCAGCAGGCTGGGATCTAACCGCGGCCAGCGAAGGCGAAGCCTTTGAATCTGATTATGGAGTTGGCGGTTTCGGCGGCATTTGTGAACTGAAGTATCGACCTAAGCCAGTTATCGTCGCCGTAAACGGAATGGCGGTTGGTGGCGGGTTTGAAATCGCGCTTGCAGCCGACCTAATTGTCGCCGCCGAACACGCCGAGTTTTTCTTGCCCGAGGCAAATCTCGGATTGATCGCAGACAATGCGACTATACGGTTACCAAAAATTGTGCCACCAAATATCGCCCGCGAAATGTTGATCTCAGGTCGAAGAATGTCGGCTACCGAAGCACAATCTTGGGGCATTGTCAACCAAGTGACTAGCACTGAAAACTTAATGACTGCAGCCAGAGAACTTGCTACAAAAATTTGTGCAGCCGCACCGCTGAGTGTTGCAGCGGTTCTTGAGTTGGTGCGCGACCTTGAAGATGTTTCTACTGATGACGCAATGCCGATTTTGCGCAGCAACGAAACATATCGAGCAGCGATCAACTCTCAAGATGCCAAAGAAGGCGCCGATGCATACGCAGAGAAACGCTCACCAAAGTGGCAGGGCAAATAATTTGGATTTAAACGACGCCTACGCAGTTAAAACTCCGCAGGACAGTCGAAAACTTTATGCAGCGTGGGCCGAAACCTACGACGAAACTTTCATCAAGGCGAACGACTATATCTATCCGCGAACTATCGCGACTTACTTTCACGAACGACTTGCGACTGAGCAAATCGTCTCAATCGCCGACATCGGGTGCGGAACGGGTGCAGTCGGCAGTTATCTCGCAAGTTTGAATCACAATTTAAAGATCGACGGCTTCGACATTTCACCCGAGATGCTGAGCCGTGCCGCACAACTCAAACGCATTGATACATCGCCTGTTTATCGCGACTTGGTCGAAGTAGATCTGACCGCTGGCATACCTCAACGTGAATATGACGCGATAATCAGCGCGGGTACATTCACTCACGGGCATCTGGGTTGCGACACTCTAGTTTCGCTGTTCGATTTGGTGCACCCTGGCGGTTGGTTCGTAGTTGGCATCAACGCTGAGCATTTTTCGTCACAGGGTTTCGCAACTGCGCTACAAACCGCCACCGATTCAAAAATCATCTCGCAGCCTGAGCTCATTGAGACTCAGATTTACGGGCCAAACAGCCCCCACGCAGGCGATCTAGCCAAGATTGCAATGTTTAAACGCCTGAACTAACTCGAGTTCGCCCCACCTCGGCAAAGCCTGAACCCTGGGATATTATTTTCAAATGCTCGATTACACAGTTGGTGGCCCAGAAGCAAAAAATGCCGAAGCGAACGGACTGGTTGATGCCGATTGGTACAAGCCAAAAGTTGATCGCGAATTGATGAAACAATTTATGGCGCGCAACAACGGACTGGCTGCGTTGCATGTTGCATCATGGTTTGCTGCTCTCGGCATCTTTGGCTATCTCGCCCATCGCAGTTGGGGCACTTGGTGGGCTGTGCCAGCGTTTGCCGTCTATGGCGTTCTCTACGGTTCAATGAGCGACTCTCGTTGGCATGAGACAGGTCACCGCACAGCCTTCCGCACAAAATGGATGAACGACGTCATCTACTACATCGCTTCGTTCATGGTTTTTCGTGAACCAGAAACCTGGCGCTGGAGCCACGCTCGTCACCACTCTGACACGATCATTGTCGGCCGCGACGCCGAAATCGCATTCAAGCGCAACGTCCCGTTTTATAAATATTTGCTTGAGCTCGTAAGTTTTGGTGCCTTCCCTGCCGAATTGAAACAGTGGATGCAAAATGCGTTCGGCAAAATGACCGATAATCAAAAAGACTTTCAACCTGCAGAGACGTATCGCATTTCAAAATGGGCATCGCGGGTTTATCTTTCAATTCTGATTGCAACAGTATTTGTGAGTTGGCAGATTAAAAGTTTTGAGCCGCTGATGTTCATCGGCTTACCAAGCATCTACGGTCACTGGTTTGTAGTTGTACTGGGCGTAACTCAACATGCAGGTCTTGCCGAGAACACCACTGACCATCGACTGAACACGCGCACCGTCTATATGGGGCCTCTCAATCGATGGATTTATTGGAACATGAACTACCACATTGAGCACCACATCTATCCATCTGTGCCATTTCATCAACTAAAGAACTTGCACCATGCAATCAAAGATCAACTTCCAGCGCCACACCCAAGCACAATTTCGGCATTGCGTGAGGTTGTTTATGCGTTGCGCCGTCAAGCAAAAGACGAAGGTTTTTTCATCGAACACAAACTTCCAAAAACTGCAGCCTGACCGCTGTGAGTGAAGAGTGGATAGTTGCCTGCGACTTTGCGTCTGTTGCCGCAAATGATGTCGTTCGTTGCGACATCGCAGATGCGACATATGCGGTCATCAAACTCAGCGATGGTCGTTGCAGTGTGATTGATGGTCTTTGCACTCACGGCAAGGCACACTTGGCTGAGGGTTTTGTCGACGGCACAACTATTGAATGTCCGAAGCACAACGGAAGATTTAACGCACTGACTGGCGAGCCTGTGGCTTCACCCGTGCGAGTTGCAACGACTGTTTATGAAACGCGAGTTAACGGCGACAAAATCGAATTTCGCAAGAATTAACTGTTAATTAGATATCGGTTCGGCCGGTGCCGAGTTTGAAACCCGGTCGACCTGCCTGCGACCACTGACCCACAAATTTAAAAAACTCATCACCAAAAGGGTCGACACCTGCGAGTGGCATGTTGCCTCGGCGAATTGTCCAATCAAATGGCGCGAGTTCTTCGGCGCGAGCGAGATGAACGGTCACGCCAGCTGCGTCTGAGCCACTCTCGCGCAAAGCAATTGCAATGCGGCGGTGTAGACGTGCCAACTGCAGATCTTGATTCGGCGAAACTTGAAACTCACGAACTTGCTGATCATCAAGGTCGCGCTCGCCCGTGCGAACCCACTTGCGCAACAAATTGTGATGCACCTCTGAGTCAACATTTGTAAACGAACGAAACATATCGCTACCCGGAATACTGTCTGCAGGGCGAACAATTTTCGAGTCTTCGTCAACCCACACTGCGGCAGGCACGTTCACGATGCCGTACAAATCGGCAACGATGTGATATTTGTCGATCAGAATTGGCATTGACATCGGTTCTTTTGTCGCCCACTCACGAACCGCTGCTTCATCGGCATCTAGGGCAACGGCAATCACCGTAAAGCCTGTGTCTTGTAGTTCGTTAGTGAGTTGCTGCCAGACCGGCAGCTCGTAGCGGCAGCCTCACCAAGATGACCATGCGAGCAGAAGCCTCTTGCGTCTGTTGTAGTCGCTGAAAGAAACTTGCCGACCGTGAATGTCGGGCAACGTAAAGTCTGGAGCCTCAAGAGTCGCCATTTCAGTGCCACGAATTTGGGCTTGCTCGCCGAGTGCAACAACTTTTCGTTGAGCATCAATCACAATGTTTTGTTGCACCAGTCGAGCGAATTCACTCAGATCAACTTGATCGTCTTTGCTTAGCGCCGTGACATTGAGCACCGGCACACAAACTTGATCGCGACACAAACCTTCGGGTTTTAGGCTCCACCCTGTTGCTTGTTCAAGCTCTGAGTTAGAAACACTAACTTTTCCAGACTGTTCTGAAAGTTCGACGGCCGAAACTTGGCCGTCAATGTTGATTATTTGCCCAACTGTCATTTCGAGAGACTAGCTCCTGCACGCAACACAGACTCAACAAAATCTCGACTGAGCTTCTTTTTGTTATGCGGAGTGTTGTAAACATTCTGGGCGCGACCGACATAAAGGTCGCCGATTTCGCGGCTGACATCGCCAAACTTGCCAGCAAAGTCGTTTTTTACGAAAAATGCGTTGTTGCCGGTTTGGGCATTGCACGCAACTAAGAAGTATCCGCGCTTGCTCAGCAGGTTTGCATACGCCTGAAGCGAAGCGCCGTAATTCAGACTTGGTGGCGTCCAGACATTTTCGGCGTTGTATTCCATCTTCCAGTCGATTGGTGGCGGCAGATACGAGTTGTATTCAAGAACGAGCACACTCGGCAGAATTCCGCAATCAAGCAACGCTTGAGTCACATAAAAGTCGTTGCCATCGAGGTCAACCATCAGAATGTCGATCAGCGACATGTCAGAGTTGACGCTTCGACAGCCGTGTTTCACTGTCTCAGCAACATTGTCTTTAGTCACCCATGACTTCGAATACGAGATAGTCGACTTAAATTCACTCTCGTCGAAACCCAACTCTTCGTTGCCGACCCAAACCGCCCTCCAGCCCATTGAGAGCAGAACCAATGAATTATTCTCAATGCCGTCACCAACGCCTATCTCAACGACAACGCCAGGTTGATCAAAAATACGGCGCACGATTTCAAGAGTTATGCCATCTTCGTCTGATTGCGAAAATACCTGTTTGCCGAAACGACTTAGGCTCTTTTCGTTGCGATTCACCACCGAAATTACATCGGTGAGCTGATCAGTGTGTCGAACAAGCTCTTCGACTACTTCTTGAACCAACATCGATTGAGGCGGCGATAGAACAAGCGACCGCAAAGAACTAACTAACTTTTGCAGTACTTTGCGAATCCCCTTCACCAGCGAACCTCGCAATCACAATGCATGTCCAAATCTTACTCTGCACGCCAGATTCGAGCCGACAGAGTTCGGTCTACCGAACTATAGTTTTGCCAACAGACAAAGATTTGAGGGCCAAGTGGGTAAGAAAGTTTTGATCACGGGTGCAGGTTCGGGTTTTGGCAAAGCCACTGCTATCGCGCTTGCGGCTCGCGGGCACACTGTTATTGCCACAACCGAAACCGAAGACCAAGCTTCTGCGTTGCGTGTAGATGCACCTCAATTGCAAGTTGAAAAACTCGACATCACTTCTGCGAGCGACGTGGCTGGTGCGAACAAGTTTGATGTTGATGTTTTGATTAACAATGCTGGTGCCGGACAAACAGGACCAATGGCTGATGTGCCAATGGCACGAGTGCGACATCTATTCGAAGTGAATGTTTTCGGCACACTTGCAATTACACAAGCATTGTTACCCAAGATGGCTGCGCGCGGCAGCGGTCGCGTGATCATCGTTTCTTCAATTGCGGGTGTGTTGCCAGGGCCATCGTTTGGTCCATATGCGATGACCAAACATGCACTCGAGGCCATGGGCAAAGCAATGCGCGCCGAATTGGCGCCGAGCGGCATTGATGTGACGCTGATTAACCCTGGACCATACAACACTGGGTTCAATGACCGCATGGCCGCGTCAATGTGGGAGTGGTTCGGTGCTGGCTCAATTAGCGCGCCAGCCACCGACTTGTTGCGTGCAATCGGCACGATGGTGACGACAAATCAACTCGACCCAATTGACGTTGCAAACAAACTTGTCGAACTTGTTGAAGCCGAGACAACAACCGAAAATAATTTCATGCCACCTGAAATTCGTGAATTGATAAAAGCCCAACTTGGATAAGGTAATTCACTCATGATTAAAAAGTTCGGCAAAGACTCGGCTTTATTGTTGATCGACGTTCAGGTTGGCGTCGATGTTTTGAGTCATTGGGGCGGACCAACCGGTCGGCGAAATAATCCCGACGCTGAAACAAAGATGCTTCAGTTGCTTGCTGCTTGGCGCAAGGCAGATCTTCAGGTTGCGTTCACACGACACGACTCGCGCGAGGCTGCTTCACCGCTGAAATTCTCGTTGCCAACTGGCGCGCAAAAGCCAGGCTTTGAACCAGCAACTAATGAGATCGTGGTTGAAAAAGATGTCAACAGTGGCTTTATTGGCACATCTCTTGAAGTGCAGTTACGACGAAAAGGCATTTCACGGCTTGTGATTGTCGGCTTTTTTACAAATTTCTGTGTTGAAACGACAACCAGAATGGCGGGCAATCTGGGTTTCGATACTTACCTTGTAGACGATTGTTGTTCAACGTCAAATCGCGTCGGCCCTGACGGCGTCGACAGAGATCCAGAACTTGTTCACGCGATGACGGTTGCCAACCTGCACGGCGAGTTCTGCACCGCTGTCAGTTGCGTTGATGCACTCGGCTTGGTCAGCAGCGACAATACGTCTCTCTCTCGCTGCCAAGGCAACGAATAATTCAAGAACTTAAGAACTTGGCGAGAACATTCGGACAGGACGCACGTTAAATCCGTAGATTTTGCCGTAGTTGTCACCACCGCCGTTGGCCGCCACAGGAATTGCCTGCGTAGCTGGGTTATAGGGTGAAACTGCTTCACTTGATGACCAATACGACGAGGTAGGTCCTGAACCGCCGTACAACTGAGTAAGCGTTTGGGGGTTGAGGTATTCCCTTTGCACGTACCCCTGATATAGCTCGGCTTGCGATGGCAGGAACCAGTCGCTATAGGTATTCCCAGAATATGCGACCGAGTATGTATCGGCATCCTTTGCGGCACCCGATGAGCAGATCGCAACAATGGCAG
>ENA-UOYK01000330-UOYK01000330.1-marine-metagenome-genome-assembly--contig:-NODE-330-length-16647-cov-4.240193_pt1 | contig 16647 bp, 13 predicted proteins | sample MGYA00238174_ERZ767213 | MGnify/ENA primary metagenome ERZ767213 (study PRJEB28944, sample SAMN06267167) | marine metagenome | isolation source: Columbia River Estuary | place: USA:Columbia River Estuary...
GGCTCCGGGGTCTCTTGGAGGCGCTTCGCGAGGTGGGCGATCTGCTCGGCGAACCAGGTGTTGATCTTGGTGAGCTTATCGACCGAGCCGGTGTTGAGGTCAGGGTCGTGCGAGAGCGCATGGTGGCCTTCGTCGATGCCGATCCACTTCATGCGGGCGCCGCCCACGGAGTTGGTGAACTGGAACGTCGAGACGCGCGCCATGTCGTTCTGGAAGGCGCTGATGAGGAGTTCGGTCTGGAGGCGCGTGAGCTGCGGGATGCGGTCGTTCTCCAGCGGCACGCCGGGCTCCGGCGGATGCGGCACCTTGAGCGCCGTCAGCGACTGGCTTTCCTTGAGGCCACGCTCGAGCTCGCGCAGCGCGGTCGCGTGCTGGTCCAGCAGCGCGCGGTCGCCCTTGTCCACGGCCTTCGAGACCTTGGCGATATCGTCCTTCAGGCCGTCGAGGACGGAGCCGAGGTTCTCGCCTTCCTTCATCGAGCCGTAGAGCTTGTCGAAGAGTTCGTAAGGGCTGGAGATGGGCGCGACGGGCTGATTGGCGCCGGCGTAGCTCCAGCGCGTCCAAGGGTCGGCGCGGTTGCCGACGGCCACGCCGATCTCGAGGGAGCCCAAGCGGGTCTTGGTCTGCGGGTTCGCCTGCAGATAGGTGCGCAGCGTCTGGTCGATGGAAGGACCGCTGGCCCAGCCGGCGGGCGCGCCGCCCCCGCCCATGATGTTGCCGGGGAAGAGCTCGATGCCGGTGAGCAGGCAGCTCATGCCGCGCATGTGCGAATCGCCGTCGCCGCGGACGCGGTTGTTGACGCCCTTGAGCGTGAGCAGCTTGTCCTTGAACGGCTCGAAGGGCTTCATGATCGCCTTGAGCCGGAAGTCCGCGCCTTCCTCGTCGGGCCAGAAAGCCGGCGGGACGATGCCGTTGGGCGAGAAGACGAAGATGACGCGCTGGCGACGTCCGGCGGACGGCTCGGCGGCGCCGAGCGTGGCGAGGCCGCCAAGGAGGGGCAGCGCGGCGGCGGAAAGGCCGAGGCGGCGGAGGAATTCGCGACGATGCTGGAGGGTCATGGGCTTAGCGGGCGGAAGGGGTGGCGGGGGCGGTGACGGTCGGCCGCAGGGCGGCGACGACCGCGACCTCGACGGCGAGGTTACGGACGTGGAAACCGTCGGCCCGGAACTTGTCGGTCAGCTGGCCGACGAGCTCGGGCGAATAGGCGGCCGGGGGCTGCTTCACGAGCGAGTGGAAGAGATTACGCACGAAGCCGGCCTGGCCGGCCTGGCTCTCCGCGGCATGGACGCCCACGTCACGCGCGCCGGTGAGCTTGAGCACGCTGCCGTCGGCGGCGACGTACTCGGAGACCGGGTCGACGGGCTTCTGATTGTCGGTGGCGCGCACGCGGCCGACGGCGTCGAAACGCTCGAAGCTGAAACCCAGCGGGTTGATGGTGACGTGGCACGACATGCACGCGGGCTTGGAGGTCAGTTCGGTGACCTTCTCGCGCATGGTGAACGAAGGGTCGAACTTGTCGTCCATGAAGGCGATGGCCATGGGCGGCGGCTTGAGCATGCGCCCGAGGATGTTGCGCGTCACGAAGACGCCGCGATGGATCGGGGAGGTGGACTTGGTGTACGAGAAGGTCGCGAGCAGGTAAGGGTGCGTCAGCACGCCGGCGCGCTGGTCGGCGTCCATCTTCACCGGCTGGAAGCCGTCGCCGGGCGCGACCTGCTGGCCGTAGAACTTCGCGAGGCGCTGGTTCATCAGGATGGTGTCCCCGAGGAGGAGCTGCCGGTAGTCCGACTGCTCCGACCACACGATGTTCTCGGTGAAGAGGTCGAGGGAGGTGCGCAGGTCCATGACCAAGCCTTGGTCGAACCCCGGATACTCCTTCTGGTCCTTGGCGATCTCGGCCCCTTCTTCGACATGGAGCCAGTCGTGGAGGAAGTCGCGGAGCTTCGCCTTGGCCCGCGGGTCCTTCATCATGCGTTGGGCGTGCTGGCGGACCTGGGCCTCGGTCTTCAGCTGGCCGGCGGCGGCGGACTTCAGGAGCGGCGCGTCCGGCACGGAATCCCAGAGCGCGAGGGCGAGGCGCGAAGCGACGGCGTAGTCATCCTGCGGCCCGATGCCGGGATAGAGGAACGCGGGGTTGGAGAGCGTGAAGATGAAGGCGCGCTTGGCGGCGACCTCCGGGGCGACGGCGCCGGCGTAGATCGCGACGAGGTCGGCCTTCTGCTCGTCGGTCAGCGGACGACGGTAGGCGAGCTGGGCGAAGCGCAGCGAGAAGGCCTTGAGCTTCTCGGCGCGGTCCGGGGCGTCGGCCTTGGTGCCGGCGAGGCCGAACACGCCCGGGCCGATCATCGCGGACACCTGCAGCGCGCCCTTGGCGACGGCCTCGGTCCACTCACGCGAGACGGAAGAACCGCGCTCATAGCCGATGCTGCCGTCATCGGGCGGCAACGGCACGGAGACGACGTTGACATGGGAAGACCAGGTCGGCGAAAGCTGCGAGCGAGGGACCACGGTCCAGTCGCCGCCGGGCGGACGCCACTCGAGCTTCAGGCCGGCGGTCTTGTCCTTGAACTTGAAGAATTCGACCTTGATCGGGTAGCTGCGGCCCCCGAGCAGGAAGAGGGAGGCATGCGCCGAGCGTGACATCCCGGAGCTCACCCAGAGGTCGATGAGGGCGTTCTTCTCGTTGCCGCCTTCCGGGGGGTTCACGTAGAAGCGCACGCCGTTGGGCGAGGTGACGCGGAACTCGTATTCGCCGGTATCGGGCGCGAGCACGGAGCCGGTCCAGTTGATGCTGAACTGCGCGGCATACGTGCCCTTCTCCGGCGCGTTGGCGCCGAAGTCGAAGTCGATGACCGGATCGACCTGCTTCTTGAAGGTGACCTCCGGCCGGTTGCGGTCCGGCTTCTTGGGGTCGCGCTCCGGGCGCTCGCGATAGACGGCAGCCAACCCGCCCGAGTCGGTCGTGCCGGAGGCGCCGCGGAGCGACCCGAGCAGGTCGGCGATGCTCTCGCGGTACTGGCGGACGGTGAGGTGGGCGAGCTCGATGCGCGGCGGGTGGTTCCGCGCGCGGGCCTCGGCGGAGTAGAAGGCCTGGTGGATGTATTCGGCGGCGGCGGTGGCGTCGGCCATCGACAGGGTGCCGGGGTCGTCTTCAGGCATCTCGCGGGCGACGTACTTGGCCAGGGCGGCGACCGACTTCTCGCCGACAAGGGGTTCGTCCGATTTGCCGGCGACGCCTTCGCCCACCGGACCGTGACAGCTCATGCAATCCTGACGGTAGACGGCTTCGCCGGCCCGGGGGGCGGCCAGATTCTTCTTATAGTACCGCTGACCTTGGCGGCCGGCGAAGGCGAGGACGGCCACGCCGACGACGGCGAGCCCGACCTTGATGGACCGGGAGAAGGGCATGGGGTTATGACCCCCTAGGACAACCGATAGTTCCCCTAAATCAAGCCCGCCTCGCCGAAACTGAACCAGCCTTTGCCCGCCGGATCGGCCTCGGGGCGGCCCACGACCACATGGTCCAGTAATTCGACGCCCACCACCCTCCCCGCGTCGGCGAGCTGTCGGGTCACCGCCCGGTCCGCCGGACTCGGCGTCGGGTCGCCGCTCGGATGATTATGGGCGACGATGGCCGCCGAGGCGGCGTGCTTGAGCGCGTGCCGGAAGACCTCGCGCGGATGCAGCAACGCGCTGGTCGCCGTGCCGGAGCTGACCTCATGCAGGGCGAGCAGGCGGTTCCGCCGGTTGAGGCAGAGCACCCAGCACTTCTCCACGGCGAGCCCGGCCGCGAAGGGCTCGAGCCGCGCCCAGACCTTCGCCGGCGCGTCGAGTTTCTCCCCAGGGTCCTGCGCGCGTTCGCGGATCCGCCGGGCCAGTTCCATCGCGGCCGCCAGCTCGGCGGCCTTGGCGGGGCCGAGCCCGTGGACGCGGCCGAAGTCATGCGTATCCCAGGTCGCGAGCGCGGCCAGCGTACCGGACTCGGCGAGCAAGGCCGAGGCGACGACGGGCGCGGGCGCGCCCTTGGTGCCCGTGCCGATCAGCAACTCGATGAGTTCGGCGTCGAGGAGGGCGCGCGGCCCGAGGCGGACGAGGCGTTCGCGCGGACGATCTTCCGGAGGTTGCATCCTCCGATGACCATCGCGTCCGCTCGCGGGCTCAACTCAGGTTATGCCTCAGCGAAACCCTTCAGCCGAAGAAGCCGAAAGGGTGCGGACGTTGATTTCAAACGCCCGCACCCTTCGACGGCCTACCTGGGAATTCCCGGGGCCATGTCCTTCAGGCCTTGAGCGTGATCTCTTCCAGATAAGTGACCCGACCGGTCTTGATGTCATACATCGAGCCGTGGATGGCGATCTTGCCCGACGCCTCGAGCTCGCGCAACGTACGGCTGGCGGAGCGGATGTAGGCGATCGTCGTGGCCACGTTGCGCTTGGCCACGTCGTCCACGTAGATCAGCTTCGTCTCTTTCGTCACCCAGTCTCCGTGCGGCTTGGTGCCCGGGACGATGGATTTCTGGATCTCGTTGATCAGCGAGTCGAGGTGCTCGCAGCCCGTGGCCTTCGAAGCCGTGTTGCCGGTCTCGAACAGCTCGACGGCCGCCTTGACCGCGCCGCAGCTGGTGTGGCCCATCACGAGCACCAGCCGCGCGCCGGCCACCGCGCAGGCGAATTCCATGCTGCCGAGGACTTTCTCCTTCGCGACGTTGCCTGCGATGCGGATGACGAACGCGTCGCCCACGCCCATGTCGAAGATCAGCTCCACGGGGCTGCGCGAGTCGATGCAGCTGAGGACCACCGCCATCGGATATTGGGCGGCGGACGTCGCGTCGACCTGGCGGGCGAGGTCGCGGGTGAGGCGTCGGCCGGTCACGAAACGCTCGTTGCCTTCCTTGAGGAACTGCAGGACGCGCTCCGGGGTCAGCTGCGCCTGCACTTCGCGGGTGCTCACGTCGACATACTGGATCTCATCCTCCATCACATAGCGGTCCTTGAAGCCCATGAGGCTGACCTTCAGGTTGCGCGCCGGGGCGGTCTGCTTGCGGAAGTCTTCGATCAGGTCGAGGATGTCCGGGTCGATGTAATCCGTGTTCCGGGCGTCGAGCACCACGTGGCCGTTCGTCGGCACGGCGTCGAGCGCCTGCTCGAGCACGGCGCGGTTGAGGAAGCTCACCTGGTTGGAGAATTCGATCCGGAGCACGTCGCCGCCCGCATGACGCTCCATGAAACGGAGCAAAGGCCGGCGGTAATTGCTGTGCAGGATGAAGGCCAGGCCGGTGCCGAGACCGATGAGGACGCCGATCAGGAGGTCCGTGAAGACGATGGCCAGGACCGTGACGATGAAGGGGACGAACTGGCTGCGGCCTTCCGCCCACATCTGCCGGAAGAGGGCCGGGCTGGCCAGCTTCAGGCCCGTGACGATCAGCACCGCGGCCAAGGAGGCCAGGGGGATCTCGTTCAGCCAGCGCGGCGCGAAAAGCACCAGGAGGGCGAGCAGCGCCCCGTGGAAGAAGGCCGACAGGCGCGTCGCGGCGCCCGCGTTGATGTTCACCGAGCTACGCACGATGACCGAAGTGATCGGCAGGCCGCCGAGGAGGCCCGACACGATGTTGCCGGCGCCCTGCGCCATGAGCTCGCGGTTCGGCGGACTGACCCGCTTGCGCGGATCCAACTTGTCCACGGCCTCGAGGTTCAGGAGCGTCTCCAGGGAGGCGACGACGGCGATCGTGACGGCGGCCATGATGATCGCGGGGTTGCCGAAGGCCTTGAGGTCCGGGCTGGGCAGGGCTTGCAGGAATTCCCCGATGCCGGCCACCGTCGGCAGCTGCACCAGGTGGGACGTCCCGATGGCCCACGAACTACCCTTCGCCTTCAGCACCAGATTGACCGCGACGCCGAGCAGCACGACCACCAGCGGAGCCGGGATGAGCGACTTCTTGAAGCGGCTCCGGTCCCAGGCCAGCAGGATCGCGAGGGACACCAGTCCGATCATCATCGCCCCGGCATCCAAGGCGAACAGGGAGGAGAAGAGCTCCGAAATGGTGTTCTTACCGTCGGCCTGCAGGAAGCCCATGTCGCCCTCCGGGTCCGCGTCGTGCCCGACCATGTGAGGGATCTGCTTGAGGACGAGGATCAGGCCGATGGCGGCGAGCAGGCCCTTGATGACGCTCGAAGGAAAGAAGGCCGCGATGAAGCCGGCGCGCAACGCGCCGAGCAGGATCTGGATCGCGCCCGCCATGATCACCGCCACGAGGAAGGCCTCGTAAGATCCGAGCACCGCCACCTGCCCCAGCACCACGGCCACCAAGCCCGCGGCGGGCCCGCTCACGCTGGTGTGCGAGCCGCTCAGCCACGAGACCAGCAGGCCGCCCACCACGCCGCTGACGATGCCGGCCACCATCGGGGCGCCCGAAGCGAGGGCGATGCCGAGGCACAAGGGGAGCGCGACCAGGAAGACGACCAAACCGCCGGCGAGATCCTTGGTCAGGGAGTTCCAACCGGACAGGGGAACCGAGGGGACGGGCGTAGGAGCGTTGGTTTCAGACATAGAAGATAGTAAATATAGGTAATGGGCGATGGCCGAGGTTCAAGCCTGACCGCTCCCGACCTCAAGGACTTGATTGCTAAAATCCTGCGACAAACCTGTGTCACCTCAGCTTACCCTGCGATGCGTCCCGAACTCCTCAAACCCGCCCTGCTCACCGTCGGCCTGCTCAGCGTCTCGAATGTCTTCATGACCTTCGCCTGGTATGGCCACCTCCGCACGATGCAGCAGAGCCCCTGGTGGGCCGCGGCCTTGGTCAGTTGGTCCATCGCCCTCGGCGAATACCTGATCATGGTCCCGGCCAACCGCCTGGGGTACGCCGGGGGGCTTTCCGGAGCCCAACTGAAGATCATGCAGGAGTGCGTGACGCTCGCGGTCTTCGTGCCTTTCCTGGTCTTCTTCTTAGGTGAAAAGTGGAAATGGGACTATTTATGGGCGTTTTGCTGCCTCCTGGGGGCGGTTTTCTTCATCTTTCGGCCGGACCGTGGTTGAAACTCCGGCCGGCCAGCGGTGTAATATCCACAAGATGAAGACATCCCTGCTCGCCCTGCTCGCCGCCGCGTCCGTCGCGTTCGCCGCTTCCACCGGCACCACCAACAAGAAGCCGAGCGGCCCGACCCCTCCGGGCGGCAACAAGACCGCCACCGCGGAGAAGGCCGAGAAGGAGAAGAAGCCGAAGAAGGACGCCAAGGCCGAAGCGGTCGCCGCGGAAGCGGCCGCCGATCCCGTCTCGCTCGTCTTACAGACGGTCGACGCCACGACGCAGATGGCCCTGGACGCCGCCAAGGCCGCCCAGGCCGAAGCCGACAAGCTCGCTGCCATCGGCACGGGCAAGGTCGTCGGTGCCGCCTCCAACGCCAAGCTGGCCGAAGCCGCGGTCGTCACCGGCGCCGCCGTCGCCAAGGAACTCTCCAAGCCGAAGAAGGAAACCGAGGGCGAAGCCCAGCCGGAGTCCAAGAAGCCCGAGGCGAAGAAGCCCGAGTCCAAGAAGGCCGAGCCTAAGGCCGAGAAGAAGCCGACGACCGAGAAGCCCCAGACGGCTGACGGCGTCTGAACGGCCCCGCGTCATCCTGCAAGAGCCCCGGTCAACGGGGCTTTTTCATGCCCGACGCAGGAGGCTTGCAACTTACCGTCGCCCGCGATGTTTAATCCGTAACCCCATGCGCCCGCTCGCCCTGCTCTTCGTGGCCGCCCTGGCCGTCGCCGCCGAACCTGCCAAGGAAGCCGCCCCGGCCACTCCGGCTCCGTCCGCGCCGGCCGCTCCGAAGCCTTTCTTTGATCCGAACGCGCCGGCGCCCACCGTCGATCCGACCCAGCCCGTGACGGAACCTTCGATCCCCGAGCCGGAGAAAAAGAAGAAGCCCGTCGTCCCCGAGCGTAAGAAGAAGAAGGAAAAGAAATAAGCAGCTACGGAGGCCGGGGGAGTCGAGGGCGCGAGGGAAAGCCAACTGCCTTGGGTAGGGATGCGATGACATCGCATCCGTCGGGGTTGAGGGCGGACGCGATAGTGATCAAGTCCCTACCTCGATGCAGAGGAAGAGCCAAAGGGAGACCGGGAGGTTTGCTTCGGGCATTACTAATATCCCCCAGCCAATCATCCGGTCTCAGGTTTCCCGTCGATCAGATGACTAGGCGAGCACTCCCCCGATACTCCATACTCGATACTCCATACTCTGACCGGTCCCTCCGGCCCTCGTGTCCTCGACTCTAGTCGACCAGGATCTCGCGGGGGCTCGAACCGTTCTCGGGACCGACGTAACCCTTGTCGTGGAGGATGTCCATGATGCGGGCGGCGCGGTTGTAGCCGAGCTTGAGGCGACGCTGCAGCATCGAGACCGAGGCGCGGCGCGTCTCCTTGATGATCGCCCAGCTCTGGGCCACCAGCGGATCTTCGCCTTCCTCGCCCTCTTCGCCTTCCTCGCCGCCTTCGGCGCCATCCTTGATGGCCTTGATGACGTCCTGGGCGAACTCGGGCTTGCCGTTTTTCTCGGCGAGGAACTCGACGATGGCGGCGACTTCCTGCTCGCCGACGAACGCGCCCTGCACGCGGTTGAGCGTGGCGCTGCCGGGCGGCACGAAGAGCATGTCGCCGCGGCCGACGAGCGTCTCGGCGCCGCCTCGGTCGAGGATGGTGCGGGAGTCGATCTGGGAGGAGACCTTGAAGCCGATGCGCGTGGGCAGGTTGGCCTTGATGAGGCCGGTGATGACGTCCGTCGACGGACGCTGGGTGGCGAGCACGAGATGGATGCCGGCGGCGCGGGCGAGCTGGGCGATGCGCGCGACGGAGGTCTCGATGTCCTGGGCGGCGACCATCATGAGGTCGGCCATCTCATCGATGATGCAGACGATGTACGGCAGCTTCTCGGTCTGGACGCGGACGCCGTCGTCGATGACCTCCTCGGCGGCGGCCGCGGCGGCGGCCTGCTCCTCGGGGCTCAGCGCGAGCTCTTCCTGCTTGGGCGCGCCGGCTTCCTTGGCGATCTTGGCGTTGAAACCGGTGATGTTCTTCACGCCGCACTTGGCGAAGATCTTATAACGCTGCGACATCTCCGCGATGAGCCACTTGAGGGCGGCGGGCACGCGCTTGGGGTCGGTCTCGACCGGGATGAGCAGGTGCGGCAGGTTGTTGTAGATCTGCAGCTCGACGACCTTGGGGTCGACCATGATGAAGCGCAGGTCCTGCGGCGTGCAGCGGTAGAGGAGCGAGACGATGATCGCGTTGATGCAGACCGACTTGCCCTGGCCGGTCGCGCCGGCGATGAGCGCGTGCGGCATCTTGGCGAGGTCCTGGATGACGGGTTTGTTCGTGACGCTGTCCACGCCGAGCACGACGGGCAGCTCCATCGCGGCCTCGGCCCACGCCTTGGATTCGATGATCTCGCGGAGGAGGACGTCCTTGCGGCTCTTGTTCGGGATCTCGATGCCGACGGTGCCCTTGCCCGGCACGGGGGCCAGGATGCGCACGGCCTCGGCTTCGAGGTTCATCGCGATGTTGTTCGAGAGATTGGAGATCTTCTCCACGCGCACCCCGGGGGCGGGCTTGATCTCATAACGGGTGATGGACGGGCCCTGCTGGATGCCGACGTCGACGCCGTTGGCGGGATCGACCGGCACGCAGTCGACCTTGAACTGCTTGAGGGTCTCGATGAGGTCGGCGGCGCGTTTGCGGAAATCTTCGGGGGCGACCTTGGAGCCGTCGGCCGGCTCGTTGAGCATCTTGATCTCGGGGAAGACGTAGTCGCCGCGCTTCTTGATGACCTGGCTGGCGCGGGCCTTCTCGATCTTGTCGGGCTGGACGACGAGCACCTTGCCGGCGTTGGGTCCGAGCGGCTCGGGCGCCTTACGCGGCGGCTTGGCCTCGGGGATTTCTTCTTCGTCCTCGTCTTCTTCCGTCTCGTCCTTCTTCGCCTTGGCCTTCTCGGGCTGGGGCGTCTCGGCGGGCGAGATGCTCACGTTATCCGGCTGGACGAGGTCGGGGCCGACGTCTTCGTCGTCGGCGGGGCCTTCGTGCGGCGTGTCGACTTCGACCGGGACGGACTTCGAGACGGGCTTGGCGGTCTCCTTCGGCTGCGGGACGGACATCACGGCGCCGACGACTTCCTGCTGCTTACGGCGGAGCTCCGCGGCGGCCTGATCGCGACGGCGCTGTTCTTCGGCGGCCTTGAGGGCGGCGGCCTTGCGTTCGGCATTCCACGCGCCGAAGGCGTCGCGCATCTCGGCGATCCAGGAGGAAAGCGTGGCCTTAGGGTCGTCGGCGAGCGCGCCGAGGAGGCAGAAGCCGTAGGGGAAGACGAGGATCCAGGTGCCGTAGTCGCCGAGGATCGGACGGAAGACCGCGCCGTCGAGCGTCTCGCCGAGCACGCCGCCGGGTCCGCGCGGATCGAAGGCGATGGCGACGTCACGTGCGGTGCCGAGCCACAACGTCAGGATGGGCGCGAAGAGGATGACGCACAGCGCCATCAGCGTGACCTTGACCGGCCAGAGGGTGTGCGCGCGTTGGTTGAGCGCGAACCACGCCGTGGCGAAAAGGAAGAACGGGATGAGGAAGGCGGCGTAGCCGAACAGGGCGAAGACGACCACCGCGAGCGTGGCGCCGAAGGCGCCGCACGGATTTTCGGTCAGGGTCGCGTCGGAGGCGGCCGGCAGGCCGAAGGTCTGCTCGAGCCACTGCGGGAGGAGGTTCTGGTCGGCGGCGCCCTTGAAGAGCATCGCCACGAGCAGGTAGGCGGCGCCGAGCGCGAGCACGGCGGCGAGGATCGGTCGGCTCTCGCTGGCCGGTCGGGCGAGCGTGGCGGAACGTTTGCGGGCGGGAGCGGGCATGATTATTCGCCGAAGAGGGTGCCCTGCGAAGCGGCGTCCGCGGCGCCGGGCGGCAGCGGATCGGCGTGGATGTGGCGGGGCGGACGGGTGACGCGCGCGGCGAGGGCGCGGGCGCGTTCCTGGGCGAGGCGCTCGACCATGCCGGCGAGGGCGTGGCGGATCCACTTCGGGGTGAAGGACGCGGCGGAATAGTCGCACGGGCCGTAGCCATGCACGCGGCCGGCCTGCAGGAGGGCGTCGTTCTGCGCGAACTCGGCTTCGCTCTCGGGCACGTAGACGGCGAAGGCCTTGCCGCCGTTCTTCCGCAGGAGCGAGAAGACGGGGACGTCGCTGGGGCCGTCGGCGACGTAGATCATGTTCTCGAAGGGCACGCGGCGGTCTTCGGGGCGGACGACGGCGTTGACGTCGATCTCGGCGTTCTTGTTCGAGCCTTTGTTGATCTCGAAGAGGAAGCGGGTCTTGATGGTGTTGTCGACCATCGCGGCGACCTGGGTGATCTCGGTCGGCAGGTCCAGCGAGAGCTCGTCCTGCTTGGTGAAGTGCGGGGGCAGCGGGTGCTCGAGGAACTCGCAGCCGTAGATGCCGTCGCAATGCTCGGCGAGCGAGGTGCCGCGGATCATCTCGGCGAGGCCGGTGCTGATGACGTAATGCTCGAGGACGACCTCGACGTTGTGCTTCCGGCCGAGCTCGCGGACGTGCTCCTTGAGGGCGGGGAAGAACTGCGGCAGGCCCGGGCAGAGCTCGATCTCGGCCCCGAGCTCGCGGAGACGGCGGTTGGTCAGGCCCTTCATGAGGCCGGACTTCACGTAGCTGAGCAGGTGGTTGAGGTAGACGGAGTCCTTGGGCGTGCGGATACCCTTGCGCGCGTAGAGGGCCGGCAGCTGGTTGGTCTCCTTCCAGAACTGTTCCTCATCGACGCCGAAGGCCTTGAAAAGCGGGGTCTGCATGTACCCGGGACAGAGGGTCTTGTCGAAGTCCCACACGCAGGTGACGACGTGGGTGCCGCGGAGCGCGGGTTCCTTGGGCTGCATATCGGTCGGAAAAGGGATGAAGGTCGGGCTTGCGGAGGGGAGCCTGCCGCACTCCATTGAATAACGAACGGACGTCTTCTGTCCAAGCCCGATTAACCCTCTTCTCCGATGTCCGCCGACCCCCTCCGCCCCGACCTGACCGGCTTCCGCCGCCGCCTGGCCGAGCTCGAGGGGCTGCTCGCCGACCCGGCGACGTTCGCCGACAACCGCCGGGCGGCCGCCCTCGGCGCCGAACTGCGCTTCACGTCCAAGGCGGTCAAGGCCGACGACGTGCTGGCGGGCCTGGAAAAGGAGCTGGCGGACGCCCGTACGATGGGCGCCGAGTCCGATCCGGAGCTCCGCGCGATGGCCGCCGAAGAGGTCGCCCGCCTCGCCCCGGCCGTCGAGACGGCCCGCGAACAGCTCATCCGGTCCATCATCCCGCCCGATCCGGACGATTCTCGTAATGCTCTTGTAGAAATCCGGGCCGGGACCGGGGGCGAGGAGGCCTCCCTCTTCGCCGCCGAGCTCCTCCGCGCCTACACCCGCTTCGCCGAGAAGCGCGGCTGGAAGCACGAACTGATGTCCCTCTCGCCGTCCGACCTGGGCGGGGTCCGCGACGCGGTCCTGCTCGTCGAGGGCGAAGGCGCCATGGCCCACCTCCGCCACGAGGCCGGCGTGCACCGCGTCCAGCGCGTGCCCGCCACCGAAGCCTCGGGCCGCGTGCACACGTCGGCCGCCACGGTCGCGGTCCTCCCCGAAGCCGAAGAGGCCGAGGTGGTGCTGAAGCCGGAGGACCTCGACATGTCCGTGGCCCGCGCGAGCGGCGCCGGCGGCCAGCACGTCAACAAGACGGAGTCCGCGGTGCAGATCATCCACAAGCCCACAGGGCTGATGGTCTACTGCGCCGACGAACGTTCGCAGCTGCGCAACCGCGTGAAGGCCCTCCGCGTCCTCCGCTCGCGCCTGCTCGACCTGACCCGCGCCAAGGAACGCGAGGCGCGCGCCCAGGACCGTAAGACGCAGGTGGGCTCCGGCGACCGCTCCGAGCGCATCCGCACCTACAACTTCCCGCAGAACCGCATCACGGACCACCGCATCGACCTCACGGTCCACGGCATCGAGCAGGTGCTCGAGGGCGACCTCGACGCGCTGATCGATGCGCTGTTCGACGCCGACCTGCGCCAGCGGGCCGAAGCGATCACTCGGCGCTGAGGCGGAGCCGCGCGTAATCCGGCCCGACGACGAAGTCGCCGGCCGCCGGATCGCCGTCGTCGATCCACGTGTCCACGAGCCGCAGGCAACGTTCGTACGCCTGGCCCGGTTCGGCGGGCGTGAAGAGGATCGCGGGGGCGCCGGCGGCCTTGGCGCCGGCGAAACGCCAGGTCCCCGCGAGGGGGCATTCGGTGATGAGCACGCGGAGGCGCCGCGCCCACTCGGGCCCGAGGGCGGCCGTGAGCTCGGCGTCCGCCGGCCAAGCCTCCCGTTCGAAGCGTTCCGTCAGCAGGCCCGTCCGGGCTTCGGCGAAGACCTTGAGCACGGCGTTGGCCGGGATCTGCTGCGGGATGATATAGAGGGAGGCGCCAAGCAGTCCGAGGCCGAGGCCGATCACGCCGATCTTGAGACCGGCCCGCAGGCGCGTCTCCGTGGGCGGATGAAGGGGCTTGGCGGCGAGGCTCACGGACATCGACGACGATGATGCCCCGCCGCCGCCGGCCAGCAAGCCCGGACCCGGCGACGCTTCCGCCTTGGAGTGCGGCGGCTTCCCCGCTTCATTGGGCGCATGGACGCGGACCATCTCCAACGCTTCGCCGGCATCGGCCGCCTCTACGGGCGCGCCGGCATGGAGCGCCTGGCCCGCTCGTCCTTCCTCGTCGTCGGCCTCGGCGGGGTGGGCTCCTGGACCGTCGAAGCCCTCGCGCGTTCCGGCGTGGGCCACCTCTCCCTCGTCGACGGCGACGCGGTCTGCGTCTCGAACACGAACCGTCAGCTGCATGCGGTCGCCGGCAACGAAGGCCGCCCGAAGACGGAGGCGGTCGCCGAACGCGCGCGCGCGATTCATCCCGCGCTCCGCACGACGCTCCACCAACGCTTCCTCTCCCGCTTCAATCCGCACGAGGTGCTCGCGGATTTCGACGGCGTGGTCGTCGACGCGATGGACGCGCTTTCGCCGAAGTGCGGCCTGATCGCCGAGGCGGTGAACCGTAAGCTGCCCGTGATCACGGTCGGCGGCTGCGCCGGGCGCCTCGACGGCACGCGGCTCAAGATCACCGACCTGCGCGATTCGCGCGACGACCCGCTGATGATGCTCGTGCGCAAGCGCCTGCGTCAGAACTTCGATTTCCCCCGCGGCAAGACGCCCTTCGGCGTCTCGTGCGTGTGGTCCGACGAGCCGTTCACGCAGCCGACGGATTGCGAAGGACTGCCCGGAGGCGAAATTCCCGAAGGCGAAGACCTGCGCCCGAACTGCGAATGGGGCTACGGTACGGCCGCCCACGTGGCCGGCGCGTTCGGCCTCGCGGCCGCGGGCGAGGCATTGCGGCTTTCGCTCTTACGCCCCGAATAGGCGCGCGAAGTTGGCCGAGGTCAGCACGGCGGATGCCTCCGGCGTGACGCCCATGGTCCGGGCGAGCTCGGCGTTGTTCCGCACGAGGTTCGACGGATGGTTCTGCTCCGTGCCGGCCGCGTCCGGCGCGAGTTCGCGGAGGCGGAATTCCGGCGCGGGACAGAGCGCGGGCGCGTCGGTCTCGACGAGGATGCGCTCACGCGGGATGGCCGCGGCGAACTGGCCGCGCAGGTCGGCCTTGCGCGGAATGAGATGATGCGCGCTGAAAGAAAAATACGCGCCGAGTTTCGCGAGCTCCGGCACGAGCTCGACCGGTCCGTTCCAGCTGTGCAGCAGGAAGCCGCGCCGCGGCAGTTCGGCGACGCGCAGGATATCCATGAGCGGCCCGATCGCCTTGACGGCATGGATGGTCAGCGCGCGGTCGAGTTCGACGGCCAGCGCGAGCTGCGTCCGGAATACTTGCTCCTGGGCGACGGGGTCGAAGTCCTTCACCCAACGGTCGAGGCCCATCTCGCCGACACCGGCGGTCGGGTGCGCGAGCAGGACCGCGCGGAGTTCTGCCTCCCAGCCCGCTGGCGCGGTCGGGACGTCCCACGGATGCAGGCCGAACGAGACGCGGTTACGCGGATCAAGGCGCGCGAGGGCGGCCACGTCGGGCCAGTCGGACGGGGCGCTGCCGTTGATCATCGCCTGGCCGACGCCGTCCGCCCGGGCCTGTTCGACCGCGGCATACGGGACCTCGGCGAACTGATAATGGCAATGGGCGTCGCAGAGTTCCATCGGTCCGTCCGAGGCTGACCGCGGACGCCGCCGCCTCAACGACGAACCACCTTGCCCTGCCGCCCCGCCCTGCCCTATCTCCGTGGCAGGATGAAGACGCCGCCCCTGCCCGCCGAAGCGCTGATGACCGTCACCGGCCTGCCCTACCCGCTCCAGGCGAAGGGCAAGGTCCGCGAGGTCTTCGATCTCGGCACGCATTACCTGATCGTCGCGACGGACCGTCTCTCGGCGTTCGACGTGGTCATGCCCAACGGCGTCCCGGGCAAAGGTATCCTGCTCACCCAGATCAGCCTTTGGTGGTTCGATCAGGCTCGCCTCGTCTTCCCGACGCACCTCGTGCCCGATCACGCCAACGCGCTGGCCAAGGCCCTGCACGGCCACGAGCACCTGATCCCGCGCTCGATGCTCGTGCGCAAGCTCAAGCCGCTGCCGGTCGAAGCGGTCGTCCGCGGTTACCTCGCCGGCAGCGGTTTCAAGGAATACCAGAAGACCGGCGGCATCCTCGACCACCCTCTGCCCGAAGGCTTGCTCGATGGCTCGAAGCTCCCGCAGCCGATCTTCACCCCTTCGACCAAGGCCGCCGAAGGCCATGACGAGGCGATCACCCGCGCCCGCTGCGGCGAGATCCTCGGCGAGAAGGTCTTCCGCACCATTCAGGAGACGTCCCTCGCGCTCTACCGCATGGGCGCCGAACGCGCGGCCAAGGCCGGCGTGATCCTCGCCGATACGAAGTTCGAATTCGGCAGCGCCCCCGACGGCTCGCTCGTGCTCATCGACGAAGTCCTGACGCCTGACTCTTCCCGTTACTGGCCCGCCGCCACCTGGCAGCCCGGCCGCGCCCAGCCTTCCTACGACAAGCAGTTCGTCCGCGATTGGCTCGAGACCCAGCCGTGGGACAAGACCGCGCCGGGCCCGACCCTGCCGGCCGACGTCGTGCAGAAGACGCAGGCGCTCTACGCGGAGTGCCTCGAGCGCCTGACTTCGTAAGATTGTCACGAGGACCGGAGGTCTTGAGGGCTGGAGGGCCCGAGGGAGGAACTGAGAGTATTGAGTATGGAGTATCGAGTATCGGGGGAGTGCTGCCTTGGTAGGGTCGGGACCGCGTCACGACATAGGTGCCTCAATGGAGTGCGGTTAGGTTCGCTCAAAGGGAAACCGGAGACCGGATGATTGGCTGGGGAATACATTTCAGGTCTCGGGTCTCGGCAGTCAGGTACCAGGTACAGGTCCTCAGGTTCGGGTACAGGTTCAGGACCTGAATTTCCCCGTACCCGAACCTGTACCTGATAACCCGCACTTGAGACCCGAGGGCCGAGACCTGGGACCCGGGAATGGATTGCCACAAACTCCGAGGGAAACCGGAGACCGGATGATTGGCTGGGGAATACATTTCAGGTCTCGGGTCTCGGCAGTCAGGTACCAGGTACA